>Ga0268264_10000509_pt1 | contig 50073 bp, 41 predicted proteins | sample KBSSwiS32_FD_190357 | JGI IMG/M metagenome (GOLD analysis project Ga0268264, IMG submission 190357) | Switchgrass rhizosphere microbial communities from Kellogg Biological Station, Michigan, USA - KBS Switchgrass S3-2 (SPAdes) (version 2) | ecosystem: Host-associated > Plants > Roots >... | reverse complement strand
CGACAAGGTCGCGGCCAAGGCCCGGGAGTTCAAGCCGCTGGTCCTGGTGGCCGGCTACTCGGCGTACCCGCGCCGGATCAACTTCGCCAAGATGCGCGAGATCGCCGACGAGGTCGGCGCCACGCTCATGGTCGACATGGCCCACTTCGCCGGGCTGGTCGCCGGCAAGGTCTTCACCGGCGACGAGGACCCGGTGCCGCACGCCCACATCACCACCACGACGACGCACAAGTCGCTGCGCGGGCCGCGCGGCGGGCTGGTGCTCGCTCAGGAGGAGTACGCCTCGTCCGTCGACCGCGGCTGCCCGATGGTGCTCGGCGGCCCGCTCTCGCACATCATGGCCGCCAAGGCGGTCGCCCTGGCCGAGGCCCGGCAGGACTCGTTCCGCGGCTACGCCCAGGACATCGCCGACAACGCCAAGTCGCTCGCGGAGGGTTTCCTCAAGCGCGGCGCCAACCTGGTCACCGGTGGCACCGACAACCACCTGGTGCTCCTCGACGTGACGTCGTTCGGCCTGACCGGCCGCCAGGCCGAGTCGGCCCTGCTCGACGCGGGCGTGGTCACCAACCGCAACTCGGTCCCGTCCGACCCGAACGGCGCCTGGTACACCTCCGGCGTCCGGCTCGGCACCCCCGCGTTGACCACGCGCGGCTTCGGTCACGACGAGTTCGACACCGTCGCGGAGCTGATCGTCCACGTCCTGCAGAACACCCAGCCCGGCACCACCAAGGACGGCAAGCCCTCCAAGGCGTCCTACACCCTCGCCGAGGGCGTCGCCGACAAGGTCAAGGACGCCTCCGCCGAGCTCCTCGACAAGCACCCGCTCTACCCCGGTCTCAACCTCGCCTGAGCCCTCCCCGTCACGGACTATCCGGACGCGGAGCCGGTCAACCCCGCCAGCGGTACTCCACCTCGGGGCGGCCGCTGCGGCCGTAGCGCGGGTGCCGCTCGACCCGGCCGGCGTCGGCGAGGTGCTCGAGGTAGCGCCGGGAGGTGACCCGCGACGCCCCGACCAGGGTCGCGACCTCGGTCGCCGACAGGCCGTCCGCCGCCTCCCGCAGGGCGGCGGTGACCTCGCGCATCGTCTCGGGGCTCATCCCCTTCGGCAACGCCGTGGTCGCGCTGCGCAGCGACCCGAGCAGCGCGTCGACGTCCTCCTGGTCGAGCTCGTCGGCCTCGACGGAGTCCCGGTAGGCGGCGTACTGCTCGAGCTTGGCCCGGAACGTGGCGAACGTGAAGGGCTTGAGCAGGTAGAGCACCACGCCCTGGGTCACGGCGTTGCGGACGACGTCGGCGTCTCGGGCCGAGGTCACGGCGATCACGTCACAGCGGTGGCCGGCGGCGCGCAGCTTCTGGAGCAGCCCCAGCCCGTGCCCGTCGGGCAGGTGCATGTCGAGCAGCACCAGGTCGACGCGGGGGTCCTCGGCGAGGAACCGCGCCGCCTCGTGCGCCGAGCGGGCCGTGCCGGCGAGCTCGAAGCCGGGCACCCGGCCGACGTACGTCGCGTGCGCCTCCGCCGCCGTGGCCTCGTCCTCGACCACCAGCACCCGGACCGCGCCGGTCACCGGCGCACCCCGGCGGGCCGCAGCGTGACCGTGAACCGGGCGCCGCCGAGCTCGGAGGCGCCGATCTCGACATCGCCGCCCTGGCGGCGGGCGACCTGGGCGACCAGCGCCAGCCCCACGCCCCGTCCGCCCTCACCGGACGCCTTGGTGCTCCAGCCGCGCTCCAGCGCGTGGGCGACGGCCTCGTCGTCGAGACCCGGCCCGCTGTCCTCGACGGTCACGACCACCGCCGAGCCGTCGCCGCCCAGCTCGACCCGGACCCGGCGCACGCCGTCGGCCGACCCGCCCGAGAGCGCGTCGAAGGCGTTGTCGACGAGGTTGCCGAGCACGGTGACCAGGTCGCGGGCGGAGACGGCGCTGTCGGGGAGGCTCCCCTCGATCCCCAGCTCGATGCCGCGCTCGGCGGCGTCGGCCGACTTGCCGAGCAGCAGCGCCTCGACGACCGGGTCGCCGACGGCGCCGACGACGCGATCGGTGAGCAGCTGGGCGACCTGGAGCTCCTCGGTGGCGAAGTCGACCGCCTCATCGACCCGGCCGAGCTCGATCAGCGACACCATGGTGTGCAGCCGGTTGGCCGACTCGTGGTTCTGCGCGCGCAGCGAGTCGCTGAGCTCGCGGACGACGTCCAGCTCGCCGGTGACGGCCCGCAGCTCGGTGTGGTCGCGCAGGGTGACCACGGCACCAACATCCGCGCCCGCCCAGGTCGCGGGGGAGGAGCTCACCACGAGCACCCGCTCGCCCGCCAGGTAGATGTCGTCGGCCTCGGCTGTGCGGCCCAACGCCGCCGTGACCAGCGCGGGCGCGAGGCCGAGATCGGCAAGCGGGCGCCCGACCACGTCCTCGGGCAGGTCCAGAAGCCGGCGCGCCTCGTCGTTGACGAGCTGGACCCGGCCGTCCGTGTCGAGGAGCAGGAGGCCTTCTCGGACGGCGCCGAGCACGGCCGTGTAGTACTCATACATCCGGGTGATCTCGGCCGGCCCCAGGCCATGGGTCTGGCGGCGCAGCCGCCGGCCGACCAGCCAGGTGCCGACCAGGCCGACCGCGAGCACCAGCAGGGCGGAGACGCCTATCAGCACCAGGTCGTGGCGCAACTGCACGTCGATCGAGGAGATCGTGATCCCCACCGCGACCATCGCGACCACCCGGTGGCTGCCGTCGGCCGCGAACACCGGCACGACCGCGCGCATCGAGGGGCCGAGGGTGCCGGTGTTCTCCTGGGTGAACACCTTGCCGTCCGGCGCCGAGCCGACGTCGCCGATGAACCGCTTGCCGATCTTGGACGGGTCGGGGTGGCTGTAGCGGATCCGGTCCATGTTCATGACCACCACGAAGTCCACGTCGGCGTCGCGGTAGACGCGGTCCGCGAAGGGCTGGATCGTGGCGCTGGGGTCGGGCGTGCCGAGGGCGTCGATGACGGTGGGGGAGTCGGCGACCGCCCGGGCCACCGAGATCGACCGGTCGGTGGCGGCCTCGCGGGTGTTGCGCCGGGCGTCGTACGCCGCCAGCGCGACCGACACCACGACCAGCACCACCACGACCAGCAGCTGGAGCAGCAGCACCTGCCGCGCCACCGAGGTGTTCCGGCCCAGTCGCACGACCGGATTGTGACACCCGTCGCACGAACTCAACGACCACAACGGTGACGGCCGTCACATGCGGACCCACGCTGAGGGACATGGAGCCGGGAGGACCGGCTCAGTCGCCAGGAGGCAGCATGTCCCACACCACCCAGCTGGGAGCCGGCCCCAAGAGCCGCACCCACTACCTCTACCTCGCGGTGATCGCCGCGGTGTTCCTCGGCGCCCTCGTCGGGCTCGTCGCCCCGGACTTCGGCGTGCAGCTCAAGCCCCTCGGCACCGGCTTCGTCGCCCTGATCAAGATGATGATCCAGCCGGTCATCTTCTGCACGATCGTGCTGGGGGTCGGCTCGGTCGCGAGCGCGGCCCGGGTCGGCAGGGTCGGCGGGCTCGCCCTCGGCTACTTCATGACCATGTCCACGGTCGCCCTGGCCATCGGGCTCGTGGTCGGCAACCTGATCAAGCCCGGCAACGGGCTGCACCTCGACGACGCCGTCGCGAGCGCGGGCCAGGAGCAGGCGGCCGCGGGCCACGGCAGCACCGTCGACTTCCTGCTCGGGATCATCCCCACGTCGATGCTGTCCTCCCTGACCAGCGGTGAGGTGCTGGAGACACTGCTGATCGCGCTGCTGGTCGGCTTCGCTCTCCAGCAGATGGGTGCTGCGGGCAAGCCGATCCTGCGCGGGGTGGGCCACCTCCAGCGGCTGGTGTTCCGCGTGCTGTCGATGATCATGTGGGCCGCTCCGGTGGGCGCGTTCGGGGCGATCGCCGGGGTTGTGGGGGAGACCGGGTTCGATGCGCTCAAGAGCCTGGCCATCTTGATGGTCGCCTTCTACATCACCTGCGCGGTGTTCGTCTTCGTCGTCCTCGGGGCCCTGCTCAAGGCCGCGACCGGGGTGAACATGCTCAAGCTCTTCCGCTACCTGGGTCGGGAGTTCCTGCTGATCCTGTCGACCTCGTCCTCGGAGTCCGCCCTGCCCCGGCTGATCGCCAAGATGGAGCACGCGGGCATCGACAAGACGACCGTCGGCGTGGTGGTCCCGACCGGCTACTCCTTCAACCTCGACGGCACCGCGATCTACCTGACCATGGCCTCGCTCTTCATCGCCGAGGCGATGGGCGACCCGCTGTCGATCGGCGAGCAGATCTCGCTCCTGCTTTTCATGATCATCGCGTCCAAGGGTGCCGCGGGCGTCACCGGGGCCGGCATGGCCACCCTGGCCGGCGGGCTCAGCTCGCACCGCCCCGAGCTGGTCGACGGCGTCGGCCTGATCGTCGGCATCGACCGGTTCATGTCCGAGGCCCGCGCCCTGACCAACTTCGCCGGCAACTCGGTCGCCACGGTCCTGGTCGGTCACTGGACCGGCAGCCTCGACCGCGCGAAGCTCGACCGCGTGCTCGACGGCGCCGACCCGTTCGACGAGACCACGATGCTCGACCAGGACGACAAGGAGCTCGAGCCCGAGCCGTCCGCGGTCGCTCCTCAGGTGCCGGCCCCGGCCGGCGCCTGATCCCCACCGCGGGCAGCCCTTCCCCCGGCTGCCGGCCAGGCCGGCCCGTCATGCCCTCGACCCCGAGAGGAGGGCATGGCGGGCCGGTTGCGTTCGTCGACGACGCGCCGATCGGGTTCAGCTGCGCCAGCGGGCGAGGAGCCCGCCCAGCTGGTCGGGCCAGTGGCGCTACGGGCGCGTGCGTCCGGTCGGCTCCGTCGCGTCGAGCAGCTCCACCGCATATCGGGCGATCGTCGCCCGGTCCGCCGCGAGCCGCATCGTCTCCTCGTCCACGGTCCGCTCGAAGAGGTCGAACGGCAGGGCCGAGAGCCCGGTCATCAGGAGCAGGCAGAGCGCGTGGCCTCGGCGTACGACGCTCTCGGGGAGCTCGCAGCCCTCGGCGCGGAGCCCATCGACGTACGCCGCAGTGATCGCCTCGTCGAGCCGGCGCAGCCCCTCGACGCTCCTCTTGCCGATCTGCACGTCGCCGACCAGGAGCTGGCTGAGGTCGAAGCCGACCGGAGCGGGACCCCAGAAGCCGAAGTCGATCATCACGAACCCGTCGTCGCGCTCGGATGCGAGGAGGTTGTTGGGGCAGGCGTCGCCGTGGCTGAGCAGCCGGCGGAGGGCGTCGGCCTCGCCAGCGATCGCAAGCGACCGCGCGGCCGCCGCACGCAGCCGGTCACGCAGCTCCTCGTCGAAGGCTGCGCACAGGGGGTGTCCCCAGATCTCCTCGCTCTCCAGGGCCGGCACCACCTGCAGGGCCAGCCGGCCCGTGGCGTAGGTGCTCAGCGTCCACTCCACGTGCCGCAGCCCGGCCAGAGGCGCGAGGCCGGGGCTGCCTGAGAACCGCCCGAGCAGGTACGCCGCCCGCTCGTAGCGGCGGGTGTCCCAGACCGCCGGACGCGGTGGGACCGCCTCGAGCCAGATCGAGGACGACGTGGCGTCGAGGTCGAAGACGCCCAGGGCGCGTGGCGCGGTCAGGCCGTCGGGCAGCCGCGCGGTGAAGTCGGAGCGGTAGACGTCGGCCTCGGTCTTCCACGGCACGCCCGCGATCGCCACCTCGCGGTAGTCGTCGGGGACGAAGGTGAAGAACGGCGAGTGCTCCCACGACTGCACCTGCTTGACGAACAGCCGGAACGGGACCCTGGCGCCGCCCGTCGCGGCGTGTCCAGTCACCCACCAGCGGCCGGCGGTCGTGATCGCCGGCTGGTCGTAGGCGACCGGCTCGACGGCCGAGTCGAGCACCTCGACGTCGGGCACGCGCAGCAGGCTCGCCACCATCGTCGCCAGCTCGGCGTCGGTGACATCGGCGGTGCCGAGCGTGTCGCGGGATCCCATGAAGGGAAAGTTACTTTCCGAACTGGAGAGTTGTAAAGTCGCTTTATGACTTCGCCCGACCAGCGGCACGTGCTGCACGCGCTGGGCCAGCTGATGATGGAGAGCAGGGCCCTGGTCCTCGCTCGGGGCGAGCCCGGCCTGCGGCCCTCGCACCACCGCGTCATCGGCCAGGTGCCACCGGAGGGCATCAGCGTCACGGAGCTCGCCGAGCGCGTCGGCATGACGAAGCAGGGGATCGGCCAGTTCGTCACCCAGCTCGCGGAGTCGGGTCACGTGACGGTGTCGCCGCACCCCGATGACCGCCGGGTCCGGCTCGTCAGGCGGACCGCCAAGGGCGACGAGGCCGAACGCCGGCTGGGCGAGCTGCTCGAGGAGCTCGAGGCCGACTGGGCCAACCTCGTGGGGACCCGGCGCTACGACGAGTTCCGCGCGGTGCTCGACGAGCTCGCCACGTGAGCCACGCTCAGATCGTCGGCGTGGCCCGCTCGACGATGGCGCGCAGCTCGCCACCCGCGAGCGCGCCGAACGTGCCGTCGTAGGACCCCCCGAGCCGCGAGGCGCAGAAGACGTCGGCCACCTCGGGAGGCGAGAAGCGCACCAGCAACGACCCCTGGAGCACCACCGCCATCCGGCCGGCGAGGCGTCGGGCCTGGGTCTCGAGCCCGGCGGGGTCGCCCATGAGCTCACCGAGCATCGCGAGCGTCGAGTCGACCGCGGCGTCGAGCCTGGGGTCCGCTCCGCGGGCCAGCCCGACCTCGGTGATCCAGGCGTCCAGCGCCTCGGGCTCGCGCGACAGCGCGCGCAGCACGTCGAGGGCGTTGACGTTGCCGGACCCCTCCCACACCGAGTTGAGCGGCGCCTCGCGGTAGAGGAGCGGCATCAGCGACTCCTCGACGTAGCCGTTGCCGCCCAGGCACTCCAGCGCCTCGGCGGTCATGGCCGGAGTGCGCTTGCAGACCCAGAACTTCGCCAGCGGCAGCGCGATCCGTCGCAGCGCGACCTCGTGGGGGTCGGCCAGGTCGTCGACCGCCGAGGCGAGCCGCATCGCCAGCACCGTGGCCGCCTCGGACTCGACGGCGAGGTCGGCGACGACGTTCTGCATCAGCGGCTTGTCGGCCAGCAGCGAGCCGAACGCCGAGCGGTGCGCGACGTGCCACGAGGCCTCGGAGACCGCGCGCCGCATCAGCCCGGCGGAGCCCAGCACGCAGTCCAGCCGGGTCGCCGCGACCATCTCGATGATGGTGCGCACGCCGCGGCCCGCCTCGCCGAGCCGCAGCGCGACGGTGCCGTCGAACTCGAGCTCGGAGGAGGCGTTGGACCGGTTGCCGAGCTTGTCCTTGAGGCGTACGACGTCGAGCTGGTTGCGCGTGCCGTCGGGCAGCACCCGCGGCACCACGAAGCAGGTCACGCCTCCCTCGGTCTGCGCCAGCACCAGGAAGACGTCGTTCATCGGCGCCGAGGTGAACCACTTGTGGCCCTGCAGGGTGTAGGTGCCGTCGGCCTGCGGCTCGGCCCGCGTGACGTTGGCGCGGACATCGGAGCCGCCCTGCTTCTCGGTCATGCCCATGCCGCAGAGCGCCCCGAGCTTCTCGGCGGCCGGCCGCAGCCCGGGGTCGTAGGTCGTGGAGGCCAGCAGCGGCGTCCACTCCTTGGCGAGCGCCTCGTCGACGCGCAGCGCCGGCACGGCGGCGTACGTCATCGAGATCGGACAGCCGTGGCCCGGCTCGGTGTGCGACCAGGCCATGAAGCCCGCCGCGCGGCGCAGGTGGGCGTCGGGGTCGCCGTCCGCCTGCCGCTCCCAGGGGGTGGCGGCCAGCCCGTGCCCGACCGCGCGCTCCATCAGCCAGTGCCACGCCGGGTGGAACTCCACCTCGTCGATCCGGGTGCCGTAGCGGTCGTAGGTGGCGAGCTCGGGGTGGTGCTCGTTGGCCAGCCGGCCCTGCTCGCGCGCCTCCGCGCTGCCGGCCTCCGCGCCCAGGTCGAGCAGGCCGTCGAGCACCTCGGCGGAGCCGTGCCGGACCACGGCCTCGCTGAGCGCGAGGTCTGCCGCAACCACGTTGTGGCCGGCCAGCGGCGGCACCTGGTTGAGCGACGCACGCAGTGCGACCCGGTCAGGGATCCCCATGGGCTCTACCGTAGAGCCATGGTGGCGGAGCCGCTGCGAGACTCCGCGTCGATCGAGGCAGAGCGCAGCTCGTGGTGGCGGCGGTTCCTGGACACCCTGTGGCGACTGGTCGTCACCACGGTCAGCTCCTGCCTGCGCTATCGGGTCACCGGTCTGGCGGCCGAGGCGGCGTTCTTCGCCGTCCTGTCCGTCCCACCTCTGGTCTTCGGCCTGGCCGGCGGCATCGGCTACGTCACCGACCGGTTCGACCCGGGGCAGGTCGACCAGATGCGCCGGGCGGTCATCGACTTCTCCTCGCGGCTGCTGACCGACAAGGCGGTCGACAAGGTGATCGAGCCGACGCTCAACAGCGTGCTGCGCGGCGGCCGGTTCGACGTCATCTCGCTGGGCTTCGTGCTCGCCCTGTGGTCGGGCAGCCGGGCACTCAACGTCTTCATCGACACCATCACCGTCATGCACGGGCTCGGTGGCCACCGCGGGATCATCAAGACGCGCGCCCTGTCGTTCGTCCTGTACGCCCTGGCGCTGGTCACCGGCATCGCGGCCATCCCGCTGATGCTCGCCGGGCCGCGGCTCGTCGACGACGCGCTGCCAGGGCGGTTCGACTTCGTGCTGCACTTCTACTGGCCGGTCGTCGCGGTGATCTGCATCTGCTTCCTCGCGACGCTCTACCACGTGTCGGTGCCGGTGCGGACCCGTTGGCGGTTCAACCTGCCCGGCGCGGTCTTCTCGCTGGTGATGTGGATCGTCGGGAGCTACGTGCTGCGCTGGGTGCTGACCTCGACCGCGACCGACTCCCGCTCGGTCTACGGGCCGCTGGCCGCGCCCATCGCCGTACTCCTGTGGCTCTACGTCGTCGCGATCGCCGTGCTGATCGGCGCCGCCGTCAACGCCGCCTTCGACAAGGTGTTCGTGGGGGAGCGGTAGCGGGGCGCTAACGTCAGCGGCGTGTCGAACGTGACTGAGGACGCCTGGTCGCGGGGGTCCACCGGTCGCGGGCAGGTGATGCTCCCCGAGCGGGTGCGCTCCCCGTGGTGGGCGCTGGGGCGCCGGCTGCTCGCCGCGTTCGCGATCATGGCCGGCACGGTCGCGATCGTCTACTTCGACGCCGACGGCTACCGCGACGCCAACGCGCCCGCCGACGGGATCACGCTGGTCGACTCGATCTACTACGCGACGGTCACCTTGAGCACCACCGGCTACGGCGATATCGCCCCCGTCGCGGCGCACTCCCGGCTGATCAACGCCTTCGTCATCACCCCGGCCCGCATCGCCTTCCTGGTGCTCCTGATCGGGACCACCCTCGAGGTGCTCGCCTCGCAGGGCCGAGAGCTGTTCCGCATCTCCCGCTGGAGGAAGTCCATGGGACATCACGTCGTCGTCGTCGGCTACGGCACCAAGGGCCGCAGCGCCGTCGAGACCCTGGTCAACAACGGCCTCGAACGCGAGTCGATCGTGATCGTCGACCCCGGTCAGACCGCCCGGCAGGACGCGCACGCCGACGGGCTGGCCGTCGTCACCGGCGACGCGACCCGGCGCGAGGTGCTGCTGCGGGCCGGGGTGGCGGACGCCGACCAGGTCATCATCACGACCAACCGCGACGACTCCAACGTGCTCGCGATCCTGACCGTGCGCCAGCTCAACCCCGACGTCTACATCGTCTCCTCGGCCCGCGAGCACGAGAACGCGCCGCTGATGAAGCAGTCCGGGGCCAACTCGGTGATCACCTCCTCAGACGCGGTCGGCCGGCTGCTCGGCGTGTCCTCGCTCTCCCCGACCCTCGGCTCGGTCATGGAGGACCTGCTGACCTACGGCGAGGGGCTCGAGGTCGCCGAGCGGGACCTGCTGGTCTCCGAGGTCGGCAAGCAGCCGCAGTCGCTGCCGGACCAGGTGATCGCGGTGGTCCGCGACGAGAAGGTCTACCGCTACTTCGACCCGGTCGTGACCCAGCTCGCCCGTGGCGACCGGCTGGTCGTCGTACGCCCGGCCAAGGAGCTGCCGTGGGCCCCCCGGCCCGGCACCCACGACGAGGAGCTCTCGACCGACGAAGAGTAGCGGCTCGCGGGTGCTGCCGGTTCGAACATGGGTTCGAGTGTGTGCCACCATGCATCATGGCGGGCGGCATGGGCGGCGGCTGGGGCAAGCGCGGCAGCGGCGTCCCCCTCGCCGAGCGGGTCCGCGGCGACCAGGCGCCTCCCCAAGGAGGCGGGTCCCAAGGGCGGAACCAGGGTCGGAACCAGGGTCGGGGCGAGCTCGGTCCGACCTGCCCCGCCCGCCACTGCTGGGTGTCCGGCGCGGTCGACGCCGAGGGCGTCAAGCGCCCCGGGCTGCTGCTGGAGTGGCGCCAGACCGCCGGCCGCTGGGAAGGCCGGGTCACCTACGTCGCGCGGCTCCGCCCGCTCGAGGCCAGCGGCGGCTGGCTGGTCGTGGAGGAATGGCTCCCGGCCGAGCTGCTGACGCCGTGCTGAGGCTTGCCTCGGAGAACTTGCCTGGCAGGCGCGGCGCTGCGGTCACTGCGGCGGTGACCCTTCAACGGGTGAGTTGCCTCGAGGGGTTGAGCAGCCACCGCCGCTTTGGGCGTGTCGGTGAGGACACGCGGGGTGGCGGTGGGTCCTCAACCGGGTTCGGGCTCGAGGACGTTGAAAGGTCACCGCCGCCCGGGCCGGGCCCGGCCGCCGGCAAGCGGGAACGACAAGCGGTAAAGCAAACGAGGTTAGGGAGCCCGCCGAGTGCGTTGCCACCGGCCCACGGATACGTGAGAGGGGCCGAAAGAGCAGTGGCCGCGACGGTTCGACAATCGCGAGCTGAGCGCAATCAAGCACCGCAATCAAACAGAGCCGTAAATAGGGTTGAACCGCTGGAGTCTCGGGTCACCAGCGGTTCAACAACTGGAACGTTAGAGGAGGACCGAGGCCCAGGGAAGGGCATAAGGTCCTTCTCGGGACAAATGCCCCGAACGGGCTATGCCCCGGCCCCGACCGGCCTACCGCGCATCACCCGAGTTGATGCCTCCTGTCCCCCTGACGGGCTAGAAGGCCGGTCCGCCGAGGCGGCCGCTGCGGCTGGCCTGGCGCTGGCGTTGGCGGGTGAGACGCTGGCGGCGCAGCCGGCGCACCAGCAGCGGGTCGTGGGCCAGGGCGGCGGGCTCGTCGATGATCGCGGTGAGTGCCCGGTAGTACTCCTCGGGCGTCAGGCCCAGGCGGGTACGAGCGGCGACGTCCTTCGCGTCGGCGTACTTCCACCAGTCGCGCTCGAAGGTGAGGATCTCGCGATCCCGGGGGCTCAGCTCGGCCATGAGCGCATCTTCTCAAAGCACCTGAGGGCTCCCGCACCCGGGGGCGACGGTGTGACAGCGGTCTCCCGGGGGAGGTAAAGGCTTGGTGACAGGTGTCAACCCCATCCACGAATGGGCAACAGTCCGGAGTCGGGCGCCCGACCTCAATTGCGGGCCTGACCTGCGGAATCAGGTGGTTGTTACCCCCCTGTTGCGTTTCTCTTGGACACCCCCGCGGGCATAGATTCCTAAGCACGCAGCCGTTCCGTGGGGGGTCGGCTACGACATGGGGGACACAGCATGACGGACTATTTCGGAAGCCCGGAACGCAACACCGAAGACCCGCTGATCAGCATCGTGGTGCCGGCGCTCAACGAGGCACTGAACCTGTCGGTCGTGCTGCCGAAGCTGCCGCAGGTCCACGAGGTGATCCTGGTCGACGGCGGTTCGGTCGACGGCACGGTGATGGCCGCACGCCGGGCCCTGCCCGACATCATCACGGTCCTGCAGAGCCGCAAGGGCAAGGGCAACGCGCTCGCCGCGGGGTTCGCCCGCGTCACCGGCGACATCGTGGTGATGTTCGACGCCGACGGCTCGGCCGACCCGGCGGAGATCACCCGGTTCGTCGAGGCGCTCAAGGCCGGCGCCGACTTCGCCAAGGGCTCGCGCTACACCGCGGGTGGCGGGTCGGGCGACATCACGACGATCCGCAGCCTCGGCAACCGGTTCCTCAACGGGGTCTTCAACTTCTGCTTCCGGACGCGCTACAGCGACCTGTGCTACGGCTACAACGCATTCTGGGCAGACCTGATCCCGCTGCTCGACCTGCCCGACCACACCACCCCGCTGCCGAGCAGCGGAAAGATGATGTGGGGCGACGGCTTCGAGATCGAGACCGTCATCAACTGCCGGTTCGCTGCCGCGAAGGTCGCGATCACCGAGGTGCCCTCGGTCGAGCAGCTGCGGATCTTCGGGGAGTCCAACCTCCGCGCGGTCCAGGACGGCTTCCGCGTCCTCAAGACGCTGATCACCGAGTGGCGCCGAGCCCGCGCCGTGCGCCGGATGGAGCGCAAGCTCTCCGAGCCTGCGGTCGCGAAGGCAGCATCGGTCGGCCCTCGCGTCGCCGCCTGAACCGACGCCAGCACGCAAGGCCCGGCACCACAACCCAAGACCGCCACGACCTGACGCGAGACGTCTCGGCCCTGACCCCGCTGCTCCGCGGGGTCAGGGCTCGAGCGTGTAGCCCATCCCGCTCGAAGTGAGCAGGTGCCGCGGCCGGGACGGGTCGTCCTCGAGCTTGCGGCGCAGCTGCGCGGCGTAGACCCGCAGATAGTGGTGCTCGTGCAGATAGCCGGTGCCCCACACCTCGCGCAGGATCTGCTCGCGCGGCACCAACCGGCCCAGGTTGCGGGCCAGCAGCTCCAGGAACCCCCACTCGGTCGGCGTGAGCCGCACCTCCACCCCGTCGCGGCGGACCCTCTTCTTGGCCAGGTCGATGACCAGGTCCCCGACCACCACCTGGCTCTCGCTGGGCTCGGCGCTGCTCGCTCGGCGTACGGCGGCCCGCAGCCGGGCCATCAGCTCGTTCATCGCGAACGGCTTGGTGACGTAGTCGTCGGCGCCCAGGTCGAGGGCCTCGACCTTGTCCTCGCCGTGCTGCCGTGCGGACAGTACGACGATCGGGACCGACGTCCAGCCGCGCAGCCCGGCGATCACCTCGGTGCCGTCGAGGTCGGGCAGCCCGAGGTCGAGCAGGATCACGTCGGGGTGCTGGGTCGCGGCGGCGTCGAGGGCGGCCTTGGCATCGGCGGCCGTGATCACCTCCCAGCCGTTGGCCCGCAGGTTGATCGCGAGCGCGCGGGCGAGCGCGGGCTCGTCGTCGACGACCAGGACCCGGTGGGCCGCGGTGGCGGTCACGAGGCCGCGGCCCGGACGTCGCGGGTGTGCGTGGCGCGGGGGAGTGAGAGCACCATCGTCAGCCCGCCACCGGGGGTGTCCTCGGCAGCCAGGGTCCCGCCGAGCGCCTCGGCGAGACCGCGGGCGACCGCGAGACCCAGGCCGAGCCCGCCGGCGCCGCCGTCGCCGAGCCGCTGGAACGGCTCGAAGACCCGCTCCCGCGCGTCGGGCGGGATGCCGGGTCCCTGGTCGACGACGATCACCTCGACGGTCTCCGGCAGCACGTGGGCGAGCACCCGGACGGGAGAGCTGGGAGCGTGCCGCACGGCGTTCGCGACCAGGTTCGCGACGACCCGCTGGAGCAGCCCGGCGTCGGTCGTCACCAGCGGGGCCGGCTCTTCGACCTCCAGCCGGACCACGGCCGGGTCGAGCCCGGCCAGGGCGAGCGGCAGTACCTCGTCGAGGCTGCGGGTGCTCAGCACCGGATGGATCAGCCCGCTCTGCAGCCGGGACAGGTCCAGGAGGTCGTCGATCAGCCGCTCGAGCTGGTCCGCGGAGTCGCCGACCACACGGACCAGCTCCTCGCGGTCGGTGTCCGAGACGCCGGCAGAGAGCAGGCCGTCGACGGCGGTCCGCATCGTCGCCAGCGGCGTCCGCAGGTCGTGGGAGACCGCCCGCAGGAGCGCGATCGAGGTCGCCTCGGCGCGCTCGAGGTTGGCCGCGCGCTCGTCGCGCTCGCGCAACCGCCGATACTCGAGCACCAGGCCCGTCTGCACGGCGAACGCCTCGAGCACGCGCTGGTCGCTGGCTCGCAGCGGGTCGCCGCAGAGTGCGAGCACGTGCCTTTCGTCCACCCTGACCTGGGTGTCGCCCTCCTCGGGAGCGGCGGCACACGGGGCCCCGGACGAGGCCAAAACGGTCCAGCCCGCCGGGGCCCGGACGAGCAGGGAGACGGCGTGCTGGCCGAAGGTCTCGCGGAGCCGCTCCACGATCGCCTCGGCGGTGTCCTGACCGGTCAGCACGGACCTGGACAGGGCGCTCATGGTGGCCGCCTCGGCGCGGGACCGCAGCGCTTCCGCGGCGCGACGGGAGGCCCGGTCGACGACCGTGGCCACCGCGGCAGCGACGGCCACGAAGACGATCAGGGCCAGCACGTTGCGGGGCTCGGACACAGTGAAGGTGCCGACCGGCTCGGTGAAGAAGTAGTTGAGGGTCAGGAAGCCGATCGCCGCGCCGGCCAGGGCCGGGAGCAGGCCGCCGATCAGCGCCACCGCCACGGTCGAGGCGAGCAGGGTGAGCATGGCCAGCGGCAGCTGGTCGGTGTCGGCGAACTCGTGCAGCAGAGCCGTGAGGAGCAGCGGCAGCACCACTGCTCCGACCCAGCCGCCGATCTGACGCCCGACGGAGAGCGGGGAGAGCAGCCCCCGGACGAGCACCCGGCGGCCGACCTGGTCATGGGTGACGAGGTGCACGTCGATGGAGCCTGCGAGGGAGGCGATCTCGTCGCCCGTCGTACCGGTGAACAGCCGGCGGAGGCGACCGTGCCGGGAGACACCTACGACGATCATGGTGGCGTTGGCGCCGACCGCGAACTCGACCACGGCGGCGGAGACGTCCTCCCCGACCACGGAGTGGAAGGTGCCACCCACCGAGGCGACCAGCTCCTGTGCCCGGCTCAGCCGTCGCTCGTCGGCGACGTGCAGGCCGTCGGTGGCGATCACGTGCACGGCCAACAGCTCCGCACCGGCGGCCCGCTGGGCCAACCGGGCACCCCGCCGGATCAGCGTCTCGCTCTCGGGTCCGCCGGTGACCGCGACCACGATCCGCTCCTTGGCCGGCCAGGGCACGTGGATCTGGTGGGCGCGCCGGTAGTCGTCGAGCTGGTCGTCGACCCGGTCGGCGAGCCACAACAGGGCGAGCTCACGCAGCGCGGTCAGGTTGCCGACCCGGAAGTACGAGGTCAGCGAGGCGTCGACCTGTTCGGGCTTGTAGATGTTGCCGTGTGCCATCCGGCGGCGCAGCGCGTCGGGCGACATGTCGACCAGCTGGATCTGGTCGGCCGTGCGGACCACCTCGTCGAGGACGGTCTCGCGCTGTCGTACGCCGGTGATGCGCTCCACCTCGTCGTTGAGCGACTCCAGGTGCTGGATGTTGACGGTCGTGATCACGTCGATGCCCGCGGCGAGCAGCTCCTCGACGTCGTCGGCTCGCTTCTCGTTCCGGCTGCCCGGGATGTTGGTGTGCGCGAGCTCGTCGACGAGGACCACCGCCGGCCGACGGGCCAGCACGGCATCGACGTCCATCTCGGTGAACATGCTGCCGCGGTAGTCGATCCGACGGCGCGGCACCAGCTCCAGTCCCTCGACCTGGGTCGCGGTCTGCGTGCGGTCGTGGGTCTCGACCAGCCCGACGACGACGTCTGTGCCGCGGGCCAGGCGCCGGTGCACCTCGCCGAGCGCGGCGTAGGTCTTGCCGACCCCTGGCGCGGACCCGAGGTAGACGATCAGGCGACCCCGCCTGAGGCCTCCTCGCTCGTCCATGGAACTCATTGTGACGACCCGTCACGCTCAGCGCTGGCGCGCGGCCTCGAGCACCGCGATGTTGAGCATCAGCACGTTCACATGCGGGTCGCCGAGGAGGCCCCAGGTCCGGCCCGCGGTGTTGTCGTCGACCAGGCGCTCGACGGCGTCCTGGCTGAGCCCGTTGGCCGCCGCGACCCGGGGCACCTGCAGGTCGGCGTAGGCCACCGAGATGTCGGGGTCGAGGCCGGACGCCGAGGCGGTGACCGCGTCCGCCGGTACCTTGCTCTCGGGGACGCCCTCGCGCTGGGCGATCTCGGCCCGGCGCTCGTGGATCGCCTTGATCAGGGCGGGCTCCCCGGGCCCGTAGTTGGAGCCGGAGGACGAGCGCATGTCATAGCCGTCGCCGGCCGCCGAGGGCCGCGGCTGGAACAGGGCCGCACCGCGGGGGCCGCCGACCAGCTGGCCGATGAGCCGCGAGCCGACCGCCTTCGTGGGGTCGGTGGTGTGGTGGCCGGTCGCCGTGACCAGGGAGCCCCGCGCCTGCCACGGCGCGGCCACCCGCGCGAACCCGTAGACGACAGCGGGATAGGCGAGACCGACGACCAGCGTGGCCGCGACGAGCAGCCGGAGGCCGGCCAGGCTCTGGCGGAACAGCGCGTAGAGGTCCTTCATCACTTCTCCTAGAGCCCCGGCACCATGGAGATCACGAGGTCGAGCAGCTTGATGCCGACGAACGGCGCGATCAGCCCGCCGACGCCGTAGATGAGCAGGTTGAGCCGGAGCAGGTCGGTGGCCGACGAGGGCTGGTAGCGGACGCCGCGCAGGGCCAGCGGGATCAGCGCGACGATGATCAGGGCGTTGAAGACGATCGCGCTGACGATCGCGGACTCGGGCGAGCTGAGCCGCATGATGTTGAGCACGCCCAGGTCCGGGAAGGCGACGACGAACATCGCCGGCAGGATCGCGAAGTACTTGGCGACGTCGTTGGCCACCGAGAACGTCGTCAGCGCGCCGCGGGTGATGAGCAGCTGCTTGCCGATCTCGACGACGTCGATCAGCTTGGTCGGGTCGGAGTCGAGGTCGACCATGTTGCCGGCCTCCTTGGCCGCGACCGTGCCGGTGTTCATGGCCACGCCCACGTCGGCCTGGGCCAGGGCCGGCGCGTCGTTGGTGCCGTCGCCGCACATCGCGACCAGCCGGCCGCCCTGCTGCTGCTCACGGATCAGCGCGAGCTTGTCCTCCGGCGTCGCCTCCGCCAGGAAGTCGTCCACGCCGGCCTCGCCCGCGATCGCCTTGGCTGTGATGGCGTTGTCGCCGGTGATCATGACGGTGCGGATGCCCATGGTGCGCAGCTCCGCGAACCGCTCGCTGATGCCGGGCTTCACGACGTCCTTGAGATGGATGACGCCGAGGAGCCGCGCCGGCTTCCGGCCCGGCTGCACGGCGACCACGAGCGGCGTCCCGCCCGAGGCGCTGACGTCCTCGACGAGCTGGTCGATGTGGGCCACCACGGGGCTGCCCGCCGGCGTCCCGGTGGAGTGCACCCACTTCTGCACGGCCGAACCGGCCCCCTTGCGGATGGTGCGGTCCGGCAGGTCGAGCCCGCTCATCCGGGTCGTCGCCGAGAACTCCACCAGGGTGCCGCGCGCCGCCTCGGGCGCCTCGACCCGGTAGCGCTCGCGGACCAGGCTGACGACGCTGCGACCCTCGGGCGTCTCGTCGGCGAGGGAGGAGAGCAGCGCGGCCTCGGCGAGCTCGTTGTGTGTGACGCCATCGACGGGGAGCAGCTCGGTGGCGTGCCGGTTGCCGAGGGTGATGGTGCCCGTCTTGTCGAGGAGGAGTACGTCGACGTCGCCCGCGGCCTCGACGGCGCGCCCGGACATGGCGAGCACGTTGCGGCGTACGAGCCGGTCCATCCCCGCGATGCCGATCGCCGACAGCAGGGCGCCGATGGTGGTCGGGATCAGGCAGACCAGCAGTGCGACCAGGACCAGGACCGGCTGTCGCGCCCCGCTGTACTCGGCCACCGGCCAGAGGGTCGCGCAGACGACGACGAAGATCACGGTCAGCGCCGTGAGCAGCACGTTGAGCGCGACCTCGTTGGGGGTGCGCTGCCGCTCCGAGCCCTCGACCAGCGCGATCATCCGGTCCACGAAGGACTGGCCCGGGTCACTGGTGATCCGCACCACGATCCGGTCCGACAGGACGGTGGTGCCGCCGGTCACCGCGCTGCGGTCGCCGCCCGACTCGCGGATGACGGGAGCGGACTCGCCCGTCACGGCCGACTCGTCGACCGACGCGACGCCCTCGATCACCTCGCCGTCGCCCGGGACCCGCTCGCCCGCGGCCACGACGACCACGTCACCCTGGCGCAGGCTGGTGCTCGGCACCTCGTCGGTCGGCAGCTGGGAGAGGTTGCCGGTGTAGCCCAGGGTGTCGCTGGCGGCTCGGACCCGCCGCGCCGTCGTCTCCTGCTGGAGCGCCCGGAGGCTGGCTGCCTGGGCCTTGCCGCGGCCCTCGGCCACGGACTCGGCGAGGGTGCCGAAGACGACCGTGAGCCACAGCCACACCGTCACCAGCCAGCCCATCGTGCTGGGCCCGATCACGGAGAGCACGGTGGTGGTCGCCGCTCCGATCTCGACCACCAGCATCACGGGCGTCGCGAGCAGCTGGCGCGGGTCGAGCTTGCGCACGGCGCCGGGCAGCGCGGTCACGAGCTGCTCGAGGGTCAGCACGCTGGTGGAGGCCGTCGAGCTGCGGCCGGGCGCGTTCACGAAAGCGACTCCACAACCGGCCCGAGGAGCAGCACGGGCACATAGGTGAGGCCGACGACGACGAGCGCGACGCCGGTCAGGAGGATGACGAACAACGGCCGGTGGGTCGGCAGGGTGCCGGCACTGGCCGGCAGCCGCCTGGCTGAGGCGAACCGGCCCGCCAGCGCCAGCACGAAGAGCATCGGCAGGAAGCGGCCCAGGAGCATCTCGACCCCGAGCAGGGTGTTCCAGAACGGCGTGCCCGTCGTGATCCCGGCGAACGCCGAGCCGTTGTTGTTGGCTGCCGACGTGACGGCGTAGAGCATCTCGGAGAAGCCGTGTGCGCCGCTGTTGAGGATGCCGGCCGGCCCCTGGTCGACGGACACCGCCACCGCGACGCCGACCAGCAGCAATACCGGTGTGGCGAGGACGTAGAGCGCCACCAGGACGATCTCGTGCTGGCCGATCTTCTTGCCGAGGTACTCGGGGGTGCGGCCCACCATCAGCCCGCACAGGAAGACCGTCACGACGGCGAGCATCAGCATGCCGTAGAGACCCGAGCCGGTGCCGCCTGGCGCGATCTCGCCGAGCATCATGTTGAACATGGCGACCCCGCCGCCCGGAGCGGTGAACGAGTCGTGCATCGAGTTCACCGCGCCGGTCGAGGTCCCGGTCGTGGCCGCGCCGAACAGCGCGGAGGCGGCCTCGCCGAACCGGGTCTCCTTGCCCTCCATGGCCCCACCGGCGGCCGAGGGCGCCCCACCCGGGCCGGCCATCTCGGCCCAGGTCAGCAGCCCGACCGAGACCGACAGCAGCACCGCCATCACGGCGCCGATCGCGATGCCCTGGCGACGGTCCCTGACGATGAGCCCGAACGCCCAGGCCATCGCGAACGGGATCCACAGCAGCAGGTAGATCTCGAGCAGGTTGGTGAACGGCGTCGGGTTCTCGAAGGGGTGCGCGGAGTTGGCGTTGTAGAACCCCCCGCCGTTGGTGCCGAGCTCCTTGATCGCCTCCTGGCTGGCCACCGGACCTCCCGTGAGGGCCTGCGTTCCGCCGGTGAGCGTGTGCAGGACCGGGTCGCCGGCGAAGTTCTGGACCATGCCGCAGACGACGAAGACGCACGCTGCCACGATCGAGACCGGCAGCAGCACCCGGACGACGGTGCGAACCAGGTCGGCGAAGAAGTTGCCAACCCGCCCGTCGTTCTCGGTGCGCGCCATCCCTCGGGCGAACGCCGCCGCGACGGCCATGCCGACCGCTGCACTGGCGAAGTTCTGCACGGTGAGCCCCGACATCTGCATCAGGTGGCCGACCGCGGCCTCGCCCGAGTACCACTGCCAGTTGGTGTTGGTGACGAAGCTGACGGCGGTGTTCCAGGCGCCGTCGGCGGGCAGTGCGGGAAAGCCGAGCGATAGCGGGAGGTGCTCCTGGAGCCGGCCGAGGCCGAACAGCACCAGGATGCTGACCAGGCTGAAGCCGAGCACCGACATGGCGTAGCTCCGCCAGTGCTGGTCGGCGTCGGGGTCGACCCTGAGCAGCCGGTACGCCGACCGCTCGACGGCCAGGTGCCGGTCACTGGTGTAGACGTTTGCCAGGTGGCGACCCAGGGTCGGCACGGTGAGCGCGAGCAGCGCGACCAGGGCGGCGACCTGGGCCAGGGCTGATGGCAGGACGCCCACTGATCAGCTGTCCAGGACGCCGACGAGCAGGGCGAGCCCCGCGAAGGCGACGAGGGTGATCAGGACGTAGACGGCATCGGTCACTCGTCCTTCCTATGTCGCGTTCTCCCTGGTCAGGCCCGGTATTGACGGTTCCCTGACGTCGCGCGCCGCGGCCTTGACGAGACCCTCACGGTCGGCGGCTCGGGCTCGACCCGGGCCGGCGGGCACGCGTCATACCGGGCTAGCAGGTCCGCGCGTGGGAAAGCCGAAAGGCTACGGACTCCGTCGAGCCGGAGGCGTCCTACGGCCGAGATCGTCCGGGCTCGGGGCCGCCGGGGACCGATTCCACAGGCGAGGTTGCTTGCCAACAGTTCGCACTTGGCGGCATGCTTGGTCCCTGAGCAGTGGTCGTGGGGGCCGGTGCTCAACCGAAGGACCAGGTGGGGACCTTGTTGCTTGGGGGGAAGCCGCGCACGGTGAGTGTGCCGGCCAAGGCGGACAGCACGGCAGCGTCCAAAGGGGCGTCTCCGCGCATTCACGTCGTACGGCTACCGCGGCCGTCCGGCGCGACCGCAACCACTGTGACTGCGCTGCGGCCCAAGGCCAGCTAGCGCCGCCACGGCTCGCCGTCCGGGGATACTCCGGACGGCGTGCGGGCGTGCCCGAGCACTGTGGGCAGCACTGCTGCCAGCACCGCGGTCGCGAGCGCGACGACCACCAGGACGCCGGCGCACAGTTCCAGCTCGTGCCACAGGCTGGCGACCACGACGTCCCACACCGCCCGCGCGACGTCGGGCTGGGTGAGGTTCTCCGTGACCGCGTCGCGGGCGAAGGAGAGCGCCACCGCGAGCAGCCCCAGCGCCAGGAGTGAGACCACCGCGAGCCTGGCGGTCGCCGCCAGCCGGCGCCGGGCGAGCAGCAGGGTGAGCGCCGCCAGGGTCAGCCACGCGACCGGCAGCCAGAAGCCGAGGGTCTCGACGAGGTCATAGGCCCGGCGGGCCTTGGCGAGCTGATGGGCGCTCATCACCGGGAACGAGGCGTCGATCATCGACGGATCGGGGACGGTCAGCCCCTGGGCGGCCAGGTTGGTTGCGATCGTCGCGAGCACTGGGTTGAGGTCGATGCTCACCCGGCCATCGCGGTCCAGGACCACGTCGCTGCGGTGCTCGAGCACGGCGACGAGCTGGTCGTGGGCGGTCCGGTTCGCCTGCACCCACACGGTGCGGAACGCCGGGCTATCGACGACCCGCGAGACGACCAGGTGGACGAGCGTCTCGCCGCCGGCCGGAAGGGTCCCGCCGGCGCCGACCAGCAGCTGGAGCGCCTCGCGGTCGAGCTGCTCGACCGCGGCGGTCTTCACGACGTCGTCATCCGCGAGCGGGGCCACCGTCTCGACGTACCTGTCGGTGTCGCTGACCACGCCGTCCACCCACACCGACAGCAGGCTCGCCGGCAGCAGGACGGCGGCGAGCAGGCCGGCGAGCAGGCCGGCGAGCGCACGAAGCACGGTGCGTGATCTTAGGCCTTCGGTAGGTAGCCGGGTGAGCGCCATCCCGTCTAGCCCATTGACCGGTCTGCGGCTGGTGCGCGGAACCTCGCACCTCGCCTCCCGTTTATGGGTCGTCAAACGTCCCCCACCGAAGGAATCCCTCCCCATGATCAAGAAACTGCTGCTGGCGGTGGTCGCCACCTCGTTGCTTGCGCTCGCGCCGTCTCCCAGCCGGGCGGACACCTACGCCCCCGCGTCCGCCAGCCAGGACTTCGCGGGCGGCCCGGGTGGCTGGACCCAGTCCTCGGAGTTCTCCGGGCTGTGCCTGCAGACCCTCGCGTGCCCCGCGGTCGTCAACAGCTGGTCCGCTGGCGGCGCCGACGGCAACGGCTACGTCCGCACCCAGTTCGGCAGCGTCGTCTCGACCCTCGCCGGCACCTCGACCGGCATTTGGGAGAGCCCGTCGTTCGTCTACAACGGCATCGGCGGCAAGCCGGCCGGCACGGTGACGTTCGACATGTCCATGTTGCGCGACGTCGGCGCCCTGCTCGACGCGTCGCTGCTCAACGACACCCGCTTCCAGGTGGACCTCGTCGACCAGGGCGACGGCAACGCGGTCAGCGTCGTCCCCTCGACCGTGGTGGTGCCCGACGGCGGCTGGACCGCCATCCCGTCGGCGTCGGTCAACCCCAACCTGGTCACGCTCGGCCACAGCTACAAGATCCGGATCACCACGACCTACCACGCAGTGGCCACCGTGGTCGCGATGGGTGAGGTCGGCTACGACGACGTGACGCTGACCACGGCCGCTGCCCCGGACAACGGCAACGGCGGCAACGGTGGCAGCGGTGCCAACGGTGGCTCGGGAGTCACCCAGATCAAGCAGCTGCGCAAGCTGGTGAAGCACTACATCCTGCCGAAGACCGTCTCGGTCAACGGCCGGCTGCTCTCGGCGCACCTGCGCTGCCCCTCGATCGCGGCCCCGTGGCCGTGCCAGATCCAGCTCCAGGGCCTGTCGAAGGGCAAGTTCTCGACGCCGGCGACGGCCCGCAAGGTCGTCAAGCTGCTGCCGGGCAGGGAGCGGACCGTGAAGATCCGGATCAAGCCCACCTACGTCGCGTCCTACCGGACCGCGAAGAAGATCTGGGTCAAGATCATCGTCCGCGTGGGCAAGGTGCGCGTCACCGTCCGCAAGCCGATCAGAACCGCCTGACCACCAGGCAGCCCCAGCTACGACGCCGAGGGCCCCCGACCAGCACCTGGCCGGGGGCCCCTCGGCGCGGGTGGCCGACGTGCGAGGTCGCTGGAACCCGCCGACCGCCGTGCTGCACACTCCTGCCATGAGCTCCCCGGTCCCGCCGCCCGCAGAGCCGCCGCCGCCGGCACCCGCCGTCCCCTACGGCGGCGCGGTGACCCCCGTCGACTCAGCGAGCGGGTCGGTGCCGATCACGGCGGAGAGCCTCGCCAAGGGAGTCGGCAGGACCGCAGCCTCCTGGGGCTTCCGCGCGATCTTGTTCTTCTTGATCAGGGCCATCTTCCGGGCGGTGTTCCGACGCTGACCCCACCAGACCGTGGCGGCGAAAGGGGCGGGTTGGATCTCGACCCCCTGAGGTCGCTGCGCTCGCTGATCTTCACCGGCGATGCCGCGGGACTGGTCGCGCTCCTGACCCGCAGCCCTTGGCCGAACGACACGCTGCAGCTGGTCGGCGACGGCCTGCTGGAAGCCGTTCGCCAGCGGGCCGAAGGTGCCGTCGAGCTGGCCGAGGAGTGCCTCCGGCAGCTGGGGGAGCGTGACTGGGACGGCGACCGCGAGCTGGCCGAGGCGCTGGCGGCCGCGCTCGGCACCCGTCCGACCCCGCTGCTGCGCCCGCTGCCGGTCGACCTGGAGGAGCTCGCCACCATCCTCGAGGGCGACCCGGTCTACGGGGGTGGCGCGGTGGACCGGCGCACCGGCGAGGTCTGGCCCCGCAGCATCCTCGACGACCCCGACGGCCTCGAGGAGGAGCTCGACGTCGATGACGACGAGCGGTGGCTCTGGGTGGAGAGCGAGGGGTCACGTGATGGGTACGCCGACATGGTCAGGTTCATCGACGCCCTCGACGACCCGCTCTTCGCGGACCGGCTGACCCGCGCGATCTCGGCTCGCGGGCCGTTCCGCCGGTTCATGGACACGGTCTCTCTCCGTCCCGAGCTGCTGACGCGATGGCACGCCTTCTCCACCGAGCGTCAGCGCGGCCGGGCCCGCAGCTGGCTGGCCGAGGCGGGGTATGCACCCACGCATGGTGACGCCGGCGCTGACTCGAAGTGACTACGGACGGACCGCTACCTCGTCACTAGGCTCATCGGATGCCGACCCCGTCGTTCCGCCGCCCGCTCGCGGCCGTCGCTCTCTCGGGTCTCACGCCGGCCACGGCCGGCTCCGCCATCGTCACCACCGTCAGGACGTCTTCGTCACGCGGACGATGACGTAGGGGACCAGCGCGGGACCCGAACAGGAACTGGGGGCTGAGCCGGATGCGCGCCGAGACGCGGGGGGTCGCCGTTCTGCTGGCAGTCGCCGGCCTGGCGATCGTCGCGGCGCTCGTGGTCGCCGGGTGGTCCGACGGGCAGCGGTCCGGCCCGTGGGGCGGCCGCCCGGCAGCCGCCTCGCCGGCGACGCCGATCCGCGTCGTACCCGGAGCCGCGTCGGCGACCGGCCGGGACGCGCAGCTGCTGTCCACCGACCCGGCCTCGCTCGGCCTGGGCGCCTTCGCCACCGACGACGGGCTCGGCCCGCCGTCGTGGGTGCGGCCGGGCACTCGGCTGACCTTCTACTCCGCCGCCGCCTCGGTCGCCCAGAGCCGGTTCGCCTGGGTCGAGGACCCGAACGGCCCCTGGGAGGACCCCGCGACCGGCCAGCACTACCGCCGGACCGACGAGACCGGCGAGTCCATGGGCACGGCCAGCGGCGACGGGGTGGGCCAGGTCGACGTGCAGGCGGTCGACGGTGCCGACGTCGCGCTGTCGCTGACCCTCTACGGCATCGACCACGAGCACCGGGTGTTCGTCCCCGGCATCACCACCGGCGCCAGCGTGCCAGGCGCCGAGATCGACGGGCTGTGGGTCAACCCGACCCGGCTCGCGCAGCTGCAGGACGTCCGGGCCAACGGGGTGCTCGTGCTGCGCGGCGACTACCCCCTCGGTGGCCGGACCTACCACGCGGTCAGCTTCGCGGTGACCACGCCGGGTGCCTACCAGCAGTACACCTACGACACCGAGTCCGGAGTCCTGTTGTCGGCGACCACCAGCACCGCCGGGGCGACCTCACCCGTGAGCGCCCCGGGCGAGGCCCCTCCCCAGGGCAACACGCAGCTGACGGTGTCCTTCTTCGCCGGCGTCAGGCAGCGCTCCGTGCCCGGCGCGGACGGCGCGACGCCGGACTGGCTCGCGCACACCACGCGGCTCGACTACGCCGGCACCTACAGCTGGGTCAACCCCGTCGACCCGAGCAGTGGGACCTTCACCTCGCCGATGACGATGGGCGTGTCGCTCGGCCGCGGCGGCGGCTCGTGGGCGCCGTACGCCGCCCAGACCGCGATCCAGGGGCTCGGCTCGACCACCGGCAGCGGGATCACCGGGCCGACGGGTCTCTACTGGCTGAGCCCGACCGCATTGTCCGCGCTCGCCGCGCGGGCCGCGGCGGCTCCTGGCCAGGTGGTCGACCAGGACCCCATCACCGGGGAGCAGCTGGTCGTCGAAGGGGGCGGCCGCGACGCCTCCGGACGCACCTTCCTCACGCTCGTCAGCCGGCTGCCGGGCATCACGACCAGGGCGGGCTACGACACGACGAGCGGCGTGCTCGCGGCGTACGCCGCGCAGGTGCCGGGCACCGGCACCACCATCGACCTGCATCTCCAGCGCGGCCCCTGACCCACAGGCTCGGGCCCAGCCACGCGCACGGCCGCCGACCGGGCATGTGTTCGCCCGCGCGTGTTTGGGCAGTGGAGTGTGGGAGGCCCGAATGCGGATCAGCGACACCAGCGACCTGTGGTGGAAGACCGGCGTCATCTACTGCCTCGACGTCCAGACCTTCATGGACTGGGACGACGACGGCATGGGCGACTTCGTCGGGCTCACCGAGCGGCTCGACTACCTGGCCGACCTGGGCGTCAGCTGCCTGTGGCTGATGCCGTACTACCCGACCGCCGACCGCGACGACGGCTACGACATCACCGACTACTACGGCGTGGACCCGCGGCTCGGCAGCGCGGGCGACTTCGTGGAGTTCGTCCGGACCGCCCGCGACCGCGGCATGCGGGTGATCGTCGACCTCGTCGTCAACCACACCTCCGACCGGCACCCGTGGTTCCGCTCCGCGCGCTCCTCCCGCGACTCGCCGTACCGCGACTTCTACATCTGGCGCGACGACGAGCCGCCCGACACGTCCAAGGACGTGGTCTTCCCGGACAAGGAGGACAGCCTGTGGCAGTACGACGACAAGACCGGCGCCTGGTACTTCCACCGGTTCTACCGTTCCCAGCCGGACCTCAACATCACCAACCGCAAGGTGCGCGACGAGATCCTCAAGGCGATGGGCTACTGGCTCGAGCTCGGCATCTCCGGGTTCCGCGTCGACGCGGTGCCGTTCGTCATCGAGACGACCGGGGTGGACGCGCAGGAGCTGGCCCGCTTCCACGACCCGCACGCCTACCTGCGCGAGCTGCGCTCCTTCGTCGGCCGCCGGACCGGTGACGGCATCCTGCTGGGCGAGTGCAACCTGCCGCACCGCGACCAGAAGACCTTCTTCGGTGGCTCGGACGGCGACGAGCTGACCATGCAGTTCGACTTCATCGGCATGCAGAACCTCTACCTCTCCCTGGCCCTGCAGGATGCCCGCCCGCTGGTGCGCGCGCTCAGGCAGCGGCCGGTCGTCTCCGAGGAGTCGCAGTGGGCGACGTTCGTGCGCAACCACGACGAGCTCACCCTCGACAAGCTCAAGCCCGCCGAGCGTGACGAGGTGTTCGCGGCCTTCGGGCCTGAGCCGGCCATGCAGCTCTACGGGCGCGGCCTGCGCCGGCGGCTGCCCCCGATGCTGGACGGCGACCCCCGCCGGCTCCGGATGGTCTACAGCCTGCTCTTCTCGCTGCCCGGCACGCCGGTCCTCTTCTACGGCGAGGAGATCGGCATGGGGGAGGACCTCGACCTCGACGGGCGGCTCGCCGTACGCACGCCGATGCAGTGGACCGCCGGCCGCAACGGTGGCTTCTCCCGGGCCCGGCCCTCGCGGCTGGTGCGACCGCTGGTCGAGGGTTCGTTCGGGCCCGAGCACGTCAACGTCGCCGGCCAGCGCGGCGACCGCGAGTCGCTGCAGAGCTTCATCAAGCTGCTCGTGAAGCGCTACCACGAGTCGCCCGAGCTCGGCTGGGCCCAGTTCCAGGTGCTCGACCAGCCCCACCGCAACGTCCTTGCGCACGAGTGCGCCCACGACGAGCGTCGGATCGTCGCCCTGCACAACCTCGGCACGGAGAGCTGCATCGTGCCGTTGGCGCTGGAGGGCTGCGATGCCACGCACAGGCTCGTCGACCTGCTGCACGAGGGCGGCGACTACGCCATCGACGACCGGGGCTGCGCCGAGGTCGACCTCGACGGCTACGGCTACCGGTGGCTGCGGGTGCTGTCGGAGGACAGCCGACGGTTGGCCTGATGCCGCCGTCCGGCGACCGGTCGGTTGCTGCACACTCGTGCCGTGGCGAAGAAGCGCACCCCGAAGCTCGGGCACCCCACCAGCGGCGCCAGCGTCGGCTCGCGGGTGCCCTACGGTCCGCCCCAGACCGACGACGCGGCGGTGCCCGCCGCTACAAGTGGGAGTTCCGGCAAGACCGTATTGAAGGTGGGACTCGCCATCGCGGCGCCGTTCGTCGTACGTGCGATCTTCCGGGCGCTCACGAGGTAGGCGGGCGCGCGACGGAGGCGAGGTACAGGCGCGCAGCTGGTCGGCGCCCACGGACAGCGGGCGCTCCCGACTCATCCGAGGGGCGGCAGCCGTCGCCCCGAGTGGCGGTGACCCATCAACCGATATCGGCGGGCGGCTGGTTGAGCAGCCACCGCCGTCTCGGCGTGTCCCGCAGACGCGCCGCCTGGGCGGTGAGTCCGGCTATCGGCTCACGGCCGACGCCGAACCCCGGGGCGAACCCATAGGCTGTGGTCGATGACCGAGAACGACGTGCGTGCGCGCTTCGCGGAGCTGATGGCGGCTCGTGCCGACACCCCGTTCGGTGACGTCGAGCTGGTCTCGGGCCGAACGTTGCAGCCGTTCAGCGTCGCTGGTCACCGTGCCGCCGAGTACGAGCTCACTCGGCACGAGCGAGCCACCCTTCGTGCGGCCGTCGCCGACGTGCCTCCCCGCCCGGAGCTGAGCGACCTGCGGCCCGAGCCGGAGGAGTTGGCGACGCTGGTCCTCTCGGCCCCCGACACCTGTCGCCGCCATGCCGCCGCCTTGGAGGCGCCCGCCGGTTGAGCCCAGCCGCCTGACGCTTGACCTGTTCGAACAGGTGTTCGATCATGGACGGATGAGCGCGACGGTGGCCCTGGACCCGGCCCGGCCGGTCCTCGACCAGCTGCGCGCGCGGGTCGCCGCCATGGAGAGCGGTCCCACCCGGCTGCCGGTGCCCGTCCTACCCGCCCTCTCGGGGCTCGTGTCGCTGCGCACGGGCGGCAGCTACGCCGTCGACTCCGCGTCGCTGGCGCTCGCGCTGGTCGCCGGCGCGTCGCAGGCGGGGGAGTGGGTGGGCTTCGCCGGCTGGCCCGACTTCGGGGCCGAGGCCGCGGCCGGCCTCGGGATCGAGCTGGCCCGCACCGTCCTGGTGCCGGAGCCGGGCGAGCACTGGCTGGAGGTCGCCGCCGCGCTGGTCGACGTACTGGGGGTGGTGGTGCTCAAGCCACCGGCCCGGGTCGACGCCAAGGCGGCAGGCGTCCTCGACGCCCGGTTGCGCAAGCGCGCCGCCGTTCTGGTGGTCTGGGGCGACTGGCCGCGCTGCGAGGCCCGGCTCACCCTCGAGGACGCCCGGTGGACCGGCCCCGACCACGGCCACGGCCGGCTCCGCTCGCGCCAGGTCCGGGTCGGCGTACGCCGCGGCACGGCCCCGCCGGTCCGCGCCGACCTGGCCCTCCCCGGTGAGGGAACGCCGATCGAGCTGCTGCCCGCCGGCTCCACCCCCGTCGAGCTGATACGGCGGGCGTCCGGATGAGGGTGCTGGTCGTCTGGTGCCCCGACTGGTCGGTCGTCGCCGCGCTGCGGGAGGCCGAGCGGCCGGCCACGGTGCCCGCGGCGGTGCTCGCGGCCGGTGCGGTCGAGGTCTGCAACGGGCCGGCCCGCGAGGAGGGGGTCCGGCGCGGCCAGCGCCGCCGCGACGCACAGGCGCGCTGTCCCGAGCTGCTGCTGCTCGAGGCCAACCCCGACCGCGACGCGCGCCACTTCGAACCGGTGCTCGAGACGGTCGAGGGGCTACGGCCGGGCGTGGCCGCGCTGCGGCCGGGGCTGCTGGCGGTGCGGGCGCCAGGGCGCTACTTCGGCGGCGAGGCCAACGCCGCCGCGGTGCTCGCCGAGACCCTGGTCGAGTCGGGGGTCTGGGACTGCCGGCTGGGGATCGCCGACGACCTGTTCACCGCCGAGCAGGCCGCCCGGCGGGCGCGGGTGCAGGAGTGCGAGGTGGTCGCGGAGGGCGGCTCGGCGACGTACCTGCGCGAGCTGCTGGTGGAGGTGCTCGAGGCCGACGGTCCGGACGGTCGCGAGATGGTGGGGCTGCTGCGCCGGCTCGGGCTGCGCACCCTCGGCGACCTCGCCGCGCTGCCGGCCGACGCGGTGCAGCACCGGTTCGGTCGCTACGGCGCGAGGGTGTGGCGCCGGGCCCGCGGCGAGGCGCCGACGCTGGTCGCGCCGCGCACCCCGCCCCCCGACCTGGCCGCCGAGATCTCCTTCGAGCCGCCGCTCGACTCCGTGGAGGCCGTCTGCTTCAGCGTCCGCACGACGGCCGAGCGGCTGGTCGCCGACCTCGCCTCACGCCAGCTGGTGGCGACCGGGGTGCGGGTCGAGGCCGAGCACGATGGCACGGTCGCCTCGGCGCGCACCTGGCTGCACCCGCAGTTCTTCTCCGCGCGTGACCTCGTCGACCGGGTGCACTGGCAGCTGCAGGCAGGCGGCTCGCTGCGCTCGCGGCAGGACGCCGGCCTCGTCCGGGCCCCGGTCGAGCGGGTGCGGTTCGTGCCCGAGGTCGTGGAGCCGGCCGCCGCGCACACCCAGGGGCTCTGGGGTGGGTCGGGGGAGGAGCTGGTCGAGCGTGGGGTGGCCCGGGTCCAGGCGATGGTGGGGTTCGACGCGGTGACCCGGCCGGTGCTGCAGGGCGGGCGGGGACCGGCCGAGCGGCAGGCGGCGGTCCCGTGGGGCGAGCGCGCCACCGGGCTGCGGCCCGTCGAGAGGCCCTGGCCGGGGCGGCTGCCCGGACCGGCGCCGACCCGGGTCTTCGCCGAGCCGATGGCGGCCGAGGTGTGCGACCCGGCGGGTCGGGCGGTCGTGGTGACCGAGCGTGGCGTGGTGAGCGGGGAGCCGACCCGGGTGCGGCTCGAGGACGGCTGGCAGGCGGTGGCAGCCTGGGCCGGACCCTGGCCGGTCGACGAGTCGTGGTGGTCGGGCGGTGAGCGCGCCGCGCGGTTCCAGCTGGTGGGCGCCGACGGACGGGCCTGGCTGCTGCGCTGCGGGCCGACCGGCTGGCGAGTGGAAGCCGGCTACGACTGATGGGCTGGGGCAACCCACCGATGTCGTGGAAGGAGCTGGAGCGCCGGCTCTCCGGGCTGCCCGGCGCCGACGACGCTCCGGTCTCGCGGCGCAAGCGCGGCCGGATGGAGCCGCGCGAGGTGACCGTCGACCCCGAGCTCACCGGGCCCGGCCACCCGCCGTACGCCGAGCTGCACTGCCACAGCCACTTCAGCTTCCTCGACGGGGCGTCGTCGCCGGCGCAGCTGGTCGAGGAGGCGGTGCGGCTCGGGTTGCACGGGCTGGCGATCACCGACCACGACGGGTTCTACGGCGCGCCGATGCTGGCCGAGGCCGCGGCGGCGTACCGCACCGCCGGGCTGCGCACCGTCTATGGGGCGGAGCTGTCGCTCGGGCTGAGCGGCCCGCAGAACGGCGTCCCCGACCCCGAGGGTCAGCACCTGCTGGTGCTGGCCCGTGGCGTGCAGGGCTACCACCGGCTGGCCGCGGCGATGACCGACGCCCACCTGCGCGGCGACGAGAAGGGCCGGCCGGTCTACGACCTGAGCGAGCTGGGGGAGCGCGGGCGCGGCCACTGGCTGGTGCTGTCCGGCTGCCGCAAGGGGACCGTGCGCTCGGCGTTGGCCGCGGACGGTCCCCGGGCGGCGAGCGAGGAGCTCGACCGGCTGACCAGCCTCTTCGGGCTCGACTCGGTCGCGGTCGAGCTCTCGCCCAGCCCGCACCCCGAGACCGACGAGACCAACGGCCTGCTGGCCGGGCTGGCCGCCGACCACGGGCTGCCGCTGGTCGCGGCTGGCAACGTCCACCATGCCACCCCGGCCACCGCGCGGCTGGCCTCGGCGATGGGCGCGGTCCGGGCCCGGCGCAGCCTGGCCGACATGGACGGCTGGCTCGACCTGTCGGGCGTGGCCCACCTGCGCAGCGGGGCCGAGGTGGCGGCCGCGCTGCCCCGCTGGCCCGACGCCGTACGACGAAGCGTCGAGCTCGCCGACCAGCTCGCCTTCGACCTGCGCAAGGCCTCACCGCGGCTGCCCAAGCACCGCATCCCTCCGGGACACACCGCCGACTCGTGGCTGCGCGAGCTCGTGTGGCGCGGCTTCGAGGAGCGCTACGCCGGGCTGCCGCACGCCGAGACCGCCCGGGACCGGATCGAGCACGAGCTGCGGGTGGTCGCCGAGAAGGACTTCTCCGGCTACTTCGTCATCGTCCACGACATCGTCGACTTCGCCCGCAGCCAGGGCATCCTCTGCCAGGGCCGCGGCTCCGCGGCGAGCTCGGCGATCTGCTACGCGCTCGGCATCACCGCGGTCGACGCGGTCTTCTACCGGCTGCCGTTCGAGCGGTTCATCTCCGCCCACCGCGACGAGGAGCCGGACATCGACGTCGACTTCGACTCCGACCGCCGCGAGGAGGTGATCCAGTGGGTCTACGACACCTACGGCCGCCACAACGCCGCGCAGGTCGCCAACGTGATCAGCTACCGGCCGCGGATGGCGGTGCGCGACGCGGCCAAGGCGCTGGGCCACTCGCAGGGCCAGCAGGACGCCTGGTCCAAGCAGATCGACGGCTGGCACGCCGTGGTCGCGGGCGACGCCGGGGACCCGACCGTCCACGACGTCCCCGCCCCGGTCGTCGCGCTGGCCGACCAGCTGATAGGGGCGCCGCGCCACCTAGGCATCCACTCCGGCGGGATGGTGCTCACCGAACGGCCGATCGGCGAGGTGTGCCCGATCGAGCGGGCCCGGATGGAGAAGCGCACCGTGCTGCAGTGGGACAAGGACGCCTGCGAGTCGATGGGGCTGGTGAAGTTCGACCTGCTCGGCCTCGGCATGCTCGGGGCGCTCGACCACATGATGAAGCTCGCCGCGCAGCACACGGGGGAGTCGTGGGACCTCGCGTCGACGCCGAAGGAGGAGCCCGCCGTCTACGACATGCTCTGCCGGGCCGACTCGATCGGGGTCTTCCAGGTCGAGAGCCGGGCCCAGATCGGCACCCTGCCGCGGCTGCGGCCGCGCGAGTTCTACGACCTGGCGATCGAGATCGCGCTGATCCGGCCCGGTCCGATCCAGGGCGGCGCGGTGCACCCCTACGTGCGCCGCGCCACCGGGGTCGAGCCGGTCACCTACGAGCACCCGGACCTGGTCCCGGTGCTCGAGCGCACCCGCGGCGTACCTCTCTTCCAGGAGCAGCTGATGGCGATGGCGGTCGCGCTCGGCGACTGCTCGCGCGACGACGCCGACCTGCTGCGCCGGGCGATGGGCTCCAAGCGCGGGGTCGAGCGCATCGAGAGCATCAAGCAGAAGCTCTACGCCGGCATGGAGCGCCGCGGGCTGGTCGGCGACGTCGCCGACGCGATCTACCTGAAGATCCTGTCCTTCGCCAACTTCGGTTTCGCCGAGTCGCACGCGCTGTCGTTCGCGCTGCTGGTCTACGCGTCGTCGTGGTTCAAGCTGCACTACCCCGCGGCGTTCCTGGCCGGGCTGCTGCGCAACCAGCCGATGGGCTTCTACTCGCCCCAGTCGCTGGTCCAGGACGCGCGCCGCCACGGCGTCGACGTACGCCGACCCGACCTGCTCCTGTCGCAGGCGAAGGCCGACCTCGAGCTCTTGGACACCGCTGCCGGCGCCACCGGCCTCGACGCCTGCCTGCAGCCGCACTTCGAGCGCACCGAGTGGAGCCCGGACGAGCCGGACCCGACGCTGACCCACCGCCGCGATGGCCGGCACGCCGTACGCCTCGGCCTCGACTCGGTCCGCGGCATCGGCCCCGACGTGGCCGAACGCATCGTGGCCGCCCGTCTCGAGGCGCCGTTCGCCGACATCACCGACCTCTCCCGCCGGGCCGGCCTCACCACGACCCAGCTCGAGGCGCTGGCCACCGCAGGCGCCTTCGACTCCTTCGGCCTCGACCGCCGCCAGGCGCTGTGGGTGGCCGGCTCGTCCGAGCGCGACGACCACCTGGCCGGCTCCACGCCCAACCCGGCCCCGCCGCCGCTTCCGGATATGACCGACGTCGAGGTCACCCTCGCCGACCTCTGGGCCACCCGGATCTCACCCGAGATGCATCCGGTCGAGCACCTGCGCGCCGAGCTGACCCGAGCCGGCATCAAGTCCGTCGGCGACCTCCAGCACACCGAGACCAACCGCCGGGTCCACGTCGCCGGGCTGGTGACGCACCGGCAGCGCCCCGGCACGGCCGGCGGCGTCACCTTCCTCAACCTCGAGGACGAGACCGGCATGCTCAACATCGTGTGCTCCGTCGGCGTCATGCGGGCCCACCGCCAGGCCGCCCGCAACAAGGTCGCCGTCGTCGTCCGGGGCATCCTCGAGCGCGAGGAGGGCGCGACCAACCTCGTCGCCGACAAGGTCGAGGGCATCGACGCGGTCGTCCCGGGAGCGGGCGCGGTGCTGCAGGCGCGGGCTTCGTCTCGCGACTTCCGGTGACCGCGCAACGCGGCCGGTCTCTCAGCGCGCCGTGGGCTCGGGATCGCCGATCTCCACCCGCGCCCGACCCTCGCTGACGTGCACCGACAGCGGGTGCCCGGCGAAGTCCAGCCGCTCCAACGAGAGGTCCGCGACGGCGGAGAGGTCGGGCCGCACCAGCTCGACCGAGGAGCGGTCGGCCTTCGGCTCGAGTCCCAGCATCGCGCGCACCAGCATCAGCACCGATGCCGACGCCCAGGCCTGGGGTGAGCACGACGAGGGGTAGGCCACCGGCATCGCTACGTCGTCTCGCGCGACCCCGGCGAAGAGCTCGGGAGGCCGGCCCGCGAAGTGCCGGGTCGCCTCGAGGGCACCGTCGGCGAGGAGGTCGACGGCGTCCCAGCACCCGTAGCGCGCCGCGCCCGCGATGCACAGCGCGGTGTCGTGCGGCCACACCGAGCCGTTGTGATAGCTCAGCGGGTCGTACGCCGCCATCGACGCGGCCAGGGTCCGCAGCCCCCACCCGGTCCACAGGTCCGGGTCGACGAGCCGCTCGACGTAGCGGCGCGCCTTGTCGTCGTCGGCGATGCCGGACCAGAGCGCGTGGCCGGGGTTGGTGGTCAGCGAGTCGATGGGCCGGTGCTCGGCGTCCAGACCCAGGACGAAGTAGCCCCGCCGGTCCCAGAAGACCTCGTTGAACCGGTCCTTGAGCGCCTCGGCGCGGCGGCGCAGCTCGTCCGCGTCGTGGCCGATGTCGACCACCCCGGCGAGCATCGCGCTTCCGGTGAGCGCGGCGTAGGCGTAGCCCTGCACCTCGACCAGCGCGAGGGGGGCCTCGGGGAGGGTGCCGTCCGCGCGGGTGATCCCGTCCCAGGAGTCCTTCCAGCCCTGGTTGGCGAGGCCGTCGGGGTGCCGGCGTCGATAGTCCAGGAAGCCGTCCCCGTCGGAGTCGCCCGCGCCGACGACCCAGTCGACAGCCCGGCCGATCGCGGGCGCGAGGGCGCGCAGCGCATCGTGGTCGAGGGCACGCCAGCGCCACGCCTCGGCCGCGAGACCCACGAAGAGCGGGGTGGCGTCGACGGTGCCGTAGTAGCGGCTGCGGGAGGAGAACGCGCCGCTGCCGCCGTGCCGCCGCAGCTCGTGCAGGATCCGGCCGGGCTGCTCCTCGGACGCCGGGTCGTCGTGGCTGCCCTGGAGGTCGGCGAGGGTGGCCAGGACGCCGGCGGCGAGGGAGCCGTCGAAGGGGAGCGTCATCCACGCCGTGAGCAGCGAGTCACGGCCGAAGAGGGTCATGAACCACGGTGCCCCCGCGGCGACGACCGGCCGGTCCGGATGGGCCCGGTCGCTGATCCGCAGCGCCGCGAGGTCGGCCAGGGCCTGCTCGACCGCAGCGGGCAGCCGCGGGTCGAGGGAGACGACGGTCGGCACCTCGCTGCGCCAGGCCGACAGCTCGCGGATCGGCACCCCGGCAGCGAGCTCGGCCGGTCGCTCGAGGTCGGCGGGTACGCCGGCCGAGACCGGCTGCACGGTGACCGAGACCGTCACCTCCTCTCGGCCGGCGATGCGCAGCGTCCAGACCGCCGTGCCGGCTTGGGGGTCGGCCTCGTCGGGCTCGGGGGTCATGACGACCTCGGTGCTGTCGAGCTCGTCCTGGGCCGAGGTGAAGCGCCATCGGCCGGGGGCGGTCGGCTCCGGCCGCGCCGGGGCCTCGGTGGCGGTGCCGCTCTTGACGTCGAAGACGTGGGCGAAGTCGGCCGCGACGTCCAGCTGGACCCGCACGGTGACCGGTTGCGGATGGCTGTTGCGCAGCGTCAGCTGCTCGGCCAGGCTGCCCGCCAGCCACCGCCGACGGATGGCCAGCACCTCCGCCTTCCCGCCGTCCTCGGAGGTCGTGGCGACGCGGGAGACGACGACGGCGGACATGGGCGCCGGCGTGCTGGCCGCGAGCAGCTCCACCCGGCCGCCGGTGACCGTCAGCCGCAGCCGGCTCAGGTGCCGCAGGTCGTCGTAGACGAAGCCCTGGGTGGCGGCCGCCATGTCTCCGGCCTCGTCGCTGATCGCGAAGCTGCGACCATCCACGGTGACGAGATCGTGCCGCCCGCCCGCGGGGACGGTGCCGGCCGAGAGGTGGAGCTCAGACATCTCTCCACGGTGCCCCAACGCGCGCGTGCGTCTACACCTAGGGGTGAAATCTGCCCGCCGGTCGCGGGGTCGGGTTCCTGCTGGGTACCTGTCCGTCACAACGGGGAGTCATGCCAGGCCGGGCCGGGGGGCCACGGCGGGCCAGGGAGGGAACCTGTCATGAGTACCGTTTTCGACGTGCCGTGCCCCGAGTGCGGACAGCACATGTCAGTCGGCAGTGGGGGCGATCTGGAGTGCGCGGCCTGCCAGCACAGCTACCACGCGCGGATGGGCCACCTGTTCCTGGTTGCTGAACCAGGAGCCGCCAAGGTCGTGGTCTCCGAGGGCGGCCCCGGTCGCCACCGGACCGGCCGACCGACGGCGACGGCTCCGTGAGGATCGCGCAGGTCGCACCGCTCTACGAAGCCGTCCCGCCGGGTGCCTACGGCGGGACCGAGCGGGTGATCGCCATGCTGTGCGACGGCCTGGTGGCCTCCGGGCACGAGGTCACGCTGTTCGCTCCGGAGACCTCGGAGACCGCGGCGAAGCTGGAGGCGCACGAGCGGCCGTTGAGGGAGCGGCTCACGGCGGAGCAGCTGGTCGACCTGGCTCCGCACCTGCACCTCGAGATGCTCGCAGAGCTCTATCGGCGGGCCGAGGAGTTCGACGTCGTGCACTCACATCTCGACGTGTGGACCCTGCCGTTCACGAAGCTGAGCAGCCTGCCCACGGTGCTGACGATGCACGGTCGCCTCGACCTGGGCCACCTGCGCGACGTGCTGCCGAGGTACGCCTCGGTGCCGCTGGTCTCGATCAGCGACGACCAGCGGTTGGCGGTGGCCGACCTCGACCTCGCGTGGGCGGCCACGGTCTACAACGGGCTCGACTTCTCGGCGTACCGGGACGTGACCCACGACCCCGACGGCTACCTCGCCTTCGTCGGCCGCATCGCGGAGGAGAAGGGGCCGCTGGCCGCGATCGAGATCTCTCGGCGGTCGGGGCTGCCGCTGCGGATGGCCGCCAAGGTCGACCCGCTCGACGAGGACTACTACGAGCAGGAGGTGCGGCCGCAGATGGGCTCCGACGTCGACTTCATCGGCGAGATCGTGGAGCAGGGCAAGCCCGCCTTCTACGCCGGCGCGCGGGCCACCCTGTTCCCGAGCGACTGGCCCGAGCCGTTCGGCCTGGTGATGATCGAGTCCCTGGCAGCGGGCACGCCGGTGATCGCACTGCGCCGTGGGTCGGTGCCGGAGGTGATCGAGGACGGCGTGACCGGCTTCGTGTGCGACGACGTCGATGCGATGGTCCGGGCCACGGAGCGGATCGGCGAGATCGACCCCGAGGAGTGCCGCCGCCACGCGGAGCGCTTCTCCGGCGAGGCCATGTGCCGCGGCTACGAGCGGGTCTTCGAGCGGCTGGTCGACCGCTGACCAGGTGCTAGCCGTAGAGCCTCTGGATCGTGCCGACGGTCAGACCACACTGCGTCGCCAGCTCCCGGAGCTCGAGCTCGACGAGCTCCAGCAGCTCCTCGTCGTCGACCAGGTTGGTGTTGGTGATCGAGATGTCGACCGTGGTGCCGCCGCTGGCCCGGATGGCCTCGAAGGCCTGCTTGGTCTCGGGCATCGGCCCGTCGGTGGCGCTCACCACGACCGGCCCGGCGCCGGACGTGGCCGGAGCAGCCACGGGTGCCGCGGCTGGCGCTACGAGGGGCGGGTCGATCAGCGTGGCCGGGTCCGGGGGAGCGTCGTCGTCCTTGTGCCTCGAAAACAGTCCCATCGCGATCCTTCCCGAACTCCCGACGCCGTCGCGGCAACTCTCTCGGCACCGGCGGGGCTTGTCGAGGGCCTGCCGGCTCGCCCTGGGACCTGTTCCAACGCGGCCCCGACACCGCTAAGGTAGAACGTGTTCTAGTTCTGCTCCTCCTGAGAGGGACGTCGACGTGCACACCGACATCTGCGACGAGCTCGGCATCGAGTTCCCCATCTTCGCCTTCACCCACTGCCGCGACGTCGTCGTCGCGGTCAGCAAGGCGGGCGGCTACGGCGTACTCGGAGCCGTCGGCTTCACCCCCGAGCAGCTCGAGATCGAGCTGGCGTGGATCGACCAGAACATCGGCGACCACCCCTACGGCGTCGACATAGTGATCCCCAACAAGTACGAGGGCATGGACGCCGACATGACCGGCGAGGAGCTCGCCGAGATGCTGCGCAAGATGGTGCCGCAGCAGCACCTCGACTTCGCCCGCAAGGTGCTCACCGACCACGGCGTACCCGTCCCCGAGGGCGGAGACGACAACGCCCTCCAGCTGCTCGGCTGGACCGAGGCGACCGCGACCCCGCAGGTCGACGTGGCGCTGGAGCACCCGAAGGTGACCCTGATCGCCAACGCCCTCGGCACCCCGCCGGCCGACATGATCGAGCGCATCCACGCCGCCGGCCGCAAGGTCGCCGCGCTCTGCGGCTCGCCCGCGCAGGCCCGCAAGCACGCCCACGCGGACGTCGACATCATCATCGCCCAGGGCGGCGAGGGCGGCGGCCACTGCGGCGAGGTCGGCTCGATCGTGCTCTGGCCGCAGGTCGTCCGCGAGGTCGCGCCGCGACCGGTGCTCGCCGCGGGTGGCATCGGCAGCGGCGCGCAGATCGCCGCCGCCCTCGCGATGGGCTGCCAGGGCGCGTGGACGGGCTCGCAGTGGCTGATGGTCGAGGAGGCCGAGAACACCGCCGTCCAGCAGCAGGCGTACGCCGACGCCACCAGCCGCGACACCGTCAGGAGCCGCTCCTTCACCGGCAAGCCCTGCCGGATGCTGAAGAACGACTGGACCGAGGCCTGGTCGACCCCCGGCAACCCCGAGCCGTTGGGCATGCCGCTGCAGTACATGGTCTCCGGCATGGCCGTCGCGGCCACCCACAAGTACCCCGACCAGACCGTCGACGTCGCCTTCAACCCGGTCGGCCAGGTGGTCGGTCAGCTGACCAGGGTCGAGAAGACGGCGTCGGTGATCGAGCGCTGGGTCGATGAGTACTTGGCCGCCACGCAGCGGCTGGAGGAGCTGAACGCCGCCGCGCTCTGACCCCCGCCCTGTCGCGAGAGCCTCAGCCGACGCGTTTGCGCAGCTTGATCTTCGTGGTCACGGTGTTGGCGGTGCCTCCGGTCGGGGTGAAGGTCACGGACACGACGACGGTCACTTTCCCGGTCCTGTCCAGCCTGCGCTTCTTGGCGCCCTTCGCCTTCACCTTGAGCGGCACGGTGCCCGCCCCGGTCGCCGTGCCGCTCTGAGGCACGACGCCCTGGCCCGAGAGCGTCAGCGTGCCGGCGCCGGGCACGGTCACGTTCTCGACCGCAGTCCCGATCTTCTTCTTCAGCTTTGGCGTGCCGAGCGAGATGACATTGGGGGGCGTCAGGTCGACGCCCTTGAGCGCGAAGGCCTGGTCGGGGTTGGTCCCGGACCAGCAGGTGGCGCGCGCCGCCCAGGAGCTGCAGGTCACCCCGATCTCGGTCCGCCACTGCGCCGGGTTCCCCCGCTGCACCGTGCTCGTGGCCCAGCTCCAGTAGTCGGGACCGGCGCTGGTGACGAACTGCACGGTGACCCAGTAGGTGCCGGCGGTGAGGGAGGGCACGCCGACGAGCGGCACGACGAAGTTCGGGGCGCCCGTCGTGGTGATGCCCTTCTGGGAGAAGATCTCGGCCCCTGGCTTGCCGGCGGCGTCGGCGTAGAGATACGCGTTCACCGTGCTGGAGCTCGGGGCTCCCGAGAACGCCCCGGTCGCGTCGATCTCGTTGATCGCCCACGTCGCGCCCACCGGCACGGTGAAGTCGTCCGCGGTCCGGTCCGTCGACCCGGGACCGAAGTCGTTCGACGGCGCGAAGTTGGCTGCATTGGAGTCGGTGTTCGCCGGCGCCGCCGTGCTCGTCTGGTCGAAGAGCACGACCGACGGGGCCGCCTCCGCCGCCGAGGACGCCTGAAGTAGCGCGACAGGCAGGGCGAGCGCCACGAGGGCGCCGACCCGGGTGATGAAGCGGCTGGGCATGGGGGGAACCTCCGGGGTCGTGGAGTCGAGGGGGTCAGGAACCGAAGACCGCGGGAGACGACCTCCGGGTGGAGCAGGTCGCGGGCGCACTAAAGCGCCCGTCGGGTAGGAAGCCCCGCCGAGAGGCTGTGCGAAACCTAGCGTCACGCGCAGCCGCCCCGACATCGGCCGTTCGGCCATGAGAGAGGCGTGCGGCACGCTCGGGTACCCCGACCAGACCGCCGACGTCGCCTTCACCCGGGTCGGCCAGGTGGCGGGTCAGCTGACCAGGGTCGAGAGGACGGCTAGCGTCATCGAGCGCTGGGCTGCCTCAGCTCTCCAGACCGACGGCGAGCTCGTGGAGGTCGTCGGCGAGCAGCCCGGTGCTCGTCTGGTTCATCCCCGAACGCGCGCGCACCGAGTCGCCGACCGAGTCGATCTGGCGCTCGCTCCTGCCCAGCGCCGGGCTGCCACCGGTCACGCGCGCGGTCTTCCTGGCCCTGCTCCCGTCGATGGCCGCGACGTGGGCGCTCGGCGGGCTGTACCTCTCGCTCGGGTCATCGATTCTGCGCACCGTCCTCGGCGTGCAGAGCCACTTCGTCGTCGGCATCGTGCTCGGCGTCTTCTTCGCCGCCGGAGCCGCTGGCCCACTCGTCACGGCACCCCTGGCCCCGCGCCCGCGCGAGTGGTTCGGCTACGCGACCCTCATCCTGGGCCTCATCGTCACCGTCGCAGCGATGGTGGTCGGCGCCCTGCCGCTCTACGTCGTCGGCTCGCTGGCAGCGGGGGTGGGCTTCGGCGCGACGTTCCGCTTCGTCATCAGCGCGCTCGGCGAGGTGGCGCCCGCCGACCAGCGCGGTCAGGTGTTCGCGACGATGTACATCGTCAGCTACCTCGCCTTCAGCCTCCCAGGCCTCGCCGCAGGGCTCGCAGTCGGCCGGTTCGGGCTCGAGCCGACGGCCGTCACGTACGGCGGATCGGACGTCGCGCTGGTCGCGGCGGCGATGCTCGCGGCGGTCGTCCAGGCTCGCCGACGAGCGGGGGTTGACGAGCCTTGGCCGGCATGCCCTGCTCTGTCAGGAGCTCGCTAGCCGCAGGACGTTTGGGAGGGCGTCTGCGGTGCCCTGGTGGTGCCGCCACAGGTCTTCCGCCACGTCGTCGGGGTCGTGGCCAGCCCGACGTCCGGCAGCGGGGTGAGGGCGAGGACAGTCGGGTCGCCGAGCTCGTCGGCGAGCTCCGCCAGTGCCTTCCTCAGCAGCCGGGGGTCGGTGGCGTCCGCCGCCCTGCTCGCAGCCGCGACGCCGTACTCGTCGGAGAGGCCGGCCGCCATGGCGCCGATCCGCTCCTGGTTGCGAGCGACCAGCCCGACGGCGTACCCCTCCCGCGCGAACCTGCGCGCGACCGAGGCGCCGACGCCCTCGCCGACCACGTCCGACATCGATGGTTCTCCTTGTCCACGGCCGCCGACGGGTCGGCAGGACGACTCATGTCACCCAGCGTTACCCGTTCGCGGGCGTAGACGGGCGGCGTCAGTCCTGGAGGCCACGCCGCCGCAGCAAGGGCTCGATGGTGGCGTCGCGCCGGCGGAACTCCCGGTAGGACTCGAGCGGGTCGCGGGAGCCGCCGATGCCGATCACGTACGTGCGGAAGCGGTCGCCGTTGGCGCGGGTCAGGCCGCCGTTCTCCTTGAACCACTCGACGGTGTCGGCGTCGAGGACCTCGCTCCAGATGTAGGAGTAGTAGCCGGCGCTGTAGTTGGAGCCGGCGAAGATGTGGGCGAAGTAGGGGGAGGAGTAGCGGGGAGGGACGGCGGCCAGGTCCAGCCCCGCCGCGGCGAGGGTCGCAGCCTCGAAGGCCGCGACGTCCTCGACCTTCGCATCGGGCCCGAGCTCGTGCCACGCGAGGTCGAGCAGCGCCGCCGCGAGATACTCGCTCACGGCGTAGCCCTCGTTGAACGTCCGGGCGGCCTCGAGGCGTTCGACAACCTCGGCCGGGAGCGGCTCCCCGGTCTCGATGTGCACCGCGTAGTTGGCCAGGACTTCGGGCCACAGCATCCACATCTCGTTGACCTGGCTCGGGTACTCGACGAAGTCACGGAAGACCGAGGTCCCGGATGCCTTCGGATACCTGACCCGAGCCAGGAGGCCGTGCAGGGCGTGGCCGAACTCGTGGAACAGCGTCCTCGTCTGGTCGTAGGTGAGCAGGGTCGGCTCGCCCGCGGCCGGCTTGGGGACGTTCAGGTTGTTCACCACGACCGCGGTCGACATGTCGAGCAGGGTCGACTGGTCGACGAGGCTGTTCATCCAGGCCCCGCCGTTCTTGGAGTCGCGTGTGTAGAGATCCAGCAGATAGAGACCGACCGGGCTCCCGTCCTCCTCGCGGACCTCGAAGACCCGCACCTCGGGGTGGTAGCCGACGAGGTCGGGCCGTTCGGTGAAGGTGATGCCGAACAGGCTGGTGGCCGCGAAGAAGACCCCGTCGTGGAGCACCCGCTCCGCCTCGAAGTACGGGCGCAGGGCGGCGAGGTCCACGTCGTACGCCGACTCGCGCACTCGCTCCGCGAAGAAGGGCCAGTCCCAGGCCTCGATCGGGAAACCGGCCTGGTCCTCGAGGGCCTGCTGCTCGGCGCGGGCGCTCGGGGCGGCGGCCGACGCGAGGCGCTCGAGGAGGTCGCGGACGGCCTTGGCCGTGCCCGCGGTGTTGTTGGCGGTCTCAACGGCGGCATGGCTGTCGAAGCCGAGGATCTGTGCTCGCTCAGCACGGAGCCGGACCAGCTCGAGAAGCGTCTCGCGGGTGTCGTGCGCGTTGCCCCTGCTGCCCCGCGCGCGCTGCGCCTCCATGAGGCGACGCCTGGTGTCGCGGTTCGTGAGCGAGGCGAGGTAGGGATGACCGGTCGGTAGCTGCAGTGTGATGACGTACTTGCCGTCGAGCCCGCGCTCGGCCGCGACGGCCGCCGCCGCGGAGATCTCCCCGTCCGTCAACCCGTCGAGCTCGGCGACGTCGTCCACGACGAGTGCGAGCTCCTTGGTGTCGGCATTCAGCGCGTGTTCGAACCGGGTCTGCAGTGTGGAGAGCCGCGCGTTGAGCTCCTTCAGGGCCTCCTTCTGCTCCGGGGGGAGGCCCGCCCCGGCCAGGGTGAGCTCGAAGTGGTACCGCTCGACCAGGTAACGCTGGTCGGGATCGAGGCGTTCCCGTTCGTCGTGCACCGCCGTGATCCGCTCGTAGAGCACAGGGTCCAGCCAGATCGCATCCTTGTGCGCGGCCAGCCGCGCGGCGTACGTCGCTTGGAGCTCCTCGGTCGCCTCGTTGGAGTCGGCGCTCGTCTTGTTGAAGAAGACGTAGCTGACGCGCCGCAGCAACTGCCCGCTGAGCTCCAGCGGCACGATCGTGTTGTCGAAGGTCGCGTCCGCCTCGTCGTCGACGATGGCCTCGACTTCGGCGAGCTGCTCGGCCATGCCCCGGTCGAGCGCCGGGGCGAAGTGGTCGTCGGTGATCTCGGCGAACGACGGCAGCTCGAAGGGCAGCGGGCTGGGCTGGAAGAACGGGTTGTCCACCGGGCCAACCTACGAACACACGCCTGAACCGGCGACGCCGTTAGAAGGCGATACTGGGTTTGAACCCCAACGGAGCGGGAGGGCGAAATCTCGCTCTCCAGAGGCCCTTTGAGCGTGAATCCCGCCTAGAATAAGGGCTTCTGGGGTTCTCGGGCGGGTGACAGGGCGCGACACAGAATGACAACTCTGGTCGCCATAGTTCCCCGTAGGTTCCCCATCTATCCACTTCCAGTGTCCGAAGGCACTTGGGGAACAGCACGGGGAACAGCAGATTGGGGAGAAAACTATGGCGCGCACCACGCGGAGCAAGGCGGGGAACAACGGCAAGCGCCGCAGCTTCGGCCGCATCGAGCTACGCGCATCCGGACGCTACCGCGCGGCGTTCACTGGCCCGGACGGCCACTTGTACCGAGCACCGTCGACCTTCGACTCGAAGGACGACGCCACAGCGTGGCTGGCTGCACGTCGCGCCGAGATCCAGCTGAAGATCTGGGCTCCGGACATCGTCGAGCGGAGCATCGTCAAGAAGGGCGCCCCGACCTTCCAGGAGTACGCGCAGCGGTGGCTGAGCACCCGCAAGACGAAGGGTCAGCCGCTACGTCCCACGACGCGCGACCACTATGAGTACGTGCTCGAGAGCACGCTCTACCCGATGTTCGGCAAGACCCCGATCGACGAGATCACAGTCGAAGACGTCAACGAATGGTACGAGAAGGTCGCACCAGGTCGCGAGTCGCAACGAGCGCACGCCTACAGCCTGCTGCGCACGATCCTCGGCACCGCCGCCTCGACCCGGCCCAAACCGCTGATCCCGTTCAACCCGGCGCACATCAGGGGAGCGGGCAATGTGAAGCCGGCTCACAAGGTCAGGCCTGCAAGCCTCCAGGAGCTGGAGGTTCTCGTGCAGAACCTCCCCGACCGATACCGGCTCATGGCCCATTTCGCGGCTTGGTGCGCCATGCGCTTCGGTGAACTGGCGGAGCTGCGCCGCGGTGACATCGACCTGAAGCACAAGCAGATCTTGATCCGCCGCGGCGTCGTCAGGGTGCGCGGCGAGATGATCGTCGGTCCGCCCAAGACCGACGCCGGGGTCCGCGACGTTGCGATCCCGCCCCATCTGATCCCAGCCGTCGAGCGTCACTTGAACTCCCATGTCGGGCCTGCGCTCGATGCACTGCTCTTCCCGTCGTCGGCGGACTCCGAACGGCACATGCAGCCATCGACGCTGTACAAGGTCTTCTACCCGGCCCGCGAGGTCGCGGGCCGCAAGGACCTTCGCTGGCACGACCTCCGCCACACTGGCGCCGTTCTTGCCGCCCAGACCGGCGCCACCCTCGCCGAGCTGATGGGCCGCCTGGGCCACACCACTCCCGGCGCCGCGATGCGCTACCAGCACGCTGCCGCCGATCGCGACGCCGAGATCGCGCGCCGGCTCTCCGCGATGGTCGGCGCTGTCGGTGGCAATGCCGAGGATGTCTCCTGATGAGTCCGGATCCACGCGACAAACGCCGAAAGAAGCGGTCACAGGCCAAGAGGCCAACGGTGCGGATCGGACCTTCGCCTGACGATCCCCACGAGGTCGTCTTCTTCCAGCGACATGAAGCGGACGACCCGTCGTGCGCGGAGCCGGGACGTGAAGCGCTCAACTCATACCCGACAAAGGTCCGAGCCACCATGCGTGCAGCCCTGGTCGCGGTTGCCGCCGCGCCCCCGAGGCGATTTGCAGGTGGCGGCTACTGGGAGGCCATGAAGGGCGACATGACCGGGTGGTTCGAACTGCGCGTTGACGGTCCCCGACGCCACCACTACCGACTGTTCTGCCTCCTCGACTACGAGGCCAAGGGCCGGGAGAGGCCCCTCCTGGTCGTCATCGACGGTCGGGACAAGCCTTTCCGGACGACGCTATCGGCTTCTGACTACAGTGCTGTCCGCCGCCTGGGGGAGGAGTACCTCAGGCGAAACCCACGCTCACTGGCGTGAACTCAGTCAGGCTGGGACTTTGCTCCTAGGAGTTCGCATGTTGTCGAGGTGTCGCGCGAGCTTCGCCGGGTCAGCCGTTCGGCCTTCTAGGAGGGGCCCGGTGATCTGATCACGCTCTGCGTCGGGAATCGGCTCGACGGTGATGCGCAGTCCGAGCGCCGCAGCTACCTCAGCGAGGGTGCCGAGCGTGGGATTGGTGTGATCCGACGAAAGGAGCCTGCGGATGGTCGCGGGTTCCTTCTGAATGGCTCGCCCAAGCTCGGCCTTGGACAGACCCGCAGCCTCACGGGCGTCGTCGATCGCGTTCACCACCTGGTCGATCGTCGCGATACGCACCGACTCCACCACGTACTCGCGCAGGAACTCCGGGTCCTCAAGGTCCCGGGCCAGGTCGTCCCAAAATGCGCTCTGCTTGCTCATCTTGTCCTCCCCACCTCACTGCGAACCGTATCACAAATGTTACGCCATGCCGGCCCTCGACGAGCATGGGGCCGGCGGGTCTACCTGCGCGCCGCCGCCCAGGGGGCACCTCCGCGCGCGCGGATCGCGGCAGATCCGGGCGATTCCGGAGGCATGTAGGTGCCGAGAGGAAGGGACAGGCCTAGCCTTCCCTCCAGGCATGCCGATTGACCTTCTGTCTCGAGCTGCGGGGGAGACCCGACTCGGTGGCGCTAGCCTCCCATCGTGGAGAGGTTCGATGACGCGGGTGTCTTTGGTAGGCCCGACGCCAGCGGGACGGGATATGTCGAGCACCTGCGTCGGCCTGACCTCAGCCTGGGCACCTACTCGCTGCGCGCCGGCGCCGAGGACCTCCAGGAGCCGCACACCGAGGACGAGATCTACGCCGTGATGGCCGGCCGCGCGAGGTTCACCAGCTCCGGCGAGACGATCGAGGTCGCCGCCGGCTCGGTCTTCTTCGTTGGCCGCCCATGAGGTGCATCGGTTCCACGACATCTCAGAACACTTGTCGGTCCTTGTGTTCTTCGCTCCAGCGGAGGGTGCCCGGCTGGCCGCATCAGACTGACGCCCACTGGGAGCGGTCTGGCGCACGACTTGGAGTTGGCGTCGAAATCGGCTCGGCGTAGAGAAACCTGGCTCCAGGGTAGGGACCCTGAGGAACGACTCGGTAACGGACCGCCGCCTCGTCGGACCCGAGCCGTCGTCGGCATGGTCGGCGGCAGTCGATAGCCGCCGTTCGCGGAGCAGGTCAGTGAGCGATCGGGTGGAAGGAATAGCGCGCCACGCGGACACACCACTTGTCGATCACAGCAGGCGTGACCAGCGTTATGGGCAGGCCTCCACAGGCGCTCTGCACGGGAGTCCACTGATGATCCGAGCTGCGATCCGCAAGGAAGTCACCCAGGTTCGGTTCGCCCATTGCACGGAGCTGCTCGACCATGCGTTGATCAGTGAGACTGGTGCCAGTAACGAGGGCCAGGAGTATGAGGACCGGGCGGTACTCCTGGTTGGCGAGGTAGTCGTCGATGTCACCGATCCCAGCCCGGAGAAGTTGGTAGGTGTTCAGGAAGCGCTTGGTGGCGCGGGGGGTCGTGACGAGGTCGTGGAACCCTCGCAGGTAGTCGCGCTCGGCGGCGGTGATGCGCAGCGCGGCTGGGTTAAGGTCGACCTCAGCTGTCGACTCGGATGAGATGGCCACCGAGGCTTGAGAAACCGCCACGCCTGCCGAGGCCGGCGGTTCTGCGGTGAACGTTGAAGCGGTGCCGTGTTGGGGGGCCGAGTCGCCGCCGGAATGCCACGGCTGTTCGTCGGGGATCAGCTCGGTGCCGTCGTCGGTGGTGGTCGACGCGAGCGTGACGTCGTTGTCTTCGTCGACGTCTCCGATGAGGTTGGCCACGAGTCGGCCGAAGGCGTCTTTGCGAACGGGTTGGAGCCAGAAAGGGATCTGGATGATCTTCTCCAGATAATTCTGTGGGGTCGGGGCATCCGTGTCGTCTTGGGTGAAGGTGGTGTTGAACTCGCTGTTGAGTGACTTGATGAGCCATCGGGAGTCGACCGCGATGACCACCACGAACAGTGAGTGTGCGAACAGCAGGTTCACGGCCTCCAGGACGCGCACTACCACCTTTGCGGGGCAACGGTCGAGGTCGTCGATGAAGATGACGATTCGATCGATGATGGGACCGTCCTCCCCGCCGGATGCGAGAGCGGCGAGCCGGGCGAGGTCCTCGCGGATCATGGGTCCAACACCCAGGTGCTGTCGGTAGTCGGAGGCGGTGCTCCGGTCGCTGACATATCCATAGAGCGCGGCGGGTCCTTGGCTGCGAAGGCCGGCGAGTGCGGCCGACGCCTCGTCGCGTCGACGACGTGCGTCGTCGTACCGCCGGCGGTCGGCGTCGAGAATATCCACGCCCGCCCTCAGCGCGAGACGGGCTGGCTTGATCACGGCGTTGATCGCAGCGAGGACAGGCACTGCGGCCAGAAGCAGAGGGATCACGTCCCCTCCAGAGGTGACGCCCATCCACACAAGCGCGGCCGCAACGGCGCCGCCCAGGACGACAAGGCCGATCACAGCTAGGCGACGCAGCCTGGATGCGCCTCGCCAACCTCGCGAGAACTTCCCTGCGACCGTTCGTAGCTCCGTCACCTCGGTGCGAAGGGTGCCGATCTGCGTGGTGACGGGGTCGAGGTCAATCGTCTTCTTCAGCGTTTGCGCGTTCTCCGCGACCTGTGGGTCCTCCGCGGCGAGGCTGGCGATCGGCCGGTCTTCGGCCTTCTTTGTTGTGGCGCGCAGCTCGGCTTCGGCGTCCGCAAGCTCTTGCTGCGCGGAAGCCACATCGCTACTGCGTTCTCTGATGTCTCTCCAGAGCGCTTGGTAGGCGGGTGCGTCATCCAGCTCTTCGCGTATCCCCTCGAACACCTTGCTGACGAGGCTCGCCCAGAGGTCTGCCCCGTGGACGTACTGCCATGCGTTGAAGTCGACGGTGACGACCTTGGAGCAGTAGGCGCTCGTCTGGTGCGCACCGAGTGCGCTCGACCTGTTCGCCAGGTCGACCGCGCCGAGCTTGATCTGGTTCATCAGGAAGCTCTTGCCCGATCCCCACGGCCCGAACAGCCCGATGGAGATCGGGGGCGTGATCTGCTTCGACGCCACCAGCGAGGCCAGCATCTGGACGTCCTGGGCGATGCCGAGCGCGTCGTTCTCTTGGGTGATGCGTCCGAACCCGGCGTAGTCGTCTGCCAGATAGCGGGCTTGGCCCGGTTGGCGCCGCCTCGAGGCGCGGACAACCTCACCGATGGTCGTCATCTCGCGGTCGAACGCGACACTGGCGGCGCCCCGCTCCGCGGCTGACAGCTCGGAGCGCATCTCGAATCGGACGGCGTCGCGATCCAGGCCTAGCTCGGCGATCAAGGCCTCGTCCTTGGGCCTGACAACGGCGATGACCGTGGCCACCACCATGTGCCGGTTGACCGTGAACCAATCCCGTAGCTCAGGCATCTGTTGGGCGAGGCGCCCGAGGTTGGGAACCCACACCAGATCTGAGTCGCTGAGGAGGAGCTCCTCGGGGGTCACGCCGACGCTGCTCGCCACCAGCTCATCAGCCAGCAGCAACCGCTTGTCCGGGCAGGCCTTCTGGAGGGCCTCATAGATGGTCCGCGCCGCGCCGCTCATCGACTGCGCGACGACGAGCACGGCCGGCGGTCGAGCCTCCAGTGCCGCCCGTAGGTCTAGGTCGACGTCACGCGGAAAGTAGGGCGGCAGCCCGGTCCCATTGTCGGCGACCACACCGAACCGGCCTGGCGGCACAGTGCGGACGAGCGGCGGTGTGAAGCCTGGGGACTCCGCACTCGCTGGCCCTACATCCGCAAACGAGCCCGGTGTCATTGGTCCGCGCCCGGAGTCGAGCCGCCCAGAGGGTTCAGCGAAGAGGCTGGCGGTCGTGCCCCGCCTTACCTCCTGGACCAGTGCAGGCAACCAGTCTTCGCCCGAACCTCGCGCGTCCAGCCACTGCGCCGTGCCGATGAAGTAGCGAAGAGACGGTGAAGGCTCCCCTTCGGCGATACGCACAGGGAAGATCGGTAAACCCGAACCCACGGCAGTCTCCAACTCACGCCGCACGTGGGGTGATTCGTTGGCTGTCGGCGAGAAGACCAGGACTACTCCTGGGGCGGCGGCGATTGCTTCGAGCAGGGCATGTGAGAAGTCTTCGCCCGGATCTATGTCACGTGGTGCGATCCAACACGGAATGCCGGTCGCCTCGAGCCTCGCCACTATCCGCTGTGCCATGTCCGCGTCCTCCGACGCGTAACTCAGGAAGATGCCACCACGCATCCGTCGAGACTGACACGCAGCCTCAGCGCTCGACCATGGCCGACATGGACTACTTGTTAGCTTCTGCTGGTCCGTCTTCTCGGATCGCGGCAGATCCGGACGTCAGGCGGGCGACCCGGACTCGACGTCGTGGGCCAGTTCCTCGGCCGGTGATCGTCACCGTGGACGTCAGGGTGTAGCGAGGAAGACCGGCGGGCCTTCATCGGTGTAGACCACGACCTGAATCCGGTCTTCCACGCTCGCCCGCTCGGGG
>Ga0268264_10000506_pt1 | contig 50609 bp, 46 predicted proteins | sample KBSSwiS32_FD_190357 | JGI IMG/M metagenome (GOLD analysis project Ga0268264, IMG submission 190357) | Switchgrass rhizosphere microbial communities from Kellogg Biological Station, Michigan, USA - KBS Switchgrass S3-2 (SPAdes) (version 2) | ecosystem: Host-associated > Plants > Roots >... | reverse complement strand
TTCGACATGTTCTGCGACTTGAAGGGCCGGACGGTGATGCCGCGATTGGTAAACAGGCGGCAAAGCCCCGCCACCAGCACCGACTTGCCGACATCCGACCCGCAACCCTGGATCATGATCGCGGCGGTCATGACACCACCGGCAGGATTGCCACCGCTGCGACTATCAGCCACAGCAGCAAGCAAGCCATGATGTAGACCCTCAGTCCACGCGTCAGATCCTTCACCCCGGGCGCAGGTCCTGTTCCAAATACGGGTCTTTCGTGAACTACACCGTCATAAGCAGTGGGACCTCCCAGCCTGACGCCCAGAGCACCTGCCATCGCGGCCTCGGGCCAACCCGCATTGGGAGATGCATGCTTGGACGCGTCTTTGAACATCACCAGCAAACCCGCCCATCCCGCGATTACCAACAGCGTACCAGCGATACGCGCTGGCACGAGATTGGCAACATCGTCGGCGCGCGCGGCAGCCCAGCCGAACGCTCGCCAACGCTCTTCTTTGTGCCCAATCAGGCTATCGGCGGTGTTGAGCACCTTGTAGGAGAATAGCCCGGGCAAGCCCCCCAGTAGAAACCAGAACGCCGGCGCGACAATGCCATCATTGAAGCTTTCAGCAAGACTTTCCAACGCCGCGGCTGACACACCATTGGCATCCAGCTTTTGGGTATCGCGGCCTACAATCAGGGATACTCGCTGTCGGGCAGCGACCAGATCGCCGGAACGAAGCGCGTCGAGCACATTTTTGACGTGAACAAACAAGCTACGCTGCGCCAGACCGGTTGATCCCAACAGAACCAGGACAATCAGGCAGGCAAAACCGATCCACGGGACATGAGGCTCGGGCGCGGGTAATCCGAAGGGATTGTCGACCGCTACCGGTGCGTCTGCCGATCCGGCGGCCGTGGCGACGCGACTGTTGCTGGCCGCTACCGCGCCAATTCCGGCCTCCAGTCCCGCGCCCAGAACAGATCCGGCACCGGCAACGAGAAGCACCGCCATACAGCCCAACAGCCGCCGCCTGGCGAACGAATATTCCGGCTTATTCCAACGCCGATCGAGCGCACCAATGGCATATCCCGCCCAGACGACCGGATGGGGAATCCGCGCATGCAACCAGGCGGGATACCCGAACAGCGCCTCAAAAACCAGAGTCGGAACCAGTATCCAGGCATGAAAGACAACCCACACGGCAAGGATGTAACGCGCATCAGCCATGCGAAGCCAGCGCCTCCTCCAACCGCCGCCATGCCTCAGGCGATCCCGGCAACCCGAATCGCAACAACGTGGCATCGTGCTGAAACGGCCGCGTCAGAATCCCCGCCGCGGCCAACCGCTCAAACCGCGCCGGTGCGTCAGCAGCCCGCACCAACCGATACAGCGAGGTGCCGCCAACAACCTCAAACCCATGCCGCGTGAGCACCCCATCGAGCCGGCGTGCCGCAACTGCAAGTTGCTTACGCATCCGATCCGCCCAGGCCTTGTCAGCGTAGGCTGCCAAGCCGGCGGCAAGGGCATCCACGGACACAGGCCAGTCACCAATCAACTCACGCAGGCGCGCGGTCACGGCGGGACTGCCAATGACAAACCCGAGCCTCAACCCCGCCAACCCGTAAAACTTGCCAAATGACCGAAGCACCACCAGCCGCTCAGCCTCGCTGGTCCCGGCAATGTCAGCCACGCTTGCTTCCGGTGTGACCTCAGCGAAGGCTTCATCAACAACCAACACGCCACGGCGCGAAGCCACAGCCTCATGCAACTGCCGCAACCGGTCGCGGCTCATCAGCCGCCCATCCGGATTGTTGGGATTCACCACAATCACCGCAGTGCGATCGCCGATGGCCGCATCCAGCTCGGCGTCGCCGACCACCCGCGCCGGCACCCCCGCCTTCGCCCAAGCATCAGCGTGTGACCCATACGTCGGCCCCGCAACAAGCGCCATCGCAACCGCGCCACCTGCCGCGGTGCCATCGGCAGCAACGCCGCCGGCCGCACCCGCCGCAGTGGTGCCACCCGGCCTAACACCGCCGCCCGCCTCGACGGCACCCGCAGCGGCGCCCGCGGTACCCGCAACCGCGAGTCCGGCGCTCGCGCCATCACGACCGTGCGGCCCAACGAGCCCAACCACAAACGGCAACAACCGCAACGCCGCCTCCGTCCCACCCGTGGCCACGACCCGCCCCGGGTCGGAAACCTCAAACGCGGCCGCCGCAACGACCTCGAGGCGGGCGAGCTCGCCGGTGTCGGGCAACCGATTGAGTGTCACCCCCCGCGCCCGCGGCGCGGGGTACGAGCGGGGATTGATCCCCGTGGAGAGGTCGATCCAGGGTTGGGGCGCCTGGGCATAGGCAACGCGGGCGGCACCGAGCCGCCCGCCATGGTGGGCAAAGCCTGCAGAATTCATCCGACACTTTCCGGCTATTCGCTGAGGAGGCGATGAATCAGTTGAACGCACACGGACCCCTCGCCGACCGCGGCCGCGACGCGCTTGGCGCTGCCACAGCGTACGTCACCGACGGCGAATATACCGGGGATCGTGGTTTCGAGGTGAAGGGGCGGGCGCGAAAGCGGCCATCCATCGGGATTGCCATGCAGATCAGGGCCCGTGCGCACGAACCCCTTGTCATCGAGCGCCACACACCCCTGCAGCCACGCAGTGTTGGGTATCGCGCCCGTCATGAGAAACACATGCTTGATATCGTGCGTCTCGGACTTCTCGTCCGCGCCACGCCACGTCACCTTCTCGAGCCGGCCTTTGCCTTCCAGGCGGGTCAGCGAAGTCTTCACGTGCAACGTAATGTTAGGTGTCTCTTCGATGCGCCGGATCAGATACCGCGACATCGACGCGGCCAGCCCGTCCGACCGCACAACCAGGCGCACCCTTCGCCCGTTACCTGACAAGTACACCGCCGCCTGACCGGCGGAATTTCCACCGCCGACAACAATCACCTCGTCCTCACCACACAACTTCCGCTCAACCGCGGTCGCCGCGTAGTAAACACCGAGCCCCATGTAGTCGGCCAGGTTGTCGAGATCAATCTTGCGGTATTGCGCTCCGGAAGCAATGATCACGGTGCGGCCGCGCACCGTCTGCTCATCAGACAACCCGATCCGAAACGGCACCTGATCACAACTCAAACGCAATGCGGAAGTTGCAATAGCCACCTCCGCCCCAAACTTCTGCGCCTGCACGAGCGCGCGCCCCGCCAGCGCCAACCCGGAAATCCCCGTGGGAAACCCCAGGTAGTTCTCGATCTTCGAGCTCGACCCGGCCTGGCCACCCGGAGCCACGGTCTCGATGACCAGCACGTCGAGCCCTTCAGAGGCCGCATACACCGCCGCGGCGAGCCCCGCGGGCCCCGCCCCGATGATGATCACATCCCGCACCTTGCCGGCATCAAACTGCGGATTCATCCCGAGACAGGCGGCCACTTCCGCGTTGCTCGGATTCTTCAGGACCACCTCGCCGCGGCACACCACGACCGGGAGATCCGCGCTCTGCAGGTTGAATCGCGCCAGACAATGCCGCGCATCCTCATCCGTATCGATGTCCTTCAACACGAATGGATAGGTGTTACGGGTGAGAAACTGTACCAGCCGCAGCGTCCCGGACGAGTTGGTCGAGCCCACCAGGATGACATCCCCGCCCTGCTCCGAGGAAATCAACCCCATGCGGCGCAGAATAAACGCCCGCATGAAGATCTCCATGATCTCCGAGTCAGTCTGCACGATCTCGCGCAACTGCGACTCACTGATCGACAGGATCTCCCCCGGCTCGGTTACCAGTACGCGCGTAAACCCACCGAGCCCGCGCAGAGTGCTCATCTCACCCGTGAAGTCACCGGGAGTCGCCACGGTGATGGGCGTCTCACCCTGCATGCCCGGCAAAGTGATCTGCAGCGAACCGGACAGAACCACCTGCATGTCGCGGTGCCCCTGCCCGGCCTCGGACAACACCTGCCCCGCTGTGGTGCAAATGACCCGGCCGTGGGGCTTCAGGCGCTCGATCTGCTCCGCCGTGAGCTTGGGAAACATCTGCTCCCGGCGGGTTTCAAACAGAGTGGCCATGGCTATTTATTATGATGGTGCAGAGCAGCCTCGGCCGCATCGAACAGCGCCCGCATCCCAAACGACACATCCTGCAGACGCCCGTTGACAAAGAATGTCGGAGTGGCCCGCACGCCGCTGCGGCGCGCACCATCCATCTGCTCACGGATTCTCTGCCGATACACCTCATCGTCCATTTCAGAGGTATACCGCGCCATATCGAGCTGCAAACGCTCCGCATAGGAGTGCAACTGGTTGGTCTTCAGGTGATCCTGGTTGGCAAACAGCAGGTCATGCATCTCCCAGAACTTGCCCTGTCCGCCAGCGCATTCAGCCGCCTCGGCCGCGGCGAGCGCGTGAGGGTGCACCTCCTCCAGCGGGAAATGCCTGAAAACCACACGGACCCTACCGGCGAACCGCTCCAGGAGCAGCTTCACGGCAGGGGCCGCCTGTTTGCAGTTGGGACACTCGAAATCGCCGTACTCCACAATCGTCACGGGCGCATGTGACGCTCCCATGACATGATCGGTATTCTGTACGGGAACAGCCAGCTCAAACGCGTGTTGTTGGTTCATAGAAGCTCTCAATATCTGCAACCGGCCCCGCGGTCAACTGGCCGCATGGCCGGTTGGAGGAAATGACAAAAGAAGGCACGTTGGTCCAAGACACGCCCGCGCGGAATTGTTTCCTTGACTGCTTCGCCTCGGAGCCCAAAACGATGAACGACCCGCTGAAGCGCACTGCCCATACCCTGTCCATGTTGGCCCTGTTGGCGCTGGCCGCGTGTGGCAACAGCGGACCACCCGACCCCGGTCCGCCGGAGGTCACCGTCGCCAAAGTCATCAGTCGGCGCATCCAGGACTGGGACGAGTTTACAGGCCGGTTCCAGGCGATTGATACCGTTGAGGTGCGCCCGCGCGCGTCCGGTTACATCGAGCAAGTGCTGTTCCACGAAGGACAGTTCGTCAAGAAGGACGACGTCCTCGTCATCATCGACCCCCGCCCGTACCAAGCGGACTACGATCGCGCCAAGGCGGGGCTGGAGCTGGCCAAATCGCAACACGAGCTGGCCAGCCTCGAGGCCGCGCGGGTCCAGAAGCTCAAGGACTCCGGCGCCGTCTCCCGCGAGGAGCTCGATGAGCGCCTGAGCACCCTCAACCAGCAGCAGGCGAGCGTATCCGGCGCCAAAGCGGCGCTCGACAATGCAGCCTTGATGCTTTCGTTCACCAAGGTGCGCGCTCCCTTCGACGGGCGTGCGAGCAGGGCGGAAGTTACGCGCGGAAATCTGGTCACGGGCGGTAACAACGGCGGCACACTGCTGACGACTATTGTCTCGGTCGACCCGATATATGTGTATTTCGAAGGCGACGAGAACACCTACCTGCGCTACAACCAGCTGGCGCGGGAAGGCCAGCGTCCAAGCTCCCGCGATGCCAAAAATCCGGTCCGCATCGGCCTGTCCAATGAGCAGGGGTTTCCACACGAAGGCTACATGGACTTCGTGGACAACCAGCTCGATGTGCGCACCGGCACCATCCGCGCGCGGGCCGTGCTGGATAACAAGCAGGGTCAGTTCACCCCCGGCATGTTTGCCCGCGTCCAGTTGCTCGGCAGCGCTGAATACGACGCCATCCTCATCGAGGACCGCGCCGTGGGCACCGATCAAAGTCAGAATTTCGTGCTGGTGCTCGGTCCCGACAACAAGCTGGAGTATCGCGCCATCAAGGCCGGCCGGATCGTGGAAGGCGGCCTGAGAATCGTCCGCGAGGGTCTCAAACCCGAGGACGTGGTCGTCATCAGCGGCCTGCAGCGCGTCCGGCCCGGGATCCAGGTCAAACCGAACACGGCCACCATGGGCGCGCCCTCCAGCGACACCGCGGCTGCCGCGAAGTCGAATTGAGCCGCCATGAATATCTCAGCCTTTTTCATTGACCGCCCGATCTTCGCATCGGTCATCTCCATTCTGATCCTGACGGCGGGCCTGGTGGCCATGCCGCTGCTGCCCATCAGCGAATACCCGGAGATCGTGCCACCCACGGTCGTCATCACCGGCACGTACCCGGGCGCATCCCCTAAAACGATCGCGGAGACTGTGATCACGCCGCTCGAGCAGCAGATCAACGGCGTCGAGAACGCGATCTATACCAACTCCTCGTCGACTCCCGACGGCAACTTCGCAATCACCGTCACCTTCAAGCTGGGCACCAACCTCGACACGGCGCAGGTGCAAACCCAGAACCGCGTCAGCCAGGCACAGCCCCGACTGCCGGAAGTCGTCCGGCAGATCGGACTGATCACCCAGAAGCGCTCTCCCGATCTGACAATGGTCGTCTTCCTGCGATCCGAGGACGGACGCTACGACTCACTCTATCTGCGCAACTACGCCGTCATCCAGGTCAGAGACGTACTCGCGCGTCTGCCCGGAATGGGTGATGTGCGCGTATTCGGCTCCGGCGACTACGCCATGCGCCTGTGGCTCGATCCCGCGAAAATCGCCTCCCGCGACATGACTGTCGACGATGTGTTGAATGCGGTGAGGGAGCAGAACGTCCAGGTGGCCGCAGGCCAGATCGGCGGCCAGCCGGCATTACCCAATACAGACTTCGAATACATCGTCAATGCGATGGGCCGGCTTCAGACCGAGGCCGAGTTCAGTAACATCATCATCAAGACCGGTGCCGGCGGCGATGTCGTATACCTGCGTGATGTGGCCCGTGTCGAATTGGGTCCGGAGTCCTACGCGCTTCGCAGCATGCTCGATGCCAAGCCCGCCGTGGGTATTCCCGTCTTCCAGTTGCCGGGAGCCAATGCGCTCCAACTCTCAGCCGCGGTCAGGAAGACCATGGTGGAGCTGTCGAAAAGCTTCCCTGAAGGTGTCAGCTACACGATTGCTTACGATCCAACCGTATTCGTTCGCAGCTCCATTGAAGCCGTAATCCATACGCTTTTCGAAGCGGTGTTGCTCGTCGTATTGGTGGTTGTCGTATTTCTGCAGACCTGGCGCGCCAGCGTCGTCCCCCTCGTTGCGGTCCCCATCGCAATCGTCGGGGCCATGGCGGCCCTCCTGCTGCTCGGCTTTTCCATCAACTCACTGAGTCTCTTCGGCCTCGTTCTGGCAACCGGCATCGTCGTCGACGACGCAATCGTGGTCGTGGAAAACGTCGAACGCAAAATCGAAGAGGGATTGCCGCCTCGCGAAGCCGCGCATGCGGCCATGGCCGAAGTCACGACCCCCATCATCTCCATCATGCTGGTGCTGTGCTCCGTGTTCATACCGGTCGCCTTTCTGAGCGGCATAACGGGTCAGTTCTACCGGCAGTTCGCCATCACCATCGCCGCCTCCACAATCATCTCCACATTCAACTCCCTGACACTCTCCCCGGCCCTGGCCGCCCTCCTCCTGCGGCCCCGCCACGAAAAGCCGGATGTCTTCCAGCGGCTCATTGACCGCGTTTTCGGGATTCCCTTCAAAGCCTTCAACTCGGTGTTCGGGCGGCTGTCGAAGCGGTACGGTTCCGCGGTCGCCGTGGTGGGCCGGCGCCGCAACCCCATTCTCGTCGCCTTTGTCATTCTGCTCGTTTGCACGTGGTTCATATTCCGGATCGTGCCCGGCGGCTTCATTCCCAGCCAGGACAAGCAGTACTTGATCGGTGTGGTGCAACTACCCAACGCGGCATCGCTGGACCGGACGGAGCGCGTGGTCCGCCAGATGTCGCAGATCGCCCTGCAGACCCCCGGCATCGAGCATGCAATCGGCTTCCCGGGACTGTCAGCGAACGGCTTCGTCAATCTGGACAATGCCGCCGTCGTATTTCTCCCATTGACCGATTTCGACAAACGCACGACCCGGGAGCTCGCTGCCACCACCCTCGCCGGAACGCTGATGAAGAAGTTCTCGGCCTTGGGTGATGCCAACATCCTCGTGATCTCGCCACCACCCGTACAGGGCCTGGGCACCACGGGGGGCTTCAAGTTGTATCTCCAGGATCGGGGCGGCCGCGGCTACGACGACCTGGCCAAGGTCACGACGGACATCCTGAATCTCGCGCGTCAGCAAAAGGAGCTGTTCGGACTTGCCACCTACACCACATTCCAGAACGGCGTGCCGCAACTCTTCGCCGACGTCGATCGCGTCAAGGCAAAGCGCCAGGGGATCCCGCTCTCGAATATCTTCAGCACCCTGCAAGCCTACCTGGGATCCACCTACATCAACGACTTCAACAAGTTCGGCCGCACATTCCGGGTGTACGCCCAGGCGGAAGCCCGCTTCCGGGCACATCCGGAAGACGTTGCCAACCTCAAGACCCGCAACGCGAGCGGTGACATGGTGCCCATCGGCTCGATTTCGAACATCAAATTCGTAACGGGTCCGGATCGGGTCGCCCATTACAACGTCTATCTCGCATCGGATATCAACAGCCAGGCAGCTCCTGGATATTCCTCAGGCCAGGCCACCGCGGCCATGGAGCGAGTACTGAAAACGCTGCCCAATGGCTATGGCTTCGAGTGGACCGAGTTGACGTTCCAACAAAAGTCCTCGGCCAATGTGGCGATACTGGTCTTCCCTCTGTGCGTACTCCTGGTCTTCCTGATCCTGGCCGCGCAATACGAGAGCTGGTCACTGCCTCTGGCCATCATCCTCATCGTGCCCATGTGTCTGTTGTCTTCGATGGTCGGCGTGAAACTGAGCGGTTCCGACAACAATATCCTCACGCAGATCGGGTTCATCGTGCTGGTCGGCCTGGCGTGCAAGAACGCCATTCTGATTGTCGAGTTTGCGCGGGAGCGCTATGACCATGGCATGGGTGTCATCGAGGCGGCTGTGGAAGCCTGCCGGTTACGGTTGCGGCCGATTCTGATGACCTCGTTTGCGTTCATCATGGGTGTCGTACCGCTGGTCCTGGCGCATGGCGCCGGCAGCGAGATGCGTCACGCCATGGGTATCGCGGTGTTCTCCGGAATGCTGGGCGTGACTCTGTTTGGTTTGTTCCTGACACCTGTCTTTTTCGTCACGATCGAGACGCTGTTCGGCGCGAGGCACACGCCCGAACCCACGGCGCCGCAGGCGTTAGGAGTACAAGAGAATGCGTAAGCTGCTCGCCGCGGCGGTGAGTGCCGCACTCTGTTCCTGCGCTGTCGGACCGAACTATCATCGGCCCGTTACGCCGGTTGATCCACAGTTCATCAACGCCGGACAGCCCGGCTTCGGCAGCGATGAGGTCGTCAGCAGGTTCTGGACGGTATTCAATGACCCGAAGCTGAATCAACTCGTCGACGATGCGCTGAAAGAGAACAAGGATCTGAAACGCGCCCGCGCCAACCTGAAGGCCTCGCGGGCGGCGCGCCGGTTGGCCGGCTTCGATCTGTTTCCCACTGTGACGGCGAGCGGCGGCTACACCAGGGTCCGGGAAAGCCGTAACCAATTGCCCGCCGCCATCAGCGAAGACCGGACTGTCGATGATGCCGATGTCGGCTTCGATGCTTTCTGGGAGTTGGACTTTTTCGGCCGCGTGCGCCGCGGTGTGCAGGCAGCACGCGCGGAGGAGCAAGCCAGCGCTGCGAGCTTGCGTGACGTGCAGGTTACGGTTACTGCGGAAGTTGCCCGAAATTATTTCGTGTTACGGGGTCTGCAGGAGCAGCTCCAGGTTGCCGTTCGCAACGCTGATAACCAGGAGCAAACCTGGAAGTTGACTCAGGTCCGCCTGGAGGCGGGCCGCGGTACCGAGTTGGACAGCGCCCGCGCCGAGGCACAGCTCAAATCGACTCGCGCGACCATTCCGTTGTTGGAATCTTCCATTGCGACAACAATATATCGGCTCTCAGTTCTCACGGGCCGCGTACCCGGTGCGCTCACGGCGGAATTACAAACCCCACAGCCTTTGAATGCCCTGCCCACTCTCAATGCAATAGGTGATCCCGCATCACTGCTGCGCCGTCGTCCTGATATCCGGGTTGCAGAGCGCAGTCTGGCTGCCTCTACCGCTCGAATCGGTATTGCCACGGGAGACCTGTTTCCCAAGGTGACCTTCACGGGGTCCATTGGCTACGACGCATCTACCTTCGGCGGCCTCGGCAAGAGCGGATCTGACACCTACAGCATCGGCCCGGCGATCTCCTGGGCGGCCTTTGACCTCGGTCGCGTCTCCGCCCGGATCAAGATCGCTCGCGCACAGACGGAAGCCGACCTGGCGGCGTACGAAGCGAGTGTGCTCGGCGCATTGGAAGAAACGGAAGGCTCGCTGGTTACCTACGGCCGCGCACAAACACGCCGCGACCTGCTGACCGAAGCCGCCGCCGCCAGCGCACGCGCGGCGGACCTGGCACGCCAACGTTTCCAGGGCGGCCTCACCGACTTCGTCAACGTGTTGGAAGCAGAACGGGATGCGCTGGCAGTGCAGGACAACCTCGCTCAAAGCCACACGCAAACCGCAACAGCGTTGGTGGCTGTTTACAAGGCGCTCGGGGGCGGTTGGGTGGAGGACGAGCGCTAGCTGGCCGGCGGCGCTGGCGGCGGTGGTCCTGGCGGCAGCGGGATGAACTCCTTGTCGTCCAGGTCGGGCAACTTCATTCTGCCCGCGCGCCAGTCTGCTTTGGCCTGCTCGATGCGCTCCTGCGTGGACGACACGAAATTCCACTCAATGAAGCGCTGTCCAACAGGTTCGCCACCCAGCAACATCACGATCGAAGGCCCGGCCGACGTCAAGGTGGCAGAGCCGCTCTCAAACACGAGCATCTGACCGGCATTGAAGCGGCGGCCGTCAGCCTCAACAGACCCGGACGCAACATACGCCGCACGCTCCGGATACCCTTGCGGCATTTCCACGCGCGCTTTGTCTTTCAAGGCACAGTGAGCATAGAAAAGCGGCGAATGCGTCTTCACGGGTGACCGGACACCAAACGCCTCACCGGCAATCAACCGAGCCCACGACCCGCCCTCATCCACTGTAGGCAACTCAACGTGCCCGTAGTGCGCGAACGCGGGAGTGGTCTCCTCGTCACGGCCTGGCAACGCAACCCATGACTGGATTCCGTGCAAGGGTCCGCCCACTTCGCGAATCTTCTCGAACCGTTCCGAATGAGTGATCCCACTGCCGGCGGTCATCCAGTTGACCTCACCCGGATGAATCGCTTCCTGAGATCCCACGCTGTCGCGATGCATGATCTCGCCTTCGAACAGATACGTAACAGTGGCGAGACCGATATGCGGATGGGGGCGGACATCCGCGCTCCTTGCAAGACCGGGCGCAAAATTCGCAGGCCCGATGTGATCGAAGAAGATGAACGGCCCCACCATCTTGTGGGGACCGAACGGCAGAACGCGCCCGACCTCGAAGCCACCGAGGTCCTTGCGGCGCTGATCAATCACTCGTTGCAGCATGTCCGAACAACCCTGGGTAGACGCTGAACGTCAGGGTAGCAAAGTCCTGTCCGTGGTTGGGCAGCTTGATCCCCCCGTTCGACCAATGGCGCCCGACGAGCTCGATGGTCATGCCCTTCTTCGGCATGATCCGCAAGCCGAGTTCTTCGTTGAAATTCCACCAGGACGACGACAAACGGTCCTGCTCGGTTTTGTACGACGCTCCCAGTGCCGCAAAAAACGTCCAGTGTTTTTGCGGGAACAGCTCCAGCCGCCGCGCGAAGGAGAAACCCCAATAGGGATCCGCGAAATGGATATCCACGCCGAAGGTGGAGTCGTAGAAGTCCTGCCCCTTGGTGAACCGGAAGGCACCGAACTCCCAGCGATCGTGATCAAACGTGACAATGATCGGGGCAACGATGCCATGCGACCAGCCAATCCAGTGGTAGGTGCCGCCCAAGCCGAGCTGAACTTCGCAGGTGGAACAGAAATCGCCGGCACGCACTTTCGGAGCGGCGAACGCCAGGCAGGCGGCCGCGAGTACAACACACCCTGATCGCATCTAGTCCCAACCTCCAGCGGGAGCGCCTCGCAGATTCCAAACTAACATGAACTCAGGCTGTGCGGGTGCCGGGCTCAATTGCTTACAATCCCAACGCGCTCAGTCCCGGGTGATCGTCCGGACGGCGGCCCAGGGGCCAGTGGTACTTGCGATCGGATTCCTTGATGGGCAGATCGTTGATGCTGGCAATGCGCACACGCATCAATCCTTCGCCATCGAACTCCCAGTTCTCGTTGCCGTAGGAACGGAAATGTTGGCCGCTGTCGTCGCGCCACTCGTAGGCGAAGCGCACTGCGATCCGGTTGTCATTGAAGGCCCACACTTCCTTGATGAGGCGGTAATCGAGCTCGCGGGCCCATTTGCGCGTCAGAAAGGCGACAATCTCCTTGCGGCCCTGGATGAACTCCGCACGGTTGCGCCAGCGACTGTCCTCTGTGTACGCGAGTGACACAGCCTCCGGATCGCGTGAGTTCCAGGCGTCCTCGGCCTTACGGGCCTTCAGCGCGGCGGTTTCGGCGGTGAACGGGGGCAGCGGCGGACGTGGGGCCATTTCGGTGCTCCTTATGGTGAGTGCTTCTGTTATGCATTTTAACCGCCCGATCTGCATCTCCCGTCAGGGGTGGGAACTGACTTAAATTGCATGCCATGAAAATCGCAAAACCCCTGCTTCTGGTCAGCACGCCGCTGGGCATGGTCACGGGACTGATTGAGGCCTACCGGCTGGTGGGCGGCCTGGCCATTCTGATGTTCGCAATGATGGCGATGCTGGGCATCGCCGCCGCCGGCGTCGTGTACACAATCAAGAAGGAGAAAAGAGAGTGGACGGCATCAAAATCCTCATCGTAGTGGCGTTGTTCGGCATCGTGGCGAGCCTCGGCAAGGCGATGTTCCACCTGTCGTCCAGCAGAACGGCGGACAACACTGCCGGTCAGTCAGCCATGATGGCGCGGGCGCTCACCGTACGTATCGGGCTCTCAGTTGCGTTGTTCGTGCTGCTGATGATCGCGTGGTACTTCGGGGGTATCTCGCCTCACGGGATGAGCTGATCGGCTCAGGTATGATGGGCGGCAGGTCATTGCCGCCCATGAAGCTCTACAAGCAGCTAGCAGACGATCTTTCCGTCCTCATCCGCCAAGGGACTCTGAAGCCCGGAGACCGCGTTCCCTCCGTTCGCGAAATCTCCCGCGAGCGGGGCATGAGTCCCGCAACCGTTATTCATGCGTATGAGCTCCTCGAAGGTGAGGGCCTCATAGAGACTCGCCCTCGTTCCGGCTACTACGTCGGGTCGCCGGTAACCACGCCAGCCCCGCAGCCGCGTATATCCCGCCCCTCTCCTCGTTCGACCCTGCTCGACGTCAGTGAGCTCGTATTCGAGGTGTTGGAGTCGCTGCGCGACCGCTCCGTCGTGCCCATGGGCTCCGCATTTCCGAGCCCGAAGCTCTTCCCGCTGTCCAAGCTCGCTTCTCTGCTGGGGACGAGCGCGCGTCAGATGGACCCTTGGAGCACCGTTGAAGATTTTCCCGGTGGCAGCGCAGAACTACGCCGGCAGATATCGCGTCGCTACCTGCGCGCAGGAGCGACGGTATCTCCTGACGAGATCATCATCACTGGGGGCGCGCTGGAGGCGCTGAACCTTTCGCTACAGGCCCTGACCCGCCCGGGCGACCTGGTCGCGATCGAGTCACCGGCGTTCTATGGCTGCCTTCAAGCAGTTGAGGCTCTTGGCCTCAAGGCTATCGAGATTCCGACGCACCCCACGCACGGCGTCGACATCGCCTATCTGTCGCGCGTTCTGGATAAACACCCAGTGCGTGCGTGTTGGTTCATGACCAATTTCCAGAACCCGTTGGGCGCACTCATGCCGGACGATGCGCGCCAGGAACTGATCGAGCTGCTGGAGCAGCACGACGTGCCGCTCATCGAGGACGACGTGTATTCGGAGTTGTACTTTGGCTCACAGCGCCCGAAGTCGACCAAGGCGTTCGGTCGCAAGGGCCTGGTGCTGAACTGTGGTTCCTTCTCGAAGAGCCTGGCCCCTGGGTACCGGATCGGTTGGGTTGCTGCCGGGCGCTTCGTACGCGCCGTGGGACGGCGAAAGGTGAGCAGCTCGCTGTCGACCAATATCCCGTCTCAGGCCGCGATCGCCGAGTACCTGCGGCAGGGAGGCTACGACCGACATTTGGGCGTGCTGCGACGGACGCTCGAAGATCAGCAGAAATCGGCGTTGCAGGCCCTCAGGGCCCACCTGCCTGCGGCCGGGTTCACGGTCACTCAGCCGCAGGGCGGTTATTTCCTGTGGCTGGAATTACCTGAACACGTGGACGCTATTGAGGTGCACCGAAAAGCCCTCGAATCGGGCTTCAGCATCGCGCCAGGACCCATTTTCTCGGCCCGCCGCGAGTTCGCGCACTGCCTGCGGATCAATTACGGCCATCCCTGGACCACGGCCAGTGAGCGGGCGATAAAAGCCCTTGGGTCCATCGTGCGATCATAGGAGCAGAGCCAAGGGGAACGCTCACGCTCGAGCTGCTCAGGATGAAAAAGTTTTTTACCCGACGCCTGGTCGTCCGCCTTTTCTGGGTTCTGGGCGCCCTGGTCCTCGCGTTTTTGCTGTACGCGTGGCGTTCGCCGATTCCACCGATCGACGCCCCCGCCGCGGAGTCGTTCGATGCGGCCGCCATCCGGCGCGGCGCACAACTCGCTGCGCTGGGGGATTGCGCAACTTGCCACACTGCGCCTGGCGGTGAAACCTTTGCGGGTGGACGCGCCGTCGAGACCCCATTCGGTACGATTTACTCAACCAACATCACGCCGGATACCCCTACTGGCATCGGCCGCTGGTCCCAGGTTGCGTTCCAACGTGCAATGCGTGAGGGCGTGGATCGCGAGGGCGATCACCTCTACCCTGCTTTCCCGTACGACCACTTCACCCTGGTCAATGATGAAGACAGTGCGGCGCTGTACGCGTACATCATGACTCGGGAGCCAGTGAGGGCTAAGACGCCTGACAACCGTCTGGCTTTCCCGTTCAACATGCGGTTCATGATTGCTGGCTGGAAGCTGATCTTCCTCCACTCAGGGCCTTACGAGCCGGACAACCAGCACGACGCGCAATGGAACAGGGGCGCGTACCTGGCAAACGGCATTGGGCATTGCGGAGCCTGTCATACTCCTCGTAACGGGTTGGGGGCGGAGATTGCCGCTCAACACTTCGGAGGGGGCGAGGCCGAGGGATGGTATGCGTACGCAATCAACGCCGACTCCAAGTCGCTGGAAGCGTGGAACGCGGAAGACCTGCACATGTACTTGAGCAAGGGGTGGCATGATCGGCACGGCGATGCTCACGGCCCGATGGCCGCCGTTGCTCAGAATCTCTCGTCCCTGCCGGATGCGGATGTGAAGGCAATCGCCTCCTATGTCGCATCGGTCATGGGAAATCGCTCGCCGGCTTTGCCCGCCGCTGGGGCCGATGCCGGGGCCGAGAAAGCATCCTTGTCAGCCGCACCGAGCAACGACACAGGCGCCGCCATATATGCAACGACGTGTGCGAGCTGCCACGATGGTACGCGCGCCCTACCCTTCGGCGGCGTCAAACTCATGCTCAGTACAGCCGTGACGGGCGAGAGCTCGACCAACTTGATCAACGTCATTCTGGACGGTCTACACGCGCCAGAGGGAACTGCCGGGGCGATCATGCCGGGGTTTTCGACTACTCTCACTGACGGTCAGTTGGAGTCGTTGGTTGCGTACATTCGATCCAACCTCGGTGCTCAACCACCATGGACGGGTGTCGAGAACACCGTGCGGGAGGCAAGGAGCCGGGACCGTGATTGAGCTACGTGTAAACGGCCAATCGCACAATGTGAGCGCAGACCCTGATACGCCGTTGCTCTATGTCTTGCGTGACGAGCTACAGCTCAATGCCGCGAAGTTCGGCTGTGGACTGGGCCAATGCGGCTCGTGCACGGTGTTGGTCGACGGTGCGCCAACGCTGTCGTGCGTAACACCTATCATGCTTCTGGAGGGACGGCAGATCACCACCGTGGAGGGTCTGGGTACTGCGGAAGACCCGGGCCCCATGCAGCGGGCATTTATCGAGGAGCAATCAGCGCAGTGCGGATACTGCATTCCAGGAATGATGATGCGCGCGCAGGGGTTGCTTCAGCGAAATCCCCGTGCGACCGACGCCGAGATCCGGGCTTACCTCGAACCTAACTTGTGTCGTTGCGGGACTCATATGCGAATTCTGCGGGCGGTTAAACGCGCGGCAGCAATGATGACCGGGCCCGATGCAAGCCCGAGTACTCACACGCCTGTGCCCGCCAGTGCTCAACCGGACACGTCCGAAACCGACGGCGATTCCCAACGCGATCGACGTCATTCGGAGAAACGCGAGCGTCCCGAGCGGTGAGTAAGGCCCTGGTACGCGGAATTTCGCGCCGAGAAGTTCTTCGGGGTACCGGCGCGTTAGTGCTGAGCTTTTCGCTCACCCCTGCGGTGGTTTTGTCGCAGGCTTCCGCCACTGCCAGCCCTGGCGACCCTGGCGGCGGAAAGCTGCCTGGCAGCCTCGGAAAGAATCCGCTCCTCGATGCGTGGATCCGGGTCGATGCGGACGGCAAGGTGACGGCTTTCACTGGAAAGGCGGAGTTGGGCCAGGGGGTCAGGACTGCGTTGACGCAGGTGGTGGCAGAGGAGCTCGAGATTCCCTTTGAGCAGGTCAGCCTCGTCACCGCCGACACCGGCCGGACGGTTGATGAGGGATACACCGCCGGAAGTCATTCCGTTCAGGACAGCGGGACGGCACTGCGCAACGCGGCCGCCCAGGTGCGCGAGATTCTGATCGGCGAAGCCGCGCGGCGGCTGAAACTGCCGGCGGATCGACTTCATGCCGACACCGGCGCGGTGATCGGTCCCAACTCGGCTCGTATCACCTATGCCGAGTTGGTTTCGGCCAATCTGTTGCATGTGGACGCCCAGCCGGTTTCCAAGCTGAAGGATCCCACCTTCTTCAAGGTGATGGAGAAGCCGATTCAACGCGTCGACATTCCCGGGAAGGTCACCGGCGGTGGCGCCTATGTCCAGGATATGCGCTTACCCGGGATGCTCCACGCGCGCGTTATCCGGCCGCCGAGTTATGGCGCCAGGCTTTTGCCACTGGATGTCAGCAACATCGAGAAGATGACTGGCGTCGTCAGGGTTTTGCGGGACGGCCGGTTTCTCGCGGTGGTGGCCTATCGGGAGTTTCAGGCTATCAAGGCGATGCAGGCGTTGAGCCGCGTGGCGAAGTGGGAGGAAGTTGCGTCGCTGCCTTCGCAGGCTCGTATTCATGGCTTTCTGCTGGGCTTGCCGGCTGAAGACCATGTCATCCTCGACAAGCACGATGGCGCCGGGAATGTGGGTAAGCCGGTGGAGGCTACTTATACGCGGCCCTATATCTCCCATGGATCAATAGGCCCCTCTTGCGCTGTCGCGCACCTGGCCGACGGTGTGATGACTATCTGGACCCACACTCAGGGTGTTTATCCGGACCGACGGGCCATCTCCGAGATGCTCGGCATGCCGGCGGATAAAGTGCATTGCATACACGTTGAAGGGTCGGGTTGCTATGGCCACAATGGCGCTGACGATGCGGCGGCGGACGCTGCGCTCATTGCCAACTCGATGCCCGACCGGCCGATCCGGCTGCAGTGGATGCGCGAGCAGGAGCATGGTTGGGAGCCTTACGGGCCCGCGATGGTCGCCAAGGCTCGGGCATCATTGGACTCCAAGGGCAGGATCGCTGACTGGGACTACGGGGTCTGGAGCAACACTCACACCATGCGACCGGGACCCGCGGGCTCGCTGGTCGCGGCTCAGCACATGGAGAAAGCGTTTTCTCCGCAGGAACCCGAGCCCATTCCACAACCGGAAGGCGGTGGGGATCGCAACGCTGTTCCTTTGTATGTTTTGGCGAATGCACGGGTAACGCATCACTTTTTGCGGCAGATGCCCGTGCGTGTTTCAGCGTTGCGATCGCTCGGCGCACACATGAATGTGTTCGCGATCGAGAGCTTCATGGATGAGCTGGCCTTGGCCGCGGGCACAGACCCGGTTGCTTTTCGGCTCGCGCACCTCGATGACTCACGCGCACGTGAGGTTGTTACGGCCGCGGCGGACGAATTCCATTGGGCTGATCGCCCTACTCCCGCGGGTGGGCATGGGTCCGGGTTTGCGTTCGCGCGGTATAAGAATCTGGCGGCGTATTGCGCGGTGGCCATGCAGGTCCATGTTGATCGCGATACGGGGTGGATCCGCGTGTTGCGGGTGGCTGCCGCGGTTGATACCGGGCAGGTGATCAATCCTGACGGGGTGCGCAATCAGATTGAAGGTGGGATTCTGCAGTCGTTGAGTTGGACGATGTTTGAGGGTGTTACTTTTGATGACACCCACATTACTTCGATCGACTGGTCGACTTATCCGATTCTGCGGTTCGGATCGGTACCCGAAAGCTTGACCGTTCGCGTTGTCGACCGGCCCGGCAGTGCGTTCCTCGGCTGCGGCGAGGCGGCGCAAGGGCCTGCCGCGGCGGCGCTTGCCAATGCTGTTGCCAATGCCACGGGCAGGCGCATTCGCGACCTGCCGCTGAATGCGGCGCGGGTGAAAGCGGCTACCAGCGTTTAGCCACGGCGCCGGGCGGTTTACCCGAAAAACACCAGCGTGCGCAGCTCGATGCTTTCCCGGGGCGGCGCACCCGCCGGCGTGGTCGGATCGACAAACGCCGAGTGCGGCACAAACCTCGCCCGCCCGTCATTGATCGAGTCATAGCACTTGATCAACAACACCTCATCATTGCGCATGGCCGGAGCATAGAACCATCTGTGATCCGGGTTGAACTTCACGTAGTAGATCTCGCCGGTGCGATCCGGATAGACCAGGTCCGTCGCCACCAGGTCGCCTGCGGCAATGGTGCTGGCATCAGTGATGGCCAACGGTGCATCGAGCACCGGCCCCCGAATCGGGCGCCATACATTGATGACCGCGAACCGCTTCTTCAGCAACTCTTCCGCTTCATCGCTCAACAGATCGCGCACCCGCTGCGGGCCTGATTTCGCTGTGTAGTCGTTGTGTACACGTGGCACTGGTTGCCGCGGAGTTCCTTTCGCGCGCTCCACCGCGCCCGGTATCCGTCGCCGGATGGTGTGATCAAACACAACCACTCGCGTGGCTCCGGTCTGCGCCTTCAACAGCTCGATCGCCTCGTCGTAGTATCGGGTTCGAATGGCTTCTTCGTCGTCAAAGTCTTTGAGAAGGGTCGGCGCAGTCAGCAACTGAAAGCCTTCCTGCTCCAACGACAATGTCTCGGCCACCGGCCGGACATCGCGAATCTCAACTTCGCGCTCGCGATAGATCGCTGTCGTTTGCGGCACACCAGGTGGCGCCAGGTACTCCAACGAGCGCGGCTTTTCAGCCATCGGCTCCAGGTACTGAAGACGAGCCGCGACACGCGGCAGATGTTCGATTGCTGCGGCGTTCATGACCGTTCTCCTCGCGCGTGTTGCGTGCAACCCGTCGACACTGTCTCGCGTGGTTCGCGGATGCTCGCGTGTGCGCCGATCAGGAACAGCCCGATTCGCTGCGCCAATGCGACCGCGCGCCATGCAATCGCGCTGGGCTGCGACGCCATCGCACCGGGCTGCCATGCCGTCGTCGCGGGCTGTCCAGTCGCACTCGCCCGCGCCGCCGTCGCACTCGTCCGCTGTACCTTCGGCGCCAGCGCTTCTGCCGTCGCCTCAGCGTTCGTACTTTGGCTGCGCAATGCCTTCGGATCGACCCAATAGAACCCGCCCATCGGCACGGCTCCGCGGCTGACCCGCTCCAGAAACGCCTGCGCCAGCGTCTGTTGTGCCTTGCTCATACGTGTCTCCTGTAGGTGGATGACACGATGCGCCGGCCCCCGTCCAGCAACAAACGGAAGATGTTTAGCGGCCTTTAGTTTTTCTTTACTTCGCCTGGGTCAGCGGAATTTCTTGGCGTATCTGTCTCTGACCGTGGCGCTGATGAATCCACTGAGCCCTTCGCCGCGCAGGGCGAGCTGCTTCATATGGTCAACGTTGTCAGCGCCGGCGCTGTCGTATGTATACAGGTACTCGTTGCCATCAATGAACTTGACCTTAATGGAATCGGCCGCAATTTCGAAGGCAATAACGCCTGAATTCCTGCTCAGATTTGCGTATCGTTCCACTGAGGAGACCTCCCGATGAGCATGGAATACATTGGCCTCGCGAAGGGGAACGGTAAAGCGGTTTTTCTGATTTCGGCGCGAAAGATAGAGGAATTGGCCGGGCAGCTTCAGCTTCCCTGCCCACGATTCGTACTCCTGCTCATGCAGGACGCGACCAACAGAAACGAACAGCTCCCGGAAACGCTAGGCCAACTTCTGGATGCCGGGTGCGTCGCTTTCTGCGCTTGGGGTCCGGAGTGCGAACAGGTTCACGACATCATGGATGATGTAATCATCGCGCGAGATCTGGACCGGCAAGCGGCAACGATCTTGACGACCTGGCACGACGACGAGCCGTTCGACGAGACACTGGACTACGCCGTGATGTGGCCTGCGCTGGATGACAACTACGCCGACGGCTGCGACGCAGTCATCGTGGCGAACATCGGGGGCGTCGCGGACCCCGATGAACTACATCGCATGCTCCACGAGCGAGTCTCCGCCAGCACGGGGAATTGAGCCAGGGCACCGGTCTCTCGCCCGCTGTGAGGGGTCGCCCCATTTTCAATCGGCCGGTCGTCAGTCGATGAAGATCGTCGCCGGGTTTTCGATCCGCTCCTTCAGCGCCTGGATCATCGCTGCGGCGTCGAAGCCGTCGACGAAGCGGTGATCGAAGGAGGATGACAGGTTCATCATCCGTCGGATGGTGATTGCGCCGTTGTAAACCATCGGGCGCTCGACCGCGCGGTTGATGCCGATGATCGACACCTCGGGTGCGTTGATGATGGGCGTCGAGGCGATGCCGCCCAACTTACCCAGGCTCGTCACCGTGATAGTCGATCCTGACAATTCGTCGCGTGTCGCCTTGTTGGTGCGAGCCGCCTCGGTTACGCGACGCATTTCCGCAGCCAATTCCCACAGGCCCAGCGACTGCGCGTCGCGAACGACGGGTACTTTGAGACCGTCGGGGGTCTGCGTGGCAACGCCCATGTGTACCGAACGATGGCGGACGATTACGTTGCGCTCGGAATCATAGAGCGCGTTGCATTGAGGGAACTCGCGCAGCACCCGCAGCAACGCGCTGACGATGAATGGAAGATACGTCAGCGACGGCGAGCCCTTCTCGAGCTTGCTGTTGAGATGGCGCCGCAGTGATTCGAGCTCGGTGACGTCGATTTCCTCGACGTACGCGAAGTGAGGAATGTTGCGTTTCGCATCGCTCATGCGTTGAGCGATGACGCGGCGAATGCCGATGACCTTGATCTCCTCGGTCTCCGGCTCGCTGGAAGAACGCAGCTCAGCAGGCCGCGACCGCACCAGCTTCGGGCCGGAGCGGCTCGAAACAAACGCTTCGAAGTCCTCGCGCAAAATCCGCCCGTTTGGGCCGGAGCCGGCGAGTTGAGTGAGATCAACCCCAGCTTCATGCGCTCGGCGCCGAATGGCCGGCGAGGTCGCGACGCGCGCCGCATGCGCATGGCCATTGCCAGAGCCATTGCCCGAGTGCCCACGCGCGGCGCCCGCTGCGGAGCCCGTCCACATTCCTCCGGCGCGCGCACCGCCAGCGCTGCTTGCCGATGCCGCCGCGACGGACCCACCGCCGCCGCGTCCAGCAGATCCACCGGCAGGAGAACTGCTGCCCGCCGCCGTCGCGGCAGTGCTGGCGCCAGTGGCCGACGTCGCGCTTCCCGCACGCGCAGCAGGTTGCCCCGCGGCCGGCCCGGCGGTCGCAGCACCTCCCGCCGCAGCCGACGCGCCAGATGCCGACGCCTGGCCGGCATGAGCGCCAGCAGGCTGCGCGCCACCGCTGCGCTGGGACGCCGAGGCGCCGCCGCGAGCCGCCGTTGAGGCAGCGGATGCGGCAGCAGCCGGCGCAGATGCGGGCGGACTGGCCGCATCCACATCCGTCTCAAACACAATCAACTCCGCCCCCACCGCCACCAGATCCCCAGGCGCCCCGCTGGTAGACAGCACGCGCCCTGACACAGGCGCAGGCACCTCAACGGATGCCTTATCCGTCATCACCTCAACGATGACGGCCTCTTCCTCGACAACGTCGCCCGGCTTGACGTGCCAAGCGACGATTTCCGCGGAAACGGTGCCCTCGCCGAGGTCCGGCAGTTTGAATACGTAACGACTCACGCTGCCTCCATCACGCTCTTCAACGCCTGCGCGATACGCGCCTGGCCGGGGAAGTACTCCCACTCAAACGCATGGGGATACGGCGTATCCCAACCCGTCACACGTTGGATAGGCGCCTCCAGATTCCAGAAGCATTGCTCCTGAATCGTCGCTACGATCTCAGCGCCAAACCCACCAAACCCCGTCGCCTCGTGCACAACGACGCAACGTCCCGTCTTACATACAGAAGTGCACAACGTATCAACGTCCAACGGTGCCATCGTCCGGATGTCGACAACCTCAGCGTCGAACCCCGACAGCCGCACCGCAGCCTCAACAACGTGCACCATCGTCCCGTAGGTAAGCACCGTAAGATCATTACCCTCCCGAACAACCTCAGCACGGCTGATGGGCACGGTGTAATAACCCTCCGGGACCTCGCCTCTAGGGTGAGAGGTCCACGGCACCGCAGGCTTGTGCGGATCGCCGTCAAATGGCCCGTTGTAAATACGCTTGGGCTCGAAGAACACAACCGGATCGTCATCTTCGATCGCGCTGATCAACAGCCCTTTGGCATCGTAGGGATTTGAAGGCATCACCACCTTGATACCACTGACGTGCGTGAAGATGGCTTCCGGACTCTGCGAGTGGGTCTGCCCACCGCGAATACCACCACCGCACGGGGTACGCACCGTCACCGGCGCGGAGAACTCACCCGCCGTGCGATACCGCAACCGCGCAAGCTCGCTCACCACCTGGTCGAAACCGGGGTAAATATAGTCAGCGAACTGGATCTCGGCGACGGGCTTCAGCCCGTTGACTCCCATTCCGATCGCCGCCGCAATGATTCCACCCTCGGCAATCGGTGTATCCAACACGCGGTGCACGCCGTACTTCCGTTGCAGTCCGTCGGTCACACGGAAGACACCACCAAAGTAACCAACGTCCTCACCGAGGATAACCACACGTGGGTCACGCTGGAGCATGATGTCCATGGCTGAATTCAGGGCCTGGACCATATTCATAAAGGCCATGGTTCAGCCCTCCTTCGCCACAGACTGGGTCTGCACGTCCAATTCAGCTTCTTCGGAGGACCCCGGCTTGATGGAAGCCTGAAGCGCACGGAGCGCCTTCAACTCCTCGCGTTGACGCGCCAGATGCGGTGGCATCTGTTTGTAGACGTCCTCGAACATCGTCGCTGCATCCAGGAAAGGCCCCTCGGTCAATGTGCCGAACTTGACCGCTTCTTTCCAACACGCGGTGACATGCGCCTCCAGTTCCTTCTCCAAGGCGCTGTGACGTTCCTCGGACCATTCACCGAGCGCAATCAGATGCTTCTTCAGTCGATCGACCGGATCACCCAACGGCCATGACTGGTACTCATCCTTCGGACGGTACCGCGACGGGTCGTCACTGGTTGAGTGAGCAGCCGCGCGATAAGTGACGTGCTCGATCAACGTCGGACCGCCACTCATGCGCGCACGTTCAGCAGCCCACTGTGTTGCTGCGTAAACGGCGAGGAAATCATTGCCATCAACGCGAAGGCCAGGAATTCCATAGCCGGGACCCCGCGCGGCAAATGTGCCACGCTCACCGCCAGCGAAGCCCTGGAACGTCGAGATCGCCCACTGATTGTTGACGACATTCAGAATGATTGGAGCGCGGTATACCGACGCAAACGTCAGGGCATAGTGGAAGTCAGCCTCGGCTGTCGACCCTTCACCCACCCAACTGGCCGCGATGTGGTCTTCGCCCTTGATTGCCGCCGCCATGGCCCAACCCGCAGCTTGCGGAAACTGGGTGGCGAGGTTCCCGGAGATCGAAAAGATATTGCCCTTCGCCCAGTGATACATGACGGGCATCTGGCGGCCCTTGCACATATCGTTGGTGTTCGACAGGCACTGACACATGAGATCGGTCAGGCTTCGACCGCGGACGACGTACAAACCCTGCTGGCGATACGCGGGGAAGAGCATGTCAACCGGACGCAGCGCCATCCCTGCTGCAACTGAGACGGCCTCTTCGCCGGTGGACTTCATGTAGAAAGAAATACGTCCCTGACGCTGAATCTTCTGCATCCGGTCATCGAAAGCGCGGGTCAGCATCATGTGCCGCAACGCGACCTGCAGGTCAGGAGCTTCGAGGTGAGGATTCCACGGCCCAACGGCACTGTGGTTGTCATCCAGGACGCGGATCAACGAGTTCGCGAGATCCGTAACCTCGCCAACGGGAGCAGTAACGTCCGGCTTCGCCACCGCACCGGCGGCCGACACTCGTACATAGCTGAAATCAGGCTTGTCCCCGGGGCGGGCCGGAGCATTCGGAACGTGGAGTCGCGACCGCTGGTTCATGAGCTCACTCGTTTTTAGTGCGGCAGGGTTCTAGCGCGCATGGGATAGTACTTGCGTGCGTCGCAACATGCGTTCCAATCTGCACCATGCCCGGCCATTTCGTGCAATAAACGTTTCACCAAACCCGCCTTTATTGATATGAAGACATCGAATAAGGCCGGGAGTGCGGATCGGTAGCCCACGATTTGTTCGGGTGGGCCTGCATTATGAAACGCAGCTCGCCGCCCTTCAGGATCTCCTCGTGCCGGATATACGCTCGGGACAGTGGCTGGCCATTCAAGCGCACGGCTCCGACGTAGCCATTCGTATCGGACAGATTCTCCGCCACAATCGAGAAAGTCTTTCCATTGGGCAGATGCAGAACTGCGTGGTCCACGAACGGACGACCGATGACGTACTCGCCGGACCCGGGGGTCACAGGGTAGAAGCCCAGAGACGTAAAGATCAGCCACGCCGACATCTGCCCCAGGTCGTCGTTTCCGGAAAGCCCTCCGGGCGTCGGTTGATACTGGCTGGTCACGATCTGCTTTAAACGCTCTTGGGTCCTCCACGGTTGCCCGGCATAGACGTAGAGGTAGCCGATGTGGTGGCTCGGCTCATTCCCGTGCGCGTAGTTGCCGATGAGTCCCGTGATGTCCTCGACGTTCGCAAACTGCTTTGGGTCGACCTTGGAATCAAACAAGGTATCGAGCTTCGCGACGAAGCGTTTGTTCCCGCCCATGGCCTTGATGAGCCCCGCGGTGTCCTGCGGCACATACCATGTGTACTGCCACGCATTACCCTCGGTGTAATCACCGTAGTAACCCGCAGCTCCAGGGTTGAACGGGTCACGGAACGTTCCATCGCTCTTGCGTGCGCGAATGAATCCCGTCTTCGGATCGAAGACGTTGCGCCAGTGACGGGCGCGCTCATCAAACTGCCTGGCAATATCCTGCCGCCCCATCGAGGCTGCCGTACGCGCGATGGTCCAATCGTCGAACGCATATTCGAGGGTCTTCGACGCCCCTTCGCGCTCCTGATCAGAAGCCACCCAGCCGAGTTTCATGTACGAATCGAGGCCGGCATAGCGAGGATTGGTGGCACTGGCCACCATGGCATCCAGGGTCAACTGGGGCGGATCGCCGTGAATGCCCTTCAACCAGTTGTCCGCAATCACGGGCACGGCGTGATAGCCGATCATGGTCCAGGTCTCGAGGCCTTGAAACTGCCAGACCGGCAGCACGCCATCCGGGCCTTGCTGCCAGGAAGCCACGAGCGAGCGCACGAAGTCCTTGTTGTCGGATTCAGGGCGCACCAGCGTCAACAACGGATGCAGCGCGCGATAGGTATCCCACAGTGAGAACGTGGAGCGGAATGTAAACCCTTCCGCGTGATGAACCTCGTGATCGGGTCCGCGATAAGACCCGTCCACGTCCATGAAAATGCTGGGCGCCATCAGAGTGTGATACAGCGACGTATACAACATCTTGCGCACCGGCTCGGCCGCTTCGATCTCCACCGCACCGAGCGCGTCGTGCCACGCAGCCGCCGCCGCGGCGCGCTTGCCATCGAAATCCCAACCTGGCGCTTCCGCATCCAGGTTGGCAATTGCATTCGCCTCACTCACGCCGGATATGGAAACTTTTACATTGAGTTGGGACGAAGGCAGGGTACCGAAATCAAACACGGCGACCAGTCCCCGGCCTTCGCGGACAATGACATCGTCCCGCTTCGCCCAGGGGGCAAACCCCGGATCGTATTCGGGCTTCGGTTGTTCACGGTTGTAAATCTCGACACTGCCGGGCTTGCTCGAGAAGCGCATTGCGAAATAAAGCTGCCGGCCGGGAGCCCAACCGCGTGTTTCGCGATAGCCCGTCACTGTTCCGTCAGGGCGCACGCGGATCCGCGACCACAATACCTTGCCGGGATAGTCATAGATGATCGACCGCAGATCCACCAACACGTGAGCAGGCTTGCCGGCTGGGAAAGTGTAGCGATGCAACCCGACACGCGCGGTCGCAGTCAACTCGGCGCGAACATCGTAGTCAGACAAGGTCACAGCGTAATAACCTGGCTCCGCCTGCTCGCTGGAGTGACTGAATCGCGAGCGGTAGCCCGATAGAGGCTTTTCGCCCTCACCCGGGTCCAGACGGACATTGCCGGAAATCGGCACGGTCAACACATCGCCCAGGTCGGAATGCCCGGCACCCGAGAAGTGAGTATGCGAGAACCCGAGAATCGTGGGGTCGTCATACTGATAGCCCGCAGCCCACGGATAGCTCTGCTTGAAATAACGGGTCTGGGTGTCGGGGCTGAGTTGCACCATTCCAAAGGGGTAAACCGCGCCCGGAAACATGTGCCCATCGCCCTTGGTGCCGATAAACGGATCGACCGGCGTCGTCAGTGCGCTGATTGTCAATACGAAGGTCGCAATGCTCATCTGTACGGATCCTTTGACTGGTGCGCGACTGTACCGAACGATCGCGGCGTTGTCCTACATTGCCCGTCGGAACCTCCTTCTTCCGTGGCCGTTGTCGCTGCTGTGAAATTCAAGAAATGATCAGGAGGTGTGTATGAAGATCAAAGCTGGATTAGTGCTCGCTGCGGTGTCGTCTGTGTTGGCCATGGGCGCCGCCCAGGCGTCGGACAGTGCGCGTCACGAAGCGCAGGCCATTGAGAAGGCGAAGATCTCGCTCACCGAAGCCATTCGCATTGCCGAAAAACAGGGCAATGGCCAGGCGACGAGCGCCGAATATGAGTTCAAGAACGGCAACCCTGCCTATTACGAAGTCAAAGTGCTTCGCAATGACGGCCAGAAGCTGACGCAGTACGAGCTCAGCCCGTCCACGGGCGCGGTAAAGGAAAAGAGCGACGAGAAGTTCGAGAAGATGTTCACCCGCCTCAAACCGACGGCTATTCAGAACGCCCCGACCTCTCTGACCCGCGCTATCTCCACAGCGGAGACTCGCTCCGGTGGCAAGGCGAAGGAGGCCTCGGTCAGCCGTGATGGCGATCAGTTGTTGTACAAGGTTGAAGTCGTGAAGCTGGATGGCACCAGTGAGAAGCTGGAAATCAACGGTTCTGACGGAAAAGTTGCTTCCGCCAAGTAAACTTCACTGTTCCGCCAGGTAACTTCGCTGGGCGCGGGCGCCACATCAGTGGCGCCTGCGTCCCAACTGCCGCACGAACTCCGCGCCCAATCCGTCAAACAGCACATCGTGACAACTGAAGAGGATGATCTGCAGATTGTCGGCAGCCCTGAACAATAACCGTTGAATCAAACGGATCCGCTCCGGGTCGGTATTGATCAACGCATCATCGAGAATCAGCGGCAAAGTACCCTCCGCCGCCAGAACTTCCGCCAGGCCGATCCGCGTCACGAGCGAAATCTGTTCCTGGGCACCGCCTGACAACTCGCCGAACGGCTCGTTGAGCTGCTCCGACTGCAGTCCGACGATATCCAGACCCTCACCCGCATCGAGGCCACAGCCCGGAAACAACTCCTGCAGATACGGCCGCACGCGCAAGGTCACTGGCGCAGTCAGCTTTTCCACGACTCTCCGGCGCTCAGCGCTGAGTGTCTCCCACAAACGCCGGGCTGCCGCGGCCTGGCGCTCGAGCCGGCTCAAATCGCTGCGGGCCTGCTCAACCTTTGAGGCAGCCTCTTCTTTCGACTCGTAGTGTCCGCTCAGCATCAAAGTGCGCAACTCACCCTGCAGTTGGTCACCCTCGCTACGCACCTCACGGACCCGGCTCGCGAGACTGTCCGCGGCGATCGCCAGACGCCGGGCATCCGCCTGGACTTCCGAGCCACCCAGGTCGACAAACTCCCGTCTTGCTTCGATCAGCGCCCGGGTTGCACGCTCTCGCTCGGCGACAGCGACATCCAGTTCCTCTTGCAATTGCGCTGCTGTCGGACGCTGCGCGTACTGCCTCACGAAGCGCTCACGCTCGCCACGGAGAGTCTGGTGCTGGGCGCGCAGCTCGATCATGTTGTCCCTGAATTCCGCCAGCGCAGCGGCGGCCGCATTGCGCTCGCTGGTCACCAGCGCTACGGCCTCGGGCGCCGTCGAGCCCAAAAAGGCAGGCCCCAACCGGTCCAGCTCGGCCTTGCAGACAGCGAGATCCTCCCGCAACTGCGCGAGCGGCCTGGGCGAAGTTGCCTTGACCTGCTTGCCGAGCTCGGTGATCTGCCGTTCACAGGCGACCCGCTCGTCATGGATCTCGACCGCGCGCAACAGAGTTTCGACACCCGCGGCTCCCAGCGCGGCCTCGAGCTCGCGAGCGGCATCGGCCGCAGCCGTTCGCAAACGCTCGAGCTCGCCACCACCGGGCCGAATGTCAACGTCCGCCCACTCGCCGATCGAAATCCGGTGGTTATCGACCACGTGTATCTGGATGGATTCTCCGGCCGCGCGTGCAATGCCGCCGATCAGCGCATCCTGCTTCAGATGCACCACAATGTTGACCGCGGCACCCTGTAGTTTCGCGGCTGCCGCGCGCGCAACCTGATCCAACTGTTGCAATCGCGACAGGCTCGCATCGTCGATCAAAGGCAAGCGAGCCCGTGCCGCGCGGGCCGCAGCCATCGCCGCCTCCAATTGTTCGAGCCCGGCGACCCGCGTCCCGAGATCCTCCGCTATCGAGCGAAGCTCGACCCGGCGCTGTTGGCGCTCAACTTCAACAAACCGCTGCTCAGCTACGCGCACCGACTGTTCCAACTCGTGTTGCAAGGCGGAACGCTGTGCGATCTCGGTCTCGAGCCGCGCGAGATCTTCCGCCAACCTCTGGATCGTGGCGTCAGCCTGTTGACGCGCGTTGAGAGCATCGAGGGCGCTGGAAGCCTTCTGAACGCTGGTATTGACGACACCCTGGGCTGTCGCTACCGATCGGCCGGCAAGCTGCGCCGCTTCAGCCCGATCCCGGGCGGTAACGGCCTCGGCCTGCGCCCGGATTCGCCGCGCCTCCAACTCAACCAAACCTGCGCGGTTACTTGCCAACGCGTGCGCAGTCTTTTCCTGGCGATGGAGTGATTCCGTGGCCGCGGCGAGCTTCTCCTGCGCATCGTGCAACACTCCCCGGGCATCGCGAAGTGCCTTGCCGTCCTGACCGGTCGCCGTGAAATACCGGTGGTACTCCTGCTCAGCCAATGACATGACCCGCTGCCCCAGGGGTGAGATGGCGGCCACGCCAATCTCGCGAGACAGGCGCTCATGCAGACGGCCGCGCCCGTCCTCATTCAGGTGCTCCTGCACAGGAGCCCGAGAGTCGCCTTGTGACACCATGATCAACGGCCAGATCCCGCGATCGTCGATTCCGGCACCACGGCTGCCGGGCTGACGCGTGCCGAGTATCTGCCGCAGGGCATCTTCCGCATCCTCGCCGCGGAGTGTTCTGCCGCCTCCGCGCAGCTGTGCCGAGGCGCCTTTGAGGAATTGCTTCTGCAACTCGTAGTCGACTGCGCCGTGCGTGAAGGCTACACGGACCATCGGCGACTCGGACGAAGCCCAACTCTGCAGCGCCTGTTTGCGCTGGGAGGTGCCCTTGTAGGTTTCAAACAGGGCGAATTGCAGGGCCTGGAAAATGCGGCTCTTGCCCGACTCGTTGGGACCGAGGATCAGGTTGAGGCGCGGGGACAGGACGGCGAGCGACTGGTTGAGGCCACGCCAGTTGCGCACTTCAATCTCACGAAGCTTCATGCGCGGCCTCGCGGTTCAGGCGGTACAGCAGGCGGATCGCATCCAACGACTGCGACTCCTGCAGTTTCTCGAGAGCGCTGGCCATGAAACTCTCCGCGCGCAGCGCGGCCAGATCCTCATCACGCGGCTCGGTTTGCAACCGGCTCGTATCCTGGCGCAGATACACCAGACGCTCCGCATAGTCCGCCAGCAGGGCATCCAGCTCATCCCGTGCCGCGAGCGAGAGGCTGCCGCGCAGATTCAGATTCAACAAAGTCAGTGATCGCTCCTCGAGCATATCCAGGCGCCGGCGCAACTCGCCGACCTGTTGGTCCTCCACCAACTCCAGGTCGAGGGTGAGCCAGCGGGTGCGGGCGACGGGAATCCGCTCGACGCGGGGCTCGGCTCCGGGAGCATCGATTTCAACCAGCAGCACCGCGCCCGGATCCGATTCCTTGAAGCGGGTCGGTTCATGGGCGCCCGAATACCACGCCCGTGAGTTGAAACGGAACGTTCCATGCCAATCACCCAGCGCGAGATAGTCGAAGCCCTTGCCGAGCACGCGCCCGGCGTCGATCAGGTTGGGCGTTTCGCTGTCAGCACCGATGGCAAAGTCGATGACACCTCCATGGGCCAGTGCGATCCGGATCCCCTCCGCCGACTCGCGCGCCGGCAGCCAGCGTGTTGGATCGTCCATTTCGTGCCGGCGCAGCAGCGGACAGGGATACACCAACGCATCGCCAAACCGGGCAACCTCGCGCCCGGCGAGCACCCTGACCGAGGGTGCCAGCTCGAGTCTCATGAGCGCCGAATCAGCCGTTGCCGCATCGTGGTTGCCCGGCAACAATCCTATCGGCAGGTCACCGAAGCTGCGCAGCGCATCCGCGGTTTGTTGCAGATTGTCGCGGCCCAGACCATTGTCATCCAGGACATCCCCGGCCACGAGCACGAAGTCAGCTTGTCGGTCGCGCGCCACGGCGGCAATTTCGCGCACGCTCTGGAAACGGATCAGCCGCAACTGGGCGGCCCGCTCCGGCTGCAGGTAACGCAGCTTCAAACCGAGCTGCCAATCCGCCGTATGAATGAATCGGACCACCAGTATCCTCGCCGCTCACATCGAGCCGCACAGTTTATCTCAGGCATGCAAAATGCGTCCCCGCCCCTGATGCGGCCAATCAGTAGTCCTAGTTGAATTGCAGCGGGGCCGGTAAAGTAGCTTCCATGAAGGCGAAGCACACTTATCGCGGTGTCGTGATGCGTACGGATCCGGGACGATTGCGCACCGCTGCACGTCCGGCACAACCTGTAGCGCCCGGGGCCGCCCGGGTACGGGTCGGCCGCGAGACGAGTGGTCGCAGTGGGAAAGGCGTGGCGGTGATAACCGGATTACCGCTGTCAGGGGAGGAACTGGAAAACCTGGCAACGCGCCTGAAAAAGCTGTGTGGCGCCGGTGGCGCCGTGAAAGATGGAACCATTGAGATCCAGGGTGATCATCGGGACCGCCTGGTCGCGGAGCTCGTGAAGATGGGTTACGACGCCAAACGTTCCGGCGGCTGATTGACCCGGCGCGCGCGTATCGAGCAGGCTTTGCGGATGGCAACCGGGAAAAAATATTGCTAACGTCGCATAGGGCGGCTGGCGTCCTGCGAACTTACTTAATTCTTGTCGGGAGTTTCGAATGGACAGCAGTCACGCGGACAGCACCGTGTCTAAGAACGAAGCACAAATCGGCGCCCCCAAGGGGGATGCGTTCCTGTTCTTCCGCAATTTCTTCCGCCACCCGCGGATGCTCGGTTCCATCATTCCGAGCTCGCGCTTTCTCATCAAGCAACTGCTCGAACCCATCGACTGGGAAAAGGCGCGAGTGATTGTCGAGTATGGTCCGGGCGTCGGCGGCATCACCGCCGAGATCCTGCGCCGCATGCGTCCCGATGCCCGCCTGGTTGCAATCGAAATGAACGGGGACTTCGTCAACTTCCTGAGGAAGTCGCTGGTGGATCAGCGCTTCGATGTAGTGGAAGCTTCGGCCGCCGACGTGAATGAAATCCTGAATAAGCTCGGACTGCCGAAGGCGGATTACATTCTCTCCGGCATTCCCCTGGGCTCCATGCCCGCGGTGGTCCGCGGACCCATTCTGCAGAACACCCGCGAGGCGCTCGCCGCCGGTGGATCCTTCCTGGTATTCCAGTTCACCACCCGGGTCCTTCCCGACCTGAACCGTGTGTTCCGCTACGTGCAACGCAAGTTCGAGCCACTCAACATCCTGCCGGCTCACCTGTTTTTCTGCTCAGCCGAGCCCGCCTGAGAGGACCTGCGCGAGACCCGCATGAATGCGCCCGGCAGCCTCGCCGAACGAGGGGCGAGGCTTCTGGCGGCCAGCATCGATGAGTTGATTCTGTTGGGGATCGCCCTGCCGGCGCTGCTCATCCCGATCGCGACCCACGCCGTGCGCCTGGACATGCCGACCGCCTCCGCACCGATCGACCCCTTATTGATCGACACCGGCCAGATGGAGAGCCAGCTCATCAGCGCCATGCTGTCGGGCCCCGGGTTCGTCATCACCGTGTTGGCGTTGCTGGCCTGGTGCGGCATAACCGCCTGGTTGGTCGCCACCAACGGTCAGACCATCGGCAAGCGCATGGTCGGAATCAAGGTGGTCCGAACGGACGGTTCGCCGGCGTCGTTCGGCCGGATATTCCTGATGCGCAACGTCGTGAGCACCCTGCCCGCGTTCCTGCCGTTCATCGGCCTGTTATACCAACTCGTGATCGATCCGATTTTCATCTTCCAGGACTCGCGCCGTTGCCTGCACGACCTGATCGCCGACACGACTGTTGTCCGCAGCGTGAGCAAGGGTCGAGACTGAGCCTGAACAGTGTAGGCGATGGCCGACATTGGCATCGGGCGGCGTAGGCTCCCAATCTGCGGTTACTTTCGCCGGGCACGTGCGTAAAATGACCCGCTGCTGTCGTTACCGCGGAATATGTCTTCATGGCCGAAACTACCGAGTGGGCCTTCCCTGAGCGGTTGCAGCCGCGGCAGGAGAATCTGCGCTTCGACCTGGACGCCGCGCTGCAGTCAGTGGTGCAGGTGCATTCCGAGATTCCGGATGAAGCCTTTACGGCCTCCGTGCTGGGCACGGAGCGCATGGGTCACGGTGTCGTCATCGGCTCCGACGGCCTCGTGCTCACAATTGGTTACCTGATCACCGAAGCGGAATCCATCTGGCTGACCGCCAATAACGGGGCCGTGGTTCCCGGCCATGCGCTCGCCTACGACCAGGTGACCGGCTTTGGTCTGGTGCTGCCACTGGGGCGGCTCGATGTTCCGACCATGCAACGCGGGTCGGCGACCGCCACCACGGTTGGAGACAGCGTCACGGTGATCGGCCACGGCGGCCTGGAGCACGCCCTGGATGCCAGAATCATTGCCCGTCGCGAGTTCGCGGGTTACTGGGAATACCTGCTCGATGAGGCGATATTCACCGCCCCGGCACATCCGCAATGGGGCGGTACGGCGCTCGTCGGCCAGGACGGCAAGCTGCTGGGAGTTGGCTCGCTGCTGGTGCAGGAAGCCGCGGGTCCCGAGACCGTCGATGCCAACATGTTTGTTCCCATCGACCTGCTCGAGCCCATCCTGGAAGACATGTTGAAGTTCGGCCGCCCCGCGCGCGCCGCCCGTCCCTGGCTCGGACTGTATGCAACTCCGTTGCAGGGCGTGCTGGTGGTCCGGGGGCTCACCCAGGGAGGCCCTGCGCAACGGGCCGGCGTCAAGCTGGGAGATGTGTTGCTCGAAGTCGGCGGGGAACCGGTGTCCGATCTCGCCGAGCTGTTCCGGAAAGTCTGGCGGGTGGGACCCGCGGGCTCGGAGATTTCGATGACCCTCGCCCGCGGACGCAACACCTCACACGTGCGCGTCACTTCCGCGGATCGCGAGGACTTCCTGAAGAAGCCCCGCCGGCACTGATCAGTTCTTGCGCAGGCTGTCGAGCAGCTCGTCGGCGAAATACGTGGCCGGGATGGTTCCCTGCTTCATGAATTCCAGGTGAAACTGTTTTTCAGAGAACGAGTCACCCAACTTCTCCTGCACACGCTTGCGCAAGGCCAGGATCTGATCCTTCCCCAGACGATAGGTGATCGCCTGTGTCGGCCAGCGCGAATAACGCGTGACGGCGCGGCGCGCTGAATCACAGCTCGCACGCTTGTCCTGATTCTTCAGCACCTTCGCGTCCGTGCACGAGCCCGGCATGAAATCAACCGTTTCCGAGAACAGGGTGACTGCATCCTCAAACTGCATCAGCCCCAGGTGGATGCCCGTGTCGATGCGGACCCGCAGATCGCGATACAACTTGCCGCGCAGCTGGTAGAGCCGTTCTTCCGGGCTGTAGAAACCATGGGGAGCCCCCGGTTGCGGCTCGCTCAGCAAGCCTTCCGAATACAAAGCCCAGCCTTCCGCCGCCATGGAGTCCTGCCACATCGAAGATGAATCCTCCACCGCGCCGGGAGTGAGCCATCGCAGGGGTGAGATGTCATCCCGGTACTGGGTCATGACCTTGTAGTCCCAGTCGTGTCCGGGAAAGCCTTCGTGGGCTGCGAGATCGGGCATGGCGGCCTTGTTGTGCTCGCGGCGCAACAGGGCCTGATCATTACCGGTAGGTGTTACATAGAAGCGGCCCACGCCGGTTTTCTTGAAGGGAGGAGCCGGGTAATACGCGGCGCCATCCAGGCCGGAGCGCAGCGGCGGCGGTGTTACCGTCACATCGAGCTGGTACTCCGACGGGACATCGAAGATGCCAGTCGATCGCGCATAGGCGACCAACCGTTCACCGGTCTTGCGATATCCCTCCACCATCTCGTCATCGTTGCGAGGCGCATCGTGACTGAGTTGTTCAAACACCGCGCGCACGACACCGGTCCCGTCGGCGGGCGTGTTCCACTTGTGACTTTTGGCAACTTCCCGCGCCAGGGCGATCATCTGGTCGCGGGAATCGACGATGATCGGTGCCGCCTGCATGAACAGATCACTGCCGGTGGTATCGAGCTGCAGATTGTTGTGCAGCGCCCAGTCGTACTCCGTACGCCCGAGGGCGAACCGGTCGGCGCGATAATCCGCCTTCAGGGCTGCCGCATCAGTTCCCTGCGGGTTGTCGAAGAAGGTATCCGCGACAAACTTGCGCAGGTGTCCATAGGCCGCGGCCGCCTCGTCGCCGGCCTTCTGCAGCTCAGCCAACAGTACATCCTTGTGGGCCGATGCAATGTCAGTTCCGGCAATCTGCGGCAACGTCTTCGAAAAGTATTCCGCGTCGGCAACCGGCGCCTGCAGACCGTGATCACGCAACATCCGCCAGTCGGGCGTGTTTTTCGCGGCGACACCCGCGGCCAACTGCCGTTCCGCGGTCGCGAGATAGTCCGGTATCGCCCGGGTCCGCGCGATGACACTCTGCCATTCAGACTCCGTGCCATAGGTACCCGACCCGGTTGAGGTCATTCCCTGGATCTGCCAGTCGACTGCGCGGAAGGGCTCATCGACAAAGCTGTCGAGCGCGCGCTCCTGGTGGCGCAACACCTGGTGTTGGTGCAACAGGAACTCGATTTCGGCCAGCGCCACATTGCGGTCGATCCGGCGGCGTGGCATCAACGAGTTGGGATCGAGCCCGGTGAACTGCTCGCGGAACTCGCCCAGGCGGGTGTCCTCTTCCTTCAGAGCGTCCGCGGAGTAGTCACGCAGGTGGCCGTCATTGTCGGCAAGCGTTGGATCGAATTCAGAGCCGCCCAGGTAGGTGGACACCACCGGGTAGCGCTTCAGCACGAAGATGACGTAGCGCCGCTCGAGGGCGGCGAACTGCTGTTCGGGGCTCAGCACCGGGGCCGCTGGCTGTGTTGCCGTCCTGGGACCGCAGGCAGTCAATAACAGCGCCGCGGTGCTCAGGAAAACGTTTGCTACGCACTCAACTCGAAGGCGCACAGTCTCTCCTCCCTAGACCTAAGCCTCAATCCGGAAAGAGGCTGGTTTGCAACGCGCCAGTTTATACGATCGGGCGGATCAGGCTCGGATCGTCATACTCGAGGAAATTGACGTGCGGCCCCACTGGGTGGGTAACCATGCGATCGGGAGGGTAGGAATTCAGCAAATCCTTGGCCTGTGCGGGACGTCCGCTCAGCCAGGTGTCATAACTGTCCCGGTGAAGAATGGCGGGCATCTGCGTGACGGTATTATCCAGCTCCGATAGGAGGCTGTTGGGAGGGACAGTCACCAGGGCGCAACCCTCGATGACATCATCGTCGTCGGTGACGAACCGATCCCACAGTGCGGCGACTCCAAACACAGGACGGTTGACCAGGCGTACATAAAACGGCTGCCGGTAGCCGGCCTTCGTCCGCTTCCAGACGTAGAAGCCCGCCACCGGGACGATGCACCGCTGCCCGTAGAGCCAGACGGTTTTGTACTCCTCGGCCGCCTCGATGGCGGCAGACTTCACGCTCGGCATGCCCGGCGGCATGGCCTGCCCCACCTCCGGGGCCTTCGTTGCCGCGGGCACCAGCCCCCACCGCATCATGACGCCTTCAGATTCCTTGTCGTGCATGCGTGCTGCCGGGACGCTGTGCGTTGCAGCAACGTTGAAGCGAGTGGAGAAGGTCCACCAGGGATTGTTGACGCTGAGCTCCTGCTCAACCTCTTCGCGGTCGGGGATAACTATTCGGTCGCACATGACACAAAGGGTACGACCGTTGAAAGCGAATCGGAACTGTCCCCACAGTGCGACACGTCACAATGGCGAAGGGCTCCTATGCACCGCTCACGCTGCAGCGACATGGTGCACAATGGCGACATGCCATCACTGCGAAAGACAGGCCGCGGCACTCGTCGGGGCACAACTATCCATGACGTCGCGCGCAAAGCCGGCGTCTCCCCCATGACCGTTTCGAGAGTTGTAAACGGCGAACGCAACGTCAGGGAAACCACGCGTGAAGCGGTTCTCGCTGCAGTCAAGGACCTGCGGTACGCCCCAAACCCTGCCGCGCGCAGCTTGGCCGGTGCGGAAAACGTCCGGATCGGCCTGCTCTACAGCAACCCCAGTGCCGCGTACCTGAGCGAGTTCCTGCTCGGCGCGCTCGATGAGAGCAGCCGCAAGAGCGCGCAGTTGATGTTGGAAAAATGCGAGGCCGCCTCTGCTACGGGGGAACGTGCGGCCGTCAGACGCCTGCTCGACGGTGGTGTGTCGGGGGTGATCCTGCCGCCGCCGATCTGCGAGTCGCATGTCATCTTGACGGAGCTAAAGAAAGAGAAGGTGCCGACAGTCGCCGTGGCCACGGGTCGATTCCGACCGGATGCATCCTGCGTTCGCATCGATGACTTCAAAGCGGCGTACGAAATGACACGTTACCTGTTGACGCTGGGACACCGCCGGATCGCGTTCATAAAGGGCCACCCTAACCAGACGGCCAGTGGTGAGCGCTGGTTGGGGTTTGAAACGGCCTTGCGCGAGGCGGAATGCGATATCGAGCCCCCGCGCATCGAACAGGGTTTCTTCACCTATCGATCGGGCCTCGAAGCTGCGGAAAAGCTGTTAGCCATTGAGCCCCGACCTACAGCCATTTTTGCCAGCAATGATGATATGGCGGCCGCGGTGGTATCTGTCGCACATCGTAGAGGTCTCGATGTTCCCCGCAATCTGTCCGTCGTCGGCTTTGATGATACGGCCACCGCGACGACAGTCTGGCCCGAGTTGACGACGATTCGTCAACCCATCTCGGAAATGGCGGAAGCTGCGTTGGACCTGCTCATTCGTAAGATACGAACGCAGCGGGATGGCGAAACACTGGAGTCAATGGACCGACTGGTCCCGCACGAGCTGGTCGTGCGGCAGTCTGCCGCTCCTCCGATGGCGTAGGAACGCTACTTCGGAGCTTGGAGAAGCTGCGCGAGGTCGTCGCGCGTCGTCTCGATGTGGCCGTGTGTAAGCCGGATCACTTCATCGATGTTGCCACTGATCCAAGCCTCGTAAAGGCCCGTATGTTCAGACGTTGCGCGCTTTACCCGACCGGGCGGCAGAAGGTGCATTCGGACATAACGCTGTGACAGCGTGTGGAGTCGACTGAGGATCTCGGCAGCGATCGGCTGCAGACGAGGGACAATGAGCGCGATGTGAAACGCGCGATTCAGGTCTCCGGACTCGTATAGCTCGCCGGCGGCAAGCGCATCGTTCAGATTGCCAAAGGCCAGACGGGTGGCGTCGCGATCCTGCTCCTCGGCTCGACGTGCCCCTTCGGCCACGGCTTGAGGCTCTATCTGCGAGCGAAGGCGAAAGACCTCATCAACTTCCATGGAAGACAGCGGCCGAACCTGGAAGCCACGATGGGCGAACACGTCGACCAAGCCTTCCGCGCGGAGCTGGACGAGGGCCTCGCGCACGGGAATCTTGCTGACGCCAAACTCTGCCGCAATTACGTCCTGCAGCAGTGCCGATCCTGGGGGGTAGACCCCCGTCAGAATCTTCTCCCTGATGCGGGCCGTGATCTGCCCGCTCATGGTGCGAATTAAATTCTCCGACATATCGTGCAGGCGTCGCCTGCTCAAATCCTTATGTCATATGACTTGGAACCCAGAAGGAAATGGTTCGGACGGGTCGATCCAAAGTGTGTTGAATCCCGTCGTGAAAGCCGCACCTTCAATCATGGGAATAATAGCTGTAGTACCGCCAAGGTCTACTGTCTGCAGTACACGACCGATGAATCGGCTGCCAATGATGCTCTCATGCACAAACCGGTCGCCCACTTTGAGCTTACCCTGAGCCGCCAGATGCGCGAGCCGCGCTGACGTCCCGGTGCCGCAGGGAGAGCGATCGATCGCGCGATCACCGTAGAACACGGCGTTTCGGCCGTGCGCCCCCTCACCTTTGGGTTTGTCGGCCCACATCACGTGGCTGACTCCCCTGATAGTCGAGTCGAGCGGATGCACGGGCTCGACAGCCTTACGCATGAGCGCCCGGACTACCGGGCTGAGGGAAAGGATATTGCCTGCCCCCAGCTGATCGATGCCTTTGTAGGCACCCTGAGGCTCGATGATCGCGTAGAAATTGCCGCCATAGGCGACATCTACTACGAGGGGGCCGAGGCCCGGGACGTCGATTTCCACGCCTCGGGCTGCCACGTAGGACGCCACGTTACGGATGGTGACACTGGTCACCTTGTTACCCTGGGTCGTGTACTCGATCCCAATGATTCCTGCCGGCACCTCGAGGCTGAGACGTCCGGGTGTCCGCGGCCGGATCAGTCCGTGCTCCAGCGCAAAAGTGACGATTCCGATCGTGCCGTGGCCGCACATCGGCAGGCAGCCGCTGGTTTCAATGAACAGGATAGCCGCGTCGTTGGCGGGGTCGATCGGCGGGAAGACAAAGCCGCCCGACATCATGTCGTGGCCTCTGGGCTCGAACATGAGGCCCAGGCGGATCCAGTCGAACCTTGTCAGGAAGTCCTGGCGCCGTTCGCTCATGTTTGCGCCGTTGAGAAACGGCGCGCCGCCGGCGACGAGTCGGACCGGGTTGCCAGCGGTGTGGCCGTCAATGCAGAAGAAGACTGATCTCATAGGGGGCTACACCGGCCGCGTCGCTGCCGCTTTTTTCACCATCTCTGTCACCTGTGCTCGGCGCTCTCCGCTCAGGATGAGGCGTGGCGGACGCACCCGCTCCGATCCACGGCCCATGATCTGCTCAGACAGTTTGATCGTCTGCACCAGGTCGTGTTCGGCGTCCAAATGCAGCAGCGGCATAAACCATCGGTAGATCTTACGCGCCTTATCCAGATCTCCTGCCTTCAGCGCGTCGTAAAGCGCGAGCGATTCCTTCGGAAACGCGTTTGTCAGCCCGGAAACCCAACCTTTGGCACCGAGGCAGAACCCTTCAAACGCAACGTCGTCGAGTCCAGCGAAAAGTACGAAGCGGTCGCCGAAGGCGTTGTAGATGTCGGTAAAGCGGCGCGGATCCGGCGCGGATTCCTTGACGGCAACGATGTTGGGCTGATCCGCCAACCGCCCCAGCGTTCCCAGATCGATGTTCACCCGATATGCCGGCGGGTTGTTGTACAACATAATCGGCAGCGAGGTTGCCTGCGCGATCGTACGGAAGTGATATTCCAACTCCGCCGGTGTCGGCACGTAGACCATCGCCGGCAGGACCATCAGCCCATCAGCGCCGATGCGCTCCGCATCGCGGGCGAACGCCGCCGCGGTTGGCGTCGTGAATTCCGAAACGCCGGCAATGATCGGAACATTTCCAGCTGACGTTTCAACCGCTGCTTTCAGAACGGCACGTTTCTCATCCGCATTGAGCGAGTTGTTCTCGCCAACCGTGCCCAGCACTATCATCCCGTGCACGCCATCTCGAATGAGCGCCGCCTGGACCGCCTTCGTGGCAGCCAGATCGACGTTGTGTGATTCATCAAATTGAGTGGTCGCGGCCGGAAACACTCCGGACCATTTGCAGGGAAGCGGGCTAGCCATCAGTCAGGGACTCGGGTTGAGGGGTCGGCGTAGATCGTATACGTTACGGGCTGACAGCTACAAGACGGACCTCCCAATGCCCGAATGGCGTCGGCAAGGTTAGGCTCAACGGCCACGTAAACCCGGCTGCCGCACCGCAAAAAACAACGTTATGTCCGCCCCATCCCAATTTCATGCATGAACCCATTCGGACAATAGTCCTTGGCGGCGATCCTGCGGTTGCCGTGGCGCGTGCTCGTGTGCGGCCTTGCTGGAGCCGGATTTACCTTGATAGTGATCGGCAACCCCCCTTCGCCACGATGACCGCTCTCGCCGGCCCTGCGTTTGCCATGGTGATGGTGCCAGCACGACCATACGGCGGCCGTCGCGTTTCCCTTACCGGCACCGGTTACGGCAGCAAAGAAGGTCGTGACTGCCGCGGCGGTTGCGGCGTCGGCTGGGCTGACGCATGACTGACGTCGCTCCAGGCAATCCCACGGCGAGCCCAGATGTCGCAGTCGTTGGGGCTGGCATCATTGGCTGTGCTGTCGCGTGGGCGCTCACAAAGGCGGGGCGACGCGTGCTGCTCATCGACCGCGCGGACCCGGCGACTGCCGGGGCGTCCTTTGGCAATGTCGGTCACATTGCCACTGAGCAGCTGCAGCCACTTCCTTCCACTCAACTACTGTTCAGTTTCTGGCGTGAGTTGGTCGCATTCGGCGGCGTGCTGGACATACCGCTTCGGCGTGTTTTGACGATGGCGCCCTGGATGACGCGGTTCGCACTCGCCGCCTTCCGGCAGGAAGCGAACACCCGGCATCTCGCGCCGCTCGTCAGCAACTCAGCTGATGTGTTGGAATCGCAGTTGCTCGAAGTGGGCCGCGGCGACCTCATTCGTCGCAACGGCCACTACGCAATTTGGCTGGGCTCCAACGCGCGCGCCCAGGCCTCCGCCGCGCGAAGCCACGCCTCTCGCATCGGCGTTCCCGCAAACGACCCGCCCGCCGAGTTGCTGCGCGCCGCCGCTGCCGCCGCCAACGGCACCACCGGGTCGGCCGCGGCCGGCAGCGGGACAGCGCCGGCTGGCCGGGCCGGCTCCCTCGGTGACCTTGGGGCTGCAGGCGTTTGGTACCCCGCGTCTGCGCATGTGCTCGATCCGTCGCATGTGGCGCGGGCATTCGCCACGGCATCGACGCAGGGCGGTGGGTCGATCCTGCGCGCGGAGGTTCGACACGTCCGCCCTCGCGGCGACAGCATCGAAATTGTTACCGACAACGGTACGCTGTCCCCCCGCGCAGCGGTGATCTGCGCGGGTGCGTGGTCACGACCCTTGTTGGCGCCATTCGGCATCAACGCCCCGGTAGAAGCCGAACGCGGTTACCACATCGAGCTTCCCAACCACGCGCCCTTGATAGACGCGCCCATCCTGTACGCCGACCACAGCGTAGTCGTTACGCCGATGGCCTCCCGCCTGCGGGCGTCGACCTTCCTGGAGTTTGCCGGCTTGAGCTCACCGCCAGACCCCGACAAGCCACGCCGGCTGCGCGCCAAGGTGCGACAGATGGGGTATCAGTGCGACCCCGATGGCCCGAGCTGGATGGGCCCGCGCCCCACCCTGCCCGACTACCTTCCCGGCATCGGCCGTGCCCGCGGGCCGCACGAGTTGTACTACGCACTCGGCCACCAACATCTCGGCCTGACGCTGTCGGCCGTCACCGCAGACCTCGTCGCCGCGCTGGTTATGGGCCGCACGCCCCGGTTTGAAGTGAAGGCGTTCGACCTCAAACGCTTCGGCTCGCCCTGACCGCCGGGCCGACCGCCCACCGGCGCTCGGCTCACTTACCTCGCCGGTGCTCGACGTACACCCGCATCGCCGACATTAAATCTCCCCACCACAACCCGATCATCCGGCTGAAATCCGCCCCCTGTAGCCCATGCCGGGCTGGATGGTCGGCGCGGATGGCTCCCCAGCCGCGGTGTTGAACGGTTACGAGCGTGCCTGATTCGGACGGTTCGAACAGCACCTCCACTTCGGTGCTTTCGTCGTCAGCGAAATTGACGTTGCGCCACGTGAACACCAGCCGCGCCGGCGGTTCCCAAACGGTGACTCGTCCAACTTCGCGTACGTGTGTTCCAGACTCCGATGGAAACGACTCAAACAGCCGCCCGCCCAAGGACGGTTCGAACGTCAGCGCGCCTGGCTGCCGCCCAAAGCGGAACTTGGGGCCCTTGCGCCACCAAAGGTCGATTTCCTGCGTGAACACTTCAAATGCAGTGGCCTGCGGCACTTTCACCAGCGCAGATACCGTCGCGCGATCACCGGCAGTCACTTCTTCGCCTTCCGTTCAGCGTGTGCCTTGAACGCGGCCAACTCCGAAGCCCAAAACTCCTCCACCTCGTCGAGCCAGCCGCGGATTTCGGAGAACGGCTGTTGACGCAGGCGATACAGGCGAACTCTCGCGTCGCCGTCAACGTCATTTTCCTCAATGAGACCGCTGTCGCGCAACACGCGCAGGTGTTGGCTCATACGAGCCGGACTGAGGGACAGCGCGTTTGCCAACTCGCCGGCGCGTCTCGGCTTCTTCCGAAGTAAATCAACGGCGCCACGGCGCGCCGGGTCGGCCAGCGCGGCAAACATCCCGTCGAGAGGATTGTCAGTCATCAATCTCTCGACAGGCGCTGCATGAAGTACCACCCATGTCCTTCCGGATCCTGCACCTGGCACGAACGATCGATCCAATAGTCCTCGCCATAGTCAGTTGTCGTCGGCTCACGTGTAATTTTCCCTCCGGCCGCGCGTGCCCGTGCGCAGATAGCATCAACATCGTCGACGTGAATGCACATCTGCTGGGTGTTCGCGCCCCCAACGGACTGTGGCGATGCGCGCAATCCACCGTTCTGCACGCTCGCCTTCGCCACGTCGCCCACCATGATCAGTCCATCCCCAAATGTGAGCTCCGAATGCTCGATTCTTCCATTGTCACCTTCGACCTTCAGCCGCACCTCAAACCCAAACGCCTTTACCAGCCAATCAATGGCACTCCGAGGATCGTCGTAATAAACGCTGTTTGAAATGCGCGGCCAGCCGGCAGGAGGGTTTTTCATAATGCTTCTCCACGGGATAATATTGCGAATAGGCTAAATAGTTTACTATTTATTTAAATATTTCAAGCGAAACGGCAAATACGACGAAACGTGCTCAAATCTCGACGGGGCGGGACTCGCCCGACCACCCGGTGGGACATGCGGTGCTAGCATCCGCGGCGCCCGCCCAATCCCCACTCGAGCTCGCTCCACAGTAAGCACCGGAGACATTCGAATGACCTCAGCGAAAGGAATTGCCCTGACCGTCACCTCTTTGATCGCAGCGTCGATATTCTCGACTGCGAGCGCCGCGGCGCCCTCGACCCCGGATTGGATAGTCGAAAGCAACAAGCAGGCGGCTGCGCTGTTGGAAGAGAATGCGAAGTACAACCCGGAATCGGCATCTGCGATTGGTGTCGACGGGCACGATACGGAGGTCTTCGACGCGAAGCCTCACACAGTGCAGCGGCAGGAAGATGACCTCGCCACAGTTGCCGCTGGTTACGAACGGGCATTGCCCACTGTGTCGGATCAACGTGTCAAACAGGACATCGAGATTCTTCTCAAGAGTGCCAGAGATCAACGCCATACACTGGAGTTGAATGACCGGCTGATGCTGCCGTACTTTGATTTGCCGCAAGCGCTCTTTAACGGTTTCCACGCGCTGCTCGACCCACGCGTTCCCAAATCACGGCAGGCTGCGGCGTTGACCCGCCTCAAGAGATACGTTGGTGCTGAACGCGGCTACGAACCGATAGCCACTCTCGTGCGAGCGCGCGTTGACGAGCATCTCGGCGACAAGACGCTCACCGGGCCGTGGACCGTTGAGGTTGAGCAACACCTCAAGAACCAGGACCAGTATCTGAAGGGGATTCGGGATCTCTTCGAAAAAGCCGGACTGAAGGGCTATCAAAAGGACTTCAAGACACTGTCAGCTCAACTGACTGACTACTCCAAGTGGGTACGCGCCACCGTTGTGCCGCGAGCGCGACCGACCAACCGACTGCCGGCGGAAATCTACGCAGACAATTTGAAGAACTTCGGCGTCGATATGGAGCCCCACGCGCTCATGGAGCGCGCCCTGTTTGTCTATGCATCCACGCGCGACGAGATGCAAGCGCTCGCGGCGCAAATTGCCGCTCAACGTGGCATGAAATCGTCCGACTATCACGATGTCATTCGCGAATTAAAAAAGGCGAAGGTCCCCAACGACAAGCTGATTGCACTCTACACTCAGCGCCTCAACAGCCTCGAAACTATCGCGCGCGATCACCACTTGATCACCGTCCCGCAGCGAAAGGCTGTTATCCGGTTGGCGACGGACGCAGAATCCGCAGCAACACCTGCGCCACACATGGACATACCGCGGTTGATCGGCAACACCGGTGAGCCTGGTGAGTTCGTACTTCCAACGTCGAACCCAAATGGGGATCCGAACGTCGAGATGGACGACTTCAATTATGACGCCATCACCTGGACGCTGACGGCGCATGAGGCACGGCCGGGGCATGAGCTGCAGTTTGCCGCGATGCTGGAGCATGGTGTGTCGAGCACTCGAGCGGTGTTCGCGTTCAACAGTGCGAATGTTGAAGGCTGGGCACTCTACGCAGAAGCATTCATGAAGCCCTACGAGCCGCTCGACGGACAGTTGGGCGCTCTGCAGGCGAGGCTGCTGCGCGCGGCTCGTGCATTCCTGGATCCGATGTTGAACCTCGGGATGATTGAGCCCGCCGCGGCCAAACAGCTTCTGATGGATGAAGTCATGCTGTCAGAGCCCATGGCCAAGCAGGAGGTTGACCGGTACACCTTCACTGGACCGGGCCAGGCGACGTCGTACTTCTACGGTTACACCAGGATTGAAGCGCTGCGTGCCAAAACTGAGCTCGCCCTGGGGAAGAAATTCAACGCCCAGGCCTACCACGATTTCCTGATCAACGAAGGCCTGCTGCCACCAGACCTGCTGGAGAAGGCGGTGACGGAGACATTTGTGCCACACCAGAAAGCTGCATCGTAGCGGCAGGCTGAGCTTGCCGTCCCGGCTCAGCTCCCTGCCTGGATCGGACCACCCTATACTGCCGCCCGGTAAAGGATTATTGGGCTGAGTACGATTTGCTACGCATCCTGATTGCGAGCGTGATTGCGGCGCTGATGACGTGCGGGGCGTCATCAGCAACCGCGGCGAAGAAGCCCGCCCGGGCTTCGGACCCAACCTCACCTGCAGCGGCCCCGGCACCGCGGCTCGAAACGAACACCGCCGCTGAGCCACCCAAGATCACCACCTCGGCGGCGACGATGCCGATTACGTCGGCAACTTCGTTGCTGGTTGTCTCCCCGCACCCGGACGACGAAGTGCTGTGCTGCTCCGGCGTGATGCAACGTGTGTTGCATGCTGGAGGTCACGTGAGCATCGTCTGGCTCACGAGCGGCGATGGGTCTGAGCTCGACCTGCTGGTTGTAGAGAAAAGCCTGATCTTCCGTCCCTCGCGGCTCCGCGAGCTCGCCCTGCGCCGAATGCAGGAGTCCAGAGACGCCGCGACCATTCTCGGCGTCCCGTTGGATCGGCTGTATTTCCTGGGCTATCCCGACCGTGGGATCCTGCCCCTGTTTACGGACTACTACATAACAACGTATCGCTCGAAGTTCACAACCGCCACGGCGGTTCCCTACCCCGGTACCCTCTCTCCCGGCCATCCCTATACAGGGGAAAACCTGGAGCATGATTTCGAGTCGGTACTCGACAAGGTTCATCCGACGCTGGTGCTGGCCCCCAGCCCGCGCGACTCCCACCCAGATCACCGGGCCACGGGTCTCTTCACCATCCGCACCATGGCACGACGCAACGAGCTTTCCAGAGTGCGGTATTGGATAGTCCACGGTGGGGAGTTCTGGCCCATTCCGCGAGGCTACGAGCCCGAGCTGGCGATGAATCCACCCCCGCTGGGACATGGTCTGTCACAGATTCCGTTTAACCTGGAAACCCCGGAGGAGCAGAAAAAACGTCAGGCCATCAGTGCGTATCACACGCAAATGGAGGTCATGTCATCATTCCTGCTGTCTTTTGTACGAACTACAGAGCTTTACTCGACGACTCCCATGCCCAGCAACTGAGGCGGCACCCTAGATGACCCGGCGAACCACCCACGAGCCCCTGATATTCGCACCGACCGAGAGTCGCACGCTGGGGTTGGCTGCGAGCGAGCGATCAGGCATTCCGATCGCCGCACTGGAGGAACGCGAATACGCCGGCGGTGAGTTCAAGTTACGCCCCCTGCAGCCGGTCCGCGACCGGACGGTGTTCGTGGTTCAGTCGCTAGCCGAAACGCAGAAAGCGCCAATTGCGCTGCGGTTGATTCGGCTGCTGTTCCTTATCCACGGACTGCGGGATGCTGGCGCTCGACAAGTTGTGGCTGTGATTCCCTATCTCGCCTACGCGAGAAAGGACCGCCGTACCAAGGCGCGCGATCCCGTCTACACACGATACGTCGCCCAACAGCTCGAGGCGGCAGGAGCACATCGTGTCGTTGTGCTCGACGTGCACAACGCCTCCTCCGTCGACAACGCATTTCGAATACCTGTAGATCACCTGTCAGCGATGCCAATGATGGCAGCACATTTCATACAGCAGCTTGCGCATGAAAAGCTGGCCGTTGCGTCGCCTGACATCGGAGGCATCAGACGCGCTCAGTTGTTTCGCGAGCTGCTGGAACGCAAGACCGGCAAGGACGTTGAATTGGTGTTTGTGGAGAAACGCCGCGACGGCGAAGTGCTCTCGGGCGGCACGGTTGTTGGCAACCCGAAAGGTTGCGCGGCAATCGTGCTGGATGATCTGTGCTCGTCCGGCACGACCTTGATAAAAGCAGCCACAGCGTTGAAGGCCGCCGGAGCTACGTCAGTCCAGGCAACCGTAACTCACACGCCGATGGAAGACGGGTTGGCAGCACTAGCCGCCGCGGACGACATCGCGCAGGTGGTCGTTACCGACAGTGTTGGCTATGCGCCCAGCACGGCGTCATTGGGCAAACGGAGCAAGGTAAAGATCCTGCCCAGCGGTGAGTTGCTCGGCTACGCCATGGCGCGCATGGTAAGCGGCGAACCCCTCGCCGACCTGGCAGAGCACTGGCCCCCGCCTGGCGCTTGAGCAAAGTGCCGGGCTAACGCCCGCCGCGCCCCCGGCAATCTACAAATGCGGCCGCCGCCACCGATCCAACCACCGATCGAGCCACCCCGCAAACCGCTCCTGCAACCGATCCACCCAAGCCCGCTGTGGCCAGCGCTTCGGGTCCAACTCCAGCGACTGCTGGCAGTCCTGGACAAACACCGCGGCGGCCGCGGCGGCGAACGCCTCGTTCTCGATCTCCTGGTTTCCCTCCAGGTTCCACTTGAAGCTGTACCGATCCAGGTTGCTGGAGCCCACGGACACCCAACCATCACAGATGGTCATCTTCCCGTGCAGCACCCGCGGCTGATATTCAAAAATCCGTACGCCGTTGCGAAGCAACTTGCCATAGAACCGGCGCGCGGCCTGACGCACGATCGGGTGGTCAGTTAAAGGCCCGGGGACAACCAGGCGCACATCCACGCCGCGACGGGCGGCGCGGCGAAGCGCCTTTCGAAAGCGCCGTGACGGGACGAAGTACGCGCTCATGATCCAAGCCCGTTGTCTTGCCGACCCGAGTCGTCGGGCAACGGCGTTCGCCAGCTCGGATCTCCACCAAGCCTCGCTCAACACAACACGCCCACGCGCCCCGTCAGGTAGCGGATCGACGGTCGGCACAGGCAACTTCAGTCCGCCGCCGCCAGAGCGTCGCCATGTACGCAAAAATGTCTCTTGCCAGTCCGCCACAACCGGCCCATGGATCTCAACCACGAGGTCCCGCCAAGGCGTGCCATTGGGGCCAGCGACACCGAATTCGTCAGTGAGCCCAACTCCGCCAACGAACGCAACCGTGCCATCCACGATCATCAGCTTGCGATGATCTCGAAGAAAATTGTGCAGGCGCTTGCGCAGGTGAACGATGTTGTAGATACGCAGCTCGACCGCCGCGTCCGTCAGCCGCTCACGATCCGCCTTCCCGAGGCCCAGCGATCCAAAGCCATCCAGCACCAGCCGGACACTGACCCCGCGTTGGGTCGCGCGCACAAAAGCCTCAATGAACCGGTTGGCCAGGACTCCTGATTCAACCAGGTACATTTCCAGGCAAATGTAGGAGCGTGCGTCATCGATCGCCTGGATCATGCGTTCGAAGTACAGCTCGGTGGCTTCGAACAGGGTGAACTGATTCCCTTCACGCCAAGGCCAGTTGGCGATGGCAGAATCACGTTTGCTTTCGAGCGTGTGCATGCGTCAACGATAACGGCCGTTCGAAGAGGGTCCAATATTGCTACGGTTCATTTTACTCGTCTTGTCTCTTGCTCTCGTGCCAATAACCACCGAGGCCAGTGTCGCCGGAGCGGTCAACGAGGCCCGGCTGCACGGCTGCCGCGTAAATCCCGGCACCGCGCCACCTTTACGCGAGAATTCGCGGCTCAACGAAGCCGCGCGCCGACTGTCCTCGGGCGAGAGTCTACAAAATGCCGCGAGGAACGCTGGTTACCGCTACGTGACTTCAGCATCCATTCAGTTACCTAACGCGCGAGACGACCGCGATATCGCACAAACTGTAGCGCGTCAGTTCTGCGCGCAAATCGGCAACAAGGAATTGAAGGAGATTGGCACGTATCGTCGCGGAGGCGCGGTATGGGTGGTGGTGGCTGCGCCGTTCATGCCGCCGTCATCGGGTGACCGGTTTGCGATCAGCCGTCGCGTACTGGAACTCACCAACGAGGCGCGAGCGCATGCGCGCCGATGTGGGCGCGAGCTGATGCCTGCCGCCCCGCCCCTGGTGCTGGCGCCATCGTCGCTCGAACGAGCTGCGGCCGAGCATTCGAGGGACATGGCCGATCACAACTACTTCGATCACACCGGTCGTGATGGAAGCTCACCCGCCCAACGCGTCACGCGGCAGGGCTACAAGTGGAAAGAAGTTGGGGAGAACCTGGCGAGCGGAATCATGACGCCGGAAGAAGTCGTCAGTGGGTGGGTGGGAAGCCCGCACCATTGCGAGAACCTCATGGACGCGCGTTTCAAACAGATGGCAGTGGCATACGCGGTGAACAACGCGAGCAACAACGGGATCTACTGGACCCAGCTATTCGGCACACCACCGTAAGACGCCAGCAACAGCGGCGTTACCCCAACGGCGGTAGCCCGACTACCCAACCCCAGCCGCAGCAAACAACCCCATCTGCGACAACGCAGACGGCGCCGCCTTGGGCGCCCAGACCGACAAATCAGAAATCTCGGTCCCCACTGCCAACATACATGAGCACCCGGCCTTCGCCTTGGCTGCTCGCTTGGTCACCTGAAGCGCATCGGCGACTTCCTCAGCGGTGATGGGCTTGCGCCCATCCACCTCAACAGCCGCAATCGACGCGCTCAGCAGAGGAAACCGCTTCGCCAGCCCGTCACGGTCAACTCCGTCGAGGCCACCGGCCTGGCGGTGCTCGAGCGAATGGAAGTTGATCAACGACGCTTCGAGCTCTTCCACAATCGCCGTGAGCCGCAGCGACCAGTCCTGGCTCCGCATGAGAAATACGAAGTCATCGCCGCCGACGTGGCCCACGAAATCAACACGGGGGCGCGCCGCATGAGTCACCACCTGCGCAACATGCAACAGCACCTGGTCGCCACGCGCATACCCATACGCGTCATTGAAAGCC
>Ga0268264_10000504_pt1 | contig 50665 bp, 27 predicted proteins | sample KBSSwiS32_FD_190357 | JGI IMG/M metagenome (GOLD analysis project Ga0268264, IMG submission 190357) | Switchgrass rhizosphere microbial communities from Kellogg Biological Station, Michigan, USA - KBS Switchgrass S3-2 (SPAdes) (version 2) | ecosystem: Host-associated > Plants > Roots >... | reverse complement strand
TCACCACGCTCGTTGCCGGCGCGTCGAGCCGCACGACGAAATCGACATAGCCGTCGCGCTCGCCGACGATGATGTCGTCGACCAGCAGGTTCGGATTGGCGGCCGCGGTCGCGTCATTGGCACCGATGATCGCCGTCGCCGATGCATCGAGCGTCGTCGCTCCGATCAGGTTCGACACCACCAGACTGAAGGCTTCATTGGCCTCGGCGACCCTGTCGTTGGTCAGCGCGACGGTGACGATCTTGACCGTCTCGCCCGCCGCGAAGTTCAGCGATCCGCTCGTCGCGACATAATCCGATCCCGCCACCGCGCTGCCGTCCTGCGTCGCATAGCTCAAGGACACGGTCGACGTGCTCGGCCGGTTGAGGATGATCGCGAAGCTCGCCTGGCCGCTCGCCTCGTCCACCACGAGGTCGCCGACCGTGACCACCGGCGTCCCCGACGCCGCGTCATTGTCGATGATCGTCGCGGTCGCATATTGCCGGGTGATGTTCGCGTTGGTGGCATCGGACAGTTCGAGGAAGAACAGTTCGGCCGCTTCCAGAAAGTTGTCGTTGACGATCGGAACCCGGACCATCTTGACGCTCTCGCCGGCAGCGAAGGTCAGCGTGCCCGAAAGCCCGGAATAATCATTGCCGAAGCCAGATGCCTGACCGTTCGACGTCCTATAGTCAACCGTCACCGTTCCCGTTGCCGGCGCATCGAGCCGGACGAAGAAAATCGCATATTGATCCGACTCGCCGACGATGACATCGCCGACCGTGATGCTGGCAACCATGATAAAACTCCCACCCGACTGATTCGTGCGATAGCAGCGAACGTTGGTCAGTCTTGTGAAATTTTTTGCTTGGACGCACGAGAAATCCTCGACCTTATACATTTGTAAGGTGCAAGAATGTTACTCGTCATTTGGCAGGTCGGCACCGTCATCTCGATCGAGGCCGCGACAAATGCCCCGAGGGCGCCCGCGTCAGAGCACCCAGCTTCCGGTCAGCGCAGTCACGTCGCCGGTAAACAGCACCGAAAAATCCGCCACGCTGTTGCCGTCGGTGTCGCCGAGCAAAGTCGTCGTGTTCGTGCCGGCCGCGAAGGCCAGCGTGAACTGGCCCGCCACGCCCGAAAACGCTGCGACCTGCACGAACGCATCGTCTACCCCGGCAGTGTTCGCATTGGCATCGATCGCCGACAGATCGAGCACGTCGCCCGCCACCAGGTCGAGGATCCGGTCCGCATTCGCACCGACCGCGCTTTCGGTCTTCGCCAGATAGACGAAGCGGTCGATGCCCGCGCCGCCGGTCAGCATGTCGCGGCCCGCGCCACCGGTCAGCACATCGTCGCCATTGCCGCCCTTCAGACTGTCGTTGCCGGTGCCGCCGTCGAGCAGGTCGTTGGCGCTGGCGCCGTCGATCAGGTCGTCGCCGGCACCGCCGCCGATGGCATTGGCCTGCACGCTGCCGGTCAGCGTGTCGCCCTGCGCCGAGCCGGTCAGATTCTCGATCGACGAGAGCGTGTCGATCCCGGCGCCCAGCGTATCCTGCGCCGCAACCAGCGACAGATTGACCGTCACCGCACTGCCCGCATTGGCATAACTCGCCGTATCGACGGCCGCCCCACCCGACAGCGTGTCGTTGCCGAGGCCGCCCAGCAGCGTGTCGTTGCCGCCATTGCCGGTCAGCACGTTGTTGGCGGCATCGCCGGTGAATTGATCGTCGAAGCCCGATCCGTTGAGAATCTCGATTCCCGTCAGCGTGTCGCTGCCGGCGCCGATCGTCGACTGCGCGATGACGATCGTCAAATTGACCTTCACGCCGGCGGTCGCGGCGGTATAATTGGCGGTGTCGATGCCGGCACCGCCCACCAGCACATCGTTGCCGAGCCCGCCGACCAGTGCATCGTCGCCATTGCCGCCGGTCAGGACATTGCCGAACTCATTGCCCGTGATGATGTCGGCAAAGGCCGTGCCGATGACATTCTCGATGCCGCGGACCGTGTCGGTGCCGGCGCCGCCGGTGTTCTGCGCCGACTGGCTGATCAGGTTGAGCGTGATCCCGGCGGCAACCGCCGAATAGTCGAGCGTGTCGGTGCCCGATCCGCCGTCGATCGCATCATTGCCGAGATCGCCGACGATCAGGTCGTTGCCGGCGCCGCCGTCGAGGCTGTTGGCGCCGGCATTGCCCGCCAGCGTGTCGTTGAACGCCGAACCGTCGATGCCCTCGATTCCGGTCAGCGAGTCGCTCCCGCCGCCGCCGGTCGCCTGTGCGCCCGCCAAAGCGAGGTTCACCGTCACCGCCGTCGCCGCGCTCGCGAAACTGGCGACGTCGCTGCCGGCGCCACCGTCGATCAGATCGTCGCCATCGCCGCCGGTCAGCAGATCATCGCCGTCGCCGCCTGCCAGCGTATCGTTGCCGCCCAGCCCGCTCAGCGTGTCGATTCCCGCGCCGCCGGTCAGCGCATTGGCCTCGGCATTGCCGGTCAGCGTGTCCTTGAACGCCGTACCAATCGCATTTTCGAAGCCCGTCAGCGTATCAAGCCCGCCGCCGACGGTGTTCTGCTGCGCCGTCACGCCGAGGTTGACTGTCACACGCGAGGCGACCGTGGCATAGGTCACGGTATCGATGCCGTCGCCGCCGCTCAGCGTATCGGCGCCGGTGCCGGTGCCGCCGTCGATCAGGTCGTTGCCGCCGGCGCCGTCGATGATGTTGCGCATCGTCGTGTTCGCACCCGTCAGCACGTCGTTGAACGCCGATCCGCTCAGCGCCTCGAAGCCGGTGACGGTGTCGATGCCCGCGCCGATGCTGTTCTGCGCGCCAGTCACCGCGAGGCTGAAGGTCACGCCCGCGCCCGCGCTGGCGAAGGACAGCCGGTCGACGCCGGCGCCACCGTCGAGTTGATCATTGCCGGCGCCGCCGTCGATCACGTCGTCGCCCGCCGCGCCGAACAGCACATTCGCGGCCGCATCGCCGGTCAGCGAATCGCCAAAGGCGGAGCCAGTCAGTTCCTCGATGTTGAGGACGGTGTCGCTGCCCGCGCCACCGGTCACGCTGGAGTTCGACAGGGTGGCGACGATACCGGCGGCTGCGCTCGCATAGCTGACCCTGTCATAACCATCTCCGCCGTCGAGATAATCATTGCCCAGGCCGCCGAAGAGAAGGTCTGCGCCGGCTTCACCGAACAGTGAATCATTGCCCAGGCCGCCATCGAGCACATCATCGCCGCCCTGACCGTGCTGACTATCGTTCTCGATCCCACCGGTGAGCGTATCGCTGCCGTCGCCGGCATGGATGTTCAGCCCCACGCCGGCGATCGTCGCGGCAGTCAATGCGGTCAGGTCGAGCACATCATCGCCCGTGGTGCCGACGAGCGTGTCGCCATTGACGAGCAATTCGAAGCCGGCCAGCCCGACACCGCCCGACGCCGCGTTGAAGATCGCGCCGTTGAAGACCAGCAGATCATTGCCCGCGCCGCCCTGCAGCGTGCCGGCGAGGATCGCACCGGCGGCATATTGGATAACATCGTCGCCCGCGCCGCCATCGACAGTGTCGACGCCTTCGACGGTGATCGTATCGGCGCCGTCGCCGCCACGGAGCGTATCGTTGCCGGCGCCGCCGACGAGGGAGTCGTTGCCGATGCCGCCGTTGAGCGTGTCGTTGCCGCCCTCGCCAAACATGAAATCGGTCTCGACGCCGCCGGTGACGACATCGATGCCGTCGCCGGCCCGGATCGTCAGCCCGGTGCCGATGATCGTCGCCGCCGTCAGGCCGGACAGGTTGAGCGCGTCATTGCCAGCCGTGCCGGTCAGCGTGTCGCCATTGGCCAGGGATTCGAACCCCGCGAAGCTCGCGCTGCCCGACGCAGCGTTGAACGTCGCGCCCGCGAAATTCAGGAGATCGTCGCCCGCGCCGCCCTGCAGCGAACCGCTGATCACCGCGCCGCCGCCATATTGGATCGCGTCGTTGCCGGCGCCGCCATCGACGATGTCGCCCACGCCCTCGACGATGATCGTGTCCGCGCCGTCGCCGCCATTGACAGTATCGCCGCCGACGCCGCCGACGATATAGTCGTTGCCGCCGCCGCCGTTGAGCGTGTCGTTGCCGACCTCGCCATAGAGATAATCGGTCTCGATCCCGCCAGTGACGCTGTCGGCGCCGTCTCCGCCGACGATGGTCAGCCCGGTGCCGGCGATCGTCGCCGCGGTCAGTCCCGAGAGGTTGATCACATCGTTGCCGGTCGTGCCGGTCAGCGTGTCGCCGTTGACCAGCGCCTCGAACCCGGTGAAGCTCGCGCTGCCCGAGGTGGCATTGAACGTCGCGCTGCCGAAAAACAAGGTGTCGTCACCGGTGTCGCCCTGCAGCGCGCCGCTGATGATCGCGCCGCCGGCGAAGCGCAGAACGTCGTTGCCGGCGCCCCCATCGGCGGCATCGTTGACGCCCTCGATCGTCAGCGTGTCGGCGCCGTCGCCGCCGTTGAGCGTGTTGGTGCCCGCGCCGCCGAGCAGTTGGTCGTCGCCCGCGCCGCCGGTGAGCCCGTCATTGCCGATGCCGCCTTCGAGAATGTCGTTGCCGGTGCCGCCGTTCAGCGTGTCGTTGCCGGCCTCGCCCCGGACCGCGTCATTCTCGATCCCGCCGGTGACGCCGTCATTGCCGTCGCCGCCATAGATATTGAGCGAGAAGCCGGCCAGCGTCCCCGCAACCAGCCCCGACAGATCGAGCACGTCGCCGGCTGCGGTGCCGTTGATCAGATCGCCATTGGCGATGAACTCGATGCCGGAAAAGGTCGCGCTGGCCGATCCGGCATCGAAGGTGACGCCGTTGAAGCCGACGAAGTCGTTGCCGGCCCCGCCCTGCACGACGCCGCCCAGGATCGTGCCGACGCCGAAGCCGATGCTGTCGTCGCCGGCGCCGCCATCGAGCGCATCGTCATTGCCGGCGCTGGAGAGGCTGTCATTGCCGTCGCCGCCGCCCAGGATGTTGGTCCCGGCATTGCCCTGCAGGAAATCGTTCCCGGTGCCGCCGTTGATCGTGTCGTTGCCGTTGCCGCCCTGGACGGCATCATTCTCGATGCCGCCGGTGATCAGGTCATTGCCGTCGCCGGCGAAGATGTTGAGCGAGAAACCGGCGATCGTCGCGGCGATGAGATCGGACAGATCGAGCACGTCGTTGCCGGTCGTGCCCAGCAGCACGTCGCCATTGGCGATATAGTCGATGCCGGTGAAGCTGGCGCCACCCGAAGTGGCGTTGAAGATCACATTGTTGAATCCGACGAAATCGTCGCCCGCGCCGCCATCGAAGCTGCCGCCGAGGATGCCCGTATTGTTGAACCCGATCGAATCATTACCGTCTCCGCCATTGACGGTTTCGCTGCTGCCGGTGATCGTGAAATTGTCGTTGCCGTCACCGCCGTTCATGATGTTGGTGCCGGCACCGCCATGGAACTGATCGTTGCCCAGTCCGCCGTTCAGCGTGTCGTTGCCGCCTTCGCCATAGAGCGTGTCGTTCTCGATGCCGCCGGTGACGATATCGGCGCCGTCGCCGGTGTAGATCGACAGGCTGAAGCCCGCGATCGTCGCCGCGTTCAGGCTGGAGAGATTGAGCGTGTCGGCCCCGGCCGTCCCGACCAGGAAATCGCCATTGCCGATATTTTCGATGCCCGAGAAGGTCGCGCTGCCCGAACTCGCGTCGAACGTCGCGCCGTTGAAGAACAGAAAATCGTTGCCGGCGCCGCCCTGCAGCGCGCCGCCCAGCACCGCGATATTGGTGAACGAAATCGAATCGTCGCCGATGCCGCCGTCGACGGCATCGTCGATCCCGTCGAGCGAGAAACCGTCATTGCCATCGCCGCCGCTGAGGCTGTTGGTGCCGGCGCCGCCAAACAGCGAGTCGTTGCCCAACCCGCCGTTCAGCGTATCGTTGCCCGCCTCGCCGAAGATCGCGTCATTCTCGATCCCGCCGGTCACGGTGTCGGCGCCGCCGCCGCCGTGGATGCTCAGGCTGAAGCCGGCGATCGTCGCTGCGGCGAGGCCGGAGAGATTGAGGATGTCGTTGGCGGCCGTTCCATACAGCGCATCGCCATTGCCGATATTTTCGATGCCGGCGAAGGTCGCGCTGCCCGAACTCGCGTCGAAATTCGCGCCATTGAAGAACAGAAAATCGTTGCCCGCACCGCCCTGCAGCGCACCGCCCAGCACCGCGACATTGCTCAGCGAGATCGAATCGTCGCCGGCCCCGCCGTCGATCGCATCGTCGACGCCCGCGCTCGACATCGCGTCATTGCCGTCGCCGCCATTGAGGATGTTGGTGCCGGCGCCGCCGGACAGCGTATCATTGCCGAGTCCGCCGTTCAGCGTGTCGTTGCCGGCCCCGCCGGAGATGAAATCATTCTCGATGCCGCCGGTGACGGTATCGGCGCCGTCGCCGCCGAAGATCGACAGGCCGAGGCCCGCGATCGTCGCCGCGTTCAGCGACGTCAGATCGAGCACGTCATTGCCCGTCGTCCCCACCAGCGAGTCGCCGTTGGTGATCGTCTCGATGCCCGAAAAGCTGGCGCTGCCCGATCCGCCGTCGAAGGTCGCGCCGCCGAACCCGAGATTGTCGCTGCCCGCGCCGCCCTGGACCGCCCCGCCGACGATCGCGCCCGCGCCGAACCCGATCGAATCGTTGCCGGCACCGCCGTCGATCGCGTCGTCGCTGCCGACGCTGGCGATATTGTCGTTGCCGTCGCCGCCGATCAGGACATTGGTCCCGACGCCGCCATTGATGAAATCGTCGCCGGTCCCGCCGTCGATCGTGTCGTTGCCGGCCAGCCCGCTCAGCTGGTCATTGCCGCCGAGCCCGCTGATCGTGTCGGCCACCGCGGTGCCATCGAGCACATTGCCATTCTCGTCGCCAGTGATCGTCGCCATATCCGCCTCCACAGCTTCCGCGATGGCAGAGCGTGGCGGCGCCCCAAACATGCCGCCGGCGCGACCGCGCTCAGGCGGTCACATCATCCTCATCCCGGAAGGTCCCCACACGAGACTCGATTGCGGCGCGGCATCGCCCCGCCGGATTGCACGACCCGGCGACAGGATGAACCCGAAACGGGCGGGCGGCAAGCCCGGTTTTGGGGCGCGTGGGCGGGAGGCGGGTTACAGCACCCAGGTGCTGGTGAGCGCGGTGACGTCGCCGGTGAAGAGGATCGAGAAGTCGGCCGCGCCGTTGCCGTCGGTGTCGCCGAGCAATGTCGTCATGTTGGTCCCTGCCGCGAACGCCAGCGTGAGCTGCCCGGCCACGCCGGAGAAGCTCGCCACCCGCACGAACGCGTCGTTGGTTCCGGTCGTGTTGGCATTGGCATCGATCGCCGACAGATCGAGAATATCGCCGGACGCGAAATCCAGGATCCGGTCGGCACTGCCGCCCGGCCGGCTGTCGGTCGCCGCCTGATAGACGAAGCGGTCGCCGCCGCCGCCGCCAGCCAGCACATCGCGCCCGGCACCGCCGGTCAGTATGTCGGCTCCGGCCCCGCCGTTCAGCACGTCGTTGCCGGTCCCGCCATCCAGCGTGTCGCCGGCGCTGCCGCCGCCCGCGTCGATCACATCGTCACCCGCGCCGCCGCCGATCCGGTTGGCATGGACGCTGCCCGTCAGCGTGTCGGCCTGCGCCGTGCCGACCAGCGATTCGATGCTCGACAGCGTGTCGATGCCGGCGCCGTGCGTATCCTGCGCGCTCGTCAGGCGGAGGTCGATCGTCACGCCGGCGGCCAGCCCGGCATAGCTGATCGTGTCGCTGCCGGCGCCGCCGCTCAGCACGTCATTGCCGAGGTCGCCGCGCAGCAAGTCGTCGCCAGCATTGCCGGTCAGCACATTATGGCCCGCATCGCCGGCCAGTTGATCGTCGAACCGCGATCCGTTGATGATCTCGAACCCGGCCAGCGTATCGACGCCGTCGCCGCCCGTGCCCTGGCGCCCCGTGATCGCCAGGCTCACGTGCACGCCGCCGCCGGCGCGCGCATAGTCGACCGTGTCGATGCCGGCGCCACCCTCAAGCACATTCGCGCCGGCACTACCGGACAGCATGTCGTCGAAGGCGCTGCCGACGACATTTTCAATCGCGATCAGCCGGTCGGCGCCGGCCCCGCCGGTCATCTGGCGAACCGATGTGGCGAGGCGGACCGTCACGCCCGCCACTGCGTCGGCATAGCTCGCCGTGTCGATCCCGACACCACCGTTCAGCACGTCGTTGCCGGCGCCGCCCAACAGCAGATTGGCGCCGCGGTTGCCGGTCAGCACGTCGTCGAACGCCGATCCGACGATCGCTTCGAACTCGATCAGCGTATCGATGCCGGCCCCGCGCGTGTTTTGCGGGCCGGCCGCAGCCAGGCTCACCGTCACGCCCGCGGTCGCGGCCGCATAGCTGGCGGTATCCGCGCCCGCGCCGCCCTCGAGCCGGTCGTCGCCTGCCAGGCCGGCGACGACATCGTCGCCGCCGAGTGCCAGGATCAGGTCGCCGCCGGCGGTCCCGGTCAGCGTCTCGCCCTCGTTGGTGCCGGTGATCGGCGCGAGATAGAGTTGCGCCTTGATGTCGCCACCACCGGAACCGAAATCGGCCCAGGTGATTACGAAGCCGCCGCCAAGGACCGCAGCTGTGGCGCTGGCCTGAAGACGCACCATCTGCGTATTGACGAGAAACGTGTCGCCCAGACGATCCCCGGCCGCATCGAACGCTTGCGCGACGATCCCGGTCCGGAGAGGTTCGGGACCCGTCTCGTACCCGAACGCAGCCCAGGTCACGACGAAGCCACCGGTCGATAGCGCAATCGTGTCGGTCGAACCGACCTGGCCGGGACCGTTGGGGTCGATCGAGATTTCGGCGCCCACCTCGTTGCCGGCGTCGTCGAATCGCTGCGCACGTAGATCGTCGATTACCACGAACCCACCGCTGCTGAGATTGCGGCACCAGGTGAGCACGAAGCCGCCGTCCGCCAGCGGCGTTGCATGTGCTTCGGTGTAGAACGAACGCGCTTCGTTGGCGAAGCGGATTGACGACCCGAGCCGATCACCGGCCGGCCCGAAAATCTGCCCGACGAGTCCCGTGTCACCGGCATTGACCAGCGTCATGAAATTGCCGTTCGCCAACGTGATGACCTGCGCCTGCTTGCCGAAAGACTCGGAAAAATTGCTGACGTAGATCGGTGCGGCGACTGCCTGCCCCGCCGCGTCGAACAGTTGCGCGCGAACGCCGTACGACGGCTGGAAGCCGCCACTAAAAAAACGCTCGACCCAGGTCACGACGAAGCCGCCCGATTGCAACACGCTCACGTCAGAACCCGAATAGAAGGTAGGGATCGACAGAGGTGTGTCGACGCTGATCTGGCCGCCCACTGCCTGGCCGGTCGCGCCGTACATCTGCGCGACCGGTCGCTCGTTGGCGCTGCCGGTGACGATGAAACCGCCGTTCGGCAACGCGGCCAGACCGTCGCTATAGGCGATCGGGCGCTCGCCGCCGATGCGGCTGCCGTCGGCGGCGAACACCTGCAAATGGCCGGTGACGACGTTGTTGGTCTCGCTGTACCATATCTCGACGAAACCGCCGCCGGTCAGCCCAACGCTGTCGGGCGATGCCTGGAATCCCGCGGTGACCGTATTGACCACGAACTCGCCGCCATCGGGTTGCTAAAAGCCCATCTCAGCCTCTCCACTTCGCCTCGTTACAAGGCCTTCCCACAGTTCATCGCCACCTGGCGTGACATCCCGGTCAGCCGGCCGGTCGCTTCAAAGCACCCAGCTTCCCGTCAGCGCCGTCACGTCACCGGTGAACAGCACCGAAAAATCCGCCAGGCCGTTGCCGTCGGTATCGCCGAGCAGCGTGGTCGTGCCGCCGCCGAACGCCAGCGTGAATTGCCCGGCGACACCGGAGAAGTTAGCGACCCGCACGAACGCCTCATTGGTCCCCGACGTATTGACGTTCGCATCGATCGCCGACAGATCGAGCACGTCACCGGCTGCAAAATCGGTGATCCGATCCGCGTTTGCGCCAGCCACACTGTCGCCGGCTGCGAGATAGACGAAAAGATCGGCGCCCGCGCGACCGGTCAACATGTCCTTGCCGCCAGCGCCGGTCAGCACGTTCGCACCGCCATCGCCCTTCAGCACGTCATCGAAGCTGGAACCAGTGAGATTCTCGACATTGACGATCGTGTCGAACCCGCCAGCGCCGGTCGATTGTTCGGTGGTCAGCGCGAGATCGGCGACGATGCCGGCGGTGACGCCCGCATAGCTGACGGTATCGACGCCGGCGCCGCCGTCGATGCCATCATCGCCTCTCCCGCCGATCAACAGATCGGCGCCGGCGCCACCGCGCAGCAGATCATTCCCGTCGAAGCCGTCGAACAACGTATCGGCCGCGCCGGCGATCAGGAGGTCATCATACCGTGTGCCGACGACCCGCTCGATGCTCGTGATCGCATAGGAACCCAGATTGAAGCTGATGGCCTGCGGACCGGCGAGTCCGAGATCGACGGTAATACCGCCGGTCTCCGCGATTGCGAAGAACAACAGATCAACGCCATCCCCGCCATCGATGCTGTCATTTCCGGCACTTGCCAGGATGAAATCGTCGCCGCCCCCGCCAGCGACGATATCGTTGCCACTGCCTCCGTCGAGACTATCGTTTCCGCCCAGTCCATCGAGCCGGTCGTTGCCGCCATAGCCCGCCAGGCCATTGCTCGCTTCCGAACCGGTGATGTTGTCGTTCCGGTTGGAACCCAATGCATGTTCGATCGAGACGAGCGTGTCGATGCCGGCGCCGATCGTGTTCTGCGCGCTGGCGATCCGGAGATCGACGCTGACGCCCGACGTCGCACTGAAATAGTTGACTGAATCGGCGCCCGCTCCGCCGTCCAGCAGATCGTTGCCGCCGCCGCCCGAAAGGACGTCGTCGCCATCGCCGCCGACCAGCCGGTTGTCGCCGGCATTACCCGACAGGCCGTCGCCGAACGCCGAACCGATCACGTTTTCGATGTCCTTGACGACGATCACGCCGGCGCCGCCAGCAAAGCTCGTCTGCTCGGTCGTGATCGCCAGGTTGACGCTAGAGCCCTGCGTTGCCGCAGCGAAGCTCAGCACATCGTCACCCGCGCCACCATCGAACGTATCGAAGCGGAAAGCGCCGAACAGGCCGCTGGCGCCCTGTCCGCCAATCAGATAATCGTCGCCCGCGCCACCCATCAATATGTTGGGATCGACATTACCGAAAAGCGCGTCGGCGAATGCCGATCCGATCACATTCTCGACGCTCGTCAGCGTGTCGGTGCCCGCACCGCTGGTGTTCTGCGCCAGGCCGGTGCCGAGATCGATCACGACGCCCGATCCCGCGGCGGCATAGCCGGCGGTATCGCGGCCATCCCCGCCTTGGATGAAATCATTTCCGCCGCCGCCGACGAGCAGGTCGTCCCCTGACAGTCCCGACAGCGTGTTCGCGCCGGAATTGCCGGTCAATACGTCGTCGTGGAAGGATCCGGTCAACCATTCGATCGAGACGAGCGTATCGGTGCCGCTGCCGCCCGTCACCTGCGCACCGGCGATCAGCAGGCTGACGCTGACGCCGGAAGTCGCGGAACGATAAGCGGCGATGTCGTTACCCACGCCGCCATCGAGCCTATCGTCGCCCGATCCGCCATCGAGTTGATCGTTGCCGGCGTCGCCGGTCAGCGTGTCGTTGCCGCCCGCCCCGCCCAGAGCGTCGTTCCCGGCGCCACCGGCAATGAGGTTGACGGCGCCATTGCCTTCCAGCGTGTCGAAGCCGGACCCACCGATCAGATTTTCGATCGACGACAAGGTATCGCTGCCGTTGCCGTCGGCGAACTGCGCATCGGTCCGGTCGAGGTTGATCGACACATTGCCGGTCGCGGCGGCATAGCTGACTGTATCAGTGCCCTGGCCGCCGCTCAGAAGGTCGCTGCCGGCGCCGCCGACCAGAACATCGTCTCCGCCATTGCCGATCAGGACGTTGTTGCCGGCATCGCCGATGAAGATGTCGGCGAAGCCGGTGCCGTTGAGATTCTCGATGCCCGACAGCGTATCGCCGCCGGCCGCCACGGTCGTCTGCGCGGTCGCAATCGTCAGGTTGACGCGCGCGCCGGCCGTCGCGCCCGCATAGTTCGCGGTGTCGATCCCCGCGCCGCCGATCAACGTGTCGTTGCCCGCGCCGCCGGCGAGAACATCATCGCCGCCGGCGCCGTTCAGCACATTGGCGAAACCGTTGCCCGTCAGCGTGTCGCCGCCCGATCCACCGATGACGTTCTCGATCCCGCGGATCGTGTCCGATCCTGCCGCACCGGTGTCCTGTGACGACTGGCTGATCAGATTGATCGTCAACGCGCCGTTATATGCGCCATGGTCGAGCGTATCGATGCCCGATCCGCCATCGATCAGATCGGTGCCCGCCTCGTCGCGGATCACGTCGTTGCCGAGACCGCCGACGAGGCTGTTGTTGCCGCCATCGCCGATCAGAACGTCGTCGAAGGACGATCCGATCAGCCCCTCGACCGCAATCAATGTGTCGGACCCGCCCCCGCCCGTCGCCTGCGCCGTCGTTACACGCAGGCTGACTGTGACCGCCGCGCCGGCGCCGGCATAGCTGGCGACATCGCTGCCGGTGCCGCCGTCGATTCGGTCGTCGCCATCGCCGCCGGCCAGCGTGTCGTTGCCGTCGCCACCGAACAGATTGTCGTTGCCGGCGAGGCCGTTCAAGATGTCGATGCCGGCGCCCCCGGTCAGGATGTTGGCGATTTCGCTTCCCGTCAGCACGTCGTTGAACGCGGAACCGGTGGCATGCTCGAATCCCGACAACGTATCGAGGCCGCCCCCCAGACTGTTCTGCTGCGTCGTCAAACCCAGATTGACGATCACCCGCCCCGCCGCCCCGGCATAGGTGACGGTATCGCTGCCCGCGCCGCCGATCATCGTATCGGGCCCGGTGCCGCCGCCGCCGCCGATCAGATCGTTGCCGGCACCGCCGTCGATGATGTTGCGGATGCTGCCCGCACCGCCGGTCAGCACGTCTGCGAACGCCGATCCGGTCAGGTTCTCGAAGCCGGTGACGGTGTCGGTGCCAGCGCCCGTGGTTTGCGCGGTCGTCACACCCAGGTTAACCACCACGCCCCCGGCCGCGCCAGCATAGCTCAAGCTATCGGTGCCGGCATCGCCATCGAGCGTATCATTGCCCCCACCGCCGGTGACGATGTCGTCGCCGACGCCGCCGTCGACGATGTCATCGCCAGCACCGCCGTCGAGTATGTCGTCACCGCCAAACCCGTTGATCGTATCGGCCACCGCCGTCCCGTCGAGTGTCTCTGGCCCGTTCGTACCGTTGATGATCGCCATCTGGTCCCCCTTTCCGCGTCGGAATATCGCGCCCGCCATTTGCGGAGCGTCGTTGTTTCAGAGTATCCACGCTCCCGTCAGCGCGGTGACGTCGCCAGTGAACAGGATCGAGAAATCCGCCACGCCATTTCCGTCGGTGTCGCCGAGAAGGGTGGTCGTGCCGGTCCCCGCCGCGAAAGCGAGCGTGAACTGCCCGGCAACGCCGGTGAAGCTCGCCACCCGCACGAACGCCTCATTCGTCCCCGCCGTATTTGCATTGGCGTCGATCGCCGACAGATCGAGCATGTCGCCCGCGGCGAAATCGGTGATCCGGTCGGCATTGACGCCGACCGCGCTGTCCGTTTTCGCCAGATAGACGAAGCGATCGACGCCTGCCCCGCCCGTCAGCGTGTCGCGCCCGGCACCGCCGATCAGCAGATCGTCACCCGCCCCGCCCTTCATTGTGTCGTTGTTGGCGCCGCCGTCGATCGTATCGGCGCCGCTGCCGCCATCGATCAGATCGTCGCCATTGCCGCCGGTGATGACATTGTTCTGCGCACTGCCGGTCAGCGTATCGGCCAGCGCGGAGCCGATCACATTTTCGATGCTCGCCAGCGTGTCGATGCCCGCACCGATCGTGTCCTGCGCAGCGGTCAGTGCGAGGTTGACCGTCGCGCCCGCGGTCGCGCCGGCATAGCTCGCAGTGTCGATCCCCGCCCCGCCCGACAAGGTGTCGTTGCCGAGACCGCCCAGCAAAACATCGTTGCCGGCATTCCCGGTCAGCACATTATTGGCGGCATCGCCCGCAAAGACATCGTCGAACCCGGAACCGACTAGAGTCTCGATGCCAACCAACGTATCGCCGCCCGCACCGATCGTACTCTGCGCGGTCGCCAGCGTCAGATTGACCTTCACGCCCGCCGTCGCGGACGCATAGCTGGCGGTGTCGATCCCCGCCCCGCCGTTCAGCGTGTCGTTGCCGAGACCGCCGACCAGTGCATCGTCACCGCCGCCGCCGGTGAGCAGGTTGCCGAATTCATTGCCGGTGATCACGTCGTTGAACGCGGAGCCGATGACATTCTCGATCCCGCGGATCGTATCGGTGCCAGCACCACCGGTGTTCTGGGCCGACTGGCTGATCAGGTTCACCGTCACGCCGGCGCCGATCAGCGCATAATCGAGCGTGTCGTTGCCCGAACCGCCATCGATCAGATCGTTGCCGAGATCGCCGCGGATCAGGTCGTTGCCGGTCCCTCCGGACAGGTTGTTCGCACCGGTATCGCCGATCAGCGTGTCGTTGAACGCCGAACCAATCAGCCCTTCGATACCGGTCAGCGAGTCGCTGCCCGCGCCGCCGGTGGCCTGGGCGCCCGCAACCAGCAGACTGACCGTAACGCCCGCAGTCGCCGTTCCGTAGGAGGCAATGTCGCTGCCCGCGCCGCCGTCGAGACCGTCATTGCCGTCACCCCCGGTGAGCGTGTCGTTGCCATCGCCACCGCCGAGCAGGTCGTTGCCGGCCAGTCCGTACAGCTTGTCGAGTCCCGCGCCGCCGGTCAGCACATTGGCGTCCCACGTGCCCATCAGCGTGTCGTCGAAGCCGCTGCCGATCGCGTTCTCGAAGCCGCTCAGTGTGTCGAGGCCGGCGCCGATCGTGTTCTGCGATGCCGTCAGCCCCAGATTGACGATGACCCGCGCCGCCGCCGAGACATAGGTGACCGTATCGACACCCAAGCCGCCGCCGAGCCGGTCGGCGCCCAGGCCGGCGCCACCATCGATCGCATCATTGCCGCCGCCGCCGTCGATCAGGTCGTTGCCCGCGCCGCCGTTGAACATGTTGGCGCCGCCATCGCCGGTCATGCTGTCGTTGTAGTTGCTGCCGACCGCATTTTCGATCGACATCAGCGTGTCGGTGCCCACACCAGCGCCACCGATCAGCGTGCCGGCCACGAAATCGATCCGCACCGCTGCATTCGCACCCGCCAGCGAGATGCCGTCCACGCCAAGGCCGCCATCGAGAACATCGTCGCCATCGCCGCCATCGAGCAGATCGTCGCCCGCCGCGCCCATGATCGTGTTCGCGGCCGCATTGCCCGTCAGAAAGTCGGCGAAGGCGGAGCCGATAACCGCTTCGATCGACGTCAGTGTATCGGCGCCACCGCCGCCGGTATTCTGCGCTACCGTGATGGCGAGGTCGATCGACACGCCCGCCGCCGCCGTCGAATAGTCGGCGACGTCCAGACCGATGCCGCCATCGATCGTGTCGTTGCCCGCACCTCCGTTCAGAAGATCGTCACCCTGGTCCCCGCGCAGCACGTCGTTGCCGTCGCCGCCGTTCAACGTGTCGAGACCTTCGCCACCGCTCAACTGGTTGACGGCAGCGTTGCCGGTCAACCTGTCGGCGAAGGCGGATCCCGCCAGATTCTCGAAATTGATCAAACTGTCCTTGCCTGCGCCGCCCGTGACCTGCGCGCCCGCAATCGCGAGGCTGACCGTCACCGCCGCACCCGCCGATGCATAGGATGCGGTATCCACGCCCGTCCCGCCATCGATGCTATCGTTCCCCGCCCCGCCTTCGATGACGTTCGCCGCCGCGTTCCCGGTCAGCACGTCGTTCGCGACGGAACCGATCAGATTTTCGATCGAGTCCAGATTATCGTTGCCCGCACCGCTGGCGAAACCCTGCGCGAGATTGGCGGCGACCGCTGCAGTTGCCGTCACGAAGCTGACTGTGTCGATGCCGGCGCCGCCATAAAGATTATCGTCACCGCCACTGCCGTTCAGCACGTCGTCGCCGTCGCCACCGGCGAGATCATCGCCTCCCGCGCTCCCTGTAATCGTGTCGGCACCCGCTCCTCCCGAAATCATGATCGCGCTGAGGGAGGGGTTGGCCGTGCTGAACAGCGTGCGGAGATCGAGGATGTCGGCCCCGGCGGTGCCGATCAGAGTGCCGGAAGCCGATTCGAAACCGCCAAACGCGGCACCACCCGAATTCGCATCGAAGATCGCGTCGTGGAACTCGATAGTATCGGAACCGCTTCCACCCTGCACGGAGCCACGGATGACAGCGAGGCTGCCAAAACGGACTTCGTCGAAGCCGGCGCCGGCGTCGATTATGTCGCCGATGCCGCTACTGAACAGGATATCATCTCCGGCGCCGCCGGAGAGTATATTGGCCCCCACTCCGCCCGACAGAATATCATTGCCGGCGCCCCCATCCAGCGTGTCGTTACCGGCTTCACCACCGATGCTGTCGATTTCGGCGCCGCCGAAGATGACGTCGTTGCCATCGCCACCACGAAGCCCGACCTGGAATTCGGCCAGCGCGGCCGACGTCAGCGCAGAGAGATCGAGCCTGTCGTCGCCCGCCGTGCCTATGGCATCGCCATCGATCGCTTCGAATCCGCCGAATGTCGCACCGCCGGAATTCGGGCCGAATCTGGCGTTGCTCAAGATCAACGCGTCACCCGCGCCGGCGCCGCCCCGGACGCTCCCGCCAATGACCACGCCGGTACCGAAGGTCACGATGTCGTCACCACTGCCGCCATCGATGATATCCTCGCTGTCAGCGGCGATCATGTCGGCGCCCGCGCCGCCGGTAATCCTGTCGATGCCGGCGCCGCCGGCTATCGTTACCGAATAAAATGACCCGCTCAGCGTGCTGAGATCGAGCACATCGGCGTCCGCGGTGCCGGTGATCGATCCTTCGACATCCTCGAAGCCCCCGAATGTCACGCTGCCTGAAGACGCGTTGAACGTCGTGCCGATGAACGAGAATCCATCATGTCCGGCGCCACCCTGCAGGCTGCCGCCCAGCACGCCGCCACTTTCGAGAACGACCATATCGTCGCCGCCGCCACCGTCGATGATGTCCTGGCTGTCGGCGACGATATGATCGCTGCCGCCACCGCCAGTAATTCGATCGACCCCGGCTCCGCCCGAAATGCTGACCGAGTAGCTGGACGCGCTGAGCGTGCTCAGGTCGAGGACGTCGGCTCCAGCGGTCCCCCGGATATAGCCTTCAACGTATTCGAACCCTCCGAACGTCGCGCTACCCGACAATGAATCGAAAATTGCCCCGTCGAAATAGAGAGCGTCAAACGCTGCGCCGCCCTGCACCGCCCCGCCGATGATCGCGCCCGACCCGTGCAAGGAGATGATGTCGCTACCAGCACCCCCCTCGACGATGTCGCGAATACCATAGCTTTCGATGATGTCGTTGCCATCACCGCCGTCGAGGACATTCGTCCCGGCCCCGCCGGTCAGTATATCCTCGCCCATGCCGCCGTTCAGCGTATCGTTGCCGCCTTCACCATCGAAATTGTCGGCCTCCAGACTTCCAGTGATCGTGTCGTCACCCGCCCCCGCCAGGATCGAGATCGTGCTGTTCGCCTGTGCGGCCGCAGTCACGCCGGAGAAATCGATATGGTCGTCGTTTGCCGAACCGATGATGTCGCCATCGACATTTTCGAAGCCGACGAACGTTGCTTCGTCCGAACTTGCATCGAAGGTCGCGTGAAAGAAATTGAGGATATCGATGCCGTCTCCGCCATCCAGCGCCCCACTGATCGTTGTGCCGTCGAACCGAACTTCGTCATTGCCGATGCCGCCGCGGATCGTGCCGCCTCGCCCCGCGATGATGATCACGTCGTCGCCGGCGCCGCCGTCCGCCACGTCGGCGACGCCGGCGGTATACAGCCGGTCGCCGCCGATGCCGCCATTCAATATGTTAGCGCCGATACCACCCGAAAGCTCGTCGTCGCCATCGCCGCCGTCGAGCATGTCGTCGCCGGTGCTGCCGTCGAGGAGATCGGCGTCAGCGCCACCGAAAATCTGGTCGTCATTCGCCTCACCATACAGCCAGTCGCTGCCGCTGCCGCCATTGAGGATATCGTCGCCATCGCCTCCGGTGACCTGATCCGCACCAGCCAGCGCATTGATCGTGTCGGATTCGGCGGTGCCGTCGAGCGTATCGGAATTGTCGGTGCCGTTGATGAGTGGCATGTGTTTCCCCTTTTTCGGCGCGATGTTTACCGCGGTACAAGAATGATGCTCAAAGTGCCCACGTCGCCGTCAACGCGGTCACGTCACCGGTGAACAGGATCGAGAAATCGGCCACCCCATTGCCATCGGTGTCGCCGAGCAATGTCGTCGTGCCGGTCCCCGCCGCGAAAGCCAGAGTCAATTGCCCGGCCACACCCGAGAAGCTCGCCACCCGCACGAACGCCTCATTGATTCCGGCCGTCCCCGCGTTCGCATCGATCGCCGACAGATCGAGCACGTCGCCCGCCGCGAAATCCAGAATTCGATCGGCATTGGAACTCGCTGGGCTGTTGCCCGTCGCCAGATAGACGAAGCGATCATTGCCCGCCCCGCCGGTCAGCATGTCACGCCCGGCGCCGCCGATCAGCAAGTCGTCGCCACCCGCGCCCTTCAGCACGTCAATGCCATTGCCACCGTCGAGCGTATCCGCGCCGCTGCCGCCGTCGATCAGATCGTCGCCGACGCCGCCGGTGATCGCATTGTTCTGGGCATTGCCGATCAGCGCGTCGGCCTGCGCCGAGCCGACCAGATTCTCGATCGACGCCAGCGTGTCGATACCGGCACCGACCGTGTTCTGCGCCGCCGCCTGCAGCAGGCTCACGGTGACACCGGCCGTTGCGCCCGCATAGCTGATCGTATCGACCCCCGCGCCGCCGTCGAGGCCATCATTGCCCAGCCCGCCGATCAGCATGTCGTTGCCGGCATTGCCGGTCAGCACATTGTTGCCGGCATCGCCACTGAGGATGTCGTCGAAGCCGGAACCGTCGAGGTTCTCGATCCCCGCCAGCGTATCGCTGCCTGCACCGACCGTCCGCTGCGCGGTCGCCAGCGCGAGGTTCACCGTCACGCCTGCTGCAGCGCGCGCGTAGTCGGCCGTGTCGATCCCCACGCCGCCATCGAGCCGGTCGTCGCCCAGCCCGCCGGCGAGTTGATCGCCCCCAGCGCCACCGATCAGGATATTGCCCAGTTCGTTACCGGTCAGCACATCGTCGAACGCGCTACCGGTGACGTTCTCGATGCCGCGGATCGCATCGATGCCGGCACCGCCGGTGTCCTGCGCGGACAGGCGGACGAGATTGACCGATATGCCGGCGCCGACACCCGAATAATCGAGCGTGTCGATGCCCGTACCGCCGTCGATGGCGTCGTTGCCGAGGTCGCCGCGGATCAGGTCGTTGCCGAATCCGCCGACGAGTCGGTTGTCTCCTGTATTCCCGACCAGCCTGTCGTCGAAATTCGATCCTACCAGACCTTCGATGCCGATCAGCGTGTCGCTGCCGGCTCCGATCGTGTTCTGGGCCGTCGCCACCAGCAGGCTGACGGTCACGCCTGCGCTCGCGCCGGCATAGGATGCGATATCGACCGCGCCCGCACCACCATCGAGCCGGTCCGCGCCTTCACCGCCTTCCAACCTGTCGCTGCCATCGCCACCAACGAGCGTGTCGTTGCCGGCAAGCCCGCTCAGCACGTCGTTGCCCGTCCCTCCGGCAAGGATGTTGACGGCCGCGCTGCCGGTCAGAACGTCGTTGAAAGCTGACCCGGTGGCGTTCTCGAAACCGGCGAGGATATCGAGTCCCCCGCCGATCGTCGCCTGCGCGCCGGTCAGGCCGAGGCTCACGCTGACGCGCGCCAGCGCGTTGGCATAGGTCACCATGTCGATACCGGCGCCTCCAACCAGCGTGTCCGGCCCGGTTCCGGCACCGCCATCGATCACGTCGTTGCCGGCGCCGCCATCGATCAAATTGCCGACATTGCCAGCGCTGCCGGTCAGCACGTCGTCGAACGCGGAGCCGGTCAGATTCTCGAAACCGGTCAGCATGTCGCTGCCTGCCCCGCCAGTTGTCTGCGCGGCAATCGTCGCCAGACTGACCGTCACGCCGGTGGTCGCCGCCGCATAGCTCACCGCGTCGATACCGGATCCGCCGTCCAGCGCATCGTCGCCGGCGCCGCCCGCGATCAGGTCGTCGCCCACGCCGCCGGCGAGGCGGGCGCCCGCGGCGCCGGCCGTCAACCTGTCGGCATAGGCCGAACCGATCACGGCTTCGATGCCGGAGAGCTGATCCCTTCCTGCGCCACCCGTCACGCCGTTGGTCGCCAGACTGGCGACGACGGCACCGGTTGCGCGCGAATAGTCCACACTATCGAAACCGTCGCCGCCATCCAGGCTGTCGTTGCCGGCCCCGCCGATCAGCACATCGTCGCCACCATTGCCCCCGACGCTGTCATCGTCATCGCCGCCATCGAGGCGATCATTGCCGGCGTCGCCGAACAGCTCGTCGAGGCCGCCGCCGCCGGCAACAACGTCGTCGCCATCAGCGCCACTGACGAAGTCGTCCTCGAGACCGCCGGTCACGCGATCGGCGCCGCCGCGCGCGTCGATATAGAGCCGTGCGCCGGCAATCGTCGTGGCGCTGAGGCCACTCAGGTCGAGAGCGTCGTCATTCGCCGTTCCATCGAGAAAATCGTCGCCGAACAGCCGCTCGACACCGACGAACGTCGCGCTGCCCGACGTCGTGCCGAACACCGCATTGGAGAAGATCAGCATGTCGTCGCCTGCGCCGCCGTCGATCGTGCCACCCAAGATCTGCGTATTGCCGAATTCGAGCCGATCGTTGCCGCCGCCGCCGTAAAGCGAATCCGTGCCCGAATCGCCATAGAGCACGTCGTTGCCATCCCCACCATCGAGCCTGTCGTTGCCGGCGCCGCCATCGAGCAGGTCGGCGCCGCTGCCGCCATAGAGTCGGTCATTGCCGCCGTCGCCGGCGAGGAAATCGGTATTGCCGCCGCCGTTGAGAATGTCGTCGCCGCCACCGCCGCCGATATCGTCACTCGCAGCCCCGCTCGTCACTCGATCATCGCCTGCCCCGGCGGAGATGTAAAAATAATTGTTCGCGAACCCCGTCCCGGACAGGATGCCCAGGTCGAGAACATCGTTTGCCGAGGTGCCGGTGAAACTGTTGTTGCCGTTCAAAAGCGATTCGATGCCGATGAAACGCGCATTGCCCGATGAGCCATTGAACTGCACATCGTTGAAGGTAAGCGTGTCGTGGCCCGCGCCGCCATCGATCACGCCGCCGACCAACGATCCTTCGAGGATCAGCTGATCGTTACCATCACCGCCACTGAGCGCATCGCTGCCCTGCCCGGCGTTCAGAACGTCGCCGCCGCCGCCGCCCTTCAGCAAGTCGTCGCCGCCGCCGCCGCTGATCTCGTCATTCTCGATACCACCGGTGATCTGATCGGCACCCTCGCCCGCGAAAATGAACAAGTAAGAATTGGCGATCGTCGACGCGGTCAGGCTGCTCAGATTCAAAACGTCGATCCCCGCCGTTCCCGTCAGACTGCCGAAGTTGGAGAGAAATTCGATGCCGACGAAGCGCGCGTTCGCCGACGATGCATCGAACTTGGCGTCGTCGAAGCTGAGGGAATCGTTGCCGACGCCGCCATCCGCAACGCCAGCCAGCAGCGAAGAGCTGCCGAATTCCAGCAGATCATTGCCCTCGTCACCGTAGAGCAGGTCGATGTCGGCGTCCGCGTGGAGCATGTCATCGCCACCCCCGCCGTGGAGAATGTCGTTCCCGCGACCGCCGAAGATCTCGTCGAATTCCACGCCGCCGGCGATGCGGTCGTCGCCGGCGCCGGCTTCGATCAAAAACAGGGCCGAGATCGTCGAAGCGTTCAAAGCGGTGAGATCGAGCACGTCCGCCCCGGCAGTGCCCTGGAAAACCGAAGTACCGCTGATATATTCGATACTCACGAAGCGCGCGCTGCCCGATGCGCCGTTGAAATTGACAACGCCGAAATCGCTGAGCGACAGAACGTCTTCGCCGGCGCCACCATCGAACACGCCGCCCAGCATCTGCCCGTTGCTGATGTCCAGCACGTCGTTGCCGTCGCCGCCTCTCAGCGTATCGGTCCCACTCCCGGCATAGAGAAAATCGTCGCCCCCGCCGCCATCTAGGATATCGTTGCCGCCAAGGCCGAGGACATGGTCATCCTCGATCCCGCCGCTGATATGATCGTTGCCGGCACCGCCATCGATGTCGAAATAGGCGCCGGCGATCGTGGGAGCGGTCAGCGAACGAAGATCGAGCACGTCGTCGCCCGCTGTGCCGCGCAGGCTTCCGTACCCGAACGCGATCGCCTCGATGCTGGTGAAGCGCACGTCACCCGATCCGCCATTGAAGCCGGCGTCCTCGAACCGGATCTCGTCCTTCCCCTCGCCGCCGTCGACTTCGTCGTCGACGATGGCGTCCGCAAGGAATTCGAACACGTCGGCGCCGGCCCCGCCGTTCAGCACGTCTTTGCCGGCGCCGCCATTGACGATGTCGGCTCCGCTACCGGCATTCAGGACGTCATTGCCGGCCTGGCCATACATCACATCGGATTCGTCTCCGCCCGTCACATGATCGTCGCCGGCTCCGGCGTAAATCTCGAGATAGCCATCGACCACGCCGCTGCCGCCGAGATCGATCATATCGGTCCCGCTCGTGCCGCTGATCCCGCCTTCGATCGATTCGATACCGCGGAACCGGGCCGAGCCGGAACCTGCGCCAAATGTCGCGTTCTGCAGCACGAGATAATCGTAGCCCGTGCCGCCATCGATGGTGCCGCCGAGTATCTGCCCTGTGCCCAGCTGCAGGTAATCGTCCCCGCTTCCGCCGTTCAACGAGTCCGTGCCGGCGCCGCCGTAGAGGACATCGGCACCCTCACCGCCGTCGAGCGCGTCGTCGCCGCCATCACCACTGATTTCATCGTTAGTGGCGCTGCCGACGATGACGTCCGCACCGGCGCCGCCGCCGATGGTGAGAAAGGAACCGTCCGAAAACTGGCCCATGCCCGAGAGGTTCAACCGGTCGTCTCCAACTGTCCCGACGAGCAAGCCCGAGACGGATTCGATACCGGCGAAGGTCGCTGTTGCGGATGAGGCGCTGAAGGTCGCGCCTTGGAAGAGCAGAAAGTCGAAGTCTTCACCGCCATCGATCGCCCCACCGAGCACCTGACCGGCGCCCAGCGTCAACATATCATCACCCGCGCCGCCGTTCAGCCCATCCGTTCCCGCCCCGCTGACGAGGCTGTCATTGCCGTCCCCGCCATTCAGCGTGTCGTCGCCCGCGAGTCCGCTCAGCAGGTCATCGCCACTAAGGCCGTTGATGATATCCGCATCGCTCGTGCCATTCAGTCCGTCCGCGTCTTCGGTGCCGTTGATGATCGCCATTTTCATACCCCCCGGAAACAAATTGATATCGTATCGGCCCGCGCGGGCCGCGCTGCCTAAAGCGCCCACGTCCCCGTCAACGCAGTCACATCGCCCGTGAACAGCACCGAAAAATCCGCCACGCCACTGCCGTCGGTGTCGCCCAGCAACGTCGTCATATTGGTCCCCGCCACGAACGCCACCGTGACCTGCCCCGCCAAGCCCGAGAAGCTTGCCACCCGTACGAATGCATCGTTCACCCCCCCCCTATTCGCATTGGCATCGATCGCCGACAGATCGAGCACGTCGCCCGCCGCAAAATCCAGGATCCGGTCGGCATTGCTGCTGGCCGGGCTGTTACCCGTCGCCAGATAGACGAAACGATCATTGCCCGCTCCGCCCCCCACGCCCGTGCGCGCACGAAAAGCGCCGCACTCGCGGCGTTACAATTCCATGACATTCCGAAACCCCAACCCGAAGAATCTGACGCTTGCCTTTCCCGCGCAAGCTGTCAACGCTACAAGGTTAAAATGGCGATTTTGCGCCATTGTTACGACATCGAAATCGTCGTCCAGTCGCGGTCCGCCGAATCGATCCGAAATGGATGTAATTTTTCGCGCGACCGAAATCTTGACTTCACGACCCGCACGAGACCTCAGCGCGGTTCGACATCCGGCCGCGGTTCGTCACCCGTCTCGCGCTTCGCCCCGTCCAGCAACTTCGCGCGCCGCGCGATCTCGTCGCGCGCTGCCTGCTTCTCGGCCTTGGTCCGGCCGAACGCCACGCGGTGTTCAGCCGCCTTCGCCGCCGCCTCGACGCGGGCGCGCGCCTTGCGGGCAGTGCGCAGGTTGATGATCTCGGCCATCGCCATTCTCCCGCTCGTCGACACGATCGAGTGACCGCCACCGCCGCCCGACGCAACATCAATCGATCATATTCGGGAACCATATCGAAACCGGCGCATTTTGTCGCGGTGATGGCGATCGGACGAGCAAAGCAATCTGGCTTCCGCGCGAGAAGAACCGCCTCGTCACGTCACCCAACGGAGGGACAGATATATGCGTAAGATGATGATGATTTCGGCCGTGGCCGCCGCCGCCCTGAGCCTCGCCGGCTGCCAGAGCAAGGAAGCGGACAATATCGAGGAGGCTTCCGAGGCCAACGCGCAGGTCTATGAGGACATGGCCGACAACGCGACCAACGAGATGCAGGAAGACGCGCTCGAGAACAAGGCCGACGCCATCAAGGCGCAGGGCGAGGAAGACGCGAACAACAAGGACGACAATGGCGAGATCGCGCCGAGCGAAGTCGGAAACGTGACCCGCTGATCCCCACCCGGTCGCCCGGTTCGCCGGGCGGCCGGCGAGCCGTTCGGGCACGGTGTTCAGCTCCCGGCGCTCGAAAGGCTCAATCTTGCCTCCCATGGCAGGGAACGGCGTCGCGCCAGCGGCGCCGTTTTCCGTTGGGACGCGGGCAAGTCACGACGAGGGCACCGTCGCCCACATCCTGATCACCCGCTCCAGGCCGGAAACCACCCGCGCCAGCCGCGCATAATCGACCTTGTCGGGGCGGTCCCCCGGATGATGATACCAGGGATAGCGGAACGGCGCGGTGTCGGTGACCATCAGCGCCGGCACGCCGATCCGGTCGAACGACCAGTGATCGGACCAGTCGATCCCCTGGACGAAGCCCGGCGCGGTGCCGCCGACGCTGGGGAATGGCGCCGCCGCCCGGAACGCACCCACCGTCCGCCGCACGAACGCGCGCGATCCGGTGGTGCCGACGAAGGCGACGAAATCTCCGGTCCGGGGATAGAGCGCGCCCAGCGGCGGCGGATAATGCTGGCTGTTCGGCGCATCGCTGTAGAAGCCCATCGTCTCCAGCGAGAGCATTCCCATCAGCGGTTCGCCCGATCGCGCCAGATGCCGCGCATAGACCAGGCTGCCCATCAGGTCGGACTTGAAGAAGGGCGGCTCCTCGTTGACGAACAGCACCAGCCGGATGCGCAGCGCCGATCGCCCGCGCAAATCCGCGAGCATGTGCGCCAATTCGATCACCGCCGCCGTGCCGCTGCCATTGTCGTTGGCGCCCGCCACATTGGCATAGCTGTCATAATGCGCCCCGATCACCAGCGTTTCGGCTCCGGCGGTGGCCGGCTCGATCACCACCTCGATGTTGCGCACCATCCTTGGCCCGGCGCGAAACGACTGCCGCACGACCCGATAGCCGCTGGCCGTCAGCGCGCTCTCGATATGCAGCGCCGCCTGTTCGAGCGCCGCCGGGTGACGCACATTGTGCGGCACGCTCGCCACCGCCCGCACATGCCGCTCGAGCGCCACTGCCAGTTGCGCCTGTTCGCGTGTCAACGGCGGCAGCGTGCCGGCAAAAGAGCGGCCGGGCACCGCCGTCATCCACAGCAATGTCGACACCGGCAGCACCACCCACACCGAGAGGATCGCGGCGAGGATCAGCAGCTTGGTGCGCAGCGAACGCTCAGGCATGTCTTGCCGGCATCAAGCCGACTCCCGCTTCGTCCGCACATGCCGGTCGGAGGGCCGCTGCTTCACCACGCCGCGTACGCCAACGCCCAGAACAGCAGCCCGCTCACCAGCCCCAGTCCTCCCATCACCATGATCACGAATCCGGCGAACGGCGGCATCATAATCGCCATGAACAGTACGAACGAGAGCGACGTTGCGACGGTCATGACCATCGCCAGTCCTGCGGCCCGCATGGCGTTCATCAGATTCGAATCGCCCGGCACACCAAGTCGCACGAACCCCGTCAGCGCCAGCATCGCATAGCCCAGCAACAGCGCGACCCAGCAACCGATGCAGGCTTCCCAGGTGATCCGCAGGACCGCCAGTGCGGCGGCGGGCACCAGCGGTGCGATCGCCAGTCCGGCCGCCATTCGCCCGATCGGCGGGCACGCTGCGCGTTCCGCCGCATCCGGATCGATCGTCGCCATCATCGCCCGCAGTGGAGCATGGCCGCGCGGCTGACGCAATGCCACCCCCCTCACCCGCTCTCCGCCGCCAGTTCCCGCCGGATCTCCGCCGCCTCGTCGACCCGCCCCAGCCGCTCGTACAGCGCGGCGCGCGCGACCTGCGTCGCCCGGTGCTGCGCCGCGGTCACCCGGCCGGCGGGCGCGGAGGCCACGGCGTCGTTGCCATAGCCGCCCTCCAGCGCCTTGGCGAAATGGGTCGGGACGAGCAGGAAATCGATGTTCGCCTTCCAGCCGCTGCGCCCGGTTTCGCCGAGCAGGAAGCGCGATTTCTCCACCGCCGCCACCGCCTCGCGCCAGCCCTGCTCGCCATGTTCGGCGATGCGGCGTTTCAGCCGGGCGAGCCGTTCGCCGGCCAGCGACCGGCACGGCGAGAGCCCGCGGCGCTGCGCCATCTCGTTCCACACCGCCACCGCGGCCCGCGGCGGGAACGGTGCCGCCGTCGCAGCACCATCGAAGCCGGCATCGGCGATGACCGGGGGTCCATCACCGTCAGGTGATGGGGGAACAGGGGGGTTAGAATATATATCATTGGGGGGAGCGTCAGCGCCGTCACGCGCGTCACTTGCGTCACATCCGTCACCATCGTCACGCGCATCACGCGTGACGGCCGCCGACGCCTTGCGCCGGTTGCGATAGCGCGCCTGCCGCGCCGCGCCCGCCGAGCGCGACGGCAGCACGGCCTCGAGGTCCTCGACCGCGCGCAGCAGCGCGTCGCCCGAGAGACCGGCGGCGATCAGATGCTTGAGGGCGGTGGCGATGACGCTCACGGCAGTGGCGCCCGCTTCGCCTGATAGGCCAGGATCGCCAGCAGCAGTCGCCGCGATCCCCGCCGGCACATCTCGGCCCACGCCTGCTCGTCATAGTCGTCATCCCGATCCTCGGGATCGTCGATGACGGCATCCTCCGCCAGATCATCCTGCAACACCGCCATAGGCCACCTCCACCGCTGCCGCGACTCACCAGAAGTTCGCGTTATGTTCTGATGATAGGAGAAATCCTACATTGCAAGCGGAGTCGTTGGGTCGGCCGCATAATTTTGTTCGACGAGTCTAACGCGACGCCCTCTCCAGCGTTCGCGGTGAGGGTCTTCTTCTTTCCCAAGGCTCAAGCGCCAAGGATTAAGGCAGAAGAAGACCCTCACCTAATCCTCTCCCGCGAAGGCGGACGAAGGCTAGAGTCGATCGATTTGAACAAATCCCGATGCTCTCGGCACCCGCCATCAGTCGTCGATATTGCGCCTGAACGTCTCGGGCAGGAAGAAAATGCCGATCACTACCGTCGCCGCCGCGATCGTCACCGGATACCACAGGCCGTAATAGATATTGCCGGTGGCGGCGACCATCGCGAACGCCGTCGTCGGCAGGAAGCCGCCGAACCAGCCATTGCCGATATGATAGGGTAAGGACATCGACGTGTAGCGGATCCGCGACGGAAAGAGTTCGACCAGCATCGCCGCGATCGGGCCGTAGACCATCGTCACCAGCAGCACGAGCGCGGTCAGCACCGCGATCACCAGCGGCTTGTTCATCTGGTCGTAATCCGCCGCGGCGGGATAGCCCGCGGCCGCCAGCCCGGCCTTCAACTCGCCTTGATAGTCGGCGATCGCCGTCTTCCACGCGTCGGCGCTCCACGACGCCGTGCCGCGATCGGGCGCGACGAAGCTGCGTCCGCCGATATCGACCCGCGCCACCGTCCCCGCCGGCGCCGCGACATTGGCATAGTTGACGCCGGCCTTGGCGAGCCAGGCCTTGGCGATGTCGCAACTCGTGCTGTCGAACTTGTTCCTGCCGACCGGATCGAACTGGAACGAACATTCGTCGGCAAAGGCCACCACCGTCACCGGCGCGGTCACCTGCGCCTTGGCCAGCGCGGGATTGGCGGCATCGGTCAGCAGGCCGAACAGCGGGAAATAGCTGATCGCGGCGATCGCGCAGCCGGTGAGGATGATCGGCTTGCGTCCGATCCGGTCGGACAGCCAGCCGAAGAACACGAAGAATGGCGTGCCGATCGCCAGTGCGATCGCGATCATGATGTTGGCGGTCGCGCCATCCACCTTCATCGTCTTCTCGAGATAGAACAAGGCGTAGAACTGGCCGGTGTACCAGACCACCGCCTGCCCCGCGACCGCGCCGAACAGCGCGATCAGCACCCAGCGCAGATTGCCCCAGCGCGCGAACGCCTCGGTCAGCGGCGCCTTCGATGTCGTGCCCTCGTCCTTCATCTTCTGGAACACCGGGCTTTCGGACAGCTGCATGCGGATCCACATCGATACGCCCAGCAGCACGATCGAGACCAGGAACGGCACCCGCCAGCCCCACGCCTTGAACGCCTCTTCGCCCATCGCCGTCCGCAGGCCGATCACCACCAGCAGCGCCGCGAACAGCCCCAGGGTCGCGGTGGTCTGGATCCAGCTGGTATAGAGTCCGCGCTTCCCCTCCGGCGCATGTTCGGCGACATAGGTCGCGGCACCGCCATATTCGCCGCCCAGCGCCAGCCCCTGCGCCAGCCGCAGCGCGACGAGGATGAACGGCGCCGCGACACCGATCGTCGCATAGCTCGGCAGCAGCCCGACCGCGAAGGTCGAAAGGCCCATGATCCCCATCGTCACCAGGAAGGTGTTCTTGCGCCCGACGAGATCGCCGATCCGGCCGAACACCAAAGCCCCGAACGGCCGCACTGCGAAACCCGCCGCGAACGCCGCCAGCGCCAGGATGAAGCCGGTGGTCTCGTTGACGCCGGAGAAGAACTGCGCCGAGATATAGGCGGCGAGCAGCCCATAGAGGTAGAAATCATACCATTCGAACACGGTGCCCAGCGACGACGCCGCGATCACGAGCCGCTCGTTCTGCTTTACGTCGAGCGGTCCGAACCGTTCGTCGACCTCGTCGTCATATCCCTTCATGTGCCGCTGTCTCCCTGGTTGCGCACCTTGAAGCCGGATTTGACGGTGATTTCAATGCGGAGATTCAGCCTGCGTGGATGCCGCGGTCGTGTCCCGGACGGGATCGTCGGCCCCTGCCGTTCCAGGCAGGACGGCAAGGCTCGACCGGACTCCGCAAGACGATCACCGGGGTCCGGGGAAAGCCCCCATTGCCCCGGCTGCGACGCGTTCACGCAGAACGGGAACTGATCTCGCGCGCCAGCCGCTGAATCGCCTGCTCCAGCGTGTCACGTTCGCGCGCGTCCAGCGTGACGCTGCAGCTCTGCGCCTCGGCGAGCACCTCGTTCCAATGCGCGATGGTCTCGCGATAGACCCGTTGCCCTCGCAGGCGTTTTGCGCTCGCAACGGCATTCTGCACATTGTTGGTGATCGATCCTTCAAATTGCATCGAAATCGCTCCTGCTTGTGCACGGCGTGCTGGCGTGGAAAATCGCCCGACTCCAGTTCTCGATCAGATTGCCGCAGCGGTGCCCGCCCGGTTGGCTGAAATTACCACCGGAATACCGCGCTGCCGACCTGCGACATTGGCTGGTGTCGCCCCGGATCCCGCCGACCCAACCGCCGATCGCGGAGCGCCGACATCGTCGAACGTTGCCGCTCGCGCCTTGTTGAAAATCCGGTCGAACAGGCTCGGGCCATGCGGTTCGCGCGCATGGAATCCCGGTGCGGCGTGATAGCTGCGGCTGGGGATTTCGACGCTGCCGGCGGGAAGCGGGAGCGCGGCCGGTGCCAGGCCGCTGGGCTCGGGCTCAACGACTTCTGTCGCGACCACCTCCAGCGACAGGCAGTCGCCTGCATCGGCTTCGACATGGACCGTGGCCGCCGGGGGCATCGGCAGCGGCAATTGCGCTACCACCGGTGGTGCGATGGCCGGCGCCATCGGACTCGGCCCGGCAAAGATCACCGTCGCTTCTGGCTCGACCACCGGGTGTTGGGCCGCGATGATGTCGGTGATCGACAGTGAAGGCGTTTCCTCGCCGCATATCAGCCCGGTCGCGATGATCGACACACGAAAGCGGCCGGTAAAGCTGGGGTCGACCGCGGATCCCCAGATGATCTGGGCGTCGGGATCGAGCACCTGGCTGATATAGCTTGCCGCCTCGTCGATCTCCACGAGACCCAGATCGTCGCCACCGACGATCGAGATGATCAGCCCGCGCGCGCCGTCCATCACCCCGTCGAGCAGAGGGTTGGCGATCGCCAGCGCGGCGGCGGTCGTCGCGCGATCGCGACCAGTGGCCTCGCCGGTCCCGATCATCGCCTGGCCCATCCCGCCCATCACCGAGCAGAGATCGGCGAAGTCCAGATTGACCAGGCCGGGCGCCACCATCAGGTCGGAGATGCTGCGCACGCCCTGCGACAGGACGTCGTCCGCCATTTCGAATGCCATCTTGAACGTCGTCTCGGCGGTGGCGACGCGAAACAGGTTCTGGTTGGGAATCACGATCAGCGTGTCGACATGCTGTTCGAGTTCGGCAATGCCGGCATCGGCGGTCTTCCGCCGGCGGCGCCCTTCGAAGTCGAACGGCCTGGTCACGACGCCGACCGTCAATATGCCCAGCGCGCGCGCGGCGCGCGCGATCACCGGCGCCGCGCCGGTGCCGGTTCCGCCGCCCATGCCCGCCGCGATGAACACCATATGCGCGCCGCGCAGCGCACTGACGATCGCTTCGATCGATTCCTCGGCCGCCAGTCTGCCGATCTCGGCCGCCGAGCCGGCACCGAGGCCGTCGGTCGTGTGGCGGCCCAGTTGAATGCGATGGTGCGAAGGCGAGCCATTCAACGCCTGGGCATCGGTGTTCGCGACGATGAACTGCACGCCCCTCACCCCGTTGGCGATCATGTTGGCAACCGCATTACCACCGCCACCACCGACCCCGATCACGACGATGTGCGGATAGAGTCTTTCGATCGATATGGGTTGCAGGTCTGTCACAGCGAATTCTCCCGGGTCGGCAACTCCGAGTCGCCCGACCGATCCTTATTTAGGCATGTCTTCTCGGTAAACAAACCCTGTTTCGGCTTGATCGCTCCATTATAGGTAATGATACGTAGGATTATGCGCGATGAACGTCCTACGTAATTTTACCTGCTCGAATCTTATACTATGTTATACGTGTTTATACGGGAATCATGACTTTAACGAATGAAACCCCGATGCATCTTTTTTGCGCGATATCGGCGTCTAGGTGTTTCTACGATCTAGAAAGCGCCGCTCATATGAACAGATATTAACCATATGAATTGCGGGGTACGCATGAGAACGATCTATCTGGGTAGCGCGATTTGCAGGATGAACGGTCGTGGCGGTGTCGTCATGCCTCCCGAATTCCGTCGAACCGCAAATTGCCAGAAAAATATCAGTCAGCTTGTCGTCGGTCTTCATCGCACGTCGAAATGCCTCGTCGTCTGCCAGGAATCCTTTCTGACCAAACAGCACGATAATTCCTTCGAATATCGCAATCGCCTCGCGCCGGATCAATTGATCGAACATCATGATCGCCTTCGTCGCGCATATGGTTTCGTCGACTATTTTACGATGGACCATAAGGGTTCCGTCAACATTCCGCCTTTGATGTGCCAGCTCGCGGGCCTCGGCGAATCGCTTTTTCTGATTGCGGCCGGCGAAACCTTCGAGATCTGGGATCTCGAACAGCTGATGGCGACGGGACCGGCCGACCTCAAGCTGCTCGCCAGCCACATGACGAATGACAAATCTTGCAAGGAAGCAGGAAATGAAAAAGATGAATTTGCTGTGCCACATGCGCGATCACTCTCCGGTCGCGCCGGGAATCATATCGGCCCAGGGCTTCGCATTCAGTAAATGCCGTCGTTGCCACTGCGACATGCTGCGGTCATCGGCGCACGCCTCGGCCCGATGGATTCGTGTGCCGGAGGAATTCCGTGTCGTCTGGGGCAAGACGCCGCCCGACTTCTCGCACCGGCAGCAACAATCGCTCGCGACCAGGCTGCGTTACGGCGTCTGTGCTGCCGTGATGATCGAGCTGGCACACGGGCTTGCCGTCTGCGTCAACGCGTTCGCCAGTACGATGCGCGGCCGGGTCAGGCGAGTCGACGCACAACCGATCCGTCTGCCCGACCTTTCGACACAGAATTTTGCGTCCTGGTGGGTGGTCCGCCACCGGATCTATCTGCTCTATGGCATAAGACGGCTGGAATTCTTGCCCAATCAGGCGCGATGAAGCCGCAGGGCGACCCCGCTCCAGCCAGCCGGTCGATCAGCGCTTCGCCGCCTTCCACGCCTGGACCGCCGCGAACGTGCCGGAGATATGGCCGAGCGGCTCCATCGCATTGTGCGAATAGATGATCTTGCCACCCGGCACGATCACATAGGAGGTGCGATTGGAGCGGCCGGGCGCCATCGCCAGCGCGACGTCATAACCCTTGATCATCGCCGGCGTGGCGACGCCGACCGCAAACTTGTCGCGGCAATCCTCTTTCGAGAAACGTGAGAGATCGGCGATCGAATCCGCCGACATGCCGATCACCGTCGCCCCCAGCTTTGCGAAATCGGCGGTCTTCTCGGCGAATTCATGCGCCTCGATCGTGCAGCCCGAGGTGAAGGTCTTGGGGAAGAAATAGAGCACGACCGGCCCCTTCTTCAGCGCGCTGGCGAGCGAAAAGGCGAACGGCTTGCCCGCCAGCGCCGCCTGCGTGCTGAACGCCGGCGCGCGGACGCCGGGCTTGAGCTCGGCTTGCGCCGCCAGCGGCGTCGTCGCCACGGCGATCGTGGCGAGGATCTTGAGTTGCGTTTTCATCATCATCGTCCCGGCTGCAATTGTCGCGCGATCTTAGGCACAGCCGCCGGCAGGTCCAGCGCCGTTTTGGCTTGCGATCGATCCGGTCGCCGTTCAGCGAGCGAATCCGGTCCAGGCATGAGTTCGAAACGGCGTCGGGCGCGTCGGCCGGCATCGTCTACCATCACACCAGCACGGTCCCGATATCTGGCCCGATATCTGACACCTCGCCGAACAACCAGTCGACGAGCGGCGTGTGTCCGAATTCCGCTCGTCGCGCAGCGCGCTCCAACCGAGGCTGGAGCGGTTCGACGCCGGTATCGCCGACATCCGGCGCATGGTTGAACTGTGCCGGACGACGCCGGGCGTCCATATCCCGCCGACACGGATGACGCCGGAAGAAGTTCAGCAATTGTTGCGGATGATGAATTTTCCTTCGGCGCGGTCGATCGACGGCGATCGCTTCGGTCGCCGATGAAATCGCTTCCCATCACCGGCACCCGCCCCAATAACAGGAGCGAAACGGATCGGGGCTTGGGGGTACGGAGATGCCGGCGGCGCTCAGGCGATTCCGGATTTGGGGTATCGGACTGCTCGCCGCCGCGCTGGCGGCGGCGGTGCTGCTCCCGGCAGGTGCTGCGCCCTCCCGGCCGCTGTTCGACTGGTTCCAGCGCATGTCGCCGGTCGAACTCGACGGCAAGGTCGCGGTCGTGCTGATCGACGACGACAGCATAAGCGAGATGGGGCCTTGGCCCTGGCCGCGCTATTATATGGCCAATCTGGTCGAACGCCTCAACGAGGCCGGCGCGACCGTGATCGGACTCGACATGATCTTTCCCGAACGGGATCGCTTCAACGGTGCGACGATCGCCGGCCTCTATCCCGAACTGCCGCCCCAGGCGGCGGCCGATATCCGCGCTCTGCCATCGATGGACTCGACCTTCTCGCAGGCGATCGGCGCGGCGCCGGTGGTCGCCGGCCGCGTCGGCATTGCCGGCGACGCCGTCGCCCCGCGCCCCTCCGCCGATGCCCCGGCCTTTTCCGCGCCACTGCCGCCTTCGGTCGCGCATTATGCGCGGTCGATCGACAATCTCGAAGAGATCGACGCGATGGTGGTCGCGCGCGGCCTCATCAATGGTGCGCCGGAGGACGACGGCGTGGTGCGGCGCATTCCCGTCGCGGCAAGGGTCGGCGGCGCCGACACGTCCGGGCTGGCGACGGCGATCACGCAGGTCGCCCTGGGCGGCGAACCCCCTGCACCCGCGGCGTCGAATGGCAATCTCCGCGGGATTCGGCTGGGCGGCCGATTCATCCCGCTCGACGCGGATGGCAGCGCCATATTGCGATTTGGCGATCCGAAACGACAGACGGTGATCAGCGCGGTCGACCTTTTCCGCGCGAACTTCCGCAAGCATATGGTGACGGACCGGATCGTGGTGGTCGGCCTCGGCGCCGCCGGGACCAGCGATATCGTCACGACTCCGTTCGGTCCGCATTATGGCGTGATGGTCCAGGCCCAGGCCGTCGAGGCGCTGATCGATGGACATATTCTCGCGCGGCCGGACTGGGGCCGTCCGCTCGAACTCGGTCTGGGTATCGCGCTGGCGCTGATGGCGATCATCGGCGCGGCATGGTTGCGCGGCTATGCATTGCCGCTCGCCCCGATGATCGTCGCCGCAACGCTCGCTGCGAGCTGGCTCTCGTTCGATCGAGCCCAATTGCTGCTCGATCCGGTGTTGCCGCTCGGCATGGGGATGGCGGCAGGGCTGGCGGTCGCGACGGTCAAATTTGCGGAAACGGCGCGCGCGCGGGCGGAAATCCATCGCGCCTTCGACCGCTATCTGTCACCCGAACTGGTCGATCGCATCGCCCGCGATCCCAGCGCGCTCGAACTTGGTGGGGAAGAGCGCGACATGACCGTGATGTTCTGCGACATCCGCGGCTTCTCGGCGCTGTCCGAACAGATGTCGCCAAACGAGATCATCCGGTTCCTGATCGGATTCCTCACACCGATGACCGACATCCTGCTCGGCGGACGCGCCACGATCGACAAATATGTCGGCGACGCGATCATCGCGTTCTGGAACGCGCCGCTCGACGATCCGCACCATGCGGAGAACGCCGCGAATGCCGCGCTGGCGATGATCGAACGGCTCGTCGAACTCAATGCGACCATGCCGGCCGAGGGCAGATATCCGTGGCCGGGAACGGTCCGGATCGGCATCGGCCTCAATGCCGGGCGCATCTGCGTGGGCAATATGGGCTCCGAGCATCGTCTCAACTATTCGATGATCGGCGACGCCGTGAACCTCGCTTCACGGATCGAGGGGCTGACCAAATATTATGGGGTGGAGGCAGCGATCGGCGATGCGCTGGCGCGGCGACTGGACGGCTATGCTCTGCTCGAACTCGATCGCGTGCGCGTCGTCGGACGCGAGCAGCCCGAAACCGTTCATGCGCTGATCGGTGGCCCCGCCGTGCGCGCGACCGAAGCTTTCGCCGTCCTGGCCGAACGGCATGCCATCCTGCTCGCGGCCTATCGCGCGATGGACTGGAACCAGGCCGAAGCGGCGCTCGTGGCGATGGAGGCGGCCGGCGCACCGTATCTCGGCGGCCGGCTGTTCGATCTCTACCGTGACCGGATCGCCCATTATCGGGCGTTCCCGCCAGGTGCGGAATGGGACGGCGTGTTCCAGGCGACCGAGAAGTGACGTCCAGCGGGATCCCGGCCGCGCGCCTCAGCGGACGATGACCTCGATCCGGCGGTTGGCCGACATCGCGACATTGTCGCCGGTGAGGACCCGCGGATCGCGTTCGCCGCGGCCGATGGTCCGGATGATGTCCGGATCGAGACCCTTTGCGATCAGAACGCGGGCGAGTTCGTCCGCCCGGCGCAGCGAAAGCGCATCATTATAGGCATCGTCACCAACAGTATCGGTATGGCCGACGATCTCGACGTCGGCACCGGGACGCCTGGCGATCTCTGCGAACAGGGCTGGCAGAACCGCCAGAGACGCCAGGTCAAGATCCCCGGTGTCCGCAGTAAAATACAATGAATATAGTGACGGCGCTTTCGGCACAGCCTGCAGCATGGCTCCGACACGCTGATCGATCTGCCGCGGAGAGAGCGCGGATCGTACGACGGTCCCGCCTCGCGCTCTTGCCTGCTCGTTTGCCTGATCGATGACGATTTCGCCCTTGCCCGTCGGGTCGATGACCACCACCGCACCCGTCGGCCCGCCGGATTCCGACGGCAACAATATCATCGTCGTTTCATGCCCGGCACATCCGGCGAGCATGGACAGTGCGAGCGCCAGGATTGCCCTCATGCGCTTTACGGCACGGAAACGACGAATCGTGTTCCCCGCACACCCAGCAGAGCGGTCGGCGTGCGGACACGCATGGCGTCACGATTCTCATGAGCTATCTGCCCGGAAACGATAACGAGCGCCCCCCGGTCCGCCCGCGTCACGAATTTCCCTTTGCGCGTGGTGGGATTGAAGACGAATTCGGAGATCGCAATGCGCGAATTCGGTCCAATCGACATGCGCGTATTATCGACGAACGTGACGCCGATCCTGCCATTGGCGCCCGTGACCAAGGTATCGCCCTCGAGAATCGTGAGGCCGGGTTTTGCCGGCAGCGATTGCCCGGCTCGCAGGACCGAGGCCGTGCCGACCGCCAGTTTGACCCGCCCGATCTGCGCTGACGCCGGAAGACTGAACGCGAAGCACGCCAGCACCAGCGCAACGAGCATGCCAATGCGTCTCAACCCGGCCAATGCTGCCCCCGATCCATCGCGCCAATCGTCGCCGTGCGGCACAGACGTGTCAAGATCGCCATACACAGGCGCGCAATGCGCCCCGCCATCATTCGTAGGTGGCGGACGTCGTGTTGGTCTTGGCGTCGTAATGAACGGCGATCACGGAGACTTCGCACAGATTGAAGCCGGTCCATTCGGCAGTATCGCCATCCTCATAGACCGCCTTCATGTCCCACAGGCATGAATCGGTGTCGCGCGAAAAAGTGATCTTCGTCTGCTCGCCATCGCCGAGGACATCGCGGCCGAGGACATCTTCTTCCCAGTCGTCCGACTTGGCCGGAGACACATAGATTTCCTTGATCGTGTAGCCGGTATCGTTGATCAGCTTGAAATCCTGCTGCCCGGCAAAGGCGGTGCCCGTCATGAACAGGCCGGCCATGAACAGGCTGGCAGGCGCGGCCAGAGCGATCTTCCCCATTGTCTTTCCCCACCCGACGGCAGCGCATATCCGGCACTTCGCCTTCCTCTGCGCGTGCAGTCGATGACGCGGTGTAGATCGGCGGCTCATGCGCGGCAAGCGACGCGGGCGCCGGTCGAAGCCGCCCGCGATCGGCGGCCGGCCGGGCCGGGCATGCGCGCCGATGGCGTTGTTCGATCGCGACGCCGCGCCGTCAGCGCCCCAGCGCGGCCGACGCCACCGCGAGGGTCTTGCGATAGTCGCTCGATCCCTGCGGCACGCTTGCCCAGTTCATCAGGCTGTCCTGGCAGAACGCCTCGCGCCAGATCCGCGCGGCGACCGCCTCGACTTCGTGAGGGCGCGGCTGGCGTCCTTCTGACATGCATGCGATCAGGGCGCGCGGAAGCGGGCGGGTCATGGGCATCCTCTCCGATGGCCGGCTCTTGCCGGCTCTTGAACTGCTTATGGCAGATCTTTGTGACATTCGCACTAACAATGATCAGGCGATCGCTCACCCTGCGCAATATTGCCGTTCGACCGCTTGGAACTCCGGAACGCTCTTGCCGGCATCGAGGCTGGTGAGGTTTCTCGCGCGGCGGATTTCGGTCCACAGCCGCGCCGCCTTGCCGATCTCGCGACAGGCGTCGGCACGGCGTCCAGCAGCAACCAGGATCAGCGCATAGGAAGGATAGCCCAGCGCCAGATCGCGCCTGCGTTCGGGATCGGCCGGTTCGGCGGCATAACGGCGTTCGCGCAGCGCGACGCTCAGCGCTGCGGGCAGCACGGCCTCGGCATTGCGGTTCATGCCCCGCAGCACGTCTGCCTTCTGATTGTAGATCATCAGCAGCTGCTTCTCCGCGTTCGAGTCGGGACCATAGGCCAGCACCTGATCGAGCGCCGCGATCCCGCGGTCGGCGGCGGCGAGCGCCTCGGTCGGACGTCCGCTGTCGTTGAGGCTGCCGCTGAGATTCCACTCCACCTCGCCTTTGCGGTTGAGCCACACCGGCGTGTTCGCCTTGCGCGCCAGTTCGGCATCGACGATCGCCCCGGCCTGCCGATAGAAGGGCAGCGAGGCCGGAATGTCGCCGGCATAATAATGGGCGTCACCCAGCCGGTTGAGCAGGCTGGTCTCCAGCAGCCGCGCGGTCTGGCGGAGCGCCGGCGGCACGTCGATCGCCCGCAGCCGCGCCAGCGCGCGCCGCAGGATCGGCATCGCTTCACGCGCGCGATTGGCCCAGATCATGTCATAGGCCTCGTTCTTCTCGGTCGTGATGCGCCCCAGCAGTGCGCCGGGTCGGCCCGGTTCGATTGCCAGCGCGCGATCGAACCAGCGCCGTGCGGCGAGGCTGACCTGCGTCGCGTGGACATTGTCGATGCGCAGCGTCCAGCGACTGGCGTCGACCCAGCCCTGTTCTTCGAGCAGCGCCGGATCGTCGGGCCGGGCCGCCAGTCCCTCGGTGAGCAAGGCCTCGGCCTTGTCGAGCGACCGCAGCGCCGCGCGCGACCGGCCGAGGCTGGTGACGTCGGGCACGCCCTCCACCATCGCCAGCCGGCGATAGCCGCTCGCCGCATCGAGCAGCAGGTCGGCGGGCGCACCGCGCGAGACCCGCAAGCGATCGAGATAGGCGCCGCTGGTCGCCGCGATCCGGGTTCGCGCCACCGTCGTGCCCGGTGCGTTGCCCAGCTCGTCATAGAGATCGTAGAGCATGAAGCGCGACAGCCGGTGCACCTCGGCGAAGCGGGCATCCGCATCGGCGCGCGCCCGTTCGGCGCGAATCCACGCGAACGTCGCGAACAGGCTGATCGCCAGCAGCATCGCCATCGCCGCTGCCGTCAGCGCCACGCCGGTGCGATGGCGCCGGACGAACAGCCGCCCGCGTGCGACCGCGCCCAGCGGCCGCGCCGCGACCGGAAGATGCTGCGCCCAGCGGCAGAGATCGGTCGACAGCGCCTCGACGCTGCCATAACGCCGCGCGTCGTCCGGATCCGCCGCACGGCCGGCGATGGCGGCGAGGTCCGGGTCGGTCGCCGCTTCGTCGATCCGGCGCAACATCACGCCGAGCGCGTAGACATCGTCGGTGATCGCGGGCGGAGCGCCCTCCAGCCGGCGTGGGCTCGCGAACGCGCGCGTGAGCGGGCTGATCTCCTCGACGCCGTCGCCGTCGTCGGCGGCGATCAATCGGGCGATGCCGAAATCGAGCAGTTTGACGCTGCCGTCCGCGCGCACCAGGATGTTGCCCGGCTTGAGGTCGGCATGAACCACCAGCTGCTCGTGCGCAGCCTGCACCGCCTCGCAGACGCGCCGCATCAGCGCCACTTTCTGCTCGAGCGTCGGCGCGTTCGCCGCCGCCCAGGCGTCGAGCGGAAGCCCCTCGACATATTCCATCGCCAGCCAGGGTTGGCCGTTGCCGGTCGTCCCGTAATCGAAGTCTCGGCCTTCATCGAAGATCCGGCCGCCATCGATGATCCGCGCGATCCCGGGATGGTCGAGCCGCGCGAGGATGCGCCGCTCGGCATCGAAGCGTCCGACCGCGGCCTCGGAGAAGCGTTCGCTATGGATCAGCTTGATCGCGACGCGTTGATCGAAGCCGCCCTCCACGCGCCGCGCCCGCCATACCTGCCCCATGCCGCCGGCACCGAGCAGGGACTCCAGCCGGAACGCGCCGATCCGCTCGGGCGGCGGCGGTGCGGGCGTCGCGTCGGGCACTTCGGTCGGCATCGCCGCGCGGGCGCCGCCGAAGCCGCGCATCAGTTCGGCGACGCGCGCCTGCACCTCGGGCGGTTCGGCGGCAAGCTCGTCGGGAACGATCGTCAGCGTATCTTCGGCGGTCAGCCGTTCGACGAGCGCGAGCGCGCGCCGTTCGGTTTCAGGCGAGCGCGGCCGCATCGCCGTTCAGATGATCGTGCAACCAGGCGCGCGCCGCCTGCCAGCGCCGCTTCACCGTCCGCGCCGCGAGGCCGGTCAGCCGCGCGGTCTCTTCCACAGTCAGCCCGAAGGTGAAGCGCAGCTCGACGATGCGGGCATGTTCGGGCGAGAAGTCTGCCAACGCCGCCAGCGCCCGGTCGAGCGCCTCGGCATCGATGCCCGCCGTCGCCGGCGCGTCGGGCCAGGTCGTGACATGCTCGGGCGGCGTGCGTTTCGCCGACGAAGCCGCGCGGGCCTGGTCGATCAGCTCGCGTCGCATCATCCGCGCCGACAGCGCGAGCATGTGGCCCTCGTCGTTGACCGCATCGTCGCGCAGCGCCAGCAGGCGGATCGCAACCGTGTTCGCAAGTTCGGTCGGATCGATCAGCGCCTGTCCCTGCTCGCGCGCCAGCAGCTGGCGCGCGATCCGCCGGAGTTCGCCATAGCAATCGACCACCAGAACAGGCTGCATCGCGTCCGACATCCCCACCGCCCGGCATACGCCCCGGACTACGATCCCCATCGGGATGGCTGAAGAAGCCTGACGAACGCCGCTTCGGCAATGCCGCGGATCACACCCCGGCAATCTGTCCCATAACGGCGCGCGCGCCAAGCGCCGCGCGCTCTGCGCGCACGTAAATCGGGAGAATCGCTCGAATCTTTTTTCGCCCGTTGGTGGCCCCCTGCCCGCGCCATTCCCGCTTCTGGGGAAATGGTGTGGAGCCGGCGGCCTTTCGTCGCCGGGCGTGCGGGAGACAGTAGATGCGCTTCATCGACAGTTTGACGGACAGCAATGGCTGGACTCGGGTCGGGTCGGGTCAGTTCGGCGCCGCCGCGCGGCGCGGCGATCCGGGATCGACGATCCAGAGCGGCGGCGACGACACGATCGTCGCGACCTCGGGCACCGTCGATGGCGAAGGCGGTCGCGACCGGCTGGTCTCCGATTATTCGACCAGCGGCTACGCCGTCCACATGGGCGCACCGCAAGGCAGTTTCGGCGCCTATACCGGTACCGTTTCCGGCGATTATGTCGGCACGGTAACCTATTCCAACATCGAGGATTTCACGATCAGCGGCGGCTCGGCCGGCGACGACATCGTCACCGGCCAGGGCGACGACATCGTCTCGGGCGGCGGCGGCAACGATCTGATCGGGGTCGGGCGCGGCAACGACAGCGCCAATGGCGGCGGCAATACCGATAGTTTGAGCATCGACCTGTCCGACGAAACGGTCGGAGTGACGATCGATCTGCGCCTCGGCCTCGACGTCCAGCAGCAGGCCGGCGGCACCGGGTCGATCCGCAATTTCGAACAGTTCGGGGCCGTCACCGGCTCCGCCTTCAACGATGCGTTCTACGAAACCGCCGTCGCCGGCAACGCTACGTTCGACACCGGCACCGGCAACGATCTCGTCTCGGTCAGGAGCGGCAGCGATGTCGCCACGCTGGGTGCGGGCAATGATACTTTGGTGGTCGATTATCGCTTTACCGGCTATGCGGTCTATCTCAGCGGATCGCTGTCGGGCACCGTCGCCGCCGGCTATTCCGGCGACTATGCCGGCGACTATGTCGGCTCGGCGAACTTCACCGGCGCCGAGAGTTTCCAGATCTTCAGCGGCAGCGCCGCCGATACGCTGACCACCGGCGACGGCAACGACGTCGTCGAGACGCTCGCCGGCAATGATGTCGTCGCGGTCGCCAAGGGCGTCGATGCGGTCGATGGCGGCGCCGATTCCGACACGCTTTCGATCGACGTGTCGGACGAGGCCGCCGGCATCACGATCGACCTGACGATCGGCGGTGGTGCGCAGCAGGCGTCGGGCGGCAGCGATTCGGTCCGCAACTTCGAGGGCTTCGGCACCGTCGTCGGCTCGGCCGGCGCCGATGTGTTCCGCGAGGGCCTTTTCATCGCCAACGGCAATTTCTTGACCGGCACCGGCGATGATCTGGTCGCGGTGATGTCCGGCAGCGACACGGTCGCGCTGGGCGACGGCACCGACACCTTGATCTTCGATCGCAGCTACAGCGGCTATGCCGTCTATCTGAGCACGGCGCTCGGCGGCAGTCTCGCCGCCGGCTATTCCGGGACCTATAATGCCGATTATGCCGGGTCGGCGGTATTCAGCGGCGTCGAGAACTTCCAGGTGCGCGGCGGCGGCGCCGGCGACACGCTGATCACCGGCGACGGCAACGACATCGTCACGGGCAATGCCGGCAACGATGCGCTGACGGTCGGCGGCGGCACCAACACCGTCGATGGCGGCGCCGACACCGATACGCTGAGCATCGACCTGAGCGGCCAGGCGACGGGCGTGACGATCGACCTGCGTCTGTCCGGCCAGCAGGACACGGGTGGCACCAATTCGATCATGAACATCGAATCCTTCGCCGGGCAGGTGATCGGATCGTCGTTCGGCGACACGCTGATCGAGGGCAATTATGCCGTCAACGCCGCTTTCTCCACCGGCGGCGGCAACGATCTCGTCCGCGTCACCAACGGCAGCGACACCGTCGATCTGGGCAGCGGTACCGACACGCTCGTGTTCGACCGCAGCTATAGCGGTTATGCGGTCTATCTCAGCGTCGGCATCACCGGCAGCCTCGCGACCGGCTATGCCGGCACGCTGTATGGCGACTATGCCGGCAGCGCCGCGTTCACCGGCGTCGAGAATTTCCAGATCTTCGGCGGCAGCGCCGGCGACACGCTGACCACCGGCGACGGCAACGACACCGTCTCGGGCAATGCCGGCAATGACGCGATCTATGTCGGCGCCGGCGCCAACATCGTCGATGGCGGTGCGAATGTCGACGTGTTGGGGATCGATCTCTCCGGACAGGCCGTCGGCGTCACCATCGATCTGACCCTCGCCGGCCAGCAGAATAGCGGCGGCACCAATTCGATCCTCAATTTCGAGACGTTCGGCGGCACCGTCACCGGCAGCGCGTTCGCCGATCATCTGATCGAGGGCAATATCGTCGCAAACGCCACCTTCAACACCGGCGACGGCAATGACAGCGTCAAGCTGCTCAATGGCGACGACACCGTCGACATGGGCGCCGGCACCGACACCCTGATCTTCGACCGCAGCTATTCGGGCTATGCGGTCTATTTCAGCGTCGCCGTGACCGGCTCGCTCGCGACCGGCTATTCGGGCAAGCTGACCGGCGACTATGCCGGTTCGGCGACGTTCAGCGGCGTCGAGAATTTCCAGCTGTCCGGCGGCGGTTCCAATGACGTCCTGACCAGTTTCGACGGCGCCGACAGCATCAATGGCGGCGGCGGCAACGACACGCTCGACGGCGGCGCCGGCAACGATATTCTGAGCGGCGGGCTCGGCGTCGACACGTTGAGCTATGCCAGCGCGACCGCCGGCATCACGATCAGCCTCGCGGCCGCCACCGCACAGGCGACCGGCGGCTCGGGCAACGACACCATCTCAGGCTTCGAATATGTCGCGGGTTCCGCGTTCAACGACATCCTGACCGGCGACGCCGGCAACAACATCCTGTCGGGCGGCGACGGCGACGACATATTGGTCGGGGGGGCCGGCAACGACACGCTGAACGGCGGCAACGGCGTCGACAGCGTGTCGTTCGCCGGGGCAACCTCGGCGGTGAATGTCAACTTCGCGACCAATACGATCACCGGCGGCGCGGGCATCGGCAGCGACACGCTGAGTTCGATCGAAGGCGCGATCGGCACCAATTTCAACGACAGCCTGACCGGCAATGCCGGCGCCAATAATTTCAACGGCAGCGGCGGCAACGACACGATCAACGGCGGCGACGGCGACGACATGATCGAGGGCGGCACCGGCGCCGATACACTGGCGGGCGGCAATGGCGTCGACACCCTGACCTACGCCTCGGCAACGGCGCGCGTCGTCGTCAACCTTTCGACGGTGGCGGGCCAGAGCACGGTGGGTGCCGGCACCGATACGGTCTCGGGCTTCGAGAATCTGATCGGCTCGGCGTTCAACGACACGCTGACCGGTACCGCGACCGCCAATGTGATTACGGGCGGTCTGGGTCTCGACGTGATCAACGGCCTCGGCGACAACGACACGCTGCTGGGGGGCGACGGTAACGATACATTGCAAGGCGGCGACGGCGACGACAGCATCGACGGCGGCGCGGGCGCCACCGATGTCGCCAGTTTTGCGACGGCGGCGACCGGCGTTACCGTCAGCTTGCTCGCCGTCGGCGCGCAGGCGACCGGCGGCGCCGGCAGCGACACGCTGATCGGGATCGAGGGGCTGACCGGTTCGGCCTTCAACGACACGCTGACCGGCGACGCCAATGCCAACAGCCTCAGCGGCGGCATCGGCAACGACCTGATCTCGGGCGACCTCGGCAGCGATTTCATCGACGGCGGCTCGGGCCTGGATACGCTCGATTATTCGCTGGTGGGTGCCGGCATCACGCTCAACCTGATCAGCCAGTCGGCGCAGAACACTGGTGGTGCCGGTATCGATACCGTCCGCGGGATCGAGAACGTCATCGGCACCGCGTATAACGACACGATCACCGGCAATGAATTCGGCAATATCTTCACTGCCGGCAATGGCGACGACATTTTGGTCGGCGGCCTCGGCAACGATACGTTGAACGGCGGCGCCGGCATCGACACCGCCAATTACGCCACCGCGACCGCCGGGGTGAAGGTCAATCTGACGATCCTGACCGCGCAGAGCACGATCGGCGCCGGCAGCGATACGCTGAGCGGGATCGAAAACCTGAACGGTACGGGCTTCGACGACCAGTTCACCGGCGATGGCGCCAACAACAATCTCGTCGGCAATGGCGGCAATGATATATTGATCGGCGGCAATGGCGACGACATCATCAACGGCGGCGCCGGCAGCGACACCGCGAGCTATGCCACCGCCACCACCGGCGTCACCGTCAATCTCGCGACGACGATCGCGCAGAACACGATCGGTGCCGGCTTCGACACCTTCCTGTCGATCGAGAATCTGGTCGGCTCGACCTTGAACGACACGCTGACCGGCAGCACGCAGGTCAACACGATCAGCGGCGGCACCGGTAACGACATCATAGACGGCGCCAGCGCCAACGACATCATCGATGGTGGCTCCGGCAACGACACGCTGCTCGGCGGCAATGGCGACGATCTGCTGACGCCGGGCGCGGGCAATGACAGCATCAACGGCGGCGCCGGCATCGACACGATCATTTATGGCGTGACCGCCGGCGGCGTGACCGTCAATCTCGGCCTCGCGACCGCACAGACTGTCGGCGGCGGCCAGGGCATCGACACGATCGTCAATGTCGAGAATATCAGCGGCTCGACCTTCGGCGACACGCTGACCGGATCGGCGGCGGCCAATGTGCTGACCGGCGGCGCCGGCAAGGACATGCTCGCTGGTGCCGGCGGCAACGACCGCTTCGTCTATCTCGCGACCGGCGACAGCGTGGTCGGCGCCAATGCCGACCGGATCGTCGATCTGAACGCCGGCGATATCCTCGATCTGTCGGGGATCGACGCCAACGCCAACACGGTGGGCACCAATGACGCGTTCACCCAGGTCGGGGCTTTCTCGAACGTCGCCGGGCAGTTCACGCTGGCGTTCGACGGTGGCTCGAACATAACGACCTTGCTTGGCGATACCGACGGCAATGGCGTGGCCGACTTCTCGATCCTGTTCACGGGGGATGTGACGGCGCTGACCGCGAACTGGGTGCTATAGCGCCCCATATCTGTCCTGATCGGGACGCCCCACCATCGTTGCCGCCGGCAAGACGTTCACTTGCACGTCGACCGCGGTTTATGACGGCGACGGCCCGATTTGGTGCGCCGAGGGTCCCAAGGTCCGTCTTGCCGGGATCGCTGCTCGCGAGGTCGACGGGATCTGTCGGCCGCACCAGCCCTGCCCGCGGTGATCGGGCGTCGATGCTCGCGACCACCTCGTAATGCTGCTAGACGGGCCTCGTGGGCGCCAGGAGACTGGTCATATCGTCGTGTAGGCCAAGCCGCTGCGCTGTCTGTCGGTGGGCCGGGGCAAGGGCAGCAGGACCGCGGCGGGGTGCTCGCTCGGTCGGGTCGATCTGTCTTGCGCAATGGTACGTGACGGCTATGCGCTGCGTTGGCCGCAGTACGGCGGGGCGCGGGTTTGCGGAAGGAGGTTCCTCGGCCGAATCAACTGAGCGCAGAAATCACTCCCATAGTGACTCGACGGCACCTAAACGATATTGAGGGCGGATGCCCGGTGACCCGCACAAGTACGTCATCTACATCGACGAGGCTGGTGAGCCAGGGGTGAAGCAAAAGCCAGCGGTAGAGCTCCAAAAATCCTCCGAATGGTTTGTCGTATCAGCTGTCGTCGTCAGCGCCGAGCGAGATCAGGATGTTGTCGATTGGGTCCGCGACATGCGCGAGGCTGTTCGTGCGCAACAGAGAACTCCACTGCATTTTCGCAAATTATCTCGCCCCAACCAAGAGCGTGTGAGCCGGATGCTGAGTACGAAAGATGTTCGCATCTTCACGGTGGCTTCCCACAAAACGAACATGCGCGGCCACCAAAATAGGCGGCTCGGGTCGAGCTTAGGCCGCGGCGAGTTCTACAACTGGTGCTTGCGGTTACTCCTTGAGCGGGTCACGGACTGGTGCGCGAGGCGATCGCGAAAAGCTGCGCAAAAAGTAGAACCGGCGCGATTGATATTCTCGGAACGCGGCGGACATGATTACGATCACCTCACTAGCTATATTGATTTGCTCAATATGCAGGCGAGCGCAGGCACAACGTTTCTGGCCGTCCGCGAGATCGCGCCCGGAGTAATTTCGTCATCTACTTGTGAAATTCTCCCGCACCATCAGCGAGCAGGCCTTCAGCTGGCCGATATTGCTGCCAGCTCATTCTTTCAGGCTGCCGATTCGCAGTTGCCGACACATTCCCTCGCGTGCGCCACGTCTCTAAAATTGCGAACGGCAATCGCTCCGCGGAAGCGCGACCAAGCCGAGTATGGGCTATTGAAATTACCGTTCCGGCATCAAGGCGAGATTCTTGAGGCTGACCGGCCGCTCTTCGAGTTGTTCGGCTATGTATGGTAAAGGGTTGGCGGGCCCTGGCCTTCTTGTCATCGCCCGGTGAACAGGCCGCCATCCGCGGGCAACCATCCAAACGACTGCCTTCACGCGCGCAGCGATCAGGCGAAAGGGATACCCAGCGCATCCCGCCGCCCATCGTTCTATGTTATCTGAGCTATCGCCTCAATTGGCCGACAAATTTGCTCGACTCGTCTCAACGCTGTGGCGAGTCCGCTCGTCGCAAATCCCGCCGTCTGTCTTCCGAGACTTCACCCTGCTGTTCAGAAGAGATCTGATTCGTGGTCGGTTGCAAGGCATAGCGTTCGATCAGGGGAGGCGCACATGCGGGGGATACTGATCATCGCGGCGATGTCGATCGCCACGCCAGCCATGAACCACGGCGGCGGACTGAACGCCCAAGGCTGCCACAATGACCGGCGGAACGGCAGCTACCACTGCCACCCCGTCGCATCAGCGCCGGCGCCGCGACCTATGGGCATTCTCAGCGCGCCAAGGCGATCCTCGGGCGGCTCATACCGGAACTCCGCCGCTGCTCGCGCTGCCGGCGCGGCACCTGTTCGCGAAGGCGATCCGGGCTATGGTAGCCATCTCGACCGGGATGGGGATGGGGATGGCGTGGGATGCGAGTGACCAACGGCGGACTGATAAACGTGATTGCGAGCCCATGCCTGGCTGCCTCCTTTCTCGCCGCGTGCGGCAACATCGGAATGGAGCGCGCGGAGGTGATTCCCGTAGAGCCTGGACTTTGGCGATTCACCGTTGGATCGTTGATCACAGAGATCCCCTACGACGAAGACATTCGGCGCAAGGAACTCCGTGGCAAGCCGCAGGTTAGCGAGCGCTGCGTTACGGGCAATCAATCGGGCGTGACGCCTGGGCGGTTTTTGATGCCAGGGGCGCGGAGCTGCAGCTTCACGGATCTACGCATTGGATCCGGCAGACTGACTGCCCAACTGCACTGCACGTTAACCCATCCTGCGTTTCGGGGGTTGAAGCTTGATACCGAGTTTGACGGCACCTTCACTCCGTCCCGCATCGACCTATCGAGACGCATAACCACGCTAAATCGATCGGGAGGCCGAACGGTGCTGACAGGCCCCACGTCAGCCGTGCGGATAGGCGCATGCAAAGCCTGATGCTTCATCCCGCCGACCCCTTGCCATCATCGCTGCTGACAGATTGGGAACTGACAGCCATTGCTGCGCGCATGGTCCAGCGGCCTGACTGCAACATCTATGTCGCCGAGCAGATCGGCCGCCCCACTTGCAAATCGCGGTCTCCCGTGCGGACAAAGCCGACCAACTCAATCCTTCACTGCGCCGGTGATCTGGCGTAGGGGCAACGCTTCCGTGAACACAGACGATTATGCCTGGCCTCATCACGGTCATCGGTGGCTGATATGAGTGGAGAGTGAGCGTGCCATATTATATGGGAACTGAAGGCGATGATGTCCTCATCGGCAGCTTTTCTTCTTCCAACCAGATGTATGGTTTGGGAGGAAATGACATCATGCATGGCGGCATCTTCGACGACATCATGAGCGGCGGTGACGGCGATGACATGCTGGAAGGCGACTATGGGTTCGACCTGCTCGATGGTGGCGCCGGCAACGACACGGCGATCTTCACCGAGAATTATGGCGTGACGGTCAATTTGGCCACCGGCACTTCCAACGGTGGGGGAGCGAGCACACTCGTAAGCATAGAAAATGTGACGGGCTCCGACCTTGCCGATACGCTGATCGGCGACGGGGGTTCCAACATTCTGCGCGGGGGCCTCGATAACGACGTCTTGCGTGGCGGCGATGGCAATGACGTACTCGATGGTGGCGAGGGCCGCGACAGACTCTTCGGCGGTGCCGGCGTCGACCTGATCACCTTCGCGCTGGCATCGGCCGGAGTGACGGTGAATCTCGCCATAACCGGTGTGCAGCGCACAGGCGGATCGGGTGACGACGCCCTGACCGAGATCGAGAACATCACGGGATCGGGTTTCGACGACACGCTGACCGGCACGAGCGGCAACAATGCGATCGCGGGCGCGGCCGGCAACGACCGCATCGATGGCGGCGGCGGCAACGACATCCTTCAGGGCGGCGACGGAATCGACACTGCCATCTATGCGTCCGCAGCGGCGCGTGTGGTCCTGAACCTGGGGCTCGCCGCGGCACAGAACACGATTGGCGCTGGCACCGATCGACTCACCGGCTTCGAGAATATCACCGGCGGCACGTTCAACGATACGCTGACCGGGACGGCGGCCGACAATGTGCTTGAAGGCGGTGCCGGGCTCGACACGCTGACCGGCCTCGCCGGTGACGATACGCTGCGCGGTGGCGACGGGAACGATATGCTGCAGGGCGGCGACGGCGGCGATGCGCTCGACGGCGGCGCGGGCACAATCGACATCGCCAGCTATTCGACGGCGGCAGCGGGCGTCTCCGTCAGCCTGCTGGCGGTCGGCGCGCAAAACACCGGTGGTGCCGGCACCGACACGCTGATCGGCATCGAAGGGGTTATCGGCTCGGCGTTCAACGACTTGTTGATCGGGAACGCCAATGCGAACCGCCTTTCTGGCGGCGCCGGCAATGACCTGATCAAAGGCGATCTCGGTAATGATTTCATCGATGGTGGTTCGGGCGGCGATACGCTCGATTATTCGCTGGTCGGCGCGGGCATCACGCTCAACCTCATCAGCCAGTCGGCGCAGGTTACTGGCGGCGCCGGCACCGATACCGTCCGCGGGATCGAGAATGTGATCGGCACGGCGTATAACGACGTGATCACCGGCAACGAATTCGGCAATGTCTTCACCGGCGGAAACGGCGACGACACGCTGGTCGGTGGTCTCGGCAACGACACGCTGAATGGTGGCGCCGGGATCGACACCGCCAATTACGCGACGGCCACGGCCGGCGTGAAGGTCAATCTGACGATCCTGACCGCGCAGAGCACGGTCGGCGCCGGCAGCGATACGCTGAGCGGGATCGAGAACCTGAACGGCACCGGCTTCGACGACCAGTTCACCGGCGATGGCGCCAACAACAATCTCGTCGGCAATGGCGGCAATGATATATTGATCGGCGGCAATGGCGACGACATCGTCAACGGCGGCGCCGGCAGCGACACCGCCAGCTATGCGACCGCCACCACCGGCGTGACCGTCAATCTCGCGACGACGACCGCGCAGAACAC
>Ga0268264_10000500_pt1 | contig 51305 bp, 40 predicted proteins | sample KBSSwiS32_FD_190357 | JGI IMG/M metagenome (GOLD analysis project Ga0268264, IMG submission 190357) | Switchgrass rhizosphere microbial communities from Kellogg Biological Station, Michigan, USA - KBS Switchgrass S3-2 (SPAdes) (version 2) | ecosystem: Host-associated > Plants > Roots >... | reverse complement strand
AAGTGCATGTCGGCGGACTAAGGGGGCGCGCCTGTCTTGGCGAGTCTCTGTGAAATCCCTCGGATTGGCTCGCGCTGCCAACAGTCAGCCGTAAACCGTTCACAAGGCGGATCGATTCAAGCCTTCGCTGATTTACGCTTCCCGGTTCCGGCGAGTCGGGCGGGGGGAGAATGCAAACACAAAGCCCAATACAACAGCGCGAGCCCGAGCCCTCGCTCGGCAGCGGCGAGATCGCCGAAGGCCTAATGCTGTGGCGCGCGAGCACGCTGCGGATGATCCGCCTGCAACTGGCGATCGAGCAAGGCGACCGCCGGGCAACGCTCGAGACCGTAGACGACCTCGTGGCGCTCGATCGCCAGCTCCAGGACTATCTCGCGCCGCACGTTCCAACCGGTGTTATGGCGGAACTCGAGGCGGAACGCGCGGCGCTCAACCGCGAGAAACTGACCCTGGCGGCTGGTGTCATCCGCAGGCCGGAACCGGTGGTTCAGGTTGCAGAGCCGGCCGACGACTGGCTCGGCCCGGGCGACCTGGCGGAACAGGAGGAACCACGCCGCAGCCGCCGGTGGATGATCGCCATCCCCATTGTCGGATCCGCGATCGCCGGCGGGACTTATGTCCTTACGGTGCCCGCAGCGCAGGCCTGGCTAATCGCCGCGATGAAGGCGCTGTCATGATCGCGTCCGACGGCTTCTTCCGCGCGAAAGAGCTCGAGGCCTATGAGGGCATGGGCTCGCTCGACGAGCATGGCGAGATCGTCCGCCTCATCCTTGCCGAGGCTTCGCTGCTCGCCGAGAAATATCGTTATGTCGCCCGCCACGACGTCCCGCACGTCAGGGAGCTTGCCGGCCTCATCGATCTGCTATGGCAGGAAATCGAGATGGAGAGCGTGCCGGTCGCCGAGACCAGCCCGCTCGATGAAGTCGGGATCTACTAAGCGCAGTAGAGGCGGCAGACGTTGTCGACGATGCGGTCGATGAACGCGTCATCGATCGAACGAGCGGCGATGAACTTGCGGAAATAGATCGGTCCCGCGGCGAAGGTGAACAGCGCTTCGCGATCGACGTCGGGCGCAAGCTCTCCACGAGCCATCGCCGCGTCGAACATCGGTTCGAGCTGCGTCATGCGACGATCGAAATAGGCGCGCGGGTAGTCTCCCGAGCCGCTCTGCAGCTCGATGCCGACCGCAAGCACCGCCGGCCCGAGCGGGGATTCGACCGCATCCCTGAGCTTGCGCAGGATCGAATTTAGATCGTGCGCGAAGCTGTCTCTTAGATCCGGCATGACGTCATTGGCGGCAAATGCCATCAACGCGTCGATGATTGCCTCCCAGCGGTCGGGGAAACGGCGATAGAGGGTCGAGCGCTCGATTCCGGCCCGCTCGGCGACGGCCGAAAAGGTGCAGGCCTGGACCCCGCCTTCGACCAGCAGGTCGAGGATGGCGTCGTGAATGTGATGCGTAACTTCCGCCGTGCGGCCGCCGGGGCGGCGTGCCACGGTCACCTCGGACGAAGTTGACATCCGGTTCACCTTCCCATAAACGCAACAGGTTGTAGCATTAACTGGATGCTCCTTACATGTCGATGAACAAATTCCGGCCCGCTACCGGCGGGCCGTTTTCTTTGCTGTTTTCCGCGAGAATCCCGGCTTGCCGGGATCTACGACATCGATGAGCGGCGTCGCCGCGAGTCGGGGCCTGCGGGTTCTTATCAGCGGCGCTGCGGACGGAGTTGGACTTGCCTGTGCATACGTATTCGCGGATCGCGGCGCCGAACTGATCCTGTGCGACAGTGACGGTAGCTCGCTGACCCGCGCAAGCGACGCTACCGGGGGATTCTCGCGCTTCTGCGACGTCATCTCGGAAGCGAGTGTCTCGGTCTTTGCATCTGAAATCGACGCCAAGTTCCACAACATCGATGTGCTGATCAACGCTGCCGGCGACGGCTACGTTCGATCGCTTGGAATGATGCAGATGTCGCGCGCGCTGCTTCCGATGCTGCGCCGGGGCAGCGGCCGCAGGCTCATCATCAACGTCGCGCCCGCCGGAGGAATGGCGGCCTCGGGCATGTTCCCGTACGCGAGCTCGCGCGAAGGATTCCAAGGGCTGTCGGACGCTCTCGCCGACCAGACACGCGGGTCGATGATCGACGTCGTCAGCATCGCTCCCAACCTGAGGTTCGAAGTGGACGAAAAGCCCGAAACGCCCTTCTACCGGATCGAGCGGGTCGACGAGACGGGGACCGCGGAGCGGATCCTCGAACTAGTCGGCTCGGCGCGGCCCGAATGGCGGCAACGCGCAATGCGCCGGAGCCGGCGCGCGTGACGTTCCTGACACAAGTGCGATACTTGGCCGAAACGCTAGGCACTTCATGCGGCTCCGGGCGTTGAGTAACCCAGATTAGACCGCGGAGCGCATCTTGCCCAAGGATCGCATCGTAGCGGTCGCTTTGCTTACCGAGAGCGACCTCACTGTGCTCGGCCCGACCTTCACGAGGGCCTGGCCGGTCGAAGACGCGCCGGTATTCGGCCAGCTCCTGCGAGAGATCGACAAGGCCGAGATCGAGCTCAGCCGGCGGGCCAGTCTGAGAGAAAAGACTGCTCGCTGAACTAGGTCGCCAGTGACGCGGTTCTAATGCGGATGGTCGCGATCGAGCTGGGCGCGAAGGCGCTCACCCGCCATCTCGCGCGCGGTATCGTGGGGAAGTCCGAGCGCGTCGGCGATCGGCTCGCCGAGCAACGCATCGCCAAGCGCCAGCAGGACAAGCCACAGGGTTGTGTCCGGCACGTGATGATCCTCATGGCCCACGGTGAGCTGGTCGACGAGGCGGTGAATCGATTCGAGGATCCCGCCGAGCGCATCGCGGTTCCCCGACAGGATCATCCATGCGGCGAGTGCCCCGGCACCGCCCTTGCCGAACGCGTCGAACGTCATATCGACAATATCGCGCGCATCGGCCTCACCCACGCGAGCGCGCTCGACGGCGGTCGCAATCTTCTCGTTGACCCGGTCGGCCATGGATCGGGCGAGCTCGGACTGAAGCTCCGCAGCCGAACCGAAATGATGGAGCAGGTTGGCGTGGGTTCTACCGACCTCCGCGGCGACGGCCTTGAGCGTAACCGCCTGCGGTCCGCGTTCGAGCAGGATCCTGCACGCGGCATCAAGCGCGGCGGACCGGCTTTCCTCCGGGCTCAGGCGTTTTCGAGTTATTGACATTCGTGTAAGTTACGATAGCTTCGCATCATGAGCACGACGACCCTTCCGACGCCAGCCGACCTCACCATCACCCCGCGCGACCGCAGGTTCGGGCGCCAGGCCGCGACGCCGCGTCTTTGGCACGCCGGCCGCGTCGAAGCGACTGCAATCTATAATGCGCTGTCGAGCACGTTCCCGGTCGGCGAGGCTTATTTCGTCGAAAGCGTCCGGGCGGTCCGGCATGGCGCTCCGCCAAAGCTCGCCGAGGAGATCAAGGCGTTCACGACGCAAGAAGCAATCCACAGCCGCGAGCATGATGCCTTCAACAAGCGCGCGGCCGAGGCCGGGTACGACTTGTCGAAGCTTGAACGGCGCGTCGAGGAGCGGCTGGCGGTTGCCCGCGCGCGCGGTCCGATCCCGAATGTCGCCGCGACCATGGCGCTCGAGCATTTCACCGCGATCCTTGCCCACCAGCTGTTGGCGAATCCGGCGCATCTTGAGGGAGCGGACCCGGAGACGGCGGAGCTTTGGCGCTGGCACGCTTGCGAGGAGATCGAACACAAAGGCGTCGCTTACGACACCTGGCTATGGGCGACGCGTGACTGGCCGCGGTTCAAGCGCTGGAAGGTGAAGGCGAAGGTGATGCTCTACGTTACCCGCAACTTCCTTGTCGATCGGACGGCAGGCTCGCTCGAGCTGATGCGCCAGGATGGCGTCACCGGCGTCAGGGCATGGTGGTTGCTGCTCACCTATTTGTGGGTGAAGCCCGCAATGTTCCGCAAGATCGCCGGCGCCTGGTTCAAATATTTCCTTCCCGGATTCCATCCGTGGAACGAGGACGACCGGCACCTTCTCAAGGCATATGACACAAGCGCGCGGAACGCGCCGCGGCCGCAGCGGAAGGTGAGGCGGGCAGCCTAGGCCGCCAGCGCCTCTTCGTCTTCGCACGCATCGCCCGCGAGCCGGAGCCGCATCAGCCGAGCCGGAACCTCCGTGCCGCGGGCGCAGCTCAGCCGCGGAGCGATGATCCCCACCGGCTCGAAACCGAGCTTCTCGAGGACCCTTCCCGAAGCCGGGTTGTCGACGAAGTGCGAGCCTTCGAGACTTGGAAGGGCCAGCGTCCGGGCCATGTCGATCAGTGCCGTGCAAGATTCCGTTGCATAGCCACGGCCCCAATAAGGGCGCGCGATCCAATAGCCCATTTCGACGGCCCCTGAGAGCCGCCGGCCGAGCCCGCAACAGCCGGCCAGTTGCGGCGCTCCATCGGTGCGCTCAAAGATGAGGAGCGAGGGAAGGACCGGATCGCGCGGGCTCGCCAGGAACGCCTCCGCATCGCGCACTCGATACGGCCAGGGGACATTCGCCAGGTTGCGAGCGATCGCTTCGTCGGCAATCGCGGCCGCAAGCGCAGGCGCGTCCTCGGGGAACCCCGGCCTTAGCAGCAGTCTTGGCGTCCGCGCGAACATCGTTCTTCTCCTTCGCCGGGCGGCCTAGAAGCGGCCCGTGACAGTTTGGGGAGAAAGGCAAAGAAAAAGGGAGACCCCTTCCGGGGGCTCCCCTTCTCCCTATTTGGTCTCGATCTTTTAGATCTCGTCCGGGCCGCCCCCTTGTGGGAACGGTCCCGTTCTGACCGTTCCTATTTGCTCGCTTCCGTCGGCATAATGTGCACGAACTTGCGGCCCATCTTGCCGTCGCGGAACGCGACTTGGCCGTCGGTAAGCGCAAAAAGGGTGTGATCCTTGCCCAGGCCGACGTTGCTGCCGGGATGCCATTTGGTGCCGCGCTGGCGCACGATGATGTTGCCGGCGAGGACGGTTTCCCCACCGAATTTTTTCACGCCGAGGCGCTTGCTCTCGCTGTCGCGGCCGTTGCGGGACGAACCGCCTGCCTTTTTATGTGCCATGTCGAACTACTTCGCTTTCGGAGATTTCTTGGCCGCGCCCTTAGCAGGTGCAGCATTTTTTGTCGAGGCGGGCTTGGCCGTTTTGCCGCTCGCCGTGGCCTTTTTGCCGCTCGGCTTGGCGTCAGCGTCGACGCTCTGGGCCGCCGGACTGGCCTTCTTCTCGTTCTGCGGCGCCGGGCTTTCAGTCGGCGTTCCGACAATCTCGCTCGCCCGGTGCTCCGCGGCCGTCGTCTCGGCTGTTTCCTTCGCACGTGCAGCAGGTGCATCCGGCGCGGACTTGCCCGCCTTAGCCGCCGCCTTCGGCGGCTTCTCGGCCTTATGGTCGCCGATCGCCACGATCCTGAGGATCGTGTGCTGCTGCCGATGGCCCTTCTTGCGGCGATAATTGTGCCGGCGGCGCTTCTTGAACACCGTGACCTTGTCGCCCTTGGCCTGGGCAACGATCTCGGCCGCGACGGTCAGGCCGCTCGTGGACTTGAGGTTGCCCCCATCCCCGGCGAGCAGGACGTCACCGAGGGTGACCTTGTCACCGGCATTGCCGTCGAGCTTCTCGACGACGATCTTGTCTCCGGGGTGGACGCGATATTGCTTTCCGCCCGTGCGCACGACTGCGAACATTGGCTCTTCTCTTCTTATCAGAGTTCGGTTCCCGGACGCGTTCGTACGCTTGCAAAAAGCACCGCCGCGCTCGTGGAAGCGAGCCGCCTATGGCAGGGGGTCGCGGGTGTCAACCGTACATCACCGGCGAAACAGCTGTTGCCGTGGTGCAACGACCGCCAGCGGAATCACCTTAAATTGCGACGGCCGTCGCCGCGCGCTTGTCAGAACCCGACATTACGGTTTGATTGCAACTTCATGAATCCGCGCCCGGATGGCGCGTCAACGGGGGACCATCATGCGCAGCACCGCCTATCGCACCCTTCTGCTCGCCGGCCTCAGTCCGCTGGCCCTGGCTGAACCCGCATTGGCGCAGCAGAACCCCCCGGCCCAGACCAATGCGCAAGGTCAGCCGACCGCGAATGAACAGACGATCATCATCACGGGCACCCGCGCGTCCAACCGGACGGTCGCCAATAGCCCGGTCCCGGTCGACGTGATCGGCTCCGAAGCTATCAACAATACCGGTCAGACCGAAACCAACCGGATCCTCAATCAGCTGGTCCCCGCGTTCAACTTCCCCGCTCCCGCGATCGCCGACGGCTCCGACGCGCTGCGTCCGGCGACTTTGCGCGGCCTCAGCCCGGACCAGACGCTGGTGCTGATCAACGGCAAGCGCCGCCACGTCTCGGCGCTGCTCAATATCAACGGCACGGTCGGTCGCGGCAGCGCCGCCGTCGACCTGAACCTGGTCCCCGGCCTCGCGATCAGCAGGGTCGAGGTGCTGCGCGACGGAGCCGCCGCCCAATATGGCTCCGACGCGATCGCCGGAGTGATCAACATCCAGCTCAAGTCGGCCAAGCGAGGCGGCCGGGCCAGCATCACCTACGGCAAGTACATCAGCACGATCGAGAATGTTGCGAACGTCACCGGGCTACAGCTCAACGGGGCCGGGCTTCCCGTCGTCGATCCAACCGACAATCGTTACCTTCTGGCCGTTACCGATGGGGAGCGGAAGGTCCGCGACGGAGCTACCCTCACTGCAGGAGTCAATGTCGGCCTCCCGCTCGGGCGGAACGGTTTCGTCAACGTCACGGGCGAATTCCGCGACCGCAAGAAGACCAACCGCCAGGGCTTCGATCTTCGCCCGAACTTCACCTTCCCGCCGTTCAATGCGGCGACGGTGTTCGACGCTCGCGAGGTGACGATGGACAGGCTCAACTTCCGGTTTGGCGATCCCAAGTCGCGCGACTGGAACATCTTCCTGAACGGCGGCTACGACATTACTCCGGACTGGGAACTGTACGCCTTCGCGTCCTACGGCCATCGCCGCGCGGTCAGCGCGGCCAACTGGCGGCAGTGGAACAATACAACCGTCAACCGCGACTGGAGCGTGCTGTTACCGAACCAGACTCCCACCAACGCGAATTTCGTCCCGCTGACCGCGGAAGGCTTTCTGCCGCTGATCGGAACCAAGCTGAAGGACTATTCGGCCACGCTCGGAATCCGCGGCGAGATCGCCGGGTGGAAGGCCGATTTGTCGGCCGGGCGCGGGCACAACAGCTTCGACTATGATGTCAGCGACACTCTCAACACGTCCTTCGGACCGGCGAGCCAGAGCGACTTCGACGCGGGCGGCCTGCGGTACGGCCAAAATATCTTCAACCTCGACGTCTCCCGCGACTACCCGGTCGGTTTCGCCAAGCCGCTGACCGTTGCCGCCGGGGCGGAATATCGCGAAGAGCAATTCAAGATCCGGCCCGGCGACACCCAGTCGTGGGCCATCGGGCCCCTGTTCCGCGCATCTTTCACGACCGACGCCGCGACCTGTGCGGCGCAGCAGGGCGTCTTCACCGTCGCGACGAGCCGATGCAGCTTCCCGGGCCGCCAGGCGCCGGTTGGGGCTCAAGGCTTCCCCGGCATCCCGGCGAACAGCGCGACCGATGTCGATCGCCACAGCCATGCCGCTTATATCGAGCTCGATACCGATCCGGCGGAGGGCCTGACGACCACTCTGGCCGGCCGCTACGAACATTATTCCGACTTCGGTTCGACCTGGAACGGCAAGTTCGCGGCTCGCTGGGAGTTGTTCCGCGGCTATGCCCTGCGCGGATCCGTTTCGAACGGGTTCCGAGCGCCGTCGCTGCACCAGCAGTTCTTCACCACGACCTCGACCAACTTCATCGGCGGGGTACCGGTCGACATCGCGACCGTCGCGGTCAACAGCCCGGTAGCCCAGGCGCTCGGTTCGAAGCCCCTGAAGCCCGAAAAGTCGGTCAACCTCAGCGCCGGCTTCACCGCCAACCCGCTGCGCGGGCTGACTTTCACCGCCGACATTTACCAGATCAAGATCAAGGACCGGGTCGTCCTCACGGAGAATCTGGGCGCGGCCGGCAGCGGCACCGCGGCGCAGAATGCAGCGGTCAACGCCATCCTCGTCGCCAATGGCTTCCCTAGCATCGGCGCCGCACGTTTCTTCATCAACGGCCTCGACACGACGACCAAAGGTCTCGACCTGGTGGCCGCCTATCGCTTCGATGCCGGCGATCTCGGCCGGTGGAACCTCACTGCCGCCTACAATTACAACAAGAACAAGATCGATAAGCGGCTCAACGCGCTTGGTCCGCTCGCCCAGATTCCGGGCCTTGTCCTGTTCGGCCGGGTCGAAGGCATTCGCTTCACCCGCGGCCAGCCGCACGACAAGATCGTGCTCAGCGCCGACGGCGACATCCGCAACTTCGGAGTAACCGCGCGGACCACGCGCTACGGCAAGGTGATCTCGCCGGGCGCCGCTGCCCCGCTGGCCCCCAACCAGACCAGCCTCACCGAATTCGGCCCGGACGACATCTTCCTCGGCTCGAAATGGATCACCGACCTGGAAGTGCGCTGGAAGCCCGGCCGCTTCGAGCTCGCGATCGGGGCGAACAACCTGTTCGACGTCTATCCGGACCGTTCGCCGTTCGGACCGCGGCCGGCCTCAGTCGGCGGGGTGTATCCGGTGAACCAGGAGTTCATCCCGTTCTCGATCTTCTCCCCGTTCGGCTTCAACGGCCGCTTCGTTTACGGTCGAGCAGCCGTGAACTTCTGAGGACAACGGCCGGGAGGGCCTTGCCTCTCCCGTGCGCTAATGGCGACGCTCCGGCCGCAGCCGATAGCGGCCGCCCTCGATCCGCTCGAACATGTCGGCGATCGCCGGATGATCGACCGGCTCGTCGCTCTCGTCCGGGAGCAGGTTCTGCTGGCTGACGTAGGCGACGTAGGCCGTTTCCGAATTTTCCGCGAGGAGATGATAGAAAGGCTGGTCCTTCCGCGGCCGAATGGCCTCGGGAATGGCTTCGTACCACTCCTCGGTATTTGAGAATTCAGGATCAACGTCGAAGATTATGCCGCGGAAATCGAAGATCCGATGGCGAACGACATCGCCGATCGCGAAGCGGGCTTCGGGCATTCCAATCGACGCTGCCATGCGCGTCGAACGATCGATAGGGGCAAATGGGGGCATGCCGACTTATCTAGTCAGGACCGGCCCCCAAACAACTGCCGCCAAAGTCAGGTCGCCGAGCCGGGCGGGGCAACGCCCGGCCCGACGACCATTGATCACTTGGCTACCGGGTCACCAAATGACTCCGTCAGCGGACCAAATCACGCCGTCGGGACTAGTCCAGATGACGCCGTCATAGGTCCAGATCACGCCTTTCGGATCCACGCAGGTGTCGCCGGCCTTATGAATCTCGCCGGCGTGAATCTCGCCGGCATCCGGGCACGCGTGGATTTCACCGGCATCGGGGGTGGCGTGGATTTCGCCGGCATCCGGGCTGTCGGCACCGGCTGCCATCATCGCCAAGGCTGTCAAAAATGTTAGCATATACCTTACCTTCCTCTCCCTTGTGGGAGCCGGTGGCGTAGATTCGGGATGCTTGGAGCGGCTATTCGAAACTTAAGACGGGACTGCTTTTTTTAGGCCGATTCCCGAACTTATGAAGCAGCAGGCGCGGCGGACGCGCTCGCTTGGCAACGGTCGGCTCCGCTGTTAGAGCGCCCCGCGTCCGACCCGGCGGGCCTTTCCGGCAAGCGCGACACCCCCTGCGGAGAGGTGGCTGAGTGGTCGAAAGCACCGCACTCGAAATGCGGCGTACGGGCAACCGTACCGTGGGTTCGAATCCCACCCTCTCCGCCATTGAATCCCGAGCCAGAGCGTCAAAAGTCCAAGACACGCCGACGCCCGGCGGGGCGCCACTGCTGCTTCATCCAACCGCGCCGATCCAGCCAATCGACGATAGGACCGAGCCAGTCCTCTCGGCGGGATGCGATGGGAGACCATGAGAGCGGACCGCCCAGAGTCCAGGGGATGAAGGGGGTGCGTCTGCTATAGGCCCAGATCTCCGCGCGAACCGAAGGACGGTCCGAGTCCGCCCGTGCGTGGAAGCCGCAGGTGTCGACCGCCACCAGCGTGTTGGCGGGCACGCAAAAGTGCGTCGGCGGCGGAAGACCGAGCCCGGCCAATTCCTCCGGCGCAATCCTGAGCGAGCCGCGCTGCGATAGCCGGTCGCCAGTCGCAGCGACTTCGAGGCTCCTTTTCCGCTCCCAGGCTATCCGTGCCGGCGACAGCCTGTGTGAACCAGCGACGTAGGTGAGTGGTCGACCGTCGGCCGGCACGTCGGTGAGGAACAGCCAGGCCTTTAGCGACGGCTGAAACGTATCCGAGTGAAGCTCGAGCTGCGGATCGGGCGGCCCGTCCGCTACTCCGCCGGCTACGGTTTGAATGTAGTAGAGGGGCTCGCTGCGGGAGCTTGAGCCATATGCCATAATGCCTTTCCACAGCGGATCGCCAAGCAGAGCACCAAGCTGTGGGACGCGGCGGCGAAGGCTGGCGCCAACCGGAATACGGCGGGTGACGGTATCGCCCTGGTGTTGCTCCCGGCATTCGAACTCCGCGCCGAATATGGACCTTTGCGCCGCTTGAAAGTCCGCCGCGGACAAGAAGTTCGGGATGGCAATAAAGCCGTCTCGCTCGAACCGCTCCCGCAGGTCATTCGGGATCAGCTTCGCCAGGCGGGCTCGCCTCCAGCGCGCCAGGGCATGCGCAGCCCGGAGGCGCCAGACGTGCAGTCCGGCGGCATTCATCCGCCTGGACCCGAGGATTGGATTGTCGACGAAGCTCTTCGCGCCCGTCAACAGCGCGAAAAGCCACAGAGGCGCGCGGTACCAGCGCAGAAGACGTCGAAGCCGCGTCGCCCAGCCGTTCCGCAGACCCGACCCCACGCGAAAGGGCGACGAGGCAAGTGTTGGCATGATGGACGGGCTCAAATCGGACCCACTACCCCAATCAGAACAACCGCTGATGGAGATAAGAGGAGCGACGAGCCGGGAGTTGCCAGCAAGCATTCACCGGCAGTGGCTGTTTCTCCGGCGGCTGCAGCGCTGCCCTCCAAGGGCATGACCCACCGCAATCGCTTCGTCAGCGCTGCGGGGATTCCGGCGTCCGAACCCGCCCGGACGAGTGAAAAGTGACGAGTGTTGGCCAATAGTGCATCCACGGGACCCGCCGCGGGGCGGTAATTGCCGGACGGTGACGGCCCCGGCGTCGCGACGGCAATTCCGTCGTCGAGGTGTAGCTCACGCGGGCGGCCGTAATCGAACAGCCGATAGGTCACGTCGGAGGCTTGCTGAAGTTCGAGGAGAGTAAGCCCGGCACCGATCGCATGAACCGTTCCCGCGGGCACGTAGTAGAAGTCGCCGGGCAAGACGGGAATCCAGTCCATCATGGATTCGATTGATCCATCGAGCGCGGCATTCCGGAGCTCGTCGCGTGAGACCAAGCGGCGCAGACCCAGGCCAATCGTGGCGCCTGGTTCGGCGTCGATGACGTACCAACACTCGCTCTTTCCTTCAGCGAGGCCGCGAGCACGGGCTTCGGCGTCGTCGGGATGGACCTGAATCGACAGCTTTTCACTCGTGAAGATATATTTGACCAGCAACGGCAGGTCGCTGTTCGAAGGATGCTCGAACCAGATTTCCCCGATTGGCTCGCGCGTCGTGCCCCCTCCGAACGGTGGTGGAAGATCGCTTCGGCCCCACGGCTTTTCGACGCGGCGCTGTCGGAGTTTGAGACTCTCTTTCGAAGGTAACTGAAGAGTTGTGGATGCCATTGGTTTCAGCCCTGCCGATGATGGGCTCGAACTTCAAGCCGTTGATCAATCCATGGAATCTCGAAGGACCGGCAAAAAAAGGGAGGGTGAACCGAAGTCCACCCTCCCCCAATTCAACAAGCCGCGAATTTAGCCGCGCTCGCCGCGCTCGACCGGCGGCGGCGGAGGCGGTGGCGGCGGAGCCGGGCAAGTGCTTGTCGCCAGGATCACCGACCCATCCGGGCAGGTCTGCGTCGCCGGAGCCTCCGGAGGAGGAGGCGGCGGCGGCGGCGGAGGTGGCGGCGGCGGCGCCGCTTCCGCGGTCGACGCGCCGAACAGGTAGCCCAGACCGATCAGGCCGACGATCCGGTGCGTACCTCCCAGGTGGTGCTTGTTGCTATAGTCGGAGTAGCGACCTTCTGCGCTCACATAGAAGTTCGAGCCCAGCATCTGGTTGATGCCGCCGCCCCACTGCAGGCCATTGGTCTTGTAATGATCGTAATAGCCGCCGGGAAGCGACGAATCGAGGAGGCCGTTGACGGGATTGATCGGCGTGAAGCGCTTGCGCTGTTCATTCCGAGCATAGCCGACCTTGCCGTAGACCAGCGTAGACGGCCCAACCATCACGCCGGCACGCAACGCAACCGCCCATTCCTCGAATGACTTGCGCTCTGCGAGCCCGCCACCTTCGATCGTCGAATTCTCATTCGGCGCCCACCAAAATGTCACTTCTGGCCCGAGAACGAAGCCGCCAAGGTCGAAGTCAGCGCCAGCAGCGCCGCCCCAACCGAGCTTATCGTGATGATTTCCCTCAGAATAGAATCTGTCCAAGCCGGCCTGGGCTTCGACCCGAACGCCGCGGAAACCTTGGGCATTGGCCTGACCGGCGGTGAAACCGATCATTGCAAGCGCGGTAGTCGCGCCGATGTAGAATCGCTTCATTTGGTAACCCCTTTCTTACTCAACTAGCTTTTGTCAGCTTAATCATTTCATTTCTTTTACAGATGTTAGTTCGGCGCCGTAACAAGACCTCCCGTTTACAAAGCGTTTAACGCGATCCGGTGAACACAGGATTGGCACTCCTCAAAATAACACCGGAGACGCAGAGATGGCCACGCTGGTTCCCAAATAGAAGAATATTTCCGAATCGCTTGTTGCACACGAGCAACACAGGACCAAAAGTCGAGTTCCTTTTGGACCGAAACAAATACACCGCTATCGTTCAGCGAACCTTAATTGCAATTGTGACCTCAGGGTCAGGGAGTGCTATCGGGTAATGACAAGGCGTTTCCAGCTTACGCAAGGCTGGTGATTTTCGGGGAGTCTATTGACTGCGAGCCCTCTCCGAGCGAGTAGCTAACACATTGCTCGGATTGAAGAGATTTTATTGCCAGGCGCCGACGTGCGCAGGGTCCGCAGGGTTGTGGATTTGGAGCGTTAGGGGGTTGGGTTGAGCGATTTTGATAGTCAGGCGGGGCGTTTCGGCATGGACGCGCGCGCCTTCGGCACGGACGAGCACGCAGACGCAGTCTCTGGGGCCGGGGTTGTTATCGACCCTGCGCATATGGCCAGCGCGAACGGCGGGCATTCCGGTGCGACGATCGTCCCGGTCATCCTTAGCGGTGGCGCCGGAACACGGTTATGGCCCTTTTCGACGGAGGAGACGCCAAAGCAGTTTCTTTCCTTCGCCGGTCTTGAGAGCCTATTCCGGCTGACCCTCGAGCGCGTCAAGGATCGCCAGCGCTACGCCTCGCCGATTGTCGTCGGCAGCGTTCGGCATGCCGAATTGTGCGAGCGGGAACTTGACGCCGGGAAAGACGACCAGGCGCAACTGATCCTGGAACCGTGCGCGCGCAATACCGCAGCCGCCATCATGATGGCGGCCACCGCAGTTCAGGAAGCTTACGGCAGCGATGCTCTCCTTCTCGTCATGCCGAGCGATCACATAATCGAGGATGTCGCCGAATTCCATGCGGCCGTCAGAGCCGGTGAACGAGCTGCACGTGCCGGCCGCCTCGTCACCTTCGGCATAAACCCCACAGGCCCGGACACCGGTTTCGGCTATATCGAGAGTGGTCGTGATCTGCCCCATGCCTTGGGAGTGAAGGAAGTCGCTCGGTTTGTCGAAAAGCCGAAGCTGGAGGCCGCTGAGGAGATGGTCGCGGACGGCCGGCACCTGTGGAACGCCGGGATTTTTCTGTTCCAGGCGGCCGCCTTCATCGAAGAGATGATGCTCCATGCCCCGGCGATCGGGCTCGCCGCTCAGCGCGCCATTCAGGAAGGTTCGCGCGAGGGACGCCGGATTACGGCCGATCAGAAGCGGTTGGCGGAATGCCCGAGCGAGTCGGTGGACTATGCCGTGATGGAACATTCGTCGCGCGTTGCCGTCGTCCCGATGTCTTCAGGCTGGTCGGACCTCGGTAGCTGGGATGCCCTGGCCGCGCTCGCCGGTGCTTCGCGGGGACTCGGGCCGATTACCGCCCTCGATTGTGATGATTGCTATATTCACAGCGACGGGCTTCAGGTTGCCGCGTTGGGAGTTCGTGACCTGATCATCGTTGCTTCGGGGCAGCGTCTCCTGATATTGCCGCGCGGCCGGTCGCAAGAAGTGAAGCGGCTGCTGGTGGCAATGGAGGCCATGGCTGCATAGAAGCAGCTTTGCCGCTACCGTCTTGACCATAGCTCCGCTACCGGTAGGTGGGCCCCATTCCACAGAAAATCTATTGTGTTTTAAGGCATTTCAATTCTGATGTTGCAGATACGTGAGCCGCTTCACAGCGCCGGCAATCGCCGGTTGGAGAAAATGCGTCAGGCGATTTCCAGCGTCGACCGCCTTTTCATGCTTGCGGTGGTCGCACCGACGATCTTGGCCATCCTCTATTTTGGTCTTCTGGCTTCCGACGTCTACGTGTCGGAGTCCCAGTTTGTTGTACGCAGTCCAGATAAGCCAACAACATCCGGTCTTGGCATACTCTTGAAGTCCACGGGCTTCTCGAATGCCGGCGATGAGGTTTACGCTGCCCAGGACTATCTCAGATCGCGAGACGCGCTTCGGTCCCTGGACAAGAATGACGCTGTCCGCCGCGCTTACGGACGCACGGACGTTTCGATCTTCAACCGTTTCAATCCGCTGGGGCTGAGCGGGACTTTCGAGAGTCTGTACCGCTTCTACCAGGGGAAAGTGGGGGTCCAGTACGACACGACCTCGTCGATCGCGACGCTCAGTGTGCGCGCTTTCAGGCCGGAGGACGCCTATCGGTTCAATCGCGAACTGCTCGGGCTCGCCGAGGGCTTGGTCAACCGGCTCAACACCCGTGCGCGCAACGATGTGGTTCAGTTTGCCGCGAGGGAAGTGCGGGACGCGCAAATGTCGGCCAGAAATGCGGCGGTCTCACTTGCAGCGTTCCGGAATACTCATGGCGTCGTCAACCCGGAGGAGCAGGCGAAGGTGCAGCTGGAAATGGTTTCCAAGCTGCAAGATGAGCTGATCGGAGCGCGCATCCAGCTCAGCCAGCTTCAAAATATGGCGCCGGAGAATCCGCAGATCCCGGTTTTGGAGACGCGGATCAGGGGTCTCGCCCACGAAGTCGATGTTCAGACGGGACGGGTCGCCGGCGGCCAACGGTCGTTGTCCCAGACGGCAGTGCAATATGAACGGCTCGAACTCGAGCGGCAATATGCAGACAAGCGCCTCGCCGCAGCGATGTCGTCGCTCCAGGACGCCGAGGACGAAGCTCGGCGGAAGCAGGCTTACATTGAGCGAGTAGCCCAGCCGAGCTTCCCGGATGAGGCGGCGGAGCCTCGACGGCTCCGTGGGATACTTGCCGTCTTCGTCCTGGGGCTCGTCGCCTGGGGAATTCTCAAGCTCTTGTTCGCCGGCGTGCGGGAGCATCATGGTTGATCCCGACGTGGGCGATGTCGGGGCTGCACCCAGCCTCAGCGCTGCCTGGGCAATCCAGCGCCGCGTCGTCTGGGCCTTGCTTCTTCGCGAGATCCTAACGCGCTTCGGTCGCCATAATATCGGGTTTCTGTGGCTGTTCGTGGAGCCCATGTTGTTTACGCTGGGCGTCACTGCCTTGTGGACGATGTCCGGGTCAGTACACGGGACGACCCTGCCAATCGTCGCGTTTGCAGTGACCGGCTACTCCAGCGTTTTGCTGTGGCGAAACATGCCTGGTCGTTGCATAGGTTCGATCGAGCCCAATCTCTCTTTGATGTACCATCGCAATGTTCGCGTTGTGGATATCCTGTTGGCGCGGGTGCTCTTGGAGGCCGGCGGAGCCACGATCTCTTTCGTCGTATTGACGCTTGCCTTCTCGTCCATCGGATGGATGGAATTGCCAGAAGACGTGCTGGAGGTCGCGTTCGGCTGGTTCATGCTCGCATGGTTCGGCATGTCGCTGGCTCTGTTCCTTGGCGCACTCGCGGAACGATCGGAACTCGTCGACAAGCTCTGGCATCCTTCCGCTTATTTGCTTTTCCCGCTCTCGGGCGCCGCCTTTCTGGTCGATATTTTGCCCCAGAAGGCTCAAAATATCATCCTCTACCTGCCGATGGTCAATGGAGTCGAATACGTCCGCGAGGGCTTCTTCGGTTCGAGGATCGTCGCCCATTATGACATGGCGTACATGGCGCTGGTTTGTACCGTTTTAACACTGCTCGCGCTTGCCGAGATTCGCAAAACCAGCGCGCTCATCACTCCAGGATGACCGGGATGATCAGCTTATCCGGGGTCGGCAAGACCTATGGAACGCGCCTGGGCCCACGAGCCGTATTGCGCGACATCAATCTACAAATTCCGGGAGGACAACACCTGGGAATTCTGGGCCGGAATGGCGCCGGAAAATCGACGCTCATCCGTCTCATTAGCGGGGCCGAGTTGCCGACTTCCGGGGAAATCCGACGCACCATGAGCGTGTCATGGCCGCTTGCTTTCGGAGGCGCGTTCCAGGGCGCTTTGACCGGATTGGACAATCTACGCTTCATCTGCCGCGTATATGGGGCAGACCCAAGAGACAAAATCGGCTTCGTTGAAGAGTTTTCAGAGCTTGGCTTGTATCTGCGCGAGCCGGTCAGAAGCTATTCGGCGGGAATGCAAGCGCGACTGGCTTTTGCAATTTCCATGATCGTCGAGTTTGACTGCTTCCTGATCGACGAAGTGGTCGCGGTCGGCGATGCTCGTTTTCAGAGGAAGTGCCATGTCGAGCTTTTCGAGAAACGGAAAAACCGTGCGATGATTTTCGTATCCCACGATTCTGGTTACATTCGGGAACATTGCGATACGGCCGCCGTACTCTTGGACGGGGAACTGATTCACTTCGATAACGTAGACGAAGCCCAAGATTTCTATGCTCGTACTCAAGCGGTTTGAGCGTGTCTTTTTCGGGACGCATAGACTGGTTCGGCGGAGCTTTGGTTAAGCAGACAAGCGAAAACGCAGCGCCAGTGCGCCGATTATTCGTCGACGTGTCAACAATTGTCCGCCACGATGCACAAACGGGCATCCAACGCGTCGTACGGTCTGTGTGCCGTGAGCTATGCCGGGATCAATCGGGATTAACGATTCACGCCGTTGCTGCGACAAAGTGGCGACCTTACGCAGTTGTCGAGACGGATCTGTTGCCCCAAAGTCCTACCGCATTGACGCGCGGTCGGCTGGAGCTAGGCCTTGGCGACGCGTTCCTCGGCCTTGATCTCTCCGCGCACCTGTTTTCCCGCCGTGAAGGCCAACTTCGGCGCTGGAGTGAAGCGGGTGCCGAGATCGCAACCGTTGTTTACGACCTGCTCCCTCTAGCTCATCCTGAATGGTTCAATCCCAGGACCGCGCGATACTTCCACCGCTGGCTTGATGTAGTTGGCCGTCGGGCCAACGTGGTTCTGCCGATTTCTCAATCGGTGCAGGCAGATCTGACCAAGTATTTGACTGCACATCATTCGGAGCGAGCGCCGCAAATCCGGTCCGAGGTGCTTCCGCTCAGCGGGGACATCGGCCAATTCGAACACGACTCGCATGCCAAACTCGATCCAGTGACCGAAACAATGCGCTCCCGTCCGGCCGTGCTGATGGTGGGGACCGTCGAACCGCGAAAGGGCTATTCAGTCGCGCTCGCCGCACATCGCCATGCTTGGGCCACGTCGCCCGCAACGGCACCGTTGCTGATCATGGCGGGCAAGGCTGGATGGCGGACGGCGGACATGCAAGCGGAGCTTCGCAGGCTAAACCTCGACCGGGACGGCGCAATCTGGCTCGAGGACGTGGACGATTCAAAGCTCCACGAACTTTACCGAGCTTGCCGATGCGTGCTCGTTGCCTCGCGCGGTGAGGGCTACTGTCTGCCGCTGCACGAAGCGTTGGCCTATGGGAAGCCGGTACTGGCGCGTGACCTTCCCGTCCTTCGCGAATTGCATTCGCCAATGATCTCCTACTTCACGGCTGACGATCCTTCGAGCCTGGCGGCCGCGCTTGTTGACATTGCTACCCGTGCTCTCCCATCACCGACAATCCCGCCCGTCCGGGGTTGGGCGGATACCGTCCGCACTATACTCCACGCACTTAAGGTCGTTGGCCGGTGAGGAGTTGGAGTCCGATGAAGTTTCTTTCCATCGCCGAGTCGGGCAGCTACCGGACCGTCAATTGCAAGTTCCAAGAAACGTTGTGGCTGGCCCCCTTACGCTAATCACCACCCGCCGGTTCCTAGATGAGCGGGGCTGGCTCAGTGAAACCTATGTTGAAAGGCTCTGGCGCGAGGCCGGGGTGGAAGCTCGCTTCGTCCAAGATAATCACAGCTTTTCGGCGCTGGTGGGGACGATTCGCGGAATCCACTTCCAGCTTCCTCCGCATGCACAAGGCAAGCTGGTGCGCTGCGCGCGCGGGCGGATATTGGATTACGCAATCGACTTGCGGTCTGGTTCACCTACATACGGAAAATTCGAAGCGGTGGAACTGAGCGCCGACAATGGCCTCCAGCTGTTCATTCCCGCGGGTTTCGGTCACGCGTTCGTGACGCTCGAGCGCGATTGCGACGTGGTCTACAAAGTCGACGATTATTATGCCCCGCAGCTTGACGCCGGCATACGCTGGGACTGCCCGGACATCGGGATCGATTGGCCGCTTCCGGCGAGCGGTCCCGTCCTGTCAACCAGGGACGCACAGCTGCCGTATCTCCGTAATTTCGAGAGCCCTTTCGAGTACGACGGCCGGCCGCTGAACCGGCCGGGCGCATGACCGCATCCACCGGTTCATCTATGATTGGAGAGGTCGTGACATGCGCGTGCTGATCACTGGGGGAGCAGGGTTCATCGGCTCCGCCCTGATTCGCCACCTTATTGCCGACAGCGATCATAGCGTCCTCAACCTCGATAAGCTCACCTACGCCGGCGTGATCGAATCCCTCGACGAGGTCGCAGGCAACCCTCGTTACCAGTTCGTGCGTGGCGATATCTGCGACTCTAATCAGGTAGGCGAGTTGTTGGCTGAGTTCCGGCCTAGTGCGATCGTTCACCTCGCAGCGGAGACGCACGTCGATCGATCGATCGACGATCCGGGCGAATTTGTTCGAACCAACGTGGTTGGGACCTATTCCCTTTTGAAAGAGGCGCTGAAATATTCGCGGACTCTCGACGCAGATTGCCAGTCATCGTTTCGATTTCACCACGTCTCGACCGACGAAGTGTTCGGGTCGCTCGGCGACGAAGGACAGTTCGATGAAGCGACACCATACGACCCGCGTTCGCCCTATTCCGCATCGAAAGCCGCATCGGATCACTTGGCGAGGGCCTGGGGGCATACGTACGGCTTGCCCGTCTTGGTGACCAACTGCTCGAACAATTATGGTCCCTTTCATTTTCCGGAGAAGTTGATCCCGCTCATGATCATCAGAGCTCTCGCTGGAGAGCAACTCCCCATCTACGGTGACGGCTGCAATGTGCGGGACTGGCTGTTCGTAGAGGATCACGCGCGCGCTCTGCGCACCGTCTTCGAACGCGGTGTGCCGGGGCAAACCTATAATGTCGGCGGCAATGCCGAACGGCGAAATATTGATATAGTCCGCGAAATCTGTGCCGCGCTCGATCGCGCCGCACCTCGTCCAGACCACAAGAGCTATGCCGAACAGATTACGTTCGTAGAAGATCGTCCTGGGCATGACCGACGTTACGCGATCGACGCCGGCAAAATTCGCCGGGAACTCGGTTGGGAACCGGCCGTCAGCTTTACCGACGGAATCCGATTGACGGTCGAGTGGTTCTTGGCGCGGGAAGATTGGTGGCGGCCGATCCTGGAGCGGCGCTACGATACAAGTCGCCTTGGGTTGACGACGTGACATGAGCCGTCGTCAAGTCCTCGTAACCGGCGGGACGGGTCAGATCGGAATCGAGCTGGGCAATATCGGCTGGCCGGAAGATATCGTTCTGCATCGTCCAGATCGTTCGGAACTCGATCTGGCGTGCCCTGAGAGCATCGCCGAATGCATGGCTTCGCAACCGTGGAGCGCGATAATTAACTGCGCGGGGTGGACCGCGGTTGATACTGCCGAAGACAATGTCGGCGCGACATTCCTGGCAAATGCACAGGGTCCCGCTTGGCTCGCCGAAGCGGCACGCAAGCTCGGCGCGGCCTTCATTCAGGTGTCGACCGACTACGTATTTTCCGGGGAGCTTGACCGTCCGTATCTCGAGACCGATCCTGTTGGTCCGGTAGGAGTATACGGAGCCAGCAAGCTTTCGGGAGAGCTCGCCGTCTGCTCCGCTTTGCCGCGTGCTGTCGTCTTGCGGACAGCCTGGGTGGTTAGCGCCCATCGGCACAACTTCGTGAAGACGATGCTGCAACTAGGAGCTGAACGCGACTGCATTAAGGTTGTTGACGATCAGCGGGGCTGTCCGACCAGCGCAAGCGATATTGCCGCAGCACTGCAATCCATCGTTTTGCGCCTTCTGACGGATCCGGCTGCACCAGCTGGCGTCTTCCATTTCGTCAACGCGGGGTCCGCGAGCTGGCATGAACTCGCCAACGCGATCTTCGACATTGCAGTTCGCGCCGGCAGACCAAGACCCGAAGTCGTTGCAATTCGGACCGCCGACTATCCGACTCGTGCCGCGCGACCCGCCAATTCGCGATTGGACACGAGCAAGATCACCCGCGAATTCGGGATTGTTCCAAGAGATTGGCAGACTGCGGTCGCTGAAATCATCGATGGCATAGTGACTGGCGCAGAGCAAAGGACCAGCCGATGAAAGGTATCATCCTCGCAGGAGGTTCCGGCTCGCGATTGCATCCGATGACGTTGGTAACCTCGAAGCAGCTGACGCCGGTCTATGACAAGCCGTTGATTTATTACGCCCTTTCGACCCTGATGCTGGCTGGCATACGCGAAATCCTCCTGATTTCGACGCCCAGAGACACGCCGAACTTTCAGGAACTGCTCGGCGATGGCTCCAAATGGGGCCTGGACATCCATTATGCGGTGCAGCCTCGTCCGGAGGGTCTTGCCCAAGCCTATATCATCGGCGCCGACTTCGTCCGAGGCGGATCATCCGCGCTTGTGCTCGGCGACAATATCTTCTTTGGACATGGCATTACGGACGTGCTTCGCCAGGCGAGCGCAAGAGAGTTCGGCGCAACCGTTTTCGCGTATCACGTGAACGATCCCGAACGATACGGCGTCGTCGAATTCGATCAGAAGATGAACGCCGTCAGCATTGAGGAGAAACCCCCCCAGCCTCGATCGAACTGGGCGGTAACCGGCTTGTATTTTTACGATCAGCAGGTGGTCGATATCGCTTCTAGCCTCACGCCCTCCGCGCGTGGCGAATTGGAGATAACGGACGTTAATCGAGCGTACCTGGAGCGCGGGAACCTGTCCGTTGAATTGCTTGGGCGTGGCTATGCCTGGCTCGATACGGGAACGCCTGACAGCCTGCTTGAGGCCGCCCAATTCGTTCGTACACTTGAGAAGCGGCAGGGCTTCAAGATCGCCTGCCCCGAAGAGATTGCATTCCGAATGGGCTTTATCGATGAAGCTCAACTGAGCCGGCTGATTTCGGCCATGGGCCAGTCCGATTACGGTGTTTACTTGCGTCAGACCTTTGATATTGCATGAGCTATATCGAGCGAACATTCGGCTGATTTCGCATCGCGCTCATACGAGACGGCAACCCGCGAGCACGATCCTGACCAATCTATTGAAGCGCGTCCCATGAGGTTTGTGTCCTACGCCCAGAGTTATGAGGATGTGCGCCTTTGGCGGGCGCTCGGTCACATCGAGGGCGGCTGCTATTTGGACGTCGGCGCGCAGCACCCGATCATGGATTCCGTCAGCAACGCGTTCTATGACGCTGGTTGGCGCGGCGCACACGTCGAGCCCGTCTCCGCATACGCTGCGGCATTGCGCGAGGGCCGCCCCGACGAACCGGTCTTTGAAGTGGCGCTTGGGCCACCCGGGACGATAACCTTCTACGAATTTCCGGAGACAGGCATCTCGACCGGTGTCGCCGAGATCGCTCGCATGCACAACGCGGCGGGATTTGCCCCTCGACTCCTCGAAGTTCCGGTAGTTCCACTGTCGAAAATTTTTGCGGATTTTGGCGCCAAGGCCATCCATTGGATGAAGATTGACGTCGAAGGCATGGAAGCCGACGTTATCAGGAGCTGGGGCAAGGCGTCGACCAAGCCCTGGGTGCTGGTCATCGAAAGTCTGCATCCATCAACGCGCAAACCGACAGAGGGTGAGTGGCTCGATCTCGTTCTTGGCCGGGGCTACACAGAAGTCGCATTCGACGGTTTGAACCGCTATTTCGTCGCTGAGGAACACAGCGACCTTGCTGAAGCGCTTGCAGCGCCGCCTAACATTTTCGACGATTTCACGGTTACGCGCGCTCACTTCTCCGCGCGAGGCGTGGCGGCGGAATATGCCGCCGCCGTTGCCGAGCTCGAATCTTCGCTCGTCCAAGCCATGCAAGAGGCGCACGCGATGCACCTTCGAGCCGAAGAACTCGAGTCTGCAACGACAGCTTTGAGTGCTGAGCGCGCAAATCTCGATTCAGAGTTGCTTGCAGAAAGGACGAAAACGGCTGAACTGTCAGGTGAATTAGGGCGCGCGCGCGAAGCGTTCGCGACGCAGTTGGCGGCGGATCGGGCCAACGCCTCAAAGGTCCAGGCTGATCTGTCGGCAGAATTAGAGAGCGCGCGCGAAGCGTTCGCGACGCAGCTGACGACCGTCCAGGCTGAACTTGAACGTCGCATTTCAGCGATCTCGGAGGAAGCCGCGGCTTCGGAGCAGGAACACCAACGCTTAATCGCTGGACTCGAACAGAGCATTTCTGAAACTCGGGAAAGGCTGGCCGCGACGGAACAGGAACTCGATCGTGCCATGTCGAGGGCGGAGACGCATCGCTCGATCGTACTTCAGGCCGATGCGCTCATCAGGCGCGCGGTGGACGCCCGCCGCAGCCGATGGCGTCAGCTTGGTGAGGGGATTGGGATCGTGCGCCAGCAAAGCATCTGGCGCGCACTTGCGGATTGGTCGCTGCCTGTCACCTTGTCGTCCGCAGACGACAGCGAAGACAGTTCGAAATCGACAGCGGACGCCATCGCGGCGATCACTCGTAATCCCTACCTTCGAGCCGACTCGCTTCAGGATTTGCTGTCTTGGGACGGTGTCGAATTCGTTCGCTGCGCCTATGTCACTATCCTTGGCCGGAAGCCCGATCCCGAAGGCGAAGTTTACTATGAGAATCGGATCGGTCGCGGCCATTCCAAGCTGGAAATTTTGTGGCAGCTTCGCCGTTCGGTCGAGGCGCGCAAGCGCGATCCAGGGATTGCAGGTCTGGACCGAGCACTCAAAAGGGCCGCCTGGGAACGCCGACCGTTGATTGGGCAATTGATGAAGGCGTTCTACGCAACGGAAGCCGACAGCCTAGGAATCGTTCCAAGATCGCCGTAACCCAATTCAACCGTCCCTTTTGCCCGTCTCGTGATACTTCTCTTCAACGATCAAAGACCCCGTAAGGTCATTGATCTCCCTCTTAACCTTCGCGCGTTCGTCGTTGTTGGAATAGCTGGCGCGCGCGGCCGTGAGATAATCGGTACTCCAATCGTCATTGCGGGCGAAGCTCCTCACCGCATCCTCAGAGCGCCAAATCCGTCGGTTAATCTCTCGAAGCTTGGCGACGAGGTCATTCAGCTGAGGGATGTTCGCGAATCCGTGGTTCGCCTCAACCGCGCGCAACAACTCCAATTCCTGAGCAACGTTTTGCCGAGCGGGCGCATCCTGGACCCGTTCGAGCTTGATCTCGAGGATCGAGATCTTGTCATACAATTCGCCGACCGAAACCGGCACATAGACGAGCCCGTTGCTCACGATGCCATCGCCTCTGACGTTCTGCTGGGTCCAGAGGCCCACGCCGCGAAAATCTCGTCGGTAGGCTTCCGGGCTGCCGGCTCACCGCGCAAGTGCGCCTCCTCGTAAATCTTGCGCAAGGACGGGATGAGCTTGTCGACTGCATCGAGGTGTTTGACCCGCATCAGCACGCGCTCCGGATCGAAAAAGGCCTGATTGCCCGCCCCGTCATTTGCGAACATGTCGCGCCACATCATCTCGATCAGCCACAGGCGATTTGAGCGCCGACGGTCCACCTCAGCAGCATCGGCTCCGGCGCGCTCGGCGAGATCCCACACCCTTGGTAGCTGCTCGAGATCGAACAAGGGCCCATACTGCTGCCACGACACGTTGGAGTTGATGACCAGCGACTGCTTTCCGAACCAATAAGCGTTCAAATTCGCCATTTGCGACAGCGTATAGGCCGACGTGGGCACGCACGTCAGGAGCGACGAGAAGGGCCGGCCGAGGGTGTTCTGGCAATAGGCCCGGATCGCATGCCTTCTCCGGTAAACATGCGAATATATTGCGGTATAGAAATTCTCGCTCAGCGGGGCCAACTCGCCGACCAAACCCGAACGGTCCAGTCCAGGCGGTTCAAGCTCGTTGAACTTTTCCGTCACCCCCGTCGCGTCCTCAACCTCGCTAGGATGCTTGTACGAAACATAGCCGTAGTTGAAGCAGATAAGATCGTAGTCGCTCTGATCTTCGAGCAGCTGGCACAGGCGCGCGATGGTTCCTTCGCGCGTGAAATCGTCGTCCCCGATGATCCAGACGAATTTTCCGCGAGACAGCTGGGCAGTGACCGCGAGGTTGCCGAGCATCCCAACGTTTCTCGCGTTTCTCACGTACCGGAAGCGGGGTTGCGAGATGAACCTGGACGCCACCTCCTCGGTCTCATCCGTCGAACAATTGTCGACCAGCAACACCTCAATGCCGTGGTTGACGTTCGCGATCTGGCGGAAAATGTTGTCGAGGTTCATCGACACCCATCCAGCGCGATTGTAGGTGCTTATGCAAAGCGACAACAACGGCTGCTTGGGGTTTTGGGGAACGGCACGCTTGTTCCCGGCACTCGCGACGGACGGGGCTGCCTGGCTCGCCAACAGCTCGAGAAAGCGCCCGGCGCGGTCACTGGAATTCGCTTTGCGGCCTGTGGCGGCAGCGGTTTTCAGCGGGCCGCCGAAGAACTCCATGTTTGCCGCCACGAATGACGCAGCGTTTTTGAGCCGATCGAAAGGCACCTGGATCACCCCGGCGAGATGCGGAAGTGCCGGGGCAGAATCGACCAGGCACGGCGTTCCGCAAGCGGTGACTCTGTCGACGACGTCGAGCACATGTGCAGCTGGTCCGTCGACGATCAATAGATCGAGTTGCGCCGCTTCGGCGACGAGCTTTTCCAGATCGGCTTGATTGCTGGTCTTGCTCAGGTCTGACAAATCCCTCCACCGGACGCTCGCACCAGCCTTACTTTCATGCAGACGCGAACTAAGGCCGAGATCTTTCGTGAGGCGCGATCGATCTCGCAGAGTCACGCCGACAGTGAAATCGGCATCAGTCGGCGAGCGACCTGGCGAGACTGCTTGGACAGCTTCGGAGCTCCGTTCGAGCGGATGGTCGAGATAGACGAACCGCGATTCCGCATCGACCACTCGCAGCCTAGTCATCTTGAGATATTCGGAAATCTTTTCAAAATCCTGGAACCGCGAAGTCGCAACCAGATCCCACTTGAGCAACTCTTCCATGAGGCCTCGTCTGGCCACGGGGACGGGTCCTACGTAAACCGTCTTCGCTGACAGTCGCTCTGCCGCAGAACGCAGCTTCCGCAGCTCGGAAACGTCGGTTTCGAAGTCGGCAATGACCCAAGCTGGCGGGTCGTTCGACGGGGCCGGCATCACGGGACGAGCTTCACAGGTCTCAAGCACTGAAACGCCGAGGTTCCGGAGGAGCTGGGGAAGTGATTGGCCTCGCAAGGCGGGCGCCGCGGCTCCGCGGTGATAATAGATGGTGCCGACAAATTCGTCGGGTCCGCGCGCGAGCTTACGGACGGCGGTCGCAAGCTGATAGGCGAAGGCCGTCTCCTGGACAGCATGCTGCGCTCCAATTCCGGGCGCGTAGGAAATCGTGGTGACCAACGACGGGTCGTCGTGATCCAGCTCAAACGCCAGGAATTCCCGAACCTGCCGTTCTGCGAGACTCGACGTCGCGATGACGCGGTCTACCAGAAGCAGAGACTGCCAATAGAGGCCGGTCCGTGTCGCTCGCTGATCATGTGGATCCTGGAAGGTCACGGCCGTCGATGAGTCTGCGCAAATCGCGACAACGCTCCAGCCCCGGCTGCGCGCCTCGGATATCGCGCCGACCAGCCCGAGGGGTTCGTCGGCCGGGAGTGGCCCGGCGATGAGGAGGCAGGCTGGCTCTCCTTCGTTCACAGGTTTGGGAGACGAGGATTTGATCTCCAGCCGCCGCGTCTCGCAATTCCATTGGACCGGCGTCAGCGGTAACAGACTGGACGGCCAGTAAGCTTCAAGCATGGGCGCAATCGCCGCCGAGGGCTCGTTCTCACCGGCCAGGAGATACACGCAAGACGGTCCCGAAAGTCTCGGGCGAATACCGCTCATCAGCCGCGAGGGGGGTTCTTCTCCAAAGATGTTGACCGGTCTGCGCGGCGCATCCTGTTGCCTCAGCCACCGCGACAGAACGCCGTGTGAGCTTTCCGGTGGCCCATCGCGCTCGCCTTCGACGGCCGCGGCACGCACGTCGGGTAGGGGCTTGAGGCCACGAACAACGCCGATGTGATTCGCGCTGATGATCGAAGACCAAGCCTTCCACAATCGCACACGAGCGACAGCAATTTCGTCCGCGACCGCCACCGCGCGGCTTTGTGTCGCCAGGGCCAGCACAATCGCCACTCGAGCGGCAGGATCGTCTGTCTTAAGCACCGGCGCAGCGGTTCCGCCAAGCGACGAGATTCGCTTGATTTCTTCAACAAAGGCTGAGCGGGGCGATGCCACCAGACCGTCGATCCAGGCGATCGCTAGGTGCAGGGTCGGGTGCATTTCCAAAAGCGGCGGAAACCTGGTGATGTCGGGCGCCGCGCCACTTACCGGCCTGCGGTCAGTCGAGCCGAGTAGGCCGCCGAGGATGGAAGCGCGACTCTCGCCCAGTCGTAGTCTGTTGACGAAATGGCTGAACCCATCCGGATCGGGGTCGCGCTCCAGAATCGTGCGGTAAAGCACGCCAACGTATTGTCGGTCATCGAGGTCGAGCAAAGCACACATCGCCGCCTGAAACAGTCGGATCGATCGATCCTGTTTGGTATCGACGCTGGCAGGCAGCTTGGTCTTGCGCGCTTTGGCGCCCGAAAGGGCTAGGTTGAACAGGACTTCCAATCTGCGAACCGCGCTGCTCGAGCCGGCGGGTCGCGGCCGCCGCGTGCCGAGCTCCGCGTAGAGCCCATCAACTTGGGACCGAAAGCCTTCCTCGGACAGGCCGAGGAGCCACTCGATCCAAGCCATCGCGGCTCGGCCCGTTTCGAACTCGCGGTCGAGCACAAACTGCGACGTCCGCTTTGCAAGCCCCTTGTTGGACTCCAGAAGGCTGCTCAGCCAGGCGGTACGGTCGCCGCCTCGACGCAGCTCATCGAGGAGATCGCGGAACTCGACCGGACCCAGCTTCCTTTCGAGAATCCAATCGCAGGCGGTGGCAACGAACTCGTCGTCGTCGGAACGGGCAAGCGTCGTGAGCTCCGCAAGGAAACGTCGGGCGAGGACCAGATCGATATCTGCGGCCGTTCCCTTCAATCGTGAAACCGCCAGGCGCATCTCAAGCTGGGCAATGATGTCGCCTTGGCTCGCGCCAGCGCGCAGCAGGGCTTCGCCCTCGGCCTCCTGAATGCGGGTCGGAATTTCACCAAGGATCTGAACCCAGGCCGCATGAACAAACCCCGTCGGTGAGAGGTCACATAAGCCGGCAAGCGCCATCGCCTGAAGGGTGCTTGCGCCTGATAGCTCTGCTGATCTCGCGCCGGTCCGATGATCGTGCAGATGACGATGGAAGCGCGCTGCGAAAGCCCACTCCCCGTAATCGAGCACGGTGCCCACGCGCAATGCACTGCCCAGCTTGTCCCCATCCAGCAGCGACACCTTTCCGATGCTCGGCGTGAGATCGGAGAACGGTCGAATCGGTCGGTCTGCGCTGATCAGGATCTGTCGCTCAGTGATGTAGGCGAGGGACAGGAGGTCACGGATTTCGTCTGGCTCGCGCGGGTCGTCCTGCGCGACGATCGCGCGATTGGCAGCGATGAATTCGATGATTTCGGCGCCCTGCGTCGGAAGCGTGGTAACATCGACCGTGAGGCCCGGCAGCTCCGCTTTGCGTGCGAGCGCCAGTTCGGCGCGAAGAGCGCGTACTTGTTTGTGGAGGGAACGATGGCGCCACTCACCGACGCTGCCGCCCGTGCTGCGCACGCCCTGGATCAATCGATCAACGCCCAGCTTTCTTGCCCAGGCAACTCTCTTGAGCGCTCGGTCGAGCCCGGCGATGCCCGGGTCATGTTTCTGGCCCTCCGGCGATCGCCGCAATTGCCACAGCACGTCCATCTTCGAGCGTCCGGCGCGCATCCGCTTTGTGTAATAGGCCTCGCCACCGGAGTCGGGCTGCCGGCCAAGGATGGTGACATAGGCGCACCGGACAAAATCAACATCGTCCCAGGTGAGAAGCTCCGCCAGCGAATTGGCGCGCAAATATGGGTTTCCTGATCCCGCCGCACCGGCCACCGAGGAAGCTTCGTTCGTATCGACAACGGACGGACGGCCGGTCACCGAACCGAGGAAGGTGCGCAGCTCATGATGTTCCGCAGGGTCGGCATGGACCAGCACTCGCGCACTCGGGTCGTCACGGGCGATCATCCGCAGGGTTCGCAAGAGCGCGGACCTGTCGCGGGAAAAACCGAGCAGAATTACGGCCGCGTCAGGTGACAGCGCAGTGGTCGTAGTGCGCAAAGGGATGATCGGTCGCAACGTAAACGTATCGGTTTCCCTCGGCCCTGGTTCTGCCCATGAGCCTTCTACCACCCGGACATGGGGCACGACGCCGCGAATGATATCCGCCCATTCAGCTGCGACAGCGCCGCCGCCTAGCAACAGCACCGTCTCGGGCCGGCTTCGAAGAATTTCTGCGATCAACGCTGCGATTGAGGACGCTTCGGCGACCTTCGCCCGATAGTGGCCAGACCGATCGAGCGCCGCAGCGACGCGAGCCCGGTACACTGCAATGTCCATCGACGCGGGCACGCCAGGCTCGGCGACGAGTACCAGTGGTAGCGAAGACGCTCCCTGATCGGAAATTCGGTGGTCTTTGACTGGACGAGGCTTGGATAGCTGCTCGAGCAAGTCTTCGAAACGCCGCCGAAACGTTTCAGGCGACCAGGCGAATTGCATTTCGCGCACACCCGCTGGCGATGTTTTGATCGCGTCTTTGAGCGATTGGTATGGATAAGGTGCTATGTACCTGGAGACGTGGCGGAATGTAGGGTTGGCAATGGTGATCAGCGGTCGCCCCGAGATGATCGCCTGGTCCGTGGTCGCAGACAGTCCGGGCTGCTCGCGTGTGTACATAAAGCAGTTCAGGTCGTTGCCGGCGCACCACTCCACGAGCTCGCGCGGCGAGAAGTAGTGGCTAGTAAACTCGACGTTGATAGCCGGCTTGGCGATCGCTGCTACGGTCCTGCGCAGGCGCTCAACGTAATCTTCGTCGTGGATGACGTCCGTCTCAATATAGTCCCCGCGTGGCAGGTTAATTCGGATATCTGCCTCGTCGAACTCGCGATTGACCGCTTCCACGATCAATTCGAAGCCCTTCCCGGGCGTGGGCAAACCAAATGAGCCGATGAGCGGCCGGGGATTGGGTTTCATACGCCGGCTGAACGCGAGCGGATTCAGTGGGCGGGGAAAGCCGAAAATCGGTTCCGAGGAGGGCAGGGTGGGATCGAGGACGATATAGCCGTCAAAGTCCCGAACCGGGGTCAGCGCGAGCGGGTCGTCGGGAGCGGCCTCGAGCACGATCGCCAGCTTGAGTCCGGGCAACGCCGCCATGACAGCGGCTGGAAGCGGCATTGTGACGATGTGCCAGTTAAACACCGAGACATCGACGGCCGGCAGCGGCGATCGTTTGAGTCCCGCGCGCCACACAAAGCGACCACGCTCCAGCGCTTCCCGATCGAGCTCGTCGATTGTCGCGTAAATGAAATTGTATTTCTCGCTGTTACGAAGGCAGCCCGCCACCATGTTCCCACTCTCGTGGATGCTGCATTGCGCTGGCGCCGAGTTGACGAAAAGCACGTTCATGGGAATTGAACCCGCGCGCGGATGCGAGATGAGTGAGAACTCTTGTCTAGCACGCGCCGACCTCCAGCCAGTCGTGGGCGCGCCGGTTCCGCCTGATGATTTCAGCTACGCGGATGATGCGTCCTGTCTGGACTCGCAAGTCATGAACTTCGCGCCATCTTTCAGCGGCCCCTCCAACATTTGTGGCAGCGCGCGAATCCGCCTTCAACTCTGCGAGCGTAGCCTTGATCGCTTTCGCAAGCTCCGCCGGACTGGTTCCTCCAGCCCTGAATACCGCGCCGTCCAGCTCGTCGAAGATCGGCAGCGGGGTGACCAGAACAGGCGTCGTTGAGGCGAGCGCGAATCGGACAGCTGCGCTCGCCGATTCACCAGTCTCCTGATACGGATTCACAATCAGCTCCGCCTCCGATAGCATGTCGAGGCACTTCGCCTCGTCGAGATAGTCAGTGATGAAAGTCACCGTCTCGGAGAGTTCGAGGCGCGAAATGAGCTTCTGCACCTCCTCTACGGTCTGGCGAGACTGCGGGGCCGGATGTTCGGCGTTCAGCAAGAGTAGCCGGACGTCCTCGTGCGACTGACGCAGCATCCAGGTAGCAACCACCAGTTCCTCAATACCCTTTTTGGGAAGGCAAAAGCCGAAGCACGCAATGCGTGAGGTAGGAGCAGCCTGCTTGGGTTTCTTTCGCTGAGCGCCCCGGAGCGTAATACCCAGCGGCTCGATCGCTATGCGAGCATGGGGACTGACTGCCTTGACCCGCTCGGCGTCGGCTGCCTGATGTACCAACACCCGATCGCACGCCTTGAAGCAATCCGCGAAGTCGCCGAGACGAAGTCCCGGGTCCGACCGGTGAGACGTTGTTGAGTGCATGTCGAGAATCGCCACCCTGCCGCCACCCCGGATCGACCCGATGAAACGTTGGAGTTCCCCGGGGTTATAGAAGCCCCAGTTGAAATGAATCACGACGCACGCAAGTCGCTCGCGAAACACGACGTCGGCAGCCTCGTCGAGCCGGTTTCCGGAGAGTCCAAGGCTCCAACAACGGAATACGTTTGAATCGTCAGCGGCCAGAGGCGATTCTTCACGCGGCGCGAGGATTAGATGCCGGTCGCGATAAGATTCGATCTGTTGTGCCGCATGATCGCCGATCCCGCACTTAACGTTCCAGCGAGTGACCCAACCGACCCCGCTGAGGCCGTCCGTTTGAATTTCGCCGAGCGGCGCTTGAGTCATCCAGTGCAAGCGACGCGCAAGTTTCGCTCGTGTCGGCGCTCGCGCAAATGACATTACATCGTCGCTTTCGGTGCCCGATTCATCTCCGGCCAGCCGCCTTGCGGCCCGCAGCAAATCGGCGGCCACCGCCAAACTGGGGTCGCTGGCTGCATCGTCTGCATTCCCATTTTGATCGGCTATTCGCAGGTCAACGATTCTCTTGCCGCGAAGCGCCGCCTCGTATGCGATTGGCTGAACGCGGGCCGGTGCATGATCAACGATCAACACGTCAAAGCGCCAGGACTCGTGCCCGCTTACCGACGCGATGCTCGAAGGGTGCTCAATCCGAACGCGCGCCGGCGCGCCTTGCGGCCAATGCTCATCGATCAATGACCGGATCGAACCAGGCTCTTCAGAGTAAATCAGCAGTTCGGCCGCGGACGTGCCGCCAAAGGCGGTGGCGAATGCTTCTAGGACCAAGTCGACCCTGTTCGAGCGGTCTCCGACGAGATAAGCGTAGACGATCGTAGAGGATCCGGCGGGATCGTTCGCCAGCGGGACCGGACGCCCCTGCAAAGGTTCGTACAGATCAATGGTGAGGCACGGGCTGTCGAATTCACCGTCCTCGATCTCCTGCCGATGCTGCTCGGTGTTCGTGATCAACATACTGACGTTCGTAGCGGCGAGAGCGGCGGCCAAGCCGGTCGGGTCGGTGCTCAGGAGCAAATCTCGCCCGCCGCGGATGGGCTGGCCAGCAACGGCCCCGACGCGCCGCAAGCCCGGTTCCGTGCCGCCGGTGTTCGATTCATCGAAAGTGATTAGGTCAGGATGGAAGAGAAGGATGTCATGAAGATCCTCGACATCCCATAGCCACAATACAGCAGCTTCCCCGTCAAGGACCTCGGTTTTCGCGACGGGGTCGGCTTGCTCGGTTACACTAACATTCGTTGATTCAATATTCATCGGGAACCGATAGTCTGCACGATCAAATAGGATTTCAATGGCGGCGAACGCGAATTCCGAAGCCGCATGCCCGCTGGGCGGTCCACCCGCCGCCGGAAACGAACGGATGCGCTCCGCGATTGGTCCAGTCGATATGGACGGCGCGTGCAAAATCTCTCACGGACTCGGATTCCTCTTGGGCTGAGAGCCTCGGGCGCGCCCGAGGCATGGCACCCGGTAGCTTTAGCGCAATGCCCGGTCAATTGGGGTGACAGCGCTCGACATCACTTGCGGTCGCTCACAAGTCCGAATTGAGCGGAACGCTGGCGCCGCCAGCTTGAAGCGCCCGGAAAGGCCCGCTTTTTTCAATATTCTTCCCTTGCGCAAATCACTTTGCTCCCGTACTCGGCGCCCGCAATCGACCGGTACCGCCTGGCGGGTGGTTTGATTCAAAAAAGTCGGAGTTTTCTTAAAGCCTAGTCTTTCAAATGCTCGCTCCTACGGCGGCAGGCCACGCGTTTGTTTGGTCAGGTTGCCGGAGGAGGGGCAAGTTACATCAATGTGCGAGCAGGCTCGAAAGGGACAGGTACGGAGCGAGTAATGACATCCTACAGGCAAATCGAAAAATGTCGGGTTAGCCAGTCCGACAACTTGGTATCCGTTCTGAACCTTGGCAATCAGGAGTTGACCGGGGTCTTTCCAAAGACTCCAGAGGACCAGGTCACGCGTGGCCCGCTCGAGCTCGTCTGGTGCCCCGAAAGCGGCCTGCTTCAACTGAGACATACGTACGAGCCGTCGGAGATGTACGGGGATAACTACGGGTATCGATCCGGATTAAACCAATCCATGGTCGATCACCTGTCGTCCAAGGTTGCCTATTTGGAAAGGCTGGTCGACCTTAAGGCCGGGGACACTGTTCTCGACATCGGCTCCAATGACTGCACCCTGCTGAAGGCATATAAGGTCCCAGGCGTCAGACGAGTGGGCATTGACCCAACTGCCAAGAAGTTCGCCGAATATTATCCCGACGACGTGAAGCTTGTATCAGACTTCTTCTCGGCGGACGCATATTCTTCTACGGGCGCGCATCCGGCGAAGATTATTACTTCCATCGCGATGTTCTACGATCTGGACGATCCCGTCGCCTTTGCCCGACAGATCGAACAGTGCCTCGCCGATGACGGCGTTTGGCATTTCGAACAAAGCTACATGCCGTCGATGCTTCGCTTGAACTCTTACGACACGATCTGTCACGAGCACCTCGAATATTACTCGCTCGGCGTTGTTCAGACGATCGTGGATGCGGCGGACATGAAAATCGTCGATGTGATCATGAACAATGTCAACGGCGGCAGCTTCGCCGTGACGGCCACGAAGAAGTCGAATTCCGCTAGCCGGCCGAACGACGCCGTCATCAACTGGCTTCTCGAACAGGAAGAGCGAATGGGGGTCAACACCCCGAAGCCCTATCGCGATTTCGAGGAGCGTGTGTTTCGCCACCGTGAAGACCTGGTCCGTCTGATCCGGGCATTGCGTGCCGACGGAAAGACGGTCTTGGGCTACGGCGCGTCGACCAAGGGCAACGTCGTTCTCCAGTTCTGCGGATTTACTCCGGACGACATTCCCGCAATTGCCGATGTAAACCCGGAGAAGTTCGGACGCGTTACGCCTGGTACGCGTATCCCAATCATTAGCGAGGCCGACGCACAGAACATGAACCCGGATTACTATCTGGTCCTACCCTGGCATTTCAAAGAAGGCATTCTTCGGCGCGAGAAGGATTATCTGAATTCCGGCGGGAAGTTCATTTTTCCGTTTCCTGAAATCGAGATTATCTAACCATGAAATCAGCGCTGGTTACAGGGATCACAGGGCAGGACGGCGCGTACCTGGCCAAGTTGTTGCTCGGCAAGGGCTACCGCGTTTACGGAGCCTACCGGCGCGCAGCTTCGACAAATTTCTGGCGTAACGACGAGCTCGGCGTCACCGGTCATCCGGAGCTGAAGCTGATCGATTTCGACTTGACCGATCTTGGCTCTTGCCTCCGATTGATTGAGTTTTCTGAGCCGACAGAGATCTATAACCTCGCGGCGCAGAGTTTTGTCGGAATGTCGTTCGAGCAGCCCGCTGCCACTGCGGCAATCACGGGTATTGGTCCGCTGAACCTGCTGGAAGCGATGCGCCTGAGTGGGTCGAAGGCTCGGTTCTACCAGGCAAGTACTTCGGAGATGTTCGGCAAGGTTCAGGCGGTTCCTCAGACCGAGGAGACTCCGTTTTACCCTCGCAGCCCGTATGGAATCGCGAAACTCTATGCGCATTGGATGACGATCAATTACCGCGAGAGCTACGACATTTTCGCCTCGAGCGGGATCCTGTTCAATCACGAAAGCCCATTGCGAGGTCTTGAGTTCGTCACTCGCAAAATCACGGCTGGCCTGGCGCGCATCAAGCGCGGCAAACTCGACGTGCTCACGCTGGGGAACCTCGACGCCAAACGCGACTGGGGCTTTGCCGGCGATTACGTTGAAGGGATGTGGCGGATGCTTCAGGCCGATGTGCCCGACACATTTGTCCTCGCCACCAACCGAACCGAGAGCGTTCGCGACTTCCTTCGCATCGCGGGTGCGAGCGCGGGCTTCGAGCTTGTCTTTGAAGGTTCCGCCGAAGAGGAAGTCGCGATAGACAAGACGTCGGGCGAGATTATTGCGAAGGTCGACCCGGCCTTCTACCGGCCGGCCGAAGTCGATTTATTAATCGGTGACGCTTCCAAAGCTAAGGCGGTTCTTGGCTGGGCGCCGACGATGACTCTCGAGCAGTTGTGCAAGCAGATGGTCGAAGCTGACCTGCGAAGGGTCGACCAGGGCTGGATGTTCTGAATCCTGGCTGGGTTCCTGACCACAGACCATTATTGTCAAACTGCGAGGGGGACGGGTTGAAGGCATTAGTTACCGGTATCGCCGGTTTTACTGGCCATTATCTCGCCGAAGCGCTGGCGCGTCGAGCCATCTCCGTCGTCGGACTCGCCCAATCAGCCTCTCTGGTCAAATGTGTCGACCGAATTCACGCGGTCGACATCACCGACTTCGATGCTCTTGAAAGGGTGGTCGTCGCAGAAAAACCTGACCTGGTGGCCCATCTCGCAGCGATCTCTCACGTCGCCCATGAGAATATCGAGGAAATGTACCGCACGAACCTCATCGGCACCCGCAATCTCCTTGAGGCCTTGACATCCCTTGAGACGCCGCCGCGCTCGGTATTGCTCGCTAGCAGCTCGAATGTTTACGGTAATCGCAATGAGGGGATGATGAGCGAAAACATGGCTCCTGATCCCGTAAACGACTACTCAGTGAGCAAAGTCGCCGCAGAGATGGTTGCGGGTCTGTACCAATCCCGTTTGCCGATCTGTGTCGTCAGGCCCTTCAACTACACGGGGGTTGGACAGTCTCCTTCTTTTCTAATCGCTAAAATTGCGCAGCACGTACGAGCTCGCGCCAAAGCGATCCGACTGGGTAACCTTGAGGTCGCTCGAGATTTCTCGGACGTCAGGTTCGTGACCGAGGCGTACTGCCGCCTGCTTCATTGTCCAAAGGCGGGCGGGCGCACCGTCAATGTGAGCTCGGGGCGCGCGTATCGTCTTGATGAAATCCTGACCATGGTAGCGTCGATCAGCGGCCACACGCTCGAGGTGGAGGTTGATCCAGCATTGGTTCGCGAAAACGAAGTGCGGCGGCTATGGGGCGATTCATCGGTGCTGGACGAAATGGTCGGACCCATCGAACGCATACCGCTTGAGGAAACACTTCGCTGGATGCTCGAAGCCTAATTTCATGCGCGTGACCCTCTGCGTCGATGCCCTGGCGCCGAATCCAGGCGGCATTGGCCGGTACACGTGGGAGTTGTGCAAGGGTCTCGCCCGCCGCGAGGAGATCACATCGCTTCACTATGTCGCGTGGGGGCGTCTGATCAACGATCCGGAACGATTGCTGCGTGGAGAGCGACTTCGGCGACCCCTTGGCCCCTTCCGCCTTATCGCAAGGCGAAAACTGAAGAAGGTCCTTCGATCGAGCTTGGTCCATGGACCGAACTATTTTTTGCCCCAACATGCTGAGCAGGGCATCATCACGGTCCATGATTTGTCGGTGTTGCGCTATCCCGAAAGCCATCCTGCGGCACGCGTGAAAGCCTTCGAGCGGCAGTTCACCTCCTCACTCGGACGGTCGCTGCGGATCATCACGGATACCGAAACCGTGCGACGTGAGCTGATCGATATGTTCGACATCGATCCGGACAGGCTCGTTGCCGTACCCTTAGGCGTGGACGCGCGGTTCAGACCGGCCAACGCGGAAGCCATTCGCACTGTCCTTCAGCAATGGAATCTGGCTCCCGGCAGCTACGGCCTTTGTGTGTCCACGTTCGAGCCAAGAAAGAAGATTCCGGAGCTAATCCATGCCTGGCGGAAGCTTCCAAGCGCAATCCGCGATCGTTTTCCGCTCGTCCTGGCGGGAGGCTCCGGGTGGAGGAACGAGTCTCTGTTGGAGGAAATCAAGAGCGCCGCCGCGGAGGGCTGGCTCGTGAATCTCGGTTTCGTCGATGACGCGGTGCTGCCGGAGCTCTACGCTGGGGCTGCACTATTCACCTATCCTTCGACCTATGAGGGGTTTGGCCTGCCGCCGCTCGAGGCGATGGCAAGCGGCGTCCCAGTCGTCGTCGCCAACCGATCGTGCCTTCCGGAAGTATGTGGGGACTCGGCGCGTTATGTCGACCACCCCGACGACAGCCACCGCTTCAGCGAAGCGATTCGCGAAGCCCTTTCCGACGCCGACTGGCGGTCGGAGGCAATTCGGCGGGGTCTGGCCCGCGCCGGGCAATTCACCTGGGACCGGTGCATCGAGGGCACAGTCGCCGTCTATCGGTCGGTAATGGACTAGTCGGATGCGAAATCTTTGTTTGAGCGGGCATTTTTAATCCGCTAGGCTTGAGTGATCGTCACGGGCGGCGCGGCTCGAGGCGGCAATGGCAGCAACCAGACAAGAAGAGTGTGGATGACGGCGCGCGTCCTGAAAACCGCTGACGATCAGTATTGCGGGAATATGCCGTTCGCCGCTGTCGGCTTACCTAAGACCGGCGGCGTTGGCCACGCTGAGATATCGGCCGACGGCCCTTTCTTCCGCATCCCGCCCTTTCCGGGAGCCCAAACTGACGGGTTCGCCGCCGTCGCGACACTGCCTGGCGAAGACCTCGGCCGCGACGATCTCGCGGGCCTTGTCCGGGACCTGCGCGTCGGCGGAACCTATTGGGCAGCGCAGCCGCAACTTCCACCGAAATATGTTCTGGCGAGGTCGCACAACGCGCTTAGGAACTGCTCGGAGCTGCCGAAGGATGTCCCGGTGGTCCTCTGGGCCCAGCGACCGACGGCGCCGTCAAGCAGGTCAATTGCGACCGTGATTACAGGGGACTGCGATCCTTGGCACATGCTGGGTAGGGCAGTGGCATTTGTCACCGAGCCCGCCGACGAGGTGCGCGCTATCGCGGCGATCCTCGGCGTGCCAACGTATCTGAGTGACGAAGCGACCGGCCAAATTGAGCAGCAACGGACCGACGCGAGATCGGTGCTTGCGGAGTTTCTTGCCCCGGACGTTGCATATCTAAATCCCTTCGACGGTCATGCGATGAGCGCCCGGGAGACGGCGGAACTATGCGGCTTCTGGCGGCGGATGATCGATTCCAATCGTGAAATTGCCTGTGGCATCGGTTTCGCATTCTGGAAACAGGATAGCGTCGCTCCTTTGTTATGGAGCGGAAGCGAACCGTTCGCCTTCGTCCGCACTGGACCTCAGACGGTTCACGGAGCGGTCGCGATCTGGCGTTCGAAAACGCCGCCCGAGACGATTTCAGCGCTTGAACGTCGCGGCATCCGATTGGTGGAGGTCGAAGATGGATTCCTTCGTTCGAAGGGCCTCGGCGCGGATTGCATTCCTCCTCTTTCGGTTACGGTTGACCGGCTCGGCGCCCATTTCGACCCCGCGCAGCCGAGTGAACTCGAAGTGCTTCTCGAAACCGCCAGTTTCGATGCGGAATTGCTTGCGCGGGCGCGGCAGATCCGCGACCTCATCGTCAATGCGGGACTGGGCAAGTATGAGCGCGGCCGCACGGAGCTTGGCCGCCCGGCGGGCAGTCGCCGGCACATCCTGGTTCCGGGACAGGTCGAAGATGACCGATCCGTCCAAACCGGTGGCTCCGGCATGCCCAATATCGAGCTTCTGAGGTGGGTTCGCGAGCAGTCACCGGAGGCCTACATTCTCTACAAGCCGCACCCGGATGTGCTCGCCGGGCATCGGAGCGGTGCTGTGGCCGGCCGCGACTGCCTGGATTTCGCCGATCAAATCGTTACCGAACCGCCCATTTCAGCACTGATCGAGATGGTCGACGAGGTCCACGTGAACACGTCGCTGACGGGATTTGAGGCCCTGATGCGCGATAAGCCCGTCACGACCTACGGGGCGCCTTTCTACGCTGGCTGGGGTTTGACCGACGATCTTGGCCCCGTGCCGTCGCGCCGATCCGTGCGCCGCACCATTGACGAGCTCGTCGCCGCGACCCTCCTGGTTTATCCCCGCTACCGCGATCCGCTGACGGGCATTCCATGTCCCGCCGAGGTCGTCGTCGCGCGTCTTGCAGCCGACGCAACCGATTCTACGGGACTGGTCGTCGCGATGCGCCGGCTGCAAGGCCGGTTCATGCGCCGGCTTCGGAGTATCGCGCGATGACCCCCCCAACCGGAGGCCTCAGTGCACGAGTGCATCCCTGGTCCGAGAGTGAGACGGGGTTCGACCTAAGCGGGCCACTGACGATTCAGGAGCCGGAGCGGGCCTTCCTCTTTCTTCAGGGTCCGCCGGGCCCACTCTTCAGGCGCGTCGGGGCTGCTCTCGCGGAACTCGGCCACGCTGTCCACCGGATCAATCTCAACGGCGGTGACGTACGCGACTGGCCCGATGCGATCGCTAATTTCCGCGGCCGGTTCTCGGAATGGCCGGTCTTCTTTGACAAGTTCCTGCGCGAGCATCGGATCACCGATCTCGTGTTGTTCGGGGACTGCCGTCCGTATCATGTTTCCGCGCATGGGGTCGCCGCGACCCGGAACCTGCGTACGCATGTGTTGGAGGAGGGTTATCTCCGGCCGCACTGGATGACCCTCGAGCCGGAGGGCGTAAACGCGCGCTCGACACTCAGCCGCGACCGGACCTGGTTCAGGGAGCAGGCGCTGCGCCTTCCGCCAGAGGCCGATCTGCCACCGATTACTGCCAGCTTCAGGCGGCGGGCGCATGATTCATACTGGTATTATCACCGGGTCGTGACAGGGCGCCTGCAATTCCCGCACTACCGGTCGCATCGTTCCGGATCGATCTTGCTCGAAGGTTTCGGGTGGCTTTGGAAGTTCGCTCGCGAACAGAGTGAGCGCAAGTCGACGGACAAGGTTTTGCGCGCCCTCGTCGGCAGGCCCTTGTTCGTACTTCCACTCCAATTGTCGGGCGATTTCCAGATTCGGGCGCATTCGCCGTTCCCGGATATGCAGAGCGCTGCAAGCTACGCGATCGAGAGCTTCGCTGCCCACGCGCCGCCTGACATGCATCTGCTGCTGAAAGCGCATCCGCTCGACAATAGTTTCTTCAACTGGCGGGGCTTCGTGAGCGCCCACGCGCGGCGTTTGGGCCTTGAAGGGCGGCTCCACTACGTCAACGGCGGAGACCTCGACAAAATGGTCCGTGGGGCGCGAGGCCTGGTTTGTGTGAACAGCACGTCCGCCACGCTCGCACTCGCCAAAGACACGCCGGTTTGCACCATGGGCGAAGCCATTTACGATCTGCCGGGGCTGACTCACCAAGGCCATCTGGACGACTTCTGGACTGATCCCACACCCCCTGAGCCGGGTCTTTACCGGGCGTACCGACGGGTATTGGTCGATCGGTGTCTCGTCCGCGGGGGCCTCGCCAGCGAATCCGCGGTGACGACGTTGGTAAAGGGCGTGGTCGAGCGATTGTGCGCGTCTTCCGCCCGTCAGAGTGCGGCGAGCCACTCATCCACTTCGGAAAAGTGATTTTCCCAAGTCGGAGCTCGGTAGCCCGCCATTCGCTCGAGTTGAGCCGTGCGCGGAGGGCTGACCTCTTCGGCATAGGCCATGACCGTGCGCTCCCACGCCGGGCCATCGATAGGATCCAAAAAATCGGGAATGTTTTGCCCGATCTCGCGAAACACGGGCAGGTCGCTCGCAATCACAGGCGTACCCGAGCTCAAGGCCTCGATGAGGGGCAGGCCAAATCCCTCAGCGAGGCTCGGGAAGAGCAAAGCCCGCGCACCGGCCAGATAGCCGGCCAGTTCGAGGTCGCCACAGCGGCCGATCTCCACCACCGAACCGCGAAGAGTTTCGCTCCGCTCAATCAGGTCGATCGCCTGTTCGCACTCCCAACCTCTCTGGCCGACGATCAGAAGTTGCGGCGAGCGGGGACCAAGGCGCTGCGCGAGCCGAGTCCAAACATGCAGCAGCATCAAATGGTTCTTGCGACCCTCGATCGTGCCGAGAATGACGAATGTCGGTCGCGACGGCGCGACGGCGGGCGTCTCCTGATTAGGTAAAGGTGTCGCTCCGAGCCAGGCCGCCACCGCCGGCGGTTGAGGCAGCCGCACGTCCCGGGCGTACGTCGCCAATGAATCGAGGGTCGCCTGACTGTTCCCAATGACGCCGGCGGCGGTCGCGAGGATCGTATTCATCCGCGCCTGGTGCCGGTCCTTCTCGCCAGCGCGGCAGAATTCGGGATGTGTGATCGGGATCAGGTCGTGCACCAAATAGACCGGGCGGACGTCTGCTTCCCGAAGCCAGGCGCGGAAGCCTCCATCGTCCAGTCCGGTGTGCCCGATGTTCAGATAGATTCGGCCTTTTCCCCCTTCTCGGGTTTTCGTTGCGGAGCGCAATATTTGGGAGATGAGCCGCGGCTTGAACGAGGGCCCCGGCTTGCCAAGGAGCTCAAAGAGGGCGGAGGAAGATTCTGAGTCCAGGATCCGACGAAAGCGACGGTGCTGGATTACCGCCTGGGCTTGGCTCGAGTAGCGGCGAAGATAGGCCAGGCATACGCGGTCGATGCCCGTGGGATGGCGTCCTGCCCACCGGCGCCAGACCAGTCGGGTAACGTCGAGCAGATATGGCGCGGATTTGCCCAGGGGCCCTCGTCAGCGCGCGATGGTTCTGACGGTTGCGAGCGGAAGGATCGACGAGGCAATGATGTTCACGAACCGCTGCAACCCCACAAGGCCGGAATCGGAGACGTAGACAACGTCTCCGTCCCGCATTCGAAATCTTTGTGCGGCGAAGTAGGTTTCAGGCTGCTTCATGTCGACGCGATAGATGACGGGCACGAGTCCTTCTGCATTCGGCTGGGCCCCGCTGGCGAGCGACCCAAGCACATCTGGCCTCTCCCATCGAAACAGGAAGACGCCCCGTGGGTCGGCGCGTTGGTCCTGAAGTCCGCCTACTCGCCCGAGTGCCTGGGACAGTGTGAGGCCAACGCCTTCAAACCTGACCTCTTCATTCTTGCCCGCAGCCCCGAGCACCGTGAAGCTGTACGGCTGATAGAGCGCGGTGACGACGTCGTCGCTCCTCAGTACGATGTTTTGCCGTGGGTCTCGAACGATGTCACGCGCGGCCATGCGCTGAGTGATTCCGCCTCGAGTGATTTCGATGGTCATCCGGTCGAGCGGCTGGCTCGTTCCACCGGCCGTCGCGATCGCGTCGAGCAGCCGCTCTCCGCGCGGCGTCAGCGGCACTCTTTGCGCCGTCTTCACGTCCCCCAGGACGGTGACATTCGCCGTAACATTTCGAGCAATACGGACGATCACCTGCGGCAGATGAGCGCGGCCGCGCAGACGGGCTACGATTTCCTGTTCGATCTGCCGTAACGTTTGCCCAGCGGCAGGAACTTGCCCTGCAAAGGGGATGGAAATAGTGCCGGACGGCCCGACGACGACTTCGGGGAGGGTGTTGGCCCGGCTACCCTGGACGGTAGACGCGATCCCGGTCTCGAGCGTGGCAGCGCCAAACAATGCCGCCGGCGCAGCCTCCCAAATTGTCACTTCGAGAACATCGCCCACGCCGACGCGCGTACCGATCGGAATCGCATCGCCCAACCGGTCTGCGAAATTCCCCTCCAGCTCCTGGACATTCACCTGCCGAGCCACCGGATCGCTGAGATCGATGAGTTGCATCCCCTGCATGTCGGAACGGGATTGCGCCTGCTCTACCGCCTGCCGGCTTGGCCCGACGGATGCGGACATCACGGAACAGGCCGTCAACATTGGAGCCGACGCTGCCGCAAGGATCCAACTCGAAATGCGAGAGCGCTGTCCGCACCGGTTCTGCGTGCTAGTGACCGCGCCTAAGTTACTGATCAAAACTGCTAATCCCACCTAACTCTAGGCCCAGAGGGGCTTTAGCGGAGGGATGAGGAGGCAACAAGTCCTGCTGCGCGTTGGGCGGCATTCGACGGCGATAGGCGCCGTTGCCGAGAGTCGAGACGAGTCGAGCGACCAAACGAACCGATCGTGTCCCGAGTCGCGCCGATTCGGTTCCTGGGATCGGCTTCGCGTCCCAATTCGGGACGGCGCCGGGGCACTTTTTTGTCGGGACGCCAACACTTTGCGGTGCCCTATCTCGATTCCGATAAACGCCGCTATTAAACAAGTGTTAAGCATTTCCGTCGCGGAACGACCATGTCTCGCTGTGCGTCGACGGCCTAAACATCACACAAATGAGCCTATCTATTACTATCCAAAGGTAAGGTCGCTCTTATCTTTCTGCCTAATGCTCGATTGGACCCGACATAATCCTCTAGTCGAAGTTAGCGGTAATACTTAGGCCGTTAACCAATCTGTACTTGTGTCACTAACCTGAAATGATTCGGTTGGCGCCCCGTCTCTTTATGACAAGCTTGCCAAACGCGGCAGCCAGTGGTCTTTGTTTCGCGAGCGCGGGATTCCGACTCTCAATCGTTAACCTTTTCCGTTGAACGGATTGGCGACTGGGGGCCACTCTCGAAAGCGACATTGACCGTGCGTGGGGTTGCCCCGCGCCGGATGAAGGCAGGGGTAGTAAGATGCGGTACGAAGATACTTCCGGTTCGATCAGCAGCTCGTCGGCGCCCGAGGCGCGTGACGATGCCGATACGCTAGCCAACGGCAGCAACGGCCCGGCGACGGGCAATGTGATCACCGGCGCCGGAACGATCACCGGCAAGGCCGGAGCCGATTCGCCGCAGAGCGGCCATGTCGTCACCGTCCGCGGCGCGGGTGGGACCGATGCATCCGACAACGGCGCCAGCCTTCACGTCGACGGCCGGTTCGGTACGCTCGTCATGGATGAGCACGGCAACTATAAGTATGTCGCGGACGGACACGCGCCCGCGAACTTCCGCGACCTCTTCCAATATACGCTCGCAGATTCGAAGGGCGGCCGCTCGGTCGCCGACCTGATGATCAGCCGCGGCGGCGAGATCAAGGTCAGCGATAATGCGCAGAAGGTCATTCCAGGTCCCGACGGCGTTGTTACCCTGCCTGCCGGCGTCGACCTCAATGACGTTCACGTGGTCGGTCGCGACCTCATCATCAACATGCCCGACGGGACGCAGATCGTCATCGTCGACGGCGCCGTCTTTGTTCCCCAGCTGGTGCTTGGCGGAGTCGAGGTTCCCTCGACCAACCTTGCAGCGCTGCTGATTGACGCCGAGCCGCGGCCCGCCGCCGGCACGTCGCAGAGCAGCGGCGGCAATTTCGAAGTCCCGGTCAGTCCGCTGGACCCGGGCGTTCCTCTCGGCGACCTCATTCCGCCGACGGAGCTGGTCTTCACTCCGCCCTCGTTCAAGGAAGTCTTCACCCTCCTCGACACGCAGCCGGAAGCGGGCACGGTCAGCGTCCAGCTTGACGACGATGCCAAGGCCGGCGGCAATCCCGGCGGCGTCGGCGACGACCCGGACAGCGTCAACGCGACCGGCTTCCTGCCCGGTTCCGGCGGTGATGGTGTACTTACGTGGGATTTGTCGAACACAGGCGCCCCCTCGGGCTTCACCTATGTCGACGGGCCCAACGGCTCGATCCTCGTCCAGCAGGTCCAGGGTGGCAACACAGTCACGGTCCTGACGATCACGATCGATCCGGCGGACGGGTCCTACAGCGTCGTCCAAAATGCGGCGATTCTGCATCCGGCTGGCGGCGATGAGAATAACGTCAGCTTCACCATCAACTACACGGTCACCGACCAGGACGGCGACAGCGCTCCTGGAACGCTGAACATCAACGTCGACGACGACACCCCGACCGTTTCGGTCACCGCGGGTCCGGACGCCGAAGTCAGCCTGACCACGCACGACGCAGCGACCATCGGTGCGGGCAGCGAGGCCGTCAGCACGACCGCCAATTTCAGCGGCGTGTTCAGCGGCTCAACCTCGTCCCCCGGTGCCGACGGCGCCGGCGCCGGCACGACGGACGGTTATGCGCTCAGCACGACGGGCGGAGCCTCTGGCCTCTTCTCGCATGGCGTCGCGATCAACCTGTACAATGTCGGCGGCGTCATCGTGGGCTCGACCTCGGCCACTTCGGGCGGGATCGATGCCTCGAACACAGTGTTCACCGTGTCGACCACGAACACCGGCATCGTCACGCTGACCCAGTTCAGCCAGATCGACCACACCGCCGATCCGCACCCGACGGGCGCTCCGTTCACCGACGACATCATGAGCCTTACGGACGGTTCGATCACGCTCACGCGCAGCGTGACGGTCGTCGACAAGGACGGCGATTCGGTTACTGGCTCGGCCAGCGTCGGAATCGGCGCCAACCTCCACTTCGTTGATGACGGCCCCTCCATCGGCCTTGCCGAGCATGGTGAGCCGAACCTGATCGTCGATGAGACGGATCTGTCGACCAACGCCACCGCGAACTTCGCCGCGAACTTCACCGCGAGCTTTGGCGCCGACGGCCCCGCCGCAGCGGGCTCGATCACCTACGCGCTCGGCATCAATGCCGGGGCAACCGGCCTGATCGACGTCGCGACTGGCTCCGCCATCGTGCTCGTCCAGAACGGCGCGGTAGTCGAAGGCCACGTGGGTGATGCTTCCGGCGCGCTTGCGTTCACCGTCAGCGTCAACGCTGCCGGCGACGTCACGCTCGACCAGATCCGCGCACTTCAGCATCCGGATCCCACCAATCCGGACGACAGCGTCATCTTGGCGAGCGACAATCTCGTCACCCTGACTGCCACGGCCCACGATTTCGACGGCGACACGGCCAGCTCGACGCTCAACATCGGCCAGAACCTCGGCTTCGAGGATGACGGCCCGTCGATCCAGCTCTCCGGTTCGGAAGCGAGCCTGACGGTCGATGAAACGGTCCTCGCGACCAATGACACGCAGTCGTTTGCGGGTGCGTTCACCAGCGCGTTCGGCGCGGATGGCGCCGGAACGGTCACCTATGCGCTGAGCGTCCTGTCGCCTGGCGCGAACAGCGGCCTCACCGATACGCTGAGCGGCCAGCCGATCGTCCTCGTCGTAAACGGCAGCGGCGTGGTCGAAGGCCGTGTCGGCAATGCCGCTGGCGCGATCGCGTTCACCGTCAGCGTCGATGCCTCGGGCAATGTCACGCTCGACCAGCAGCGCGCCGTCGTTCATCCGAATCCGAACAATCCCGACGACAGCGTCTCGCTCAGCGCCGACAACCTCATCTCGCTGACCGCGACGGTCACCGACAAGGACGGCGATCAGCAGAGCGCGACGTTGAACATCGGCCAGAACCTCAACTTCGAGGACGATGGACCGCACGCCAATAACGACACCGATACGGTCCCACCGGCCGGCACGACCGCGACCGGTAACGTGATCACGGGGGTCGGAACGAACGAAGGCGCGGGCAACGCCGACAATGCCGGCGCCGACCAGCCCGGCCACATCACCGCGATCCAGGGCACCGACGGCACGGATACGACGTTCTCGGCTGGCTTGCTGTCGATCCACGGCTCCTTTGGCACGCTCGCGATCGATGCCGACGGCAATTACACGTACACTCGCGATGCCGGCGCGCCGGGCGCTGTGCAGGATGTTTTCACCTACACGCTGACCGACGCCGATGGTGACTCGGTCACCGCGACGCTGACGATCAACATCAACGACTCAGCGCCGACTGGCGGCAACGTCAATGTCGGCCTCGATGACGATGCACTGGCTGGCGGCAACCCCGGCGGCGTCGGCGACGATCCCAATTCGGTCAATGCGACTGGGACGCTCCCGGGCTCCGGCGGCGACGCCCCTCTGACCTTCGGCGTGCTGCTGACCGGCGCTCCGGCGGGCTTCAGCTACGTCTCGGGCGGAGCGGGCATCGTGCTTGTCCAGCAGGGCGGAACGACGGTCCTCACAATCACCGTGAACAGCACCACGGGTGCCTATAGCGTCGTTCAGAACGCGCCGATCACCCACGCGGCCGGCGGCGACGAGAACAACCAGGCGTTCACCGTCAACTACACGGTGACGGACACCGACGGCGACAGTGCTCCCGGCACGATCAATATCAACGTCGACGACGATACGCCGACGGTTTCGGCCAATGCCGGGGTCCAGCTCGACGACGATGCGCTTGCGGGCGGCAATGCCGGCGGCACGGGTGACGACCCCAATGCAACCAATACGACCGGTACGCTGGCCCATTCTTATGGCGCCGACGGTGCGGGCTCGGTCGCTTATCTGACCACCGGCGCTCCTGCCGGCTTCAGCTATAGCCTTCAGGGCAACGGCGACCTGTGGGTGCTCCAGGGTGCGACCCACGTCCTGACCCTCACGGTCAATGCCTCGACGGGCGCGTACACCGTCACTCAGGTTGCGCCGATCGATCATCCGGCTGGCCTCGACGAGAACAACGTCTCGTTCACGATCAGCTACAACGTGACCGATCACGACGGCGACACCGCGACTGGCTCGATTGTCGTCAACGTCGACGACGATACGCCGACGGTTTCGGCGAACGCTGCGGTGCAGCTCGACGACGACGCGCTTGCTGGCGGCAACCCGGGCGGCATTGGCGACGATCCCAACGCCACCAACACGACCGGTACGCTGGGTCACTCCTACGGCGCGGACGGCGCAGGTTCGATCGCGTACCTGACCACGGGCGCTCCGGCTGGCTTCAGCTACGCGCTGCAAGCCAACGGCGACCTCTGGGTCCTGCAGGGTGCGACGCACGTCCTGACGCTCACGGTCAACAGCTCGACTGGGGCGTACACGGTGACTCAGGTCGCGCCGATCCTGCATGCCGCGGGCGGCGATGAGAACAACCAGACGTTCACGATCAGCTATAACGTGACCGATCACGACGGCGACAGCGCCACCGGCTCGATCGTCGTCAATGTCGACGATGATACGCCGACTGCGGCGGTCGTCACGACCGGCCAGCATGTCAGCGTCGACGAGTCTGTGGGTGTTCAGGCCGACTCGAACGATGTCGTTGGTCCGCTCGCGGTCTTCGCCGGCGTCGCCAACAAGGGCGTCGATCCGGACATGGCCACTCAGTTTGCGGCCAACGCGAATGCGATCGTCGCTTCGACCGGCTCGTCTTACGGAGCCGACGGCGCGGGCACGACGACGTTCAGCTTGAACGTGTCGAGCGCAGGGGTCGACTCCGGTCTCAACACCACAGACGGTCACGACATTCTTCTATTCCTTGAGAATGGGATCGTTGTCGGCCGCGTCAGTGGCGGTGCCGACGACGGCAAGGCCGCGTTCGCGATTTCGATCGACTCGACCGGCCACATCAGCATGGTCGAATGGCTGTCGATCCAGCACGCCGATGCTTCCAACCCGGACGATGTCGCTTCGATCACGAACGGTGCGGTCCTCGCGGTAGTGACCGTCACGGATGCCGACGGCGATCCGGCCACGAGTTCAACGGCCATCGGCAGCCTGATCCAGTTCCAGGATTCGGGCCCGGTTCTGACCGCGGTGGATAACATCAACATCCAGAACAGCGGCGATGTCGCGGCTACCGGCGGGTTCCATTACCTGCTGGGGGCGGACGGAGCGCCGACTAACAATGACGTGTTCAAGCTGGTCACGGGCAGCGCGACGGTTAACGGCGATCCAGTATCGAACTACACGATCACCCAGACGTCCGAAAACGCGACATCTGCGGTGTTCACGTTCAGCTTCGATTATGACACTGGAACCGGCGGCACCGCTCATGAGACGGGCACGCTGACGTTTGACAAGAGCGCGGGTACTTACACAGTCGACCTGCAGGATCCGATCTCGGGCTTCAGCATTCTCTCGACAGGCACCGCCGATGCTGGTGACTTCGTCAGCTATCAGGTCCCGTCCGGCGGCAGCGGCGCTCCCGAGGTGACGGTCGCGCAGCTCGACACGGACTTCTTCGTCCAATTCTCGGGCGTCGCTGAGCCGGGTGCAGGCACGGGCTCGGACAATCTGTTCACCACGCAGGGCACGGCGAATGCGTTCAGCCCGGTCACGACGAATAACTTCGCCAACCTTGAGCTCTTCACCCAAGCGATGAGCACCGTTCAGGTGTCGAGCACCGCTGCGGGTGTCGCGGGCAATACGATCCAGGGCGGAGAAGTCCTCGACTTCAATCTTTACGCTACGGATCCGGGCGGTACGCTTGGCGGCGTTCCGACGACAAGCTCGACGTCCATGTTCATCCAGCTCGACGGAATCGGTGGCTCGGAAGACATGATCGTCGTCCTCAAGCTGCTGGATACGTCGACGGGCCAATATACGACCCAGGCGATCATGGTTCAGAACGCCGACATCATCACGAGCAACGCCACGCTCGCCGGTACGGCCTATTCGGGCATCGTTCTCGATAACAACGACGGTCTGATCGTCATCGAGGCGAACGATTACCAGAACGGCAATACCAACCTGGTGATCGTGGGAGCCCAGATCGCCGGTTCTGACGAAGGCATCACCGGGACGGCAACCAATCTCAACGGTGCGCTGGGTGCGGCTGGCGGAAGTAGCGGCACGCAGGCCTTCTCGACCGATGTCAGTGATGCGCCGTTCAAGATCACTTCGATCGGCTTCCTAACGACGACCTCCACCGACCAGAATGCGGACCTGACGTTCAATGTCACGATCCAGGACGGCGACGGCGACACGGTCACGCAGACTATCCACGCGACCGTCACCGCCAGTGCGGACTCGACGAGCGCAATCTCGCTCAGTCCGTCGGTGACGACCGTCGCTCCCGTGGTGCTCGATCTAAACGGTGACGGGGTACACTTCCTCGCGACCGACTCCGGCGTGCACTACAACTACGGCAGCGGCTCGGTCTCAACGGCCTGGGTCAGCCCGCAGGACGGGATCCTGGTCAACGACGCCAACCACGACGGCAACGTATCTGCCTCGGAGTTCGTGTTCGGCGGCAATGGGGTCACCGACTTGCAGGCGCTTGCCGCTTTTGACAGCAACCACGACGGTCAGCTGTCCTCGGCGGATGCCAACTTCGGCAACTTCGCCGTGTGGCAGGACGCCAACAGCAACGGCGCGGTCGACGCGGGCGAGCTGCAGTCGCTGACCGCTCGGGGCATTGCGAGCATCTCGCTGAGCTCCGACGGGATCAGCTATTCGGCGGCCGGCGGTGACGTCCAGGTTGCCGGAACGGGCAGCTACACGCGGACGGACGGTTCGACCGGAGTCCTCGCCGACGCGGCGTTCCTGACCGAGTCTCGCTCGGCCACCAACAGCGTGCTGATGGGCGCGCTGGCGGCGGCGGGCATTGCGGCGGAATCGTCGGCAGCGGCGACCACCGTGGCGACTCTTGCGGCAACGACGGCGCTCACCGGAATTGCAGCGCAGCACACGCAGGCGTTCGCTCCGGTGGCGGTCGACGCGGTCAGCGGCAATCACAGCAGCGACCTGCTGCCGAACGGCGCTCCTGCGGCAGCTCCTCAGGCTGCGGCGTCCCACGCCTCGGATGCGGGTGCGGCCAACGGCCTGTCGGTCGCCGGCAGCGAATCGCAGGCGAACCAGGCACCCGCTGAGCTCTTGCAGAACTCGGCTCCGGTCCAGGATGCCGGCGCCGGTTCGTCAACGGCAGCGTCGATCATCATGCCGGCTGCGGCGCAGCTGGTGGCAGCGGCGGCTAATGCCGGCGTCAGCGGCGCCCAGCACAACCAGGTCATTGGCCAGGTTCTCGCCGACGCCCTGCACGGTGGCGGCGGTGGCCCGGACATCGACAGCGTACTGAGCTCGCTTCCGAGCCAGGGTGGCGCGCATTCCGCGCTCGAGGCCCTGGCAAGCCACGCTGGTGCGGCCGTTCCAAACGGGGACAGCAGCGCTTTTGCCGGCTTCACGGCGGCGAATGCAGCCTTCACGATGGAGCACATGATGGCTCACGTCGATGCTGCTCCGACACACGCGTAACTGAAGTTATCGACATAACGGGGCCTCCACCTGTGGACGGTGGAGGTCCCGAAACGACCAGAAGGGGGTACCATGACAAAGAAGCACTGGACGATGATCGTTCCCGGAGCGGTGCTGCTGTGCGCGTCACCTGCATTCGGAGTAGAACTG
>Ga0268264_10000499_pt1 | contig 51388 bp, 41 predicted proteins | sample KBSSwiS32_FD_190357 | JGI IMG/M metagenome (GOLD analysis project Ga0268264, IMG submission 190357) | Switchgrass rhizosphere microbial communities from Kellogg Biological Station, Michigan, USA - KBS Switchgrass S3-2 (SPAdes) (version 2) | ecosystem: Host-associated > Plants > Roots >... | reverse complement strand
GCCCCCAACAGAGAGTGGTTGCCCCGGCCTGAAAGCGCTGGGGCCTGCACTTTCGAAGCACATGCGTTGGATTGCCTATGCCTCATCGACCGCGGTTTATGGCGACCAACAGGGAGAGTGGACCTATGAGAACTCTCCACTCAACGCGGCTTCCGCCACTGGATTGCGTAGACTGAATGCTGAACGTGCCTGGATTGCCAGGTGCCAGCCCGCGGGTTTGCCGCTGGTAATTTTCCGCCTGGCCGGCATCTACGGTCCCGGCCGCTCAGCGTTGGATCGATTACGCGACGGCACGGCGCGTCGAATCGAGAAGAACAACCACGCGCTTTCGCGGATCCATGTAGATGACATTGTTACGTTGCTCGAAGCATCACTGCAGCGCCCGAATCAACATCCCATCTACAACGTCTGCGACGACGAGCCTGCCCCCACAGCCGACGTTGTCACCTATGCGGCCGCCTTGCTCGGGGTCGAGCCGCCCACTCCCGAGCCCTACGAATCCGCCGTGATTTCCCGCGCTGCAGAACGGTACTTCCTCGAAAGCCGGCGCATCTCCAATGCGCTGGCCAGGCAGGCGCTGGACTGGCGTCCGCAGTACCCCTCCTATCGGGAGGGGCTGGCAGCCATTTTGAGGGCCGAAAGCCAGACTCACTTCACATAACGGGGTGTCGATCACGGGTATCTTTACGTTAAATCGGGATACCAACGTGATCGAAAGCATACGCAAGGGCTCCACCGAGCTCGCCATCATCATCCGGGCGAGTTACGTGCGCGAAGGGATTACCTTCCTCACGCCCAACGACTATTCCCAACAATTGGGATACATGAATCGCCGCGCCGGCTACCGGATTGCCGCGCACATTCACAATGCAGTTCCGCGTGCTGTTACTTTCACGCGCGAGGTGCTGGTCATCAAGTCCGGCAAGCTGCGGGTGGACTTCTACTGCGAGGACGGCAAGTACGTCGAGAGCCGGATCCTGAACGCGGGCGATGTGATTCTACTCGCGGCCGGTGGTCACGGCTTCGAGATGTTGGAAGACAGTGAGATCATCGAGGTCAAACAGGGTCCCTACGCAGGCGACCAGGACAAGACCATACTCGAGCCCGTCGAGGCCAGCCGGATCCGCATCCCTGCCTGAGCCATGCAACGTACCGACTTCATTGCGGTCAACGAGCCGTTGCTGGATGGCAATGAGAAGAAGTACCTGACCGAGTGTATCGACACGGGCTGGATTTCTTCCGAAGGCCCGTTTGTTGAAAAGTTTGAGCTGGCCTTTGCCCGCCGTGTGAGCCGCAAGTGGGGCATTGCCGTATGTAACGGCACCGCGGCGCTCGACGCCGCAATCGATGCTCTGGGAATCGGTCCCGGCGACGAAGTCATCTTGCCGGCGTTCACGATCATCTCCTGCATCGGTCAACTGATCCGGTGCGGTGCGAAGCCAGTGCTCGTCGACAGCGACCCTCGCACGTGGAACATGGATGTCACGCAGATTGAAGCGAAGGTCACTCCCCGTACCAAAGCCATCATGGTGGTTCATACGTACGGTCTGCCTGTGGATATGGATCCCGTCCTCGAAATTGCCAAGCGTCATGGCCTCTACATACTCGAGGACGCGGCTGAGGCTCACGGACAAACCTATCGAGGCCGGGCCTGTGGCAGTTTCGGGGACATCAGCACTTTCAGCTTCTATCCCAACAAGCTCGTCACCACGGGTGAAGGCGGCATGATCGTCACTAACGACGACACGCTCGCCGCAACCTGCTACAGCCTGCGCAATCTCTGTTTCCAACCCCAACGACGTTTCGTACACGAGCGCCTGGGTTGGAACTTGCGGATGACCAACCTTCAGGCCGCTTTGGGCGTCGCACAGCTCGAACGGATCGACGAATTCGCAACCCGAAAGCGTGCCATGGGCAAGCGCTACAGCGAGCTGCTTTCGGGCATCCCGGGCTTGCAGATTCCTTTGGCTAAAACGGCGTACGCCGACAACATCTATTGGGTCTATGGACTGCTGTTGAGCGACGAGGTGGGTTTCGATGCGGCCGCTGCCATGAAAAAGCTCGCCGCCCTGGGAATTGGCTGCCGTCCCTTCTTCTGTCCCATGAATCAACAGCCGGTGCTGCTCGAGCGGGGCCTGTTCAAGGGCGAGTCCTATCCAGTGGCTGAGCGGATGTACGCCCAAGGCTTCTACATCCCCAGTGGCCTGGCACTCACCGAAGCCCAGATGACACGGGTTGCCGAAGCAGTCGGCTCGATTCTGCGATGACTGAAGTTTTCGACGCCTACGCGGCCTACTACGACCTGCTCTATCGGGATAAGGACTATCCGGGTGAAGCCCGGTACGTTCATTCCCTGCTTGGACGGCATGGCGTCAGCGATGGCGACATCCTCGAGCTGGGTTGCGGAACAGGCAAACACGCCGAACAATTGGTGCGACTCGGGTTTGCTGTCCAGGGAATCGACTCGAGTCCGTCCATGGTGCAGATCGCGAGAAAGCGAACGCCATCCGATCTCGCCTCACGGCTGCAATTTGATGTGGGCGATGCGCGCTCAACACGCCTCGGGAAGCAATTCGACGCCGCCATTTCCCTGTTTCACGTTGCGAGCTATCAGACTTCCAACGAAGACCTGGCTGGAATGCTGCGCACTGCCTCCGCTCACCTGAAAACAGGGGGCATTTTTGTATTCGACTTCTGGTACGGTCCCGCGGTCCTGACCGATCCACCCACCGAGCGCGTGAAGCGGCTGGAGGATGGAGTCATCCAGGTGACCCGCACGGCCAGGCCGACCCTGTGGCCGAATGAAAACGTGGTCGACGTGCACTACCAGGTGCAGGTGAAACAAAACAGTAATGGCATAGTCGCGGACATCGAGGAAACTCACCGCATGCGTTACCTCTTTCTTCCGGAGCTGCGATGGATGCTTCAGGAGGCCGGCCTGGACGTTCTCGAAGCGCGCAGCTGGATGTCCGGTGAGTTGGGCGTCGACAGTTGGTTCGGTGTGATAGTCGCTCGCAAACGTCAGCAGTGAGCTGAAGGACAGTTGGATGAAGAGCAACGATATCCACATCTGCGCATTCCCGAAGAGCGGAATCACCTATTTCGGCTTCCTGCTCGCGGCCGCGCGGCTGCGCCACAACGGCATCGCCCTGATGCCCACCATGTACAACATCGACTTCCTGCTGATCGATGTCCACAAGATGGCGAACGCCAGCCCGGGAAGCATCTGGCGCGACGGGGTGGGCGACCTTTTCAAGACACACAGCCCGTACCTGAACGTTCCGAATGCGGTCTACCTGCTTCGTGAGCCGGTGGCGACGCTGCGCAGCTATTTTCATTTCCGGCGGCAGCTCGGTTCGACCGACTCGGCCCAGGATTTTCTGGCGGGTCCGGAAGGCATCGGCGCCTGGATTCAGCACGTCAAATCCTGGCTGTTGGATAACCGGAACGCCTCGCAGTCTCTGTTCGTGACTGAATACGAGATCCTGCTGGCGGATCCGCGCGCGGAATTACGAGCCCTCGGCGCCCAGTGGGGGCTGGACTTCTCGGATGACACTCTCAATTACGCAGTCGAGGCCGCCAGCCTCGATCGCATGCGAAAATTGGAGACGTCATACGTCGCGCACAATCCGGTTTACGCACAATTCAACCTGGACTTCGTCCGTAAGACCGGCGACCGCAGTGTCGGCGATATCACGCCGGACCTGGTTGCACTCATCAAAACACACGCACAACCCGTCTACGAGCAGGCGAGAACCCGCCTGGCGCAGGCACGCGGCATCGGCCAATGAGAGTTCTGTTTGTAGGCAATCCGTCCGAGCGGCCGACCGACGGCGGCAGCGCCTCTTTTCAGCAAACGGTTCTCGCCGGACTGCAACGCATGAGCAGCGCGCACGAGTGCTCGTATGTGCGGCCAGAGCCCGGCAAGGGCGTCATTCAATCCTGGGTGGACGAGAAGAAGATCGACTTCGTCTGGTTTTTGTCGCCGTACTATGAGCCTGTTGAAGTCCCCTTTGCCGCGACCGTGTGGGACCTGGGGCACAGGGAAATGCCGTACTTCCCGGAGCTGTCACTCAGCGGCTGGAAATTCGATGAGCGTGAAGGGTTTTACAGTCACGTTCTTCCCCGTGCCGGCATCGTTGTCATTGGCAACAGTGTTGGGGCGCGTACCGTAACCGAGTTTTACCGGGTCCGTCCGGAAAACATCTGTGAGATTCCGCTTCCGGTCAACGCCAGCTCACTGCAGGGTGCGCTGAAAGACCCGGCCCTGCTGCAGCCCTACGGGCTGACTCCCGGCGAATACCTGTTCTATCCAGCGCAGTTCTGGCCTCACAAGAACCACATCACCTTGATCGATGCCCTTGCGATCCTGCATGCCGCCGGCGCGGAAATGAAGCTGATCTTCACGGGCAGCGACAAGGGCAATCGCCAGTATGTCGAAGAGTATGTGGCGAGCCGCAATCTGCGCAGCTCGGTGGTGTTTGCCGGGTTCGTAGAAACCCCGGTGCTCCATCAGCTTTATCTCAACGCTTACGCAATGACGTTTGCATCAATGATGGGCCCTGACAATCTGCCGCCGCTGGAGTCAATGGCCCTCGGCTGCCCTGTCGTCAGCGCTGCGTTCAACGGTGCACGCGAGCAGATGGGCGATGCTGCCCTCTTCTTCGATCCGCTGGATGCCCATGATGCCGTTGCCAAGATCGCTGCGCTGTCAGATCCCAATCTGAGGCAGCAACTGATCGCCAACGGACAGGAGTTGGTCAAAACACGCAGCCCGGACGTGTATGTTGCGAAGATCAACCAGGCACTGGACGTATTTGCCAGGAAGCGCAAGCTCTGGGGCTCGGGCAACACCTACCGCCACACCTGACATCACGCCACTCTTCGCAGCATGTCTGGCAAGACCAGATGTCTGATCGCCCGGATCAGCCGCATCTCGCTACCGAGGAATGAATGCACAGAGTCAGGATAGCCGGCGTTCTCCACATTGATCGCTGACTCCAGCTTTTCAAATGCATCGGGCAGCCCACGGATCAGGCGATCCAGCTCGCGGATACAGATACGACGTGGCACGCCCAACGTCTCACCTGCAAACAAGACCGCCTCCCGCGTTACGGCCCCAAAGGTGGTCGCTCCGGGAAGGGGAATTGCCATGTCAACGGCCGGCCAGCTCGCACGCTCATTGGCGAAAGCGCGGGTGTAGTAAGTTCCCGTGCTCAGCAGGTCATACGCGGGTGAAAGATCAATTCCATCCCCGCTGACACTGAAAGACAGATTCTTCAGGTGGTTGTCGTTATTGGCGATCAGCAGGTTGAATACGAGCCACACGTACAGCTGCAGCCTCGTAGCCGCCCTGTTTCGGCAGTGGCTGATGATCGCAGCGAGAGTGTCGAGGGATGCGCTCCTGTATTTGAAGCCACGGGATTGGTTCAAAAGCTGACAGGCATCCACTATGTGGTGCCGCCTCACCTGACCGTTCGCATCGACATATCGGTCAAAACGCTCGACGATATAGACTGGCTCGGGCGTATATCGGCGAACAACCGGTGGGACCCGCAATCCAAGCTGAGCCGCTGCACTCATCACGATGTATTCATTGATGACCGAGGCGGGATAGTCATCACCGGAATGATTCGGTTTGAGGATGTGCGTCGACGGCTCACTCCCAACCGGCTCGTAAAGATTGTTGCGTTTGTATACGACGAGTAGCTTGTTCTGTGCTCCGGCTGCGGACATTCGCTTAGGGGCATCTCTACTCAGAGTCGCCTTGGGCAGATTGCGGATGCGCGTGCACAGATCATCGTCGGAAAGCGGCTGCAACCCTCCGTTTTCGGGTTGACCGCGACCCGGAGGGAGCAATACGAGGGACCCGGCGGACTCAGCGCCCAGATATTCGAGAAGGGCGAAAGCATCCTCGCCGCGGATGTCAGCTTCTTTGCTGACGGCTTCGCGAAGCTGCTCTTCAGGCAGCAGGTTATCGAAATACCATTGCACCGGGCGTTTGCTGGCGCCGTCCTGATGCACCAGCTGCGAACGTGGGAGGGCGGGCGAAAGATCGAAACTGGCCGGGTCTGCCACCCATTGCGGGTCGTACTCCAGGCTCCAGAGATCGTTGTTCTCGCTCAGAGTGCCTATACGGACGTCATTGAGGAATGCGGCGAGTGTTCGCATCTCATTTGAGCCCTTTGAGGCGCAGGTTTTCCAACTCCGTTCCGGCAGCCTGCGGAATGTCGAGCGTCAGCGGTATACCCAGCTCAGCCAGCAACTTGAGCACCAGCCCGAGCTGAACAGTCGATTTGCCACGCTCAACGTCCGAGACGAACTGCTTGCTGACGCCAGCCATAGCTGCCAGGTCGTCGAGCCGGACCTTGCTCGAGCGGCGAACTGCTCGAATCACGAGACCGAGCTGCCCTACAGATTGCGTGATGATTTGCATGTCTGAATTCCTACGGTTGTAGGAATAATGGCACCAGAGTGGCGGGGGAGACAAGAAAAATCCTACGATCATAGGATTTGCGACCCGCGCGGTACCGCTTCGGCCAAGGAATTCCTACAGCCGTAGGAATAGCAGCAATATCAATTGGTTATGCTAACCCGGATATGCTCCGGTTCGAGCCCGCTCTGATATCGCTCGTACATCTGCACGTAAGCGTTCTCCAGATTTCTGGCGAACCGCTCGGTGTCATACAGGCTCATTGTCATCCGGCTGGCGTTGAGGCGCTCGGTCAGCGCGGCCAGGCGCGGCCGGTCGGCCGCCAGGCTCACGGCCCTCTCTTCGTAGTCTGACAGCGAATTCGTCACCAACTCAGGCAGGCCTGCCGCGGTGAGCAGACTCGCGGCCACCCTGGCACAGAATGACTCTCCCGCGTACGTCAGCAGAGGCAATCCAGCCCAAAGCGAGTCGCTCGCCGTGGTGTGAGCATTACAGGGGAATGTATCGATCGACAGATCGGCCAGCCAATGACGCCCGAGATGCTCCGCCAGCGGCAACCGGCCCGTGAAAACCAGGCGCTGCGGGTCGACGCCTGCTTGCCTGGCAAACTCACGTAGGTTGTTTGATGCCATGTCGTTCTCATGGAGCAGCCACAACACGCTGTCATCGACTCTCTGAAGGATCCGCATCCAGCAGGCAAATACAGCGGGCGTGATCTTGTAGCCATTGTTGAAGGTGCAGAAGACGAACGCATCCGCAGGCAACCCAACATCCGCCCGCGTAATCGCGGAGCGGCCGACCGGCCGGTTCCGGGAATTCACCTGGTAACTGCCGGGCAGGTAGACCACCTTCTCGGCGAACTGATCGCGGGTACGCTCCGGTATCACGACCTCATCGGCGACGATGTAGTCGATAAAGGGCGCGCCCATTGTGCCGGGGTATCCCAGGTAGGCCACCTGGATCGGAGCCGCCCGATGCGCAAACACCCCCGCCCTCTGATGCAACGTGAACCCCTTGAGATCGACGGCAATATCGATACCCAGATCCCGCGAGAGCCGGGCAATCTCCTCGTCAGTCTTCGAATGAACGTCCATGAACTGATCGAACGCCCGGGTCAGTTGCTCCGTGATTTCATCCCGCGCACCGAGCCCGAAGCTGAAGGCAATGACCTCAAACCGATCCCGGTCGTGGCTCTCAAACAATCCTCCGGCCAACAGCGCGGTGGCGTGGTTGTAAAAGTCGGCGGAAAAGTAACCGATGCGGATCTTCGCGCCCCGCGGTCGCCGGGCAATCCCGGGCAGGGCCGAGGTCGCGGGACAGGCCTCGCGAACCCAGATCTGTGCCGCACGAAGCTGCAGCTCGGGCGAATCAAACATCGTCACGACAACAAACGGCGGCGATGCGTTTTTCCACTCTCGGATGCAGGACGCCACCTCTTCCATCCGCGTATCGTAGTCGCCCCAGTCGCAGATCCGCATCTTGGACTGCAGACAGATTCCGCGCAGCCACGGCTGATCCGGATCGGCCTCCATCGCCCGCAAATAGCTGGGCAACGAGTCATCAAAAAGCTGCAGCTCGTGGAGAGCCGACGCATGCTGGTAGTGATCGATGGGCAGATCGGGATTGATCTCAAAGGCCCGTCGATAACCGCTGCGCGCCTGCTCGGTCAGGCCGATAGCCCGCAGCACGTTGCCCCGGCTGTAGTGCACCTGGGCATTGTTTGGATCGATGGCAATCGCGCGATCGAAGTCAGCCAGGGCATCCTGGTTACGATCCATCAGTTGCAGCGTGACTCCACGGCTGTTATAGGCCTCAGCGTAGTTCGGGTCGATTGACAGCGCACGCTCGAAACTCCGCAATGCCTCATCGTACCGATGCAGCTCGCGCAACGCGTTTCCCTGATTATTCAACGCTTCCGTGTAGTCAGCCTTGATCTCCAAAGCCTTCGAGTAGCTCTCGAGGGCACTGTCAGTGCGCTTCAGCTCCTGCAAGGCAACGCCACGATTGTTGTACGCAGTGGCGTAATCGGAACGCAGGGAAATGGCCTTGTCGTGACTGGCCACCGCCTCTTCCAGGCGTTTGAGCTCGCGCAGAACGACGCCGCGATTGTTGTAAGCCGCCGCGTACGCCGGATTGAATTTAATGGCCTGATCGTAACTGCTGAGCGCATCCGGAAACCGTCGCAGATCCTGCAGGACCAGGGCGCGGTTGTAGTGCGCCTCGGCATAATTCGGTTTGAGCTGGATCGCCCGGTTGTAACTGCGCAGCGCGTCCGGGTGGCGGCCCAGGTCACGAAGCGCATTGCCGTAGTTGTTGTGTATCGTTGGATCATCCCGCCGAACTGCAGCCGCGCGCCCGAAAAGCTCGGCGGCTTCCGGCAGACGTTGCGTCTGAGCGGCCATGATCCCCAGCAGGTTCAGCGCATCGAAGTTGTTCGCCTGTGCGCCCAGGACCATCCGGCAAACCTGCTCAGCCTTGTCCCAATCGCGACTCGAATACAACGCGAGCGCCTGTTGCATGGCCTGCGCCAGGGCAGGCTGCACCTTCGGAGCCGTGGAGCCGGGTTTCGCCATGAGCGGCTCCTACAGAATGCTCAGACCGAGGGCGTTCATGAGTGCGGTCTCGTTGGCGGGCCCGCGGAATTCGGCCTGCTCGCCCGGATGGCTGTGGTAGTGCCCAATGACATCCGCCAGCCGCACCGCCTTCTTTTTCAGAAGCTGCGTCAGGATCGTCCACCAACACATGTCGCCAATGACTTTGACGATGGTGCCGTCTGGGAATCGCCATGGGTATCGCGGAGCCCCGATATGCGCATCCATCCGCCACAGTGTGGCCGGCCCCAGGGTGCCACGATCCCCCGTACCGCTTCCGAGCCGCGTGCTCGTGCCGGTCGGCGGCGGCCACTGAGTGGCAAAGGGCAACTGGTCCGCGGGAAAGCAACGCGACACATTGTCTGTTTCCTGTTGGGAGTAGCAGATTTTCCAATCGCCACCCACCAGGGCCGCGCCCTCCCGGATGAGCGCGTTTTCCATATGCTCCACGGCATCCATGGAAAGCCGGTCATCGAGATTCAGGTTCATGACAAACGGAGTGCCCACCATGGCCAACCCGACATTCCAGGCCTGGTAGATACTCATTTTCTCGTGGACGACGACTTTTCGACCGGGAATGGATGCCGGCGGCTCGTCGCAGCCATCGAAGATGTAGATGGGCTCGATAGGCACCGTTTGTTTAGCCAGGTTTTCCGCGTGGCCTTCCAACAACCGACGGCGGTTGGCATCACCGTGCCAGACAGCGCAGATCACACTGGTCCGTGCGAGTCGTTTGTAGTCGGCCCGCTTGAAGAGGAGCTCATTCTCCAACCTGGCAAACAGCTCATAGCCACGCTCAGTCAGAGATTTTGTGATCGTTCCGCCCGTGTCCTGCGTCCTGACTGAGATCAGACTGATGTTGACGCGGGTCAGGTCGAGTTCGGACAACGCCGCCACCTCAGCTCCCGGTGCGTCGATCGAACAGTAGTCGATCTGCCGCAGCGAATGCTTTTCGAGCAGGTATGGCAGCTTCTCGGGAGAGGCCTGCTCGCACTGACATTTGCGCAGAGCAGCAAGCTTCGCGAAGACTTCCGGCCGAGGCTCGACACACAGGCCGCGCCAGTCCATGAAGCGTTCAAAGAACAGGGAGTTGTTGGATGTCTCGCCGTCTGCTGCGCCCGCGTCAACAAAGACTCCGCCGCGCTTGCCGCGGAAGAAGTTCTCGAAGAGCAATTGATCGAGGCCTGACCGGGAGAAGAACTTCATCCCTGGCCGCCTGCTCGGGGGCTGCGAAACACGGGCGCACCTTTGACTTAATGCGCCAAAGGATACCCGCCCGGGTCGTGTCCGGACCTGAACTCGTGTCTCAGAATTCGGATTAGGTTAAACGGTGATCGTGCCGCCGTCCGCTAGCGTCTGATCCTGCCTCGCGCAGACGCGATGGCTGGCGCAGCTCAGTTGCTGCGCGCGACGACCCCTTTGCGGGTGAATTCGAAGTGCAAAAGCCATTTCCGGGCCTCGATGGTATCCGCCGGGGCGAACTTCCATCTCATCGCCGCCTCGGTGCACAAGCGGCCAAAGTACTTGCTCGACCGGGTCCCGACCTCCGCCGCGTGAACGATCCGTCCTTCGGGATCCGCCGTGACCCGAACCGCAAACAACATCCGGCCATGGATGGTAGCCAGGGCTTTTTCGGGCACGTCGGGCAACTCTTCGTGAACGGCCGAGCGAGGGTCCACGGCGGGGGCCGCCTCAGTCGCAACAACCTGGACTGGCTTTTCGTCCTGCACCGGTTTGGACGATAGAGAGGCTGGCGTAACCGCGGGTACGGCCGCCTGAGTAGACCCTTGATGGCTCAGCAGAACAGCTCCGCCCCAACCCGCCGCAAGCAACCCGACAACAATCATCGCTGCACGCACTAGAAACACGCTCCGCTTCGGCGGCTGCTTCATCACAACCGTAGATTCAACCACTGGCTCGTTGGCTGCCATGAGCTCGATGCCATCAACATTCGGCTCGACTGGCGGCGTGAGCTGCACTTCCTTTTGCGGGAAGACAACTGGCGGTTCCCGCACGAGGGGCAATTCGTTCACCACCGGGCCGGACGCAAACGCAGCCGCCGGAAGCCATGAGCGCTCGGTTGCGAGGTACACCGGCGACATTGGATTGATCTCGGCATCCAGCTCTTCCACCGTCGGCCGCCGGGCGGGATTGCGGTTCAAACAACGCAACACGAGACCCACGAAGGAGGCGGGCAGAGACTTCGGTAATACCGGACCGCCCATCTTGTCGGGCCAGACGGGACGCTTCTGGGTCAGCGCCTCGACAATCAGCACCCCGAGGCTCCAGACATCCCCCGCCGCGGATATGCTGCCGTCGCGGGACTCCGGGGGATCGAATTCCGAGGCCGGCGCAATGCTCGCGGAGGACTCACCGGCCGGCCGGACCGCATCGCTCGCCAGCTTGAGGCGCTCCTTGAACAACAGGAGATTGGACGGCTTCAGGCCTCCATGCACCAGCTGTTTTCGGTGCAGAAATGACAATCCCTCCAAGACCGGCCGCACCAGGCGCTTGAATTCCTCCAACTCCAGGGCCCGCGGCTCCAGGATCTGCGCCAGCGACGCTTCCGCATACTCTGTAACGACGTACAGGAAATTCAGCCCACCGAGCTGGCAGCTGCCGGTATCCAGCAAGCGGACCAGGCACGGGTGCGAGAGCCGCGAGGCTATCGACCAATGGGACAGTTGCGCATCCTTCAATGTTGGAATGGCGGGCACCAACTTCAGGACCGCCTCGGACGTGGCGTTTGACTTATGCTCTGTCAGGAAGACCGCGCTGTGGTCCGAATTGCGTACCGAGCGGCGCAACGGGAAGACCCCGTTCACGACTTCGTTCTCCCACCGCTCCCAGTTCTCACTCATCCTTCGCATCCAAGAGACAAACGTCAGCGCAACTCTACACACCCGCCAGTGCGGGTAAATATGTCTGCGTTGATAGACAAACACTGTGTATTTAACACCGTCCCGGGTTTCCGACTTAAGTCCAAAAAAAAGCCCGACCTTTCGGCCGGGCTCCTCATGCGTGGATACGCACGACGTCCTTGAGTACGCCTTCCAGACCACCGAATACGGTCAGCTTGTCGACCTTCTCGGTAACCTTTTCCAGCGTCTCCAGCTCCTTCAGACGCATGAGCGTCGGATTCTCATCCATGAGGCGGGCGGTGTTCAGGAGCGAACGCGTCGCCGCGGTCTCCTCCCTGCGCTTGATCAGGTTGGCTTGCGCCACCTTTTCAGCTTCCACCACCTTGTTGAGGATCTCCTTCATGTCACCTGGTAGAATGATGTCCTTTACACCCACGCTGACCAGTTGAATGCCGTGCTTCTCGATCCGACTGAGGGCCGATGCCTGGATCTCGCGATCGAGATCACCCTTGGCCCCCAGCAGCTCATCGAGAGTCCGGCCACCGATGGCCTCACGCAGGGCGAACTGCAGCTCCTTGTAGACAAACTCAACAAAGTTCTGCAGACCCGCTCGCGCGGTCACGATGTCCAGCAACTGCCACAGGGCCGTCAGGTTGACACGCAGGCTCACCTTGTCGCGAGTCAGGATGTCCTGGCCCGAGACTTCGAGCGCCTGCACACGGCGATCCATGATGTCGACCTTCACCGAGCGCTGGAACTTCCAGAACACGTGCAGACCCGGCTCCAGTACCTTGGCCAACTGGCCGTCGACAATCAGCAGGGCGCCGGAAGTATCAGGCACTTCCACCGCAATAACGGCTTCGGAAGCCTGAGCCGCCAGCGGCGCCTTCGCACGGGCCAACAGCTTCGCCACCCGCTCCGGCACTTCCAGGTCCACCGAAAGATCGATCTTTTCGACCTTCACTTCGATCGGGCCCTTCCAGTACAACTGGCGCTTGCCGGGGGCGAGCACACTGGCCAGCTTGCCGTTCTTATAGACGAGACCGACTTCGCTGTCCGTCAGCTCGACAATGTGGAAATGATTCTCCATCGTCGGTCGCGCCTCCTTCACGAGGAAGTCGACACGTGGGTGCTCAAACTCCGGGACCGTCAGGTCGTATACCTGAAATTCGACGGTTCCAAACAGCTTGATGAGCCAGTGCTTACCCGGCTCGAGCACACCCGAAAACATCTTGTTCTCCCACACGAGGGCGCGTTCGTGCTGGGCGATCCATACTCGCTTCATAGTCATTGTTATCTCCTCGTTGTTTTGAAAAAGTCCGAAGCCACCCCACGCCTGCCGCACGGTCACCATGCTCTCCGCGACCTTCGCCAATGAATCCACGCGTTGTCGCTGTCCGGAACCCCTCGTCCAGATGCTTCAACACGTTTCATCATTGAGCCAGGTGCGCGTTTAGCTACGGCGCTCAGGGCGTGGCATGCGCCGCAAGTCCTTTGCTGGGGCGCTTCGGGTGCGGGCTTTCGCCCGCGGTGGAGGTGCAGACTGGCACCGACAGAGGGAGTCGAACCCTGGCCTTTCGGCTTTCCATTAACCCAAGAGGGAATCGAACCCTCAACCCGACAGTTGTTAACTGTCTGCTCTACCTTTGAGCTATAGGGTAGTAGTTGAAGATTTGCGCACGCGCGGTACACACAGCAGCAAGGCTGCAGCGCGCCAGTGTGGTTCAACCCACAACCGCTGACACGGCGCTCCTCCTCGACTTCTTGACACTCACGCACCCAGGTGGATGCGTGAGTTTTTCGGCACACCCTGGATCAGAAACTCCATCTGATCACCCAGGATTTTCCGGTTACCCAGAATGAATGCCTCGTGCCGGTTGGGAACATACGGCACGTAGTGCAACTTCATTCCCGCTTCCTGCGGCGTGCGGTTGGACTTACGCTGGTTACAGGCCTTGCAGGCAGTTACCAGGTTCATCCAGGACTCGGCACCGCCCTTGGATTTGGGCAGGATGTGCTCCATTTCGAGCTGCTCAAACGGGAACCGCTGCGCACAGTACGCGCAGATGTAACGATCCCTGGCCAACAGCATCTGCTTCGTGAGCGTCGGCACACGGTCAAACTGCCGGACCATGAAGTTCCGGCCCTTGATCGCGATGATCGAGCTCGCGCGGATGACAGACCGCAGGCCAGTGGCCCGCTGGGTGCCTCCGCGCAGCACGAACTCGTGCGAGCCGATTTCCCACGCAACCATGTTGGTCGCGTAGTAAAGCGCGGCACCGCGCGCGTTGATCCACCGGTGCGGAGCGCCGGCGGCGTCGAGCGCGAGAATATGCGGACTCATCGTAACTCCTCCTTCGGTGAATCAGTTGGTAGTGGCGCCACATGCGGGAATCGAACCCGCGACTTCTCGCGCGACAAGCGAGCACTCTGGCCTCTGAGTTAATGTGGCCTGTTAGAATGGCTGAGGCTCCAGGGCTCGAACCTGGATTGCCGCGTTCAAAGCGCGGTGTCCTGCCATTGGACGAAGCCTCAAATTTTTTCGGGCCGAGTAATCCCCTCACGCTCTCACGTGCTTGAAAATCAACTCGCCCCAGGATTCTCACCCTCGCATTCGCATCAACCCGCATCACATGTTGGATGCGCACGCGGGCTTTCGCGCCTGTGGAATAACAGGCGCGCAATGCGCCGCAAGGGTGAGAACCCTCAGCAAATTCATGTTGTTAAACAGCAGCCTGCGCCGAGCCAGCGGCACAGGGACGTCAGCGCACAAGCGCGTGACGCCAGTCGAGGGCATAACCATCGCGGCCGAGTCACTGTTGGGTGGTTTTCGCCGAACCTGAGAGGTTTCTCAGTTGGCGTGGGCTCCCTGCGGGTGGCTCGTCCGGCTTGCGCCTTTCGAGCCTGGGAGCTCTAGAGGCGGTTACCTATCGGGTATAAACCTGAGTAACGGGCAGTCGTGCGCGCCGCGATACATATCGCGTAGCGTTTTAATTTGGGCTGACCGGAGATTCGAGTTCATACCTGCAGCATAGCAACGGCGAGTTATACCGACAACTTCTTTCTAACTTTCCGAGCTGCGGTGCATGTGAAGGGGAGGGCTCGTATCCCCCGTGAGCTTCTTGCGGACAAAGTCGATGTGCTCGCGCAGGATGTATACCTGCTCAGCGCGGGACCCCGGCATCTTGCGGGAAATCACTGATTTCTCAATGGCCGCCAGCCGGTCGAGCAGCTCCTTGCGCCGCTCATCGGACAATGTTCCCAATGTCTGCCGCTCGAGCTCCATCAACTCGCCATAACGATGATGTATGCGGGAGTCGATTCGCCAGCGATACAGCACGGGCAGATAACGCAAGCTGGGAAGAACGACCACGAGCAGCGGGACGATGACAATCAACAGCCGGCTGACCAGGCTTGCCAGCCAGAACGGCAGATAACGGTAAATGAAACTCCGATCGCCTTCCTTGTAGTACCGCGCGGCTTCCGAGCTGAGCGGAAAGGTATGAATCGATGGATTGGGAAACTGGCCCGCTGTCTGCAGCAGCGAGGCACGACCGTGCACCTGGGTGGCCGCCTCGATCAACAGGTCAGTCAGTGCCGGATGCAGGTTGGAGTGCGCCACCAACTCAACGGTCGGTGCCAACAGACTCATGTTGTCGGGTGGCAGATTTGCGCCGAGATCGAATGCGCCCGCGGGAAGCGTCAACTTGCTCAAATAGGGGAAGCGCCGCACATAGGCATCCGCCTGAGGAAACTCGAACAGCCGGATGCCGTCGGCATGCACCAGCTCACGCAAAGTGGCCGAGGACGCCGAATCCCCGGTCAGGAAAATTGCATCCACCTGCTTGCGCAACAGCGCGGTTCGAGCGGCCTCCCCTTCCAGGTTCGTCAGGGTGGTGATACCGCCGGGCTCGATACCATTCGCTTTCAGCAGCGCCAACGCGAGAAACCTGGTTCCGCTTCCCTCGGGCCCGATGGTGATCCGCAGCGAGCTCAGCTCCGACAATCGTTGCAGCGGCTTCGGACTGCGATAGAAAATCAACAACGGTTGGTAGAACATGCCACCGAGAGACTCGATATCATCGTCCTCGTCTGTGTTGGCCGTCACACCCGACTGCACCAGCGCGATATCCACACGGGATTTCGGATCAGCCATCCGCTGCAGGTTTTCGAGGGACCCCTGCGAGGGCAGGACGTTCAGCTTGATACCGTTTCGCGCGAGGATTTTGCTGTAGCGCTGGGCAATGGATTCAAAGTTGCTGCCCTTGGGCCCGCTGCTGATGGTCAAAGAGTGCGGCGGCGCCGAATGAACAAAATGCAACAGCGCCCACATCAGCGCGACGCAGATGAGCACGATGGGCACGACCGTTTGCACGAAGGCCCACAGCGAGACGCTTCCGTTCCTGGATGGAAGAAGACCGGAGAGCCTGATATTGAATCCCATAACGTGCGCACATGTCCGCCAATGACTGGGGACATCATGCACGACAGCCCGGGACTCTCCCAGTCCGGGCGGCCAGCCCGCCCGGCGGGTCAGTACTTCGTTACAAATGACATCAGGTGATAAATCACCGCAAAATACAGCAGAACGAGGGATGCGAGAGCGAGGATCCCGGTCCATAGCCGGGCGGTCACCGGCCGGGCCGTCGTCCACGCGACCCACCCGGACCAGAGCATCGCCACCGCGCCACCTACATAGACAACGACGGACAGCGCGTACATCAGATAGAGAACAGGATCGAGAGACGGCCCCAGATTGGCCAGATCCTTAGCTGCGACAGTCAACAACAGCAGCCACGCCACCGTCACGGTTGCGAGGGCCACCGCGGCGATACGGGAAGTCCGATGTCCCTTCAGAGCGCGTCCCGTAATAGGCAACTGAACGCCGTGGCGACGCCGCGAGATCGCGGCAACCGGCCAGAGAGCTCCCGTGAGAACCACGGCCAGCAGCGCAATGCCCAATGCGGGCAACAGCCACGCCGGCGAGCGCCACCCCGGGGTCGGATCAAACACCATGAAAGGCGACAGCTCGTCCATGCTGATCCGCACCACCTTGCCGTCAACAACCTTCGCGGCGAGTCGGCGGCCGGTCGTGAGGTTGCGCCATACAAACGGCGCGATCTCCTGGTAGTGCACCGGAACATGATTCGCACCGGTCATCAGGGTCATCATGATGGTGCCGTCAGGATCAACGGTCACTTTGGGAGGCCCCAGAATTTCAGTCAGGCTCATGAATGAACGATCCGGCCGCCGCGAGTCATCGTAGTAGCCGGCCACCAGTCGCGCATGAGCGGCAGCCACGTCTTTGGGAACCGATCCCATCGGCCAGGGACCTGGAAAATAGCGATCAACAAATTGATCGAACAGGGCCTGACGCAAGTGGCCCACCGCACCCTCGTGTCCCTGGCTGTTGAAAGACATGAAGAGACCGACGTGATCATCGAGGAACAGATGCAGATAGCTGTGCATCCATTGCGTGTCGCCTCCATGACTGATGACGCGATGGCCGTTGTAATCCTGCTCGTAAAATCCCAACAGCATGCGATTGAGTGGCGGCACCATTGTCGTGGCGCTGGTGTGCATCTGCTCGGCGGTCTTTGCCTCGAGAATTCTTCTGCCGTTGAATTCTCCGTCCTGGAGGTGAGCGATCATGAACTTCGCCATGTCCGTCGCAGTCGAGGCGAGGCTGCCGGCAGGCGCGGGAAGTACAAACTCGTACTCTTTCGGAGGCTCGCTCGCGACCTTGTATCCCTTGCCGGCCAAGGCGAGCAGCTCCGGCGGCAGAGGCTGCCGGAAGCTCGAATGGGTCATGCCGAGCGGCTCGAACAGGTTTTTTTCAATGTAGGTATCGAAGCTCTGACCCGAGACGCGCTCCACGATATAGCCCGCCAGCGCGGTGGCGTAGTTCGAGTAGGCCGGTGTTGATCCTGCTTTGAAGATGCGCGTTGGAGTTGAGTTGCGCGCGTAGTCGGCAAGGGAGACTAGCCCTTTGACATCCGGCGTGATCAGCGACTTGATCTGCTCTTCAAAACCCGGCGTATGCGTCATGATGTTGCGCAACGTGATCGGGCCGTCCGGCCGATCCGGGATGTGGAAATCGAGGTAGGTGTTTACATCGCGATCGAGGTCGAGCTTGCCCTGCCCCACCAGTTGCATCACGGCCGTCCAGGTAAACAGCTTTGACACCGAACCGGGGCGAAACAGTGTCTTGTCCGGGTTGACAGGCTTATGTGCCTGGACGTCGGAGTAACCGTAACCCTTCGTAAACAACAGCTCGCCATCCTTGACGACCGCGACCACGCCTCCGGCAATGTCGCCGGTGTCGAGCGCGTAAGGCATGAAGCCGTCGAGCCATGACTCCAGGTCGACCTTGTCCAAGGTGTGGGCCTGGGTGGCCGGGTTCGGAATGACCTCCGCGCCCGTGGCGCCCACCGAAACCAGCAGAACTCCCAGTGCGATTGCGACCAGCGAGGCGAGCTTCATGCGATCCCCTTCGTATCCCGCGCACGGGACGTTTCTATATTGAGGCAATGAGCTTGCCTAATATGAGAACAAGTCTCTATGCTAAGTGCAAGCCCGCCACACCGAGAAGCGGCGAACGGAGAGATCAGCGCGATGACGGCTACGACACGGCGCCTGGCGGTACTGGCACTCGCACTTGGGTTCTCCTCGGCTCACGCCGCACCGACCACGGCGGACATCGATAGCTTGGCCACGCGGACGCTGAAGGAGTTTTCCGTTCCTGGGATGGCCATCGGCGTCGTCAAAGACGGTCGGGTCGTTCTGGCGAAAGGCTACGGAGTACGCGAGCAAGGCGGCACCGCCGCGGTCGATGCAGACACCCTGTTCGCCATCGGTTCCAACACCAAGGCATTCACGACGGCGGCGCTGGCCATCCTCGTCGATGAGGGGAAGATCCATTGGGACGATCGGGTCATCGACTACCTCCCCGACTTTCGAATGTGGGATCCCTACGTCACCCGTGAATTCCGGATCCGGGATCTGCTGACCCATCGCAGCGGGCTCGGTATCGGAGCCGGCGATCTCATGTTTGTCACTCCGACAGACTTCACGCGGAATGATCTCCTCCATGCGTTGCGTTATCTGAAGCCCGTCAGCAGTTTTAGGTCGCGTTTTGCGTATGACAATCTGCTGTATGTGATTGCCGGTCAGATCATTCCGGTTGTCACCGGCCAGTCATGGGAAGACTTTGTCACCGCGCGCATATTGAAACCGCTGCACATGGATGCCTGCGCGGTTGAAGACACACGCCTGGCTGACCGTAGCAACATCGCTGCTCCGCACGTAATTGCCGATGGCAAGCTGACTAAAATTCCTCCTCTGAGCATTCCCCTGGTTGCGCCAGCCGGCGCGATCAACTGCAACATCACAGGCATGTTGAAGTGGGTGAACACCCAACTCGCCAAAGGCAAGTCGCCCGACGGCGCCCAACTGTTCAGCGCGGCTCAGAGCGATGAGATGTGGTCACCCCAGACCATTCTGCCCACGGGTTCGAATGATCGGCTCGCCCTCACGCACACGCACTTCGCGAGTTACGGTCTTGGCTGGGGGCTGGAGGACCTCGACGGGTACAAACGGGTGTCACACAACGGCGGCCTGCCGGGAATGGTGACTCATGTCAGCCTGATTCCGGAGCTCAATCTCGGTGTTGTGGTCCTGACAAATCAACAGCAGGTGGCGGCGCTCGAGGCTGTTTCGATGCAAATCATTGAGGCGTATACGCACGCTCCCAAGCGTGACTGGGTAGCAACCTCCAAAGCCAACCTGCAGAAGCGCGAGCAGCGCATGAAGGAAGCTGACGCGGCAAACACTCCTCCCTCAGGCAGCGGGCAAGCCTGGACACCCTCGGATCTGAATGCCTACACGGGAACGTTCAAAGATCCGTGGCGCGGCGAAGCAACGATCGCCCTGCAGGGCAACTCACTGAACCTGACATTCAGCCACACGGACGCGCTGACGGGGCCCATGGTGCCTGTGGGTTTGAATCTGTTTGTGGTGCACTGGAAGGATCGCTCGATGAATGCGGACGCTTACGTCCGGTTCTCCACCGACTACTCCGGCAAGGTTTCCGGCTTCACCATGCAGGCGGTGTCAGCCACGACGGACTTCAGCTTTGATTTCCAGGACCTGGATTTTTCCAAAGGCTCCTAGGCTTCGACGGACTCACTCTCGGCGAGGCTCATCAACTCACTGGCGAGGTTGACGTCCTCACTGGAGCAGACAGCCAACACCAGGGCGGAGTCACAGTCTTTTGCGACATAGGCGTGGCCCATGGAGCTGTCGAGGTAAATTCCCTGCCCTGCGTTCAGGACCACTGACGTATAAAACTGCAGGTGGACCTCGATCGACCCCTCCAGCACATAGACGAACTCCTCGCCCGCATGCTTCAAAGGCTCGCCGAAGTCATCGATGCTCCTGGCGCGAATGCGACACAGAATCGGCACCATGCGCTTCTCGCGCAGATCGGCGCACAGATACTCGTAGTCGTACGTTGGAGTTGTAATCGGAACGGAATTGCCTTTGCCCGTCAGGCTGCGGCGCGCCGTGACCACGCGCTGCTCGGGCTCACTCGTCCGGGCTTCCGGCTGCCCCAGAAACTCGGTGAGCGTCATCCCGAGGCGGGAGGCGAATTGCTGCAACTTGTCATAGGTCAGCGAGAGTTTGTCCGCTTCCACCTTCGCGAGCGTGGACAGGGGAATTCCGACCTTGGCGCTCATCTGGCGAAGCGTCCAGTCATTCTTCTGCCGAACCAGCCGGATCAGGTGTCCCAGCGTATTTTTCTCGTTGGCCATTCCGCATTTCCGCCGGCTTGTCTACCAGACGAGATTAGGTTCTCCCCCCAGGCGTGTCAATTAATCGAGATCCGGACGGCACGCGGCTTGGCCGGCCAACATGGGCGAGGGCGATCGGTGTCGCCCACGGCGGATGCGTCAACATCTCTACGGGCGCGGCGGCTCCTCGTGGCGCTCCGACCGCGGGGGCTCAGGACGCGCTTTTTCATGAGCCTCGTGTTGGGGCGCCGCACGTTCCGGTGCCATGTGCGGAGGCGGAGCTGAATGCGGCGGTGTGGGATGTTCCGGCACCGCGTGCTCCGGAGTCGCGGTTCCCGGCATCCGGTGCACGTCGCTTCGAGGCTCGTCGCGCGACGGCTCATTTGGCGCCGGCGGACGCTCATGCGCAGGTGGCGGAGCATGCTCCGGCGGTCTTCGCGCGGCACTACACAGGCGGATCGAATGATCCCCAGGCGGCCCGCCGTGCGGCCGGTCCCTGCTCACGACTTCACGCGGCGGAGGGCCCCTGTGTGGTGGCGGTCCAGGAGGCGGCCGGTGCTCTACCACACGATGCGCCCACTGATCCCGTTCACGGAACCACGGCCTGTCGTGGTAGTACCGGCCCCAATACGCATCGACCGTGAATGTCACGACCGGAACGGAGAACGCAGGCGCATACGTATAGAACGGAACGTATCCACCTTCATATTCATAGGTGATGTCAGGTGAGTACAACCATCCTCGATTGCCATCGAATGTAACGTCGCACCAACTCCAATCATCGAGGCAACCCATCACCTGAATGGGCGAGTCGGCGTCCAGCACGGCCACCTCGGGATACGAATCGTCCGGGCCAGCGCGAACGCTGGCGGTATCGGTTGTCAGAGCGTTTTCCGCCAAAGCGGCACAGGAAATCGAGAGCGCGAGCGCACCAATGGCTACGCGCAATTGTCTGGAAGCCATGCTGGCGACCCTCCAAGCAGTCCCCTATTGAGGACCTAACGAGCAGCCAGCACGGCGGTTCCATCAATCGATCGCGGCGGCGCTCGGCATCTCCCCGGTGTAATACAACAGCACGTCGGCCCTGAATGACCCGTCAGCCTGCGGTACACCGTATACCTTCACGGGCGCGCCCGTCGACAGTCCGCTCGTCATAGACGACAAACCTGTACTGGTGGTGACATCAATTGAGCTGACGGTAACAACACCGCCGGTTCGGTCAACCTGATAAACCAACGAGGCCGAGCCTGACGCCGTGCTGACATCAATGGTTGCCGGCGTCGTTCCACCCGCCACATTCATCGTGAACGAACCAGCCGCATATCCCGTTGCGACAGCTCCGAGGGGCAGCGGCGTCGGAACCAGAATCGCCTGGCGTGCAGACCATCCCTGCGGATTAGCGGCATCGCCCCAAATTGCGGTAGAGGCTCCCCACGCGGGGACGACGCCGGTGGTGCCACCAAAGTTGACGCCGGCGCTCGTTGCGGCCACAAACTGTGGTACTGCGTTGGCTCCGCTGGTTACGACTGTCGGATAGGCGAAGTCCCACCATTTGAATCCAACGATGGCATTGCCGCTGGCATCCTTGCCATTTGCAGTGGCCGCTGCAATGTAAGGCAGCGTGACACTGTAGTCATCCGTAACGGTCGCGAATTTGCGCGTGTAAGTGAATCCTGTTGTGTCAGCAGCCGAAATCTTCCCGTCATAGGCTGCCGTTTCAATATCAACACTTTGAGCCACCAGCGGCGTGGCAAGAGGGTCTACCACGCTCACGTGGACCTTGAAGCCGCGGGCGAGATTGTGGCTGGCCAGGAATGCAGGCCCGCTACCGATCGGCGTGGCATCGGCAATCGCCGACTGCGGCGCACGGAAGTAGAACTGCGTGCCTGCGGCGACCGTTACCGGCACGGACGAGCCGGATTCGGTGGCCACGCGAAAGATATTGTTGGCTGCATCCACATGCAGTACATGACCTTCAGGGCTGAGCCAGACACCATTGAATTGCGAGCTGGCCCAAACGCGAGTTGCGACCAGAGTGCCGTCAGCCTGGTACCGCGCGGCAACACGCACAAACTTCCCGACCAGAGCGCTCTCGCTGGAGAACCCCTTGAGAGTCACGCTCGTCCTGGCGTCGACATCATAGAAAACCGTGCCGTTTGTGGCATCAGCGAGAATCTGCAGCGACTGGCTCGTAGCGACGCCTGTCTCAGGGCTCACCACCGGTAACGCAGGCAACTCCTTCGTCATTGTCAGCGAAGCCCCGTCAGCAGATATCGCCGTTACTGAGCCGTAGGAGTGCCGCAGCACGAGACGTGTCAGGTCATCGACGCGATGACGGTGCACAGGTCCGTTGAAGTTTACAGCCCAGCGCGTATCCGTGCCGCCCGGAGGCGTATGACCGACGATAAAGGCCGGGTGGCCCAGATCAAATTCCAGATCCAACGCATTGGTCTGCGTCGTGCTCACCACGAGCGGCGCATCAAATGCGATTTTGACAGGCACTGTCAGGTTGCCGGAGGTGCCCTGAGTCCCTTGAATATGAATGTTGGCCGGATCGATGGTGGAGCCGCCCGCCGCCCCGAATCCCGGTTCCGGATCCGCGGCGACGGTCAGCACCACGTCTGCCTGATTACCCGCAACCGTGAGAGTCGCGCCGGTGTAGGTACCGACCGGGATGCTGGCATTTCCGAGTATTTCGCCGAGCTGATCCAACTCCTCGAGGTTCACCATCGGGGCCGATGCGGGAGCGGTATAAACCGTGACGGGGTTCCCACCACCCTGGGGCGTCAACGAAATACTCAACACTTTGACGCCGATGGTTGCCCAGTCCTCCGAAGACGCATCACTCACAACCAGCGGCACGTTTGCTGTCTGCTTGCCCCCTGCGGATGCCGCAGCGCTACCAGTCCCACCGGCGCCGCCACCGCCGCACGCGGCGAGCGATCCGGCGAGGGAGGCGGCAATAATCAACTTGATTGTTTGATTGAGCATGACCTGAGTTCCTGCGCTGTTGGTAAACCCCACAGCGCACGCACCAACACCCGGTTGACGCGCCCGGGAACAGAAATTCTCGCGCTGTCTGAATGCCGCGACATGCCCTGCGAGTTATGTCCAGCACCCGCGCGGGCGAAAGCCCGCTGAAAGATCCGCGCCATTCAGGGCCGTGCCAATCTGCAGGCCTTGCGCACTCACCACCCCGGGAAACCATCGGGGCTTCACCGTCCGGCGCCTGATCGGCAGTGGTGAGATCTGGGTCACGGAATACACAATCAACCAGCAGGGCCGAGCCGCGTTTACCGTGAGCATCCTGGAGGTCCGAGGCGGCAAGGTAGCTCACGAAACCCGGTATTTTGCGGATCCTTTTGCAGCGCCGCGGTGGCGAGCCCGGTGGGTTCAGTCCTGAGCCGGCCGGCCCCCTACCCCGAACGGTTCAACAAACGTTTATAGAGATTCCTTAATATTCGCTCTCCGGCCCAGGGGGGCCTCGAGGGAACATGGAATGAAGCGAATTGCCATCACAGCACTGGTCGCGTGCTTCACGGTCACGGGTTGCATGACCTACGACCCCTATACCGGCGAGAAGAAGGTCAGCGATACCACCAAGGGCGCGGGCATTGGCGCGGCAACGGGTGCGGTCATCGGCCTTCTCACCGGCGGTAACGCAGCGGCGCATCGCAAGAACGCGCTGATCGCGGCCGGCGTGGGTGCGCTGGCGGGCGGCGCCATCGGCAACTACATGGATCGCCAGCAGGCGGAGCTGCGTCACGATCTTCAGGGTACCGGCGTCAGCGTGACCCGCATGGGCGACAACATCACACTGAACATGCCTGGCAACATTACCTTCAAGACCAACAGTGCCGAGCTCGACCCCTCCTTCTACAAGGTCCTCAACTCGGTCAACATTGTTGTGAAGAAGTACAACAAGACGGTTGTCGAGGTCGCGGGACATACGGACAACACCGGTGGCGCTGAATACAACCAGCAGCTTTCCGAGCGCCGCGCCAACTCGGTCGCGCAGTACCTGGAGACCCAGGGGCTGGCCAGCAATCGCGTGGTGACCGTCGGAGCCGGGGAAACCCACCCCGTCGCGGACAATTCGACTGCCGAGGGCCGCGCGGCCAATCGCCGGGTCGAGTTGACCCTGACTCCGCTCACAGCCTCGTAAGCAAGACGTCTTCCGCCGCTCGCGGCTTCGTAAGGAAAACGTCTCGCCGGATTCGGACAATCAGCGGCCCGGTGGACAATACCGGGCCTGCGTCCTACAGTAGCGCCGAAGACTAACAAGAAGGCGCCTCCATGCAGCTCAGCAAACGTCTCACGGCCGAATTCATCGGCACGCTCTGGTTGGTTCTGGGCGGCTGTGGCAGCGCGGTACTGGCCGCCGCCTTTCCGGCGCTCGGCATCGGATTTGTCGGAGTCTCGTTCGCTTTCGGTCTCACGGTCCTGACCATGGCCTACGCAATCGGTCACGTGTCCGGGTGTCACCTCAACCCCGCCGTGTCCCTGGGTCTGTGGGCCGGGGGACGATTCCCGGCGAGTGAGCTCATTCCCTACATGATCACCCAGGTGTTGGGCGCAATCGCCGGCGCCGGGATCCTCTACGTGATCGCAAGCGGAAAAGCGGGTTTCGACCTGGCGGGCGGTTTCGCCTCGAACGGGTACGGTGAGCATTCACCAGGCGGTTACACCCTCCTGGCAGCCCTGGTGACCGAATTCGTCATGACCTTCGGGTTTCTGTTTGTGATCCTCGGGTCCACTCATGGCAATGCCCCCAAAGGCTTCGCGCCGATTGCCATCGGCTTGTGCCTCACACTCATTCACCTCATCAGCATTCCCGTCACCAACACGTCGGTGAATCCGGCGCGCAGCACAGGCCCGGCCGTGTTCGTGGGCGGCTGGGCGCTGTCGCAGCTGTGGCTGTTCTGGCTGGCGCCGCTGCTGGGCGCGGCTGTCGCAGGCGTCGTGTATCGCTGGGTCGGAGGGGATCAGCCCAAACCCATCCCGGTAACGGGCAACGCATGACCGCGGGCAACGCATGACCGAAGATCAGTAGTCCAGCTTGGGATACCAATCCTTTGCCCGCCCCTCCGGCAACAGATCAAACACCCCCCAGATGGGCGCGGGATCCGGCGCTCCGCGCGGGTCCTGCCCCGGATCCGCCTGGTCAAACCCCATCTCGGCGCTCCAGAAGTGGCGAATCTTCCCATCCCGTCGCGTAAATACATTTAGCCCCGCGCTATCAGAGCCATCCGGCGCAACTCCGAAATAGTCCCGGCTGAAATCGCCACTCGTATCCGAATACAACTTCAGGTCCCGCCAGCCGCGTTCCTTCTTGAACGCAACCAACTTCTCAATCGGTGATCGCGCCACCACGGCCAGACCGATGCGTTGCTCCATGTCCTGAGCCCCGGCATTCCATGCCCCCAGAAGCGACGTGCACATCGGGCACGGACGCTCGCGTTGCGGTCCGAACATGTAGCTGTAGACCACGAGGGACTGCTTGTCGCCAAAGAGGTCCTTCAAAGTGACCGGGCCACTTTCGCCAACGAACTCATAGTTCTTCGGCACCTCCCCACCCGGCGGCAACGCCCGCCGCTGCTGCGCAACCCGCTCAATGTGGCGCCTGAGCTCGATCTCTTCCGTCAGCAAGGCCTGCCGGGCCCGGCGGTACTCCGCCGACTCGTTGGGAAATTGCGTCTGGTTCTTCTTCGCCAGCTCCGCCGCGGGTACGAGGTTAGCCATTACGTATCTCCTTGATTTGAATGAAAGCCCCTACCGGTGATACCTGAGGACGCCTGGGCGGGCGTGAATCCGACAGGGGACCGCATCCTTTTTCCGCGCCCGATCGTCTTAGAGGCACCTTCAGCCACTGAGTACCTCTCATGATTCTGCACACAGTTCCCGGATCCCCCAATGGCCGCCGCGTCGAAGCCGTCATCGCCCACCTGGGACTCCAGGTCGAAATCCGTCACCATGACTTGTTCAAGGGCGAGCTGAAGCTCCCCACCTACCTGGCACTCAATCCCAATGGGAAGGCGCCGACACTGCAGGACGGCGACTTCCTTCTTTGGGAGACGACGGCAATCATGCAATATCTGTGTGAAAAGGCCGGCGACACCGAATTGTTCCCACGCAACCCGCGCATACGCGCGGACATCACGCGCTGGCAATGTTGGGAGGGTCTGTACTTCAATGCGGCGCTCAGCAATCTGGCATTTGAGACGATCGCCAAAGCCAAGCACAACATCGGACCTGCGGACGCGTCCCTGATTGAGCAGGCCAAGGTCACCCTGGATCGCTTCGCGCCCGTGCTCGAAGGACATCTGAAAGGAAGGAAGTATCTGGTGGGTGAGCACCTGACACTGGCGGATTATTCCATGTCGACGTTCGGGCCGTACGCCAGCAAGGTACCGTACAACTTCGAGGGCTTTCCGAACGTGATGAGCTATTTCCAGCGCATGGAATCGCATTGGCCTGCCGCCGCACAACCCAAAGCGGCATGAGCGAAACAAACTCAACCCGTACGCCGCTGCCCCAGCTCCAGCAGGCCCGCAAGGACTTCCTGGCGCTGGTGGCAGCACTGCGCCCGGATCTCCATCGATATTGCTCACGCATGGTGGGCTCGGTCATCGACGGTGAAGACGTGGTGCAGGAAACTCTGGCGCGCGGATATTACGAGCTGTCCGCGCTGCAGAATCCGCCAGCCCTGCGCTCGTGGTTGTTCCGGATCGCTCACAATCGAGCGCTCGATCACCTTCGCAAACGGCGGCCCATGGAGCCGCTCGATGCCGGGGAGGACGCAGTGGACACCGATTCTGATCCCAACAATCTCGTCCCGCGCGAGCAGGCCATTGCCCTGGCGATGGCCCAATTCCTCCAGCTCGCGCCCAGTCAGCGCAGCTGCGTGATTCTCAAGGATGTGTTGGATTACTCCCTGCAGGATATCGCGGCCTGTCTCGACCTGAGCGTGCCGGCGGTGAAAGCCGCTCTTCACCGGGGGCGTGCAAAAATAGCAAGCCTGCCGGAGCCGCTGGCAATCACAACAACCATCTCTGCCACAGTGCATCGCTATGCCAGGCATTTCAACGACCGCAACTGGGACGCAGTCAGGGACATGCTCATAGACGACGTCAAACTGGAGGTCATGGATGCCACCAGCCGCAGGGGCAGAAAGGAAGTCGAGATCTATTTCGGCAATTATTCCAACAGAACCGACTGGCGCATGGTCCCGGCAACACTCGACGGCCGCGAGGGTCTCCTGGTGCTGCCTTCAGGCAACTTCGTGGAGCTCACCGTAGCGGGAGATCGCATCGCCCAGATCCGCGACTTCCACCACATTCCCTACCTGACGGCGGAATGTCAGCCGAAAATCGTCACCCCCCGCAACCACGACCCATGAGCTGCCATCGGCGTTTCATGAATCGGGCGTAGGGTGTGCAGATCAATCGGAGATCCCCATGTTATTTCCGCGCATCGTGCGGCGATTTGTGCTCGCCATCGCCGTCCTTGGCGCATTCCCAGCCACGGCCGCGGAAACAGGCCCCCAGGTCGAAGTCCTCGAAGCCTACACGGCAGCCACGAAACTCAGGCAAAAGAACGCGGATGTCTACGCCCGTTTCGTCAATGTCGAGACCACAGATCGCCTGGTGGGTGCCGATTCGCCGGCCTGCGACCGGGTCGAGCTCGTTGCAGCGGATGGCACGAAGCGCCCGTACGAGGATTTCCATTTCCAGGAGGATGTTGAGATCGGTTTTCGCGAGGGTGCACCGCACTTGCGTCTCGTGGGACTGAAGAAACCCCTCGTGCGCGGTCAGTCGTTGGTGGTGACACTGCACTTCGAAGACACCGGACCGCTTTCGCTCAATGTGATTGTTCAGTGAGTCAGACGTGCAGTTTGGCGACGATGATGGCCAAACGACTCCAGCTCCAGAACGCCGCCAGGGTGCCGATGACATAGAGCGTGGCCGTCCGTGCTCCAGGCAGCCAGGCAGCATTGCGCGGCAATGAGCAGTAAATTCCATAGCAGGCGGCCACCGTCAGCAACTGGCCAATCTCGACACCCACGTTGAATGTCAGCAATGCGATCGGCAGATGTGCCTGAGGCAACCCGATTTCCTGGAGCGCGCCGGCGAAGCCGAGTCCGTGTACCAACCCGAACAGGAACGCCAGGACGGCGGGAAGCCGTTTCGCGAGCGTTTCTCGCTGACTGATCGCCTCGTTGGCGACGAGGACGATCGAGAGCGCAATGCAGGCTTCGACCGGCGGCGGACGCAATGTGAGTATCCCGAGGGCTGCGCTGGCGAGCGTCAGACTATGCGCGGCCGTAAACGCGGTGATGGTCCAAATGAGCTTACGCCGGAAGCCGACGAGGAATAGGAGACCGAGGACGAACGCCAGATGATCGTAGCCGGTGAGAATGTGTTCGACACCCAGCACCGTGTAAGTCTGGGCGATTTCACCGATGCCGCGCTTGTCATCCGCCGAGCCGTACAACCGTACAGTAGGTGTGTTTCCCGTCAGCGTATAAACGCGTGTTTGCCCGTCGAGCCAGTCGATCTTGACCATGACCGCGGAGTAGCGCTTGCCGACGCCGCTGACGGTCAACGGCCCAGTGAGGCCATTCGGTCCACAGTGGATCAACCTTTCCTCGGCGCGGCACGTTTGCGGCCACTGAGGCACCAGATCGAGATCCACAGCGCGGGCATCGCTGGTTGCAGTCCAGGTCCAGGAAAACTCGCCCCGAGTACTCTCAAGCAGCTCCATCTCCGCGATCGTCATCTCGTGTGCGCAGAGTGGCAATGGCACGCTGAACAGCGCGAGCCAACTCGCGGCCAGCGCAAGATGCAACCTCTTCACGGAGCCGACTCGTAGCGGATCTTGTACTTCTTCCACAGCTCACGAACCGCGGCGGTACGTTGGTCGCTCGCGTTGGCATCCTTCCAATCCGCAAGAATCGCAGCGTGCTTCTGAGCAAAATCCGCCGGGGCGCCGGGACGCAGCTCTGTTACTCGAATCGCGCGCCAGCCATCGCGGGTCTGCAGAGCCGACCAACTGTTCACAGGCAGCGATTGCAACGACCGGGTGAAGTCAGCGCCGTAGGCCTGGTCGATGCTCGACAGCGGTCGAGCTTTGAACACGCGCAGCCCGGCCTTTGCATCACCGGGTGTGCCGGCGTTGAGCGCCTTCACGAAACTGCGCACCTCCGCTTCGTCGTTGCCTCCGCTCAACGCGGCCTCCTCGAAGGAAATGCGGGGCACCTCGTCATACTTGTCGCGGTGCTGCTCGAACCAGTTTTTGAGCACCTGGTCGTCCGGAGCCCGAACCCTGATGCCGGTCTCGATCAGGCCCATCGACTTGAAGATGATGCGATCGCGCAGCATCTGGTCCCCCCGGTCGAGACCATTCGCGAGTCCTTCACGGTAGAGCACTTCGTTGTCGAGCCAGACCTTCTGCAGGGACTTCAATTCCTCGGGAGTGGGCGGCCGACTGCGGGAATCGGTAAACATTCCCACGAGCTCCTTGTTGACGTCCGCCGACACAATGATTGTATGCGGGTCGTCCGCGCGCGCCACCAGCATGTGGTCGAGCACGAACACCAGCGCACCCAGCACGACAAAGTGCACCAGGGGCTCTGACAGCCAAGAGCGTTTGCGCGCACCGGATGAGCGATCGCCGTAAAAGGGCTGGGTAGGGGCAACACTGGCCATCGACGTCGGACTCACCTGGCGGGGCGCGGAGGTTAACACGAGCCAGATGACAGAAATAATCCGGGGCGCCACGCTTTGGCGTGACGCCCCCTCAGCAGGACGCAAAGATCTCAGTTCACGCCGGCGACTGGCGACGAACCAGCAACTTCCACATAGATCGGATTGCTGTAGAACCACAGATCAGCCCACGCGGCCACGTCAAACGCGACCATCCTGGTGCCGGCCTTGACCAGGACGCCGTTCAGAGTCGTGTCGGCAGCGAGGGTCGGCAGATGGGCCGGGCAGCCGTCGATTTTCGGCTGGTTGTAGTCGTAGGTCGTTGTACCAGTCGGCACGTTGGTTCCAACTACTGTGCAAGGGATGCTCAGGTTGTTGGTGTTCGGCAGGGTGTTCGTGAACGAATCCGCCATCGGGCTGCCATTGGCATCCGTCTCGTACGGCACGCTGGGCGGCAGGTTAGTGCCACGCAGACGGACGTACTGCGACTGGGTCGTCGCCGGGATGCGGTAGGACATGGAAAGGTACTGGGTGCCATCCACTGTGCTGGCAACCGCCGTCCAACCCGCCGATCCATTGAAGGTCTTCAGGATCTTGGTCGACGTGTTCTTCGCACCGGCCGGCACAATACCCAAGCCTTGAGGCACCACGTACCCGGACAAGCTCATCCAGTTGGTGTTGACTGGCCATTGACCCTTGTAGTTCGGTGAAGACGGATCGATGTACCCCGTGACGTTGCCACCGATCAGATCCACGTGATCCAGCACCGGCGCATTGAGCGGTTGGCTGATGCCGACCTGCGCGAGCGACGGGTTGTTGAAGCTGTACGGTGAGTAGTTCGTTCCAGCCGGATCCCGAACGACGACAGCGACAACGATGTCAGCACCGGGTCGCACCGAAAGCTTCTGCCCCATGGTGGCGCAGCCGGCGGTGCCGGTAACGTCGGCGTCCTTGAACGCTGCGGCACGAGCGATTTGCTCCACGGCGGCGTTCGTTTTCGCTCCGAAGCCAGGGTAGGACGCACAGGCGACAAAAGACATGCGATCGATCAGCTGACCCGTCGCGCTCCAGGCGTTACCTGTGCGAAGAGCGTCCACCACAGCCTGCGGGCGGATCGCATCGGTGCCGTTGCGGACCATCGTGTACGTGCGCTGATACTCGCCCGGGAAAAAGTCCGCGTTGGAACGGACGTCATCGTTGCTGAAGCTGCCACGCGAGTGATAGTCGGAGCTTGCGAAGAACCACCAGTTGCGGCCTTCGCCGAGCAGAGCGTCCCACATGCCGCCCATATAGCCAGCGTATACACCGGTGCCACCGAAGCTCGTGCCACCCGCGGAGTCGATCTTGGTTCCCGGTGTGACACCCGGTGTACCCGGTGTGGTGGGCAGAAGGGCGGAATCCGGAAACGCGCTTGCTCCGGTATTGCTGTTGCGCAGCTGATTGTAGTCACCGCGGCCCGCCGAAGCCTGGTGGCCCGGCTGGCTGTCGAATCCGAAGGCGACGCCCGGAGCCTGGTTGTTGAAGTCACGCAGGTGCTCGGCGTTGTAGCCAAAGTTGCCGTTCGGGTTGAACGGTCCGAAGCGCTCCAGGTGGGTCGGGATGTAATAGCTGCCGTTCGTCGCGTTCGCGGACATCCATTTGATGGACTCGAGGGAGATGTGGTGACCGGTGTTACCACTTCCGCTGCCCGTGGGGTTGACGAGCTTGGCACCGCCCGCATTCCACAGCGGGTCGGCAGAACTGTTGCTGCCGGGAACCGAGCAATCCCAGTTGTTGTTCGGACCGGTAGCAGGATTGTTCAGACCAGCGGCGTTGCCGCGGCTGAGGTCGGTGAGCGCGACGTCGAAGCAATAGGTCCATTTCGCCATGTCGTTCGCGTTGCCGTAGGCATTCGGGATACGAGGACCTGTAATGGGCAACGGCGCGCCGGTGTTGAGAGAGGGGCCGGCGGTAGGACCGTAGACAGATGGAGGCATCTGACCATTGATGGCGGTCACTGAGATGTGCTCGTGGCCAGGAGCATTCGTTTCAATACCCACGAACAGTGGCAGGTTGTGCAGGTTGGCCAGGTATTCGACCGTGGGGTACTCATACTGCTGGTAGGCCTGCCAGCGCCACATGTAGCCCGGCCCAACGCCCGATGGCTGGTCACCGTAGACCTTCGCGTTGGTGATGGAATTGGTCCACGTCGTGGACTGACTGAGGCCCGAAACGAACGGCGTCGCCGGTGTATAGGCGTCGAGCGTCGCATCTTCGGTCAGCGTGCAGTTGCGGGTGCCGCCCGAGTTGCCGTGGTTGGAGTACACGTACCAGTCCAGGCCCCATGGAGTGTTCGCCGCGCTGTTGCCCTTGTCGGTCGACTTCTTGATCTGCTTCTGCACCGAGGCTGAGCCGTCGGCGCAGGTTGTGTGATTGTGGAAGTCGCCGGCAACGTAGGTGCCCGGGGTGACGGCGCTGGCCGTCTGGGGCGCTAAGCTAACAGCGGCGGCGGCGATTGCCGCAGCGACTGCGAGCGCCACCTGCGTGTTCGAGTTCGTCATTATCATCTTCTCCAAAAAAAGTTGTTTGGCTCAGGCCGCGCGACGACGCTTGCTGAAAAGACCGAATCCGGCGCTGCCGAACAACAGCAGCAGGCCAGAGGCCGGCAGCGGAACCGGGGTTACGCCGATATTGGTGTACAGCGCCAGTCCATCGTTGCTGCCGAATTCCACCGACTGGGCGGTTCCCAAAAAAGCCAGTGAGGTGGTCGTCCAGAAACAGGCTCCGCCGCCGCAACTGTCGTCATTCGAGCCAAGCGTGAACGTCTGCTCGGTTCCCGTCCCATTCAACCCCGACCAGATGTTGATCGTGGTCGATCCCAGGGACGAATAGGCGAGGTTGAGAGCGCCGCTGAAGCCGCCGGCGATATTCATCACGCCAGCCACGTCATTCGGATTCACATAGATGGCGCTGTTGCTCGGGCCGCCGGTGAAGTAGGTAAAGTTGGCGTCGTTGGTGAGATCCAACACCGAGGCTGCGAAGTCCACACCGTAGTTAGTGCCCGACGCGCCGGCAGAGTCGGTTCCGCCATTGTAGTAGCCGTTGACGGATGCCGTGCTCGTTACGCCATTGAAATCGAGATTGATAGTCGCTGCGGAGGCCCCGGCCGCCGAGAGCAGTCCCACCGCAAGCGCGCAGACGTGCTTGAGTTTATGCATGATGGTATCCCTGGAATTTTGGAATTTTAAAAGGTCGCACCGGCGCGGTGCCGGTGCACGGACAAATCAGATTGAGTTAATCGTTCTCAATCCAAATTCACAAGTGAAATTGTTGTTACATTTCAGCGGATTGGATACGGATTGATGAAAATGAAATACGGCGGTAACAAACATGTGTTGGCGCCCGCGCATTGTCAGTGGGTTGTCAGTCAGTTGTAGTTGCCGCGGCGTACCGGGGTGCAGGACGCTTGTGATACGATTTCACGATGTCGGACGAAGTCATTCCCCTGTTTCCAACTCCGGTGTACCGGTCGCGCGGCGTACTCGAGCCTCGGCTCGTGGAAGCACTCGTTGCACACTTCGCAGCCCTTGCCACGGATCCCAACAAGTCGTCCGCCAGTCTGGCGCACACGAGAATGCTGCAGCCGGGCGAGAGTCCGCTGTTCACCGAAGCGGCGACGCGCATCCAGCCCAAGCTCGCAGACTTCGGCATACAGCTCTTTGGCGAGCGCCTCCCCTGGATGTTGAAGGAGATGTGGGTCAACGTACTGGACACCGGCGGTCACCAGTCGGTGCACAACCACGCGAACAGCTTTATTTCCGGGATCGTGTACCTGACTCCTACACATCCGGACTCGCAAACCGTTTTTATGAAGGCTTTGGGCGGCACGGACTTCAAGTTCAAGAACGATCATGCGCGCGTGCAGTCGGGGCCCTACAACAGCGACAAGTGGATCAGTCCGGCGCCGGCTCCGGGCGACATGATCCTGTTTCCGAGCTACCTGCTGCACTCGGTTCCGCCCAACCCGGGTGAGCGACGGATTACTCTGGCATTCAACGGGATACCCGCGCAGTTGGACTCCTGGGGTTATGTGGTGCGCTTCGGAGGCTGACGGGCAGCAGTTGCTCCAGCCCCCTCACACCGGCGACATTCAATGACCTCGACTCCTCCCACCGCCGCGAAGCGGGGCCGCCCGGCGACCGCGCTGATGCTGGTTTCGGGCTTTGCCGGTCTCGGCTACCAGATCATCTGGACGCAGGAGTTTGCTCTGTGCCTGGGCAACGAGTCCGCATCGGTGTTGGCGGTCGTGGCGGCTTTCTTTGCCGGCCTGGGTGCGGGAGCGCTCGTTTTCGGTTCCCGGGTCGAGAAAAGCGCGCACCCGCAGCGCTGGTATGCGATAGCGGAGGCTCTTACGGCAGCTTGGGGACTTCTGCTCGCCATGACGATCGCGCCGATCGGCGGCGTGGTGTTGCGGATGATCGGCACGAACCCCACAGCCGTTTGGCAATGGAGCGTCGCTTTCGTGAGCACGTTCGTGATTCTGTTGCCGGCCACCGCCGCCATGGGCGTGACGTTGCCGGCGATGGAGCGTGTTGTTGCCGCACAGGCCCGGGAGGGACGCTCGATCGCAGCATTGTATGCGGCAAACACCGTTGGCGCGGTGATCGGCGTGCTGGCGATTGCGCTGTGGCTGATTCCGCACTTTGGCCTGCTGCGGGCTTCCTGCGCATGCGTCGCTCTCAATATGTTGGCCGCCATCATTGCGATGCGGGTCTGGGGTGCGCCGTCGCCCGCCGCGACCGCACGACCGGCGGCAGCCGCGACTGCGGCTCTGTGGCGGCTCGCAGCAACCGGTTTTCTGGGCATCGGCTTCGAGATTCTGGTCGTGCGCGTGCTGAGCCAGGTGGCCGAGGATACGGTGTACACGTTCGCGCTGCTGCTCGCGCTGTATCTTGTGGGCACGTCGCTGGGGGCATTTGCATATCGCCCCGCGTTCGCGCGCTCGGGCAATGACTCGCGGTTTCGCAACCTGCTGCTGATTCTGCTGGGTCTCGCTTGTCTAACATCCACGGCACTCCTTTACTACAGCGAGCTCGTTAGAGACCGGGTACTCGAGTGGAGCGGCGGCGGCTTTCGCCAGGCGCTCGCGGCCGAAGCCGCGCTGGCATTCATTGCCTTTGCGCTGCCAACGCCGGTGATGGGCGCCCTGTTCAGCCACTTGTGCAACGAGGCTCACCGGAACGGTGTCACGTTCGGCCGCGCCCTGGGCGTCAACACGATCGCCGCCGCAATCGCACCGGTTGTGTTTGGGGTCCTCATTGTACCGTCGTTGGGTCCAAAGCTCGCTCTGCTGGCGGTCTGCACCGGCTACGTGCTGTTGGGCGCCGGCGACGCAATGAGCTCACCCTGGCAGTGGTTAGCCTTCGCGGCGTGTGGGGTATTCGCCATGTTGGCACCCCCGCTTGCATTCATAGATCTGCCGGACGGAGCGCGAGTGATCAGCTACCGCGACGGCGTCTCGGCCGCGGTCAGTGTTATCGAGGATGCAGACGGCGTGTTGCGCTTGCGAATCAACAACCGGCAACAGGAAGGTGCCAGTGGCAGCCGGCGTGTCGACGGTCGTCAAGCTGTGTTGCCGATGCTGCTGCATCCGGCACCACGACGGGCGCTGTTTCTCGGCGTCGGCGCCGGCAACACCTCGGTCACCGCCGCGGAGGAATCGGGCATTGAAGTCGACGCCGTGGAACTTCTGCCTGAGGTGATCGAGGCGACGCAACGCTTCATGAGCTCCTTCCCGCCTGAGGTTCGCACCCGCCTGCACTTCATACCGGCCGATGCGCGCCGCTACGTCAAAACGGCAGACCGTTATTACGACGTGATCATTGCCGATAATTTTCATCCGGCCCGCAGCGGCACCGGCGCGCTATATACAGTCGAGCACTTCGCAGCGGTGCGCTCCCGATTATCGCCAGGCGGGCTGTTTTGTCAGTGGCTGCCGCTGCACCAGTTGGATATGGCGTCGCTTCAAAGTGTCGTCCGTTCGTTCCTTCTCGTGTACCCGCACGGCTACGCCATGCTTGCGAGCAACAGCCTCGCAACGCCGACCGTTGGACTCATCGGCTTTGCCGACGATCGTCGGTTTGATCGCGCCCGAGTAGCTGCTCGCCTCGGCGCCTATGGCACGCCACAGCGACGAATGGAGTTCGGCGTCGAAGACGACTTCGCGCTGCTGGGTGCATTCATTGCCGGGCCCGTGGCGTTGGCTCATTTCGCAGCGAACGCGCCTGCCAACACTGACGATCATCCCGTGGTCGCCTATGGCGCGCCGCGCCTGACGTATGCCCCGGATTCGACACCTGTTGAGCGCTTGATCGAGTTGCTGGGCGAGGTCTCCCTTACACCAGGCGAGCTCGTGAACGCGGATGGAGATGACGCCTGGTCGAACCGGCTCGCCGCTTACTGGGCCGCACGCACTCAATTCATCAACAGTGGCCGGGCAGTCCGTCCAAGTGCCGATCCGACGGCCATGTTGGATCAGGTGCAGCGGCCCCTGCTGGCCGTATTGAAGATCAGCCCCGACTTCCGGCCGGCTTACGATCCTCTACTGCGCCTCGCCGAGGCTGTGGCAGCCGATGATCCGGACCGCGGGCGTACACTACTCGGCGAACTGACCTTCCTTCAGCCGGCAAGAACCGAAGCGGCTGACGCACTTGCCGATGTCAGGAAATGAGTCGCGCGCAGCCCGCCATCGCAAGACCGGCCCGCAGCAGGCGAACATGGGTCAGACAGGCTCCTAGTTCGTGCCTACCTGATACAAGGTCTGGATGGCCGCGAAATGCCTGTCGTGCAGCGACTGATCAAACAGGGACCACTGTTTGGCGGCCTCCATCGCGGCGACAGTCGCGGGCAGCTTCTCGCGATATGAAACGATACCCGCGGCAGCGTCGTCGAAGCGCCCTTCTTCAATGGCGAGTGCGACTTCCCGCAGGGCGAGCACCATTGCCTTGGCGGCCATGCGTGCCTTCGAACGCTGCTCCAGACCACCGCTCACTGATGTGTCCTTCGGCTCCGGAAATTTCTCCGTGAGCTCACGCCACTCGCGATCCAATGTATCAACAACCAGCGTGGCAGCAGCGGCGTTGTGCTGAGGAATCGCCGTGTCCAAAGCAGAAGCAAAGTCAGTGCATTCCTTGATTCGCGTCGGAACATCGTCCGCGGTGGTTCCGCGGTCGCCGTCACCAATCGCTTTCAGGTAAGCCGTCAGGTCCGCCTGATCACGCGCCGACAGCCCCAATGAGAAGGTCCGGTTGAAATGAGCGACGACCTGCTCGTAGGTATCGAACCGGCCGTCGTGAAAATAAGGCGCATTGAAATTGGCATTGCGTAAGGTGGGAGTTTTGAACAAACCACCCGAACCCACGTCATGCTGCCGATGATCGACAAACGCTTCCGCAGGCTGATGACAGCCCGCGCAACTCAAACCGGAGGTCTGGGGAAACGGGCGGTTGAACAGCTTCTCGCCGTGCTTCTCGGAACCCGTCACGGCACCTGTCAGGTGACCGCCAGCGCCGAGGCGCGAGTTGGGCACAAAGTCAATATCGTCGACATAGGCTACGAGCGCATCCAGCGTTTCCGGGGAGGGCTCGGCGCCTGCGAATTCATTGACGACGACGTTGCGTATGAAATCCCGCAACGAGTTGGTTCGGCCATCGTGTCCGTAGGGAGCCAACAGATGCGCGCCCCGCAGACTGGGGATCGTCAGCGGATCCAACACACTGTCGTCGGTCTTGGGATTGAACACACGGCTGGTGGTATCGAAATTGCCGTGCCGGGTGGAGAGCCCCGGAATATAGAACAGGGAGTTGCCGGCGCCGTTGACATGACAGGTGCCGCAACTGATGCCGGCCTGCCGGGCGGCGCCACCCAACAGCTTCGGCGAGCTGAAGGCAACATCACCCAACACAACCATGTAGGACTTGTGTCCGCCCGCGGTCTCGGACCGGAATACCTCGCGCGGACGCTGAAACGCTGCGTCACCGAGATCTGTGTCCATCGGGAGCACACCGCTCCCGGGACGGGCACAGATTCCGAGGGAGGGCAGCCATGCCAGCACAAACGCACAAGACGAGACTACCCTCCCAACCGTCATCTAACTTACCACTTCCTGGCAGGGGTGCCGGTCAGTGGATCGAGAAACAGCGGCCTTCGGTTCTCCGGATTCCCGTCGAAGTCGAACATGTTCATCACCGAGCCCGCGATCCGATCGAAGGAGCCCGCGCCGGCGGCCGGCTTCTGCTCTTCAATGTACTCGAGACCCCAGTTGTGCTCAATGAAGCGCAGGCTGGAAGTCTGGTCGGTCTGAGTGTGATCGACGAAGTTCTGCTTGGCCCAGGGTGAGACCACCAGGAACGGCAGACGCGGACCGTAGCCGCAGCGAGCCGCCAAGGAGCTGCCAGTCGTGGACGGGGATCCGCAGATGCCCGATGTCGGAATGGCATTCGAGTTGGCAGGAGCCGTAGAAGTTGACAACGGCAGAGTCGGAATGAACGAGTCATTCGCATTCGTGTTGTCATCATCCACGCCGCTCGCATTGGCGGATGGGTTGACGATTGGTCCGTTGACATGGTCATACCAGCCATCGGAGTCGTCGTACTGGATGAACACAGCCGTGTCCTTCCACTCCGGTGACTGCTGCAGGGCGTTCATCACCTGGACGATGAACACCTGCTCGGTCAGCGGATCGGAGTTACCCGGGTGTCCGTCCTGGTACCTCGCCGCCTTCACGTACGAGACAGCGGGCAGATTGTGAGCAGCCAGCGCCTTGTATAAGTCGGTGATGTCGTACTGGTGGTTCGCCTGGCCGTTGTGCCCGATCTCAGCAACATTCTTCGGAGGAAGGTGATGCGCGTTACGGGTTGAGGCGTAGTACTGGAACGGCTCGTGGTGGGGCGAGTAGTCAGTGGCCGCCACGTGAATGTCCGCACCCGGATTGATTGTTGGGTTCGGAACGGTCAGCAGGACTTTGCCGTTCTCGCTGTACTGGTGGGCCGTATGGGACTGCGCGCATTTCGCGGGAGTCGTGGTCGATCCATCGGCAGCCACCACCGCGGGCGAGGTCGCGGCAAATCCGCCCTCAAACCACCCCCAGGTCACGCCCTTCAGATTCAGAAGGTCGCCGACGTTCCGGCCTTGCATCTCAATAGTGCCCTTGCCGGTGGCGGTACCGCCGGCGTCAGCACCGCAATCATCCAGCGCCGGATCCGGGTCGCCGGTCACGGTGACCGGCTTGAACGCCGACACCGCGCCCTTTGCGAAAGCTGTAGCCAGGTGAGCGTTGCCGGTCTGACCCGAGACCAGGTTGATCGCACCCACCGTGGAGGGACCGAAGTTGGTGTCGAATGAGTTGTCGTTCATCGAGAAGCGCTGCGCATAGTTCCACAGCGCTGTCACGGTGTTGCCGTCAAAGTAGTCCATGACGGTCGAGCCGTCTGTAGCGCACCCTGCGCTGACACGTGAAGTCGCCTGCACGAACTTGTCCAGCAGGCCGCCGTTTGCAGCCTTCTGCTCGGCGGTGTAATCGTGGTTGAACGAGCAGGTGTAGGCATCTTCACGACCCAGCCGCTTCGGATTGAAGAGGTTGGGGTTGTTCGTGAGCATGCCGGCACTCAGGCCATTGATGTCGGGAGTATCGGCGTCAGCCTTGAAAACCGGCTGCTCGGTGTTCTTTGCGTGCGGGTAGGTAGCGAAGTAGTGATCGAAGCTGACGTTTTCACCGAAGATGATGACGACATGCTTGATCGGTGTCTTCGTCGGCGCGCCGTTGTTGCCGCCACCGCGGTTCATGGCTTCGACGTCGGCCAGAGCAGGCGCGGCAAAGCCGGCAGCCAGGACGGCACTCGCCACAAACGCGGCGACAATGGATTTTGAATAACCGTAAATCACAATCCCCTCCCCATGAGAGTTGGTTCGGACGGTGCTGAGCCATCCGGTGAAAGCTCGATGAAAGCGGCATGGAAAGTTGTTTGCGCCGCTGGGTGGGTTGTAGGCGTCGTGCATTGCATTTCTGTTGCAGATGACCGACTGTCGGTTCCTGGACCCGATCTCTTGACAATTATTTGGATTGGGCCGTCACACAACCGTCATAAATGGCAGTTAGTTATGGGCGCCATGAAATCCAAGACAACTGTCTGCGTAGCACTGCTGACGATGTCAGTGACACTTACCGCCCAATCCACCGCGCCGGCGTCGTTGGATTCAGCAGCGGAACGCTACCGCCCCGAGTTGGCAGCAGCAGTACAACAGTGCCTGACCGGCGCGCAGACCCTGCGCGAACGCGTTCTTGCCAAGGATCTCGAAGGCGCGAAAAAGGCCTGGATTGCCTCGCGGATCGGCTGGGAGCGCTCCGAAGTTTTCACGAGCGGCTTTACTTCAGAGTTGGACGCCGCGATCGATGCGTGGCCGAGCGCTGTAGCGGGCTTCCACTATATCGAAGCGCGGCTGTTCGGCGCGCAGCAGATGGATGTGATGCCAGCGACCGATGCGCTGATCTACCATCTCTCCAACCTGCAGATGATGGTCAAAGGGACGCCGTTGACCGGCCAGGGCATGTTGGAAGGAACTGCCAAGCTCGCTTATGAGATTGGAGAGAGCAAAGCGGACGGGGGCGAGTCACGCTTCAGTGGGACATCGCTGGATGACATGCGCAACAACGCGGATGGAATCGCGGCGGCCTATAAGCTCGTCTTCGAGCCCGAGCTGACCGCCCGGGATCCGGCGCTGGCCACCGCGACGAGCGCGCGTATCAAGCAGCTCCAGGATCAGTTGCGTCCCACGAGCCTGGCGGAGATCGATTCAGACGAGGTGCGGGCGACCAGCGAAGATCTGGTCTTGTCCTTGCAGAAAGCCGCCACTGCGCTCGGCCTGCAACGGCCCTCGCTATCGGACCTGGCTCAGCAGTAACAGCCGATCAGGTCTTGTCGCACAGCTCCACATCGCCGCTCATCGTCTTCAGGCGGATCCGCGCCTGGTCGGCGCCCTCGCCGCGTGTTCCGTTCAAGCGGCGACCGGGGCCGTACTTGCTGACACGCTCGGAGTCCAGCCCCATGCAATTCCTGATGTCACCACTGAACGTGTTGACCTGGTAGTCCAGGCCGCCTTCGTGGCTGGCTCGCACGGTCAGTTCGCCGCTGACCGTCTCCGCATCAATGTTGCCGCCCTTCGTCAGCTTCCCCTCGAGCCCGATGTCGCCGGACGTGCTGCGCAAACGAATGCTGTGTGAGGGGCTCAACCTGAGAGTCATATCACCACTGACCGTCGTCGCCTCGAGATCTCCGCCCGCACGATCGACGCGGATGTTGCCGCTGATGGTGGTGATGTGCATTTCACCCTCGCCCTTTTCGTTGCCGCGCATTGCGACATCACCACTGACCGTCTTGATTTCGGTATCCCGGCCGAACACGTCGGCCCTGACATTGCCGCTGACAGTCTTGGCCATCAGCTCACCCTCGACGTTGGCGACGACAACTTCGGAGCTGACGCCCGAAATATCCAACTCGCTGTCCCGCGGGACACGAATACGCAGGTCGGCGGAGGCACTGTGGAAGGAATGGTTCGGCACCCGCACCTTGATGATCGTGTGACCGTGATCCGAGGCGAAATCGACCTTCTCGACACCTTCGCCGATGTCACCCCGAACCTCGACTTCCGGGTTGTCCCAACCCTGCACCTCGATCCTGCCGGCAACGTTGGAGATCTCCACCATGCCATGCGGTTGTACGGGCAAACGCTGCTCAAACTTCTCCGCGTGCGCCAGCCCTGTCAGGAGCGAGGCACTCAACACAAACACCGCCTGCATTCGAGTAAACATGATCAGATCCCCTCGCCGGAGCTGCCGGCTTCCTGCACGGCGGTCAGCACGCGCATCTCATCCTGGTAAGTGTTGACGAGTAACTCCTGTAGCAATGCGTTGCTCGGATCCTTCCCGAGCTCTCTTTCCAGATCGCGCTTCGAGTCGTTGATGGCCTGCAGGCTGGACAACACTTTCGCCTTTGACCCCGGCGGCAACTGCGCCAGCCGCGCCTCCAGGTCCCTGACCAGCTGAGCACGGTCGTTAATGTACTTCGGCCCCATCACATAAGCGGCGTGGAAGGCACCGGGCTCGTCGACCGGCCGGTTGTTGGCGGTCAGGGGCGCCTGCACGGCTGCACCCGGAACAGGCAACACGGCGCGCCCGATCCACACTCCCACCGCCAGAGCCGCAATCACCGCGGCAGCGGCGAAAACCCGCAGTCTGTACGACCGGCGTGGCGCTGGCGCGGCTGCCTGAGCGCCGGGGGCAATCTGCGCCTCGATCCCCTTCCACAAGTCCCGCGGCGGCGCGATCTCGCGCGGCAGATCGCGAAGCGAGCCGACCTTGCGCTTTTCGTTGCCACTCATATTCAACCTACCTCCACACCCAACCGGTCCCGCAGCAGCCCACGCGCGCGGTGAAGTTGGGCCTTGCACGTACCCTCCGCGACGCCGAGCATCTCGGCGGCCTCGGAGTGTGAATAACCATATATCGCATACAACACCAGAACGTCTCGCGCGCCATCCGGTAACTCACCTATGGCCGTCTCGATATCATTGACCTCGAGCGGGGTTTCCAGCGTCCACTCGCTCTCAATCGGCTCATCCTCGCCCGCCGGCACCAGGCTGTCCCAGTCGACCATCATCGGAGTGGTCTTGCGCCGCTTCCCCAGCACCACATTCACCGCAATCCGATGCAACCATGTTGCCATTGAGCTGCGATCCTCGAACCGGTCCAGCGCACGCCACGCGTTGATAAACGCCTCCTGGGTGCAATCCTCGGCCATGGCCGTATCCCGGGTCATCCGCAGGCACAGGCCGTAGACCCGGCTGGCGTGCTCGCGGTAGAGCCTCTCGAAGGCGCGGGTATCCCCGGACCGGGCACGCTGAACGAGCGCGCCTTCCCAATCGACCGTGGATTCCTGCAACCCTGCTCCCTCTTTCATTCGTAGGATTAGAGGCTAAAGGCGGCAAAAGCGTTTAAAGGGGATCCGGGGGCTCGGCCTCGGCGGAGGCTGCGGGGGGTGTGCTGCGGCTGGCATACCAGTTGATGGCGTACTGCAGGAGCTGCGCATTGGTTGCCAGGTTGAGCTTGCGCTTCAGGCTCTGACGGTGGGTTTCAACGGTTTTTACCGACAACCCTAAGGCTTCAGCCGCCTCGCGGGAGGACAGGCCGCGGCCGATCAGGCTCAGAACCTGCAGCTCCCGGTTGCTGAGCCGGTCGATCGGGTCCGCACCGACCCCGCCCCCGGCATTGCTGCCATCGATCCGGCCGAGATTGCCGGCCAGCGACTCGCTCAGATACGTCTCACCCAGCAGCACCTTGCGAAGGGCGATCAGAAGCTGGTCGGAGGCCGCCTGCTTCATTATGTAACCACTGGCCCCCGCGGCCAGCAGCCGCTCGGCGTAAATCAACTCATCGTGCATGGAGAGAACGAGCATGGGCAGCTCGGGACGCTGGGCATGCACGTCGCGCACGAGCTCCAGGCCATCGCCCTGGGCGAGCGATATGTCAACAATCACCACATCCGGTGCCAGAGCACGGATTGCCGCGCGAGCCTCGCGCTCCGTCTGAACCTCGCCGCACACCACGAGGTCGGGCTCCGGCTCAATCATCCGCCGCAACCCCTGCCGCACGATCGGATGGTCATCCACGATCAGAACGCGCCGCTGAGCGGTGACAGCAGAGAATGGCACGCGTGGATGGACTTTCATGAAAGGCTAACCGCCCGAGAATAGGGACATTGGACCTGAGGCACCCGAACGATCAATGCGGCGGTGGTCCCGGAAGACGGGGCGCGGACTCACGCTCAGGCCGGTTTCCCTCCTGGCCGCCATCCAGCGGGCACGAGCAGCGCACCGAGGCGCCGCCATTCGTTCCTGACTCGAGTATGAGATCGCCACCCAGCATTTGCGCACGATAACGCATGATCTTCAATCCCAGGCCCCCGTAGGCTTCCGGCGTGACCTGCTCGAATCCCCGGCCGTTGTCATCGACCCGCAGATGCAACTCGCCGCCCGCGGTTTCGAGGCTGATGGTCACATCGCTGGCCCGGCTGTGCCGAATGACATTGGTGAGGGCTTCCTGCACGATCCGATAAACGTGAGTCGCCGATGTCTCGCTCAGGCGCAACGGCTCGTCCAGGCTGGTGTTGAAATCAACATGGACTCCATAGCGTTCACTGGCCCGAGCCGCCAGTGTCTGCAGGGCCGCGGTCAATCCTCCGCGCTCGCCACTGACCGGCGACAGGCCGCGGGCAAGCGAGCGAGTGCTCTCGATGGCGTTGTTGACGAGCCCGATCACTTCCTCCACTTCGAGGCGGGCGCCGGAGTCTTCCTTGCGCAGTTGCGCCGCCACCCCCCGCAGCATCAACGCGATCCCGGTCAGATCCTGGCCGAGCCCGTCGTGCAGGTCATTGCCGATGCGCTGCTGCTCGCGATTTGCAATCTCGATGATCTCCCGCTCCAGACGCTTGCGCTCCGTAACATCATTCAACACCGCGAGCCAGCGTTCGGTTCCACTGATGCGCAACGGAGTGATGACACAAGTGGCCACGAACCGTGAGCCGTCCTTGCGCTGACATTCAAACTCCACCGGCGCGATCTCGCCATCCGCGCCATTGTCACGCAGCGTACGCTCGAAGCGCTTGCGCTGCAGCGCGGGCATGCTGAACAGGGGGTCAATGGATCGGCCCAGCAGCTCCAGGGCATCGAAACCGAACATCTTATCGAAAGTCGCGTTGGTCAGTGTGATCAGATGAGTTGTCGAGTCGATGAGCACCACGCCTTCGCGCATGGTTTCCAGGATCCGCGCCTGCGTGCGCAGCGCATCCTGCTGAGCGTGCCGTTCCGTCACCTCGGTGATATTGACGACGGCGCCGAAGATCCGGCCATCAGCCTGCACCGCGCGGGCCCGCAACTCCAGGTAACGCGGCCCCCGCTTCGGATCGACGATCACCTGGTCGAAGTCACGGGGCTCGCCCGTATTCATGACATGCTCAAATATCTCATGCATGTAAGCACGGTCGGCCGGCGGCGCAAAATCCTCTACTGGCGCGCCGATCCAGCCATCGGGCGGGACACCGTGCATTGCACGATTGAGGAACACACATTGACGCTGCCGGTCGAACAGAGCGAGCCAGTCGGCGGAGCTGGCAGCAACGGTCTGCAGCGTCATCTGCGACTCGCGCAGGGCGATCTCTGCCCGCTTCCTTTCGGTTACGTCCGTCACGGCAACAGTTAGCGACCGAATCACGCCGCTGTCAATAACCGGAACGACCCGGTGCTCGTGATGTGACAAAGTGTTGTTGGAATTGGGATGGCGCAGCTCGAACCGCGCGGGCTCTCCGGTGACCAGCACGCCGCGATAGAGTTCCTCCACGTAGGCACGATGCGCCTCGGGCAGGAAATCCAGGAGGCTTCGGCCCACCACGGCCTCCGCGCGGTGCTCGCCGAACGGCCGGTTCATGAACCGTACCTGCAATGACTCGTCCACGAGGAAAAGCCAGTCCGGCGTGTTTTCTGTTACCGCTCTCAACACCGCTTCGGACTCCCGCACAGCCTGCTCGGCGAGCTTGCGGATCGTGATGTCATAGGCGGATCCCAGGACCCCGGTGACGGCGCCCGTCTGCGGATCCCGCACGGGCAGCGTACTAACATACAACCACTTGCGCTCGCCGTGGATAGTATGGATGCGGGTCTCGCCCGCCTGCGGCTCGCCCTTCAGGATCCGGACATGACGCGCTGCAACGATGGGCTTCCAGTCCTCGTCAATCAACGAGTCCCAACGGCCTTGTTTATCATCCAACGAGCAGCCGAAGATCGCCTGCATGCCATCGCTGGCCCAGACAGGCTCCGGCACCCCTTCCGCGTTGTACCGGTACTCAAACACATAACCCGGCGCCATCGACGCCACGGTCCGATAACGAAACTCGCTCTGCCGCAAAGCTTCCTGTGTCTGCACGCGGTCCGTGATCTCCACGAGGAAACCAACCATCCGCGTGGCCCGGCCATTGGCATCCCGTTCAGGAACCCGCCCGCGATCGAGCACCCAACGCCAACTGCCGTCCTCGTGGCGTAGACGATATTCAGCTTCGTAAAGCTCCTTGCGGCCGGCGATGACATCCTGGACCTCGGACTCGACCCGTGCCGCATCTTCGGGGTGCACGCGCTTGTTCCAGAAGGCCCAGGTGCGATCACCCGCCTTGGGAACGACACCCAGGATGCGATAGTAGGGCTCGGCGTGCCGCGCCTCGCCGTTCGCCAGGTCCCAGTCCCACATACCGCCGCGTGCGCTTTCGAGCGCGGTCTCGAGGCGCCGTTGACTACGAATGTATTCGAGCTCTGCTTCCTTGCGCTCCTCGATGTCCATGCAGACGCCGACCATGCGCAGAGCGGCGCCGTTGGCATCGCGCTCAACGACACGGCCACGCTCAAACAACCAGCGCCAACGACCCTTGCGGTCGCGAATGCGGTACTCCGCATCGTAGTAGTCAGCTTTGCCAGCGACGTGATCGCTGAAGCGGGTCGCCGCGGCGGTCACATCGTCCGCGTGGATGTTGGCATCCCAGCGGGCAACATGGTCCATGCCTTCGCAGGAATGCAGGTCCAGCCGATCACACCAGTCGCTGTACCACCGGGTGCGCTCGGTGCGGAAATCCAACTCCCACAGTCCCATGCCGGCGCCCCAGACAGCGGTTTCCAACCGCGCCTCACTGGAGCGCAACTCGCGTTCCGCGCGCTTCTGCGCGTCGATGTCGAGGGAAACACCGATCGCCGAAGTCGCCTTGCCTTCAAAGTCCCACGCAACCGCCCGGCCGCGAGTCAGCATCCACTTCCACTCGCCACTCGCCGTACGAATGCGGTATTCGGCCTCAATGGAGGTGCTCTGACCGCTCAGGTGCTTGCGGATCTGCATCTGCACCACCGACCGGTCGTCAGGATGAATGCGTGACGCCCAGGGGTTCGGGATGCTTTCCCACTCCTCGCGGGTGTAGCCGGTCATCGCAAACCACAGCGGGCTCATCACGGCTACGTCAGTTGCAACGTGCCACTGCCAGAAGGCCGCGCGCGCACCCCATAGCGCTGTTGCCAGCCGGGCCTCATTTTCCTGCAGCGCAACTTCGGCGCGTTTGCGGTCGTCGATTTCCAGGCAGACGCCGGCGACGCGGCCAGGCAAACCATTGTTACCAGTTGTAACCACGCGGCCCCGGTGCAGCAGCCAGATCCAGGCCGTATCACCGACCAGGGCGCGATATTCGAGGTCGAAGCGATCTACCTTGCCGTGGCGCACGGCCTCGAAGCGGCGGCGGAACTCGCCCACATCATCGGGATGAATCCGGCGTGTCCAGCACTCCAGGGTGTCGGGACCTTCGCAGGGATAGAGGCCCAGGGCGAGGCACCACACCGGATCCACGGAAAACACGCCGCTGCTGATGTCCCATTGCCACGTTCCGACCTGTGGGGCTTCGCAATGGACCCGCCCCGGCAGAGAGCCGGCCTTGGCGTCGGAGTCGTGGGGAACTGCAGCATTCATTGCAGACATCATTGTCGCCTACGTTCTCATCCTAGTAACCAGATACACGTCGCGCGATTACGCGGACACGCTCCCAAATCGTTGGCTGCGTATGCTGCGGCGCGATTGCGCGCGGAAATCGAGACCTGTGTGAATCTGCACCGACTGTGCCTGTATCTCAAGATTTCTGACGGCTTTACGCTGGGGGCCGCCAAGACAGCTTTTACATAGTGGATTCATAAACGACACAGGAGGTCTCATCTTGAGCGAGCGCACACAGCTGGGTCCGGCGATAGCGGACTATTCACAATGGCAGGCGCAGGATTATTTCAAAACCTATTACAGCGAGATTGTGCTCCCCGATGAGCGGGTGGTGCTGGCCTACCAGATAGAAACACTGAAACGCAGCGAGCACAAATTCGGACGTGGCCTGGAATACGGCTGCGGCCCGACACTTCACCGCGCGATCGCGGCAGCCCGTTATGCATTCAGAATCGACATGGCCGACTGGCTGACCGACAACCTCGCGCAGGTGCGCGAGTGGGTCAACTCGACGAGCGCCAACACCGACTGGAATCTCTTCACCGACTACATCTTAACCTGTGAAAACAGGGACGAGGCCAGGAATGAGGCCATCGATGGGGGCCGGATCCAGCGGCGCGAGGAGCACACCCGCAAGGTCATTCGCAACCTGCACGTGAGCGATGCCCGTTGGCGGCACCCGTTGGGCCCTGAAAAACAGGGGTTTTACGACCTGCTGGTGTCAGGGTTCTGTCTGGACGCGGTCTCGAGCGACAAGCGCGTGTGGCATGGGTGCATGTCGAATGTGCTGTCGACCTTGCATCGGGGCGGGCTGTTGATTCTGCACGCGCTGTACCGTTGCAAGGCCTACAAGGTGGGCGAGCGGATGTTTCCGGGCGCCGACCTGTCCGAGGATGATCTCGTCGCGTCATTGCTGGCCAACGGGTTCGACCGTTCCAGCATGGACGTGCACGTGATTCCCTGCCCCGACAATGCCCGGTACGGGTACGCGGGGATTCTGGTCGCTTCGGCCAGGAAGGAGTAGCCCCAGCGCCGGTGGACAGCCCCGGCATCGCCCGGGGCCTGTCTCGGGAACACGACACATTTATTGGGAACTTTGCGTGCGTTAAAACGCTCACCTCATACAGAGTACAAAAAAGGGAAGGAGCGTCCGCCCGTGAAAGCCTCTGGAAATTGGATCTGGCAACCACCTGCCGAAGCCATCGAGACCATCGCCTCAGTGCTGAGCGCGCACTGGGCTGCTGCTAAATCGCAACAGTTGGATGCGTTCTGGCCGAAAGCCGCCCGCTGGCGGACTCAGCTCACCACCGCACGAGAGGCGGCAAGCTCATCAGGTACGCTTCCGGATCCGCATCCGTGCTGAAGCCGAATTTCGTGCCCCGGTCATAGACGAGATTGAATTCGACATAACGTCCCCGCTTCACGAGAAGCTTTTCACGTGCCTCGTCATCGAACGGGGTGTCTTTTCGGCGCGCGACCAGTGTTGGATAGACGCCTAGAAAGGCCTCGCCAACGGCTTTGACAAAGGCAAAGTCCGCCGCCACGTTACCGCTCGCCAACTCATCGAAGAAAATTCCGCCGACGCCGCGGGGCTCCTGCCGGTGCGGCAGGAAGAAGTAACGATCACACCAGGCTTTGTATTCGGCGTATGCGTCCGGGCGGTACGTATCGCAGGCGGCTTTCAACGCCGCATGAAAATCACTCGTGTCCTCGGCCATCGGAAAGGTCGGAGTCAGGTCCGAGCCACCACCGAACCAGCCCCGGCTCGTGTGCAGATAGCGAAGGTTCATGTGCACGGCCGGAACATAAGGGTTGGTCATATGCGCGACGAGTGAGATTCCGCAGGCAACAAAGCGCCCGTCCGACTCTTCCGAGCCGGGCACCTGACCCCGGGCCTGTGGGGAAAACACGCCCCAAACGTGGCTGAAGTTGACACCCACCTTCTCGAAGACCTTGCCGCGCATGAGGCGCGACTCACCGCCACCCTGGAGCCGGTGCCCTTCGGGCTTGCTCCACTTGCGCTGCTCGAAGCGGGTGTCAGTTTCAAACTGCTCGAAGGCGGCGCAGATGCGGCTCTGCAGGTCGCGGAAATACTCGCCCGCCGGGCTGGCCATATCGGTCATTTGGAGCTGCTCTCATGCACATGGTCGACGAGGCGGGCCACGGCATCCGGGCTGGTTTCCGGCCAGATTCCGTGGCCCAGGTTGAATATGTGACCGCGCGCCGCACGGCCTTCCTGCAACACGATGTCGATGCTGCGTTTGAGCTCCTCCGGTGGAGCAAACAACGCGGCCGGGTCCAGATTTCCCTGCACGGACTTGCCCGGGCCCAGGATCCGGGCGCATTCACTGAGGGGCGAGCGCCAGTCAACGCCAATCACATCAACATCGAGGTCAGCCACGCTCTGCATGAGCGCTGAGCCCTGGTTGACGTAGTAGATCAACGGTACGTCGGTTTTCTTCCGTAGCGTCGCCATTGTCCGGCGAACCGCGCGCAATGCGAAGCGGTTGAATTCGCGGGGCGCCAACAGGCCGGCCCAGGATTCAAACAACATCAGGGCCTGCGCGCCCGCGGCTGCCTGCGCGCCCAGATACGCGGCCATTGCGTCGCCGAGGTGATCGAGCAGACGTTCGGCCGCGGCGGGCTGCGAATACAGGAACGAACGGGCTACTCCAAACTCCTTGGAGGGCTTGCCGCTCACGAGATAACACAACAGCGTGAAGGGCCCGCCCGCGAAGCCGATGAGCGGGGCGCCACGGGGCAGCTCCGGCCGGATGAGTTTGATTGAATCCAGCACAAAGGGTACGTCTCGCTCCGGAACGAGCGGCGGCAAAGCATCAATCTGTGCGTCGGTGCGGATTGGATTGCGCACCACCGGGCCCGGATCGAAGTAGAGATCGATCCCCATTCCCTGCAGCGGGGTCATGATGTCACTGAACAGGATGGCGGCATCCAACTCGAAGCGCCGCAACGGCTGCAGGGTGACTTCGGCGGCCAGCTCGGCTTTGCGAGTCAGGGACTCGAAGTCGACCTTGGCTCGCAGCTCGCGGTACTCGGGCAGATAGCGGCCCGCCTGGCGCATGACCCAGATGGGTGTGTGCGATACGGGCTGCCCGCGGCAGGCGGCGAGGAAGGTGGACTGAGAGCCGGCGGTCCCGGCGCGCGACGTTGGGGCTGTTGGCGCACTCATGCCGCCAACCACTCGGCCATCTTCGGCGCGAAGTAGGTGATGATCAGGTCCGCGCCCGCCCTCTTGATCCCGGTCAGCGTCTCGAGCGCCGCAGCTTTCTCATCGATCCAACCGCGCTCGGCGGCGGCTTTGATCAGGCTAAATTCGCCTGATACCTGGTAGGCAACCACGGGCACATGCACCTCGTCGCGCACGGTTGGATCGATGAGAAAGCT
>Ga0268264_10000496_pt1 | contig 51497 bp, 42 predicted proteins | sample KBSSwiS32_FD_190357 | JGI IMG/M metagenome (GOLD analysis project Ga0268264, IMG submission 190357) | Switchgrass rhizosphere microbial communities from Kellogg Biological Station, Michigan, USA - KBS Switchgrass S3-2 (SPAdes) (version 2) | ecosystem: Host-associated > Plants > Roots >... | reverse complement strand
TAACTGTAGGAGAGCTGACTGAATTTTGAATGAATTGGTTGCTTCCACCAACGATCACAGGAACATTTCCTAAAGTACTTGTGACTTCGTTGTTGTTATAAGTAGCGTTCACTCTGAGATCTATTCTTACTTTACCAATTCTGATCAAAGGTGTCAGGTTCAAATCCATTTCAACACCATAGTTGTTGAAGTCGGCTGCATTAGCAAGGCCAAAGCCGTAACCAGTTGTTGAAGACTGGCTGATTTGCAGAATTTGATTTGTATTCTTTTGGAAGAAATAAGTAGCCGCGAAATTGATCCTGTTTTGCATAAATCCTAATTCAGCACCAATTTCTTTAGTGTTTACAAACTCAGGCTTCAAGTCCGTGCTCGGAATCGTTCCGTTGGCAGTGTAACCAACAACACTTCCGTATGGGAAACCCAAAGGCTGAGAGTAAGTTGCCTGCAATGCATAAGGATTCAGGTTCACGTTACCTGATTTAGAAATCGCGCCTCTCAATTTCAAATATGAAATCAGGTTGCTATTCTTCAAACCACCGATAACATCTGACAGAACGAGTGAAACGTTTGCAGCAGGATAAAAGAACGAACGATTTTCTTTGAGCAATCTGCTGTCCCAGTCATTTCTACCAGTCACTTCCACGTTTGCCCAACCGCCATAGTTAAATCCAACTGTTCCGTATGCTGAAAGTAGTCTTGATTGAACATCGAAGTTGTTTCCTGTCAAACCACCAGTATAAAACGGAACATTCGCATCACCGCTCTTTGCACTTACGTTGAAAAGATATGGAACTACGAGGTTATTACCACCAACACCAACATCTTTCGCACGATCCTGACGCATAGTTCCTCCCAAGACGTAGCTTATTTTCAAATCGTTGGTAAGTTTGTGATCACCGGATAAGAAATAATCCAGATTCAAGCGGGAAGTATAATTTTCATCATCAAAAACGGATCCGGCACGATCAGAATACTGAGTCGCGTTACGTGGATTTCCAAAAAATCCGACTGTTTTCGCCCATTCTGAAACTACAACAGGCGCATTTGTATTCTTTGTATTTGCAAAGGCGAAGTTACCACTGAACCTTGCCGATGCCTTCAACCATGGTGCAAACTGGAAACTTGCAAGGATGCTTCCGAGGATATTATCCTGGCGCGATCTCGAACGAATGTTTCCAATTAACCAATACGGGTTTACTGCATATTCATTATAATAGTTTGAGAATTGCCCATATTTGCTGTTCAAATCCTTGTAGTCCAACAAAGGAACGTTGCTCGCAGTTTGCATTACTAGGAAGAACAAACCGCCATCATACGCACCGGGGAAAGAGTTTTGAAAAGCTGATTCGTTAACTACATCCGCATTTTGCATGATATAGTTCAACTGGTAGTTGATATTGAAATTGCCGTAAGTTTTTCCTCCGTTAAAACGAACACTAGTACGATTGTTGATATCGTCAGGAATCAAACCTTTGATTCTTGCATCTTCAATACTTAAATAGAAATCTTCACCAGCAATGGAAGCCGAGTTTTGAACAGTTACACCGGTATTCCAAAACTTAACTTTGTCGTTATAATGTCCATTGCTATATGGAACCATCTGAATGCTTCCATCTTCCAAGGGAACACCCAACGGTTTAACCGATCCGTCGAAATGAGGTCCGAACTGTTGATTTTCGTATTGAACGTATCCAAAGTTGCCATATATGTCAGTGGTTTCCCCTGCACCTTGCCCAAACTCCTTTTGAAATTTAGGAAAGAAAGCAACTCTCGTTGCCTGAACTGTTGTGTTGACATTGACCGTTGGTCTCTTACCACCTTTCTTTGTAGTGATGATGATTACCCCGTTTACCGCATCAGGTCCGTAAATGGCTGCTGAAGCGGCACTTTTCAAAACGGTCAAATCCTGAACATCATCTGGAGGAATGGAAGACAAATAACCCAACGGAACTGGTGCTCCGTCTAACACCAACATCGGTTGGTTGTTACCCGTAAGAGAACGGATACCTCTGATATTGATCTTTGCATTTTCAAACACACCACTGTTTACGGTCGAAATATTCAAACCCGATATTTTACCGTTCAGAGCTTGTGCAACTCCCACAGATTTTGCCTGTGTCAGTGTTTTGTTGCTGATAGTTGCTGTTGCGTATCCCAGCTCTTTAGCTTGCCTTTGCACACCAAGTGCTGTAACAACAACTTCTGTCAAAGCCGCTGTTCCGCGAACTACCTGGATGTCTTGTTCCGCAGCATCAGTTACAGCAACTTCTTTCGAAGTGATGCCCGCACCTGAAACTACTAGTACATCTCCTGTCTTGGCTTTGATTGTGAAATTTCCGTCTGCATCGGCAGAGGTTCCAGTTTTAGTTCCTTTTAATTGGATAGTGGAAAAGGGAATGGGCTGCCCCTGCGCGTCAGTAACCTTACCTTTAACGACTCTGGTTTGTGCAAGTGCCAATACGGAACACAATACTAACACTGCAAAGAGTGAAAGAAATTTTCTCATGTGACTGTGAGTTTTGATTTTATAAGCTGTAAATATAGGAACTTTTGATTTTCACAAAAAAAATGTTAAAAAAAAGCCCCTATTTTAGTTCAAGACAATCTCTTTTGGCGAAATGCTGCAAAAAAATCAACTTTTTTGCCATGTGAGAATCAACTGAATCTTCAATTCAGTTCTCTTTTTGTTATCAATCTGATCCGCTCCGCCGCCCGTTAAAATTTTCGCGGGATATACGGTCTGGGCCCAGCGAATCCACGCGTCCACCTGTGGTTTGAAATTTTTGGTGCCGATTAGTCGATTGAGCTTTGTATTCAGTCTTACATAATAGCGTATGCCTTTCCCATATATTGGCGGCGCTGAATAACTGTACAACACATCTTGCTCAGCTCCATACAAGCGAGACCGATACCCGGTAGTTTCAAAGTATTCAAAATTAAAATTGGCTCCGCCAATTTTTGGCGCACGATATGTTACGTTAAATAACCCAAGAAATCCCCTTTCTGTTGAAGACATATATATATGATAGCGCACACCCTCAACTCGCGTCTTTATCGAAAACTTATTATTTACATCAAAAGATAGCTCCACGCGCCAATTCTGTTTTTGCGTTGGGACTAACCCATGCATCGCAAAATCTTCACCGGAATCGTTTTCTGATTTACAACCACTTTTCAGGGATGTATATAGGTACCATTTTTTGCTTGGCGCATATGTCACCTTAGCAAATAGATCAGTGCCATTCGAAGGCGCATCAATTCTGAATTTTAACCATGGAAAATTATACACATCAACAAATGCATCGATTTGCCAGGCCTGCAAAGGCCGCACAGATAATCCGACGTACAACCCTTTTTCATTATTGACTAAGCTGTTTTCCGTGAAAGCATTCGAATAGAGCGATTGGAACCGCGGATTAATATTCCTATATAATAAGGAGAGATCAGTTGAACGTGAAAGACCCGCCACCAAACCCTGAACAAGTGCATGATTGAAATTTATATCCACGGCAACTTCACCAAACAGGTAAAAGTTCTGATACACGTGGTGATAATCGACGCTGAAATCCGACCACGACTTACCACCAATCGCATATAAGTTATAAGGCTGATCCTGTTTTTGAATAGCTTTTGAAAAGTGATAAGAAACCGCATTGACTCCGGCATGGAAACGATCAGCAACAAAACTAATATTGGATCCCACAGTAAATTGCCTCGCATTGTTTCTCTCATCGTCCTCGCTTTTCGTTCGGTGATATCCTGAAGTCTCAAAAGACGATATTGTCTCTTCCCTCGTCACCGTGTCCAACCCAACGTTTGTACTAATTTTTTTGAACGAAACGAATGCCGTTGCCTCCCAACGGTTCTTCATGATTGTAATTCCCATTCCGCGATGAAAGTTGAATTCACCGGATGAATGATACGGACGCAGTATTGGTGATTGCCGGTTGACTGAAAGTACCATCGCACTTTTTGTAAATGCAAGGTTTTGCCATTGAATTAGTCCCTGGCCCATGTTGACCGTGAAATCGCCAACGGCCAGGGATTTAATCAGTCCGACGTTCTTCATAAAAAAATGAAACGAATAAAAATCGAAACCATATTGCTGGTAACCTTTGAAGAATTGCTCGCCAGCATCTTTCTCACCCAAAATCCCATATTGCAAAGAGTTTTTATAATTATATGTGTACCGGCAAAAAATTCGTTGCGGGCTTCCCAAAAAATTTGACGCAGATGAATCTGCCGGTTTCTGAAACCCTTTTGCTCTTTCAAATACTTGCGAAACGCGTAGCAGAAAGTAATTGTTTCCTGATCTCCATCTTTTTTGAAAGGCGTCAGCGAGCGACTCGTCATCCTTTATTATAATATATGGTAAGACTTTCCGGATGGTTTCGATATCCCACGCGGGGATGGCCTGGAGTTCATATATTGAAATAAGCGTTCCTAACAGTTGGCGATATGCGAAAAATTGTTTTATCTGCAAAGGTGTTAGCATACCTAACGAGGTCAGCTCTTCATCACTAGCCTTATTTAGATTAATAGGATTTCGATGCCATTCGTTCAATCTTTGCTGATCGGCATCATCTTCATTTTCGGCGTCAGTTTTCTCAGAAAGATTTTCCATTTGTTCGTCACGGATGTAATCTTGTCCAAACAGTTGTATCGTCGACCCTGCGCTCAGTAAGACGCATAAAAAAATCGAAATGTGGTTTTTCATAACAGGAATATTGATCCGTTATTTCCTCTCTCCGTAGAAAATAAAAATGATTGCTGGTGTAAATCCTAACTGGGAATGATAAGATGCCTCGATGTCAATTCTGAAATTCTTCCACCGCCACCCTGCATAACCGTATGGCGAATCCGACGATGACTGTATTCCAATTCCTGCAAAAAATTGTGAAGCGAACGCATATCGTAACCCGGCATTTGCATATACCGGTATACTTTCTTCCTTTATTAATTCAAACTGAATGTAAACCTGCTCGGAAGCATCATAGCCCATTCCAAACCGGAACAATGAAGAGATTTTCTCACCGGAGTTTTTATCAAGCGTTCCACCAAACGGGTTGCATAATGCTATCCCTATGTTTATTTTTTCTGCGGGATGTAGGAGGATTCCCAGCCCGCTGCTTATCGCAGTAAAATTTTCATAACCGGAAACATGAAAGAAATTGTAATCGAATTGCACTCCGATATCCACCATCTCTCCCAACTTTTTCCCATACGCCAATCCGATTTTAGATTCGCTGTATTCTGAAAATCCTGAATAATTTACAAGGATTCCAAATTGTCCCGAGAAAGATGGAGCGGTAATGGCAACGGAACAAAATTGTAATTCATCCATCAAAAATCTTTTCTCTCCATATAGACCTGCTGTGAATCCCTTTTGCGATGCCAGTGAGGCCTGGTTCGCCGCAAAAGAAAATACGTTTGGGAAGTTTTGACTGTACAAACCGGCAACACCATAAGGAATTTGAATACTTCGATGAATCGTTTGCGATCTCCCGGCAACACAAATCAAATTCACGATCATCGCAATAAATAATTTCACTCTCACACATCCAAATTTGAATGATGAAGGTAAACCAGGATGAAGGCGTCGCATACAGTGAATTAACCCTTTTGATGACGTTTTAATCCCCCGGAACATTACCTTTGCGCCATGGAAATTTTAGACGGAGTTTTAGTATCGGGCGTCATTAAGGAAGCGTTGAAAATGGAAGTGGCCCAGTTAATAGCAAATGGAAAAAAAGTACCTCATTTAGCCGCCGTGCTCGTTGGAAACAATGGCGCCAGTGAAACATATGTTGCCTCAAAAGTGAAAGCATGCGCAGAAATCGGGTATAAGTCAACGTTACTTCGCCTCGATGATTCAATCAGCGAGAACAAATTACTTGGAGTAATTGAGGAATTGAATTCGGACATGGATGTGGATGGAATCCTGGTTCAACTGCCGTTGCCAAAACATATTTCGGATGAAAAAGTAATCAACGCCATCGATCCTTCAAAGGATGTGGACGGCTTTCATCCCATTAGTGTCGGCAGAATGGTTTTGGGAGCACCTGGTTTTATTTCGGCAACTCCACACGGCATCATGTTGTTACTTGAACATTATAAAATTGACACAAAAGGAATGCACGCAGTTATTGTCGGCAGAAGCAATATTGTCGGCCGCCCAATGAGCATTCTGTTAAGTAATAATAGCAATCCGGGTAATTGCACAGTTACGCTTTGTCATTCCCGCACAAAAAATCTTCGTGAAATGTGCCTGCAGGCCGACATACTTGTTGCTGCCTTAGGAAAGCCGGAATTTGTAACTGCTGATATGGTAAAAGATGGGGTCGTTGTAATTGATGTCGGAATTACGCGAGTGGCAGATAGCTCCAAAAAAAGCGGCTTTGCACTGAAAGGCGATGTTCATTTTGCTTCAGTTGCCCCGAAGTGTAGTTATATCACACCTGTTCCAAGAGGAGTTGGTCCAATGACTATTGCAGCGCTGATGAAAAATACTTTTAAAGCTTGCATGGACAAGAATTGATAAAAATTGATTTTCCTACCCTGTATAGTTTTTTGGGATTTCACAATTTCAGTACGGGATAGTTTGGGTGGTCGGGATTTACAATTAATTCCTGTCGCAAAGGATGAATAAGAACGTCCATCTCTTCCAAAGGAATGGTGCCAAGTAGAGGTTCAGAGTCACCCGGTAGCACGATCGCCATGCAAGTGATGTTGCGATTTTTAAACCGAAGCTCAACCGGACCAACCGTATCACACTCCACAATTTGACTGTTTGCCAATTGCGTTTTGCATTTCCCTAGCACAGCAAGATCAAGTTGTGACTGTATGTTTTCATTAATCGCCAACATACTTGCTCCAGTATCAACAAGGACAGTAAGGTGCATACGCCTTACTTCGTCCTTATCAATGTAGTTGCGGCGCATCAGCACAACATCACTACCATTTATCAATTCAATTTCTGCGTATACAAGTCCCATAATCTACCGTTGAATTTAGAACATTAAGAAATCTTTTTGAATTTGAGGAATCAAATATAGATTTTTAAATAGCTGGTCACAAGAGTGATTTATTAAACATTTCTATTGTGAATAATTAGTACTTGATCGACGCAGGTTGCCACCAACCGGAAATCGAAATATGTATTTAAACACTACTCAGTTTTACCGACCTTTGCGCTCATGAACAATCTTGTTTCTAACGAAACACAAACGCTTCCGGTAATGGAAGCATTTTATACTATTCAGGGTGAAGGGTTTCACCAGGGCAGAGCAGCATATTTTATACGGCTCGGTGGTTGTGATGTTGGTTGTGTTTGGTGTGATGTAAAAGAAAGCTGGGATGCTTCCAAACATCCGTCTAAATCGATCGCAACAATTGTTGGCGAAGCAAAACAGAATCCCGGGCGCATCGCAGTCGTCACCGGCGGTGAACCATTAATGCATGATTGCTCCGCACTGACAAACGAATTACATCGCGCATCTTTTAAAACGCATATCGAAACCTCGGGTGCTTATCCTTTGAGCGGCCAGTGGGACTGGATATGTCTCTCCCCAAAAAAATTCAAGTCGCCACTCCCCGATGTAATTCCACAGGCAGATGAATTAAAGGTTGTGATCTTTAACAAAAGCGACTTTGAATGGGCCGAAAAATATGCATCACTCGTTTCGCCTGAATGTAAGTTGTATATGCAACCCGAATGGTCAAAATCGGAAGACGTAACCCCAATGATCATTGACTATATTAAACAACACCCGCAATGGGAATTCTCCCTTCAAATCCACAAATACATTCATGTTCCATAAAAGTTTTGTTATAATATTTCCGTTCGCTCGTGTTAATCATATTTATTTGGGAGAATAAATCATTTTAACCAGCGTTTTAGGTTTTGATTTGTAATTTTCCGATATGAAAAACCTTTGTTTTCTTCCGGTTCTTTTCATTGCTCATTTTGTGCATGCACAATACGATCCAGACAAGGTGAGCAAAAAAGCCGTGACATTATATACAAAGGCACTCGACCTTGCGCGCGACGACAATTTTAAAGGAGGAATAGAGTTATTAAAACAAGCCGTGAATGTCGATAAAAATTATGCCGAAGCATATTTATCAATGGCCGGCATGTATGGTGAACTAAAGAAATACCAGGATGCAATCGACAATTACGAAAAAGCAAAAGCGATAGACAGCAATTTTTTTAAAGATTATAATCTTCCCTACTCTATCAACCTCGCCGGAAAAGGACAATTCGACAAAGCGCTGGCGGCCGTTAATGAATTTCTCACCATCCCAAACCTGAATGAGAACAGCACAAAGGCTGGCGAATACAGAAAAAAATGCTACAGCTTCGCAATTGAATATGCGAAAAATAAAAATACCAGTGATTATAAATTCGAACCGCAAAATTTGGGAGACAGTGTCAACTCCAAAGATTCGGAATACTATCCAACAATTACGATCGACGGAACTAAATGCGTGTTCACACGAAGAGTAAATGGAAGCAACGAAGATTTCTTTGAAACAGACAGGTCCGGACAACAATGGAGCAAAGCAAAGGGACTTTTGGGAAATATTAATACAAACCAGAATGAAGGTGCGCAAAACATTTCGCAGGATGGTCAGTGGTTAATTTTTACCGGGTGCAATTTCCCCGAAGGATTAGGAAGTTGTGATCTTTATATTTCTTTTCTCGAACCCGGCGGATGGAGCGCTCCCGAAAATCTTGGCCCGGGCATCAATACCGAATCCTGGGAATCAGCACCGTCTCTTTCACCTGATAAAAGAGATCTTTATTTCGCCAGCAACAGGCCCGGTGGATATGGCGGGAGTGATTTGTACGTATGTCACCGGCAATCAAATGGCCGTTGGAGTCAACCTCAAAATATGGGACCGACAATCAATTCAGTCGGTGATGAAGCGGCGCCCTTCATTCACGCCGATAACCAAAGTTTATATTTTACTTCGAATGGGCATCAGGGTTATGGTGGCAGCGATTTATTCGTTTCCCGAAAAGGCCCCGATGATAAATGGCTCGAACCTGAAAATCTTGGCTATCCAATAAATACAATCGAAAACGAAGGCAGCCTCGTCATTGCAGCCGATGGAAAAACTGCCTACTATTCCAGCGATCGCGCTGATAGTCGTGGCGAACTGGACCTCTACACATTCGAATTGCGAAATGATATCCGACCCGCAAAAACTTTATGGGTAAAAGGAAAAGTCTTCGATAAAAAAACAACGAAAGGTTTGCCATCTTCTGTTGTACTCACCGATCTCTCATCCAAAAAAGTAATGAGTGATGTGCAAACAGATGAAACCGGGAATTATCTCATTACACTTCCCGTTGGTAAAGACTATGCATTCAATGTAAATCGAAAAGGATATTTGTTTTTTTCAGAGAACTTTTCACTGAATGAAAAACAACCGGATTCTACGTACAATATCGACATCCCTCTTCAACCAATTGAAGCAAATGCCACGACAGTTTTAAAAAATGTTTTCTTTGATGTTAACAAATATGATTTGAAACCAGAATCACAAGTTGAGTTGGATGAAATTATTCATTTGCTAAAAGACAATCCAACAGTTACAATTCAAATCAGCGGTCATACAGACAATGTAGGAAAGCCTGCAGACAATCTTTTACTTTCTGAAAATCGTGCAAAATCTGTCATAGCCTATTTGAAAAGCAAAGGAATCGATGCCAAACGATTATCGTCTAAGGGTTGGGGTGAAACCAAACCGGTAGCAGATAATAAAACAGAAGATGGCAGAGCCCGCAACAGAAGAACCGAACTCCAGGTAATCAGCATTCAATAGAGTCTTAAACACGCTTACACTTCAGCCCTCTTCATGCCTTTGTGTGAAACCAAAACTTTCGACATAAGCTATACCACCTTTTTCACTCAAAAATCACCATTACGTCATTTCTATTTTTTCCATACGTTTGACGCAAACCTTATCAATGCAAAAAGATCTGACGTACCAGCTTGCATTAACCCTCGTGCCCCACATCGGCTGCATCCAGGCAAAAATCTTGTTGCAGCACTTCGGAACCGCGGAAAACATTTTCAAAGCAAAAAAATCAGAGCTGGAAAAAATAGAAGGTATTGGACAAATAAGAGCAAGATCCATCAAACAATTCATCGACTACTCAAGAGTTGAACAAGAAACTGCCTTCATCGAAAAATTCAAAATACAACCACTCTTTTTCACTGATGAAAAATATCCGAAAAGACTTTTGAATTGTTATGACTCTCCGACTTTGCTTTTCTATAAAGGCAACGCAGATTTAAACTGTTCAAAAGTAATAGCTATAATAGGAACAAGGCGAAACTCCGAATATGGCCGGCAAATGACCGAGCAATTGATCAATGATCTCGCGTCATTTAATGTCCTAGTTGTTAGTGGTCTTGCTTTTGGTATTGATGCAATTGCACACCAGGAAGCACTCAGGAATGATTTATCAACTGTCGGTGTACTCGCACATGGACTCGATAAATTATATCCAGCGGAGCATACCCTTCTTGCTAAAGAAATGATTTTGCGGGGAGGATTATTGACAGAATTTAGAAGTGGCTGCAAACCGGACAAACACAATTTTCCCGTTCGCAATCGTATTGTTGCCGGAATGGCCGATGCCATCATCGTTGTGGAAACAGGTATCAAAGGTGGCAGTATGATCACGGCCGATCTTGCAAACGGTTACAACAAAGATGTCTTTGCCATTCCAGGTAAAGTGTCTGACCAAAAAAGTTTTGGTTGTAATCATCTTATCAAAACAAATAAGGCGGCACTGCTCACAGACGCACAACAATTAAGCGAATGGCTCGGTTGGACAATTTCTCCAACAGCAATCAATCAACGCTTATCACAAAGACAATTATTCCCCGAACTAACAGAAAACGAAATGAGAATTGTCAACCTGTTAAAAGATCAGCAATCAATGCATATCGATGAACTAAACATCAAATGCAATATGAACTCCAGCGCAATTGCTGCCACTGTGCTTCAGCTCGAGCTCCGCGGCATAATCAATTTATTACCTGGTAAAGTTTATATGCTAAATAGTTGAGTTTGTTAGAAGGTGTGTTTGTATTCCTGTGTCTTTGTATGAAACCAAACCAGCCTATCGACCATCTCTCAACCTAAATTTGGAACATATTTCCCTCATGCCCTATCTTTGCACATGGCAAGAATAATTTCCCCCAGCAGTAACAAAAATTCCCAAACAAAATTTTTCGGTGAAGGTCTGACGTTCGACGATGTCTTATTATTACCCGCATTCTCACAGGTATTACCTCGTGAAACTGACATCAGCTCCAGGCTCACTAAAAAGATCACATTAAATATTCCGATGCTTTCCGCTGCAATGGATACTGTAACCGAAGCTCCATTGGCAATTGCTCTCGCGCGCGAAGGCGGCATTGGCATTCTGCATAAAAATATGACCATTGATCAGCAGGTCGAGCAGGTTCGAAAAGTAAAAAGAAGTGAAAGTGGATTGATCATTGATCCGATAACATTGCATGCAGAAGCAACCATCGGTGATGCACTGCGATTGATGAAAGAAAATAAAATCGGGGGAATTCCAATCGTAGACAACAATCAAAAGCTGGTCGGTATTCTCACCAATCGTGATCTTCGTTTCGAAGATGACAAGCGTAAAAAAGTAAAGGATGTGATGACAAAAGAAAATCTCATCACGGCACCAGAAGGAACAGATTTGAAACGCGCTGAGAAAATCTTACAGAAATACAAGATTGAAAAATTACCTGTTGTAAGTAAATCCGGAAAATTAATTGGACTGATCACTTATCGTGACATCCTGCAATTGCAGAGTTGTCCGCTTGCTGTAAAAGACGAATACGGCAGACTGTTAGTCGGCGCTGCATTGGGAATTACCGGCGATTTAGTGGATCGTGCCGCAGCACTCCAGCAAATCGGAGTTGATGTCGTTTGTTTGGACAGTGCGCATGGTCATCATGAAGGCGTAATCAAATCTGTAAAAAATCTAAAAAAGAATTTTCCAAAACTTGATGTCATTGCGGGTAATATCGGAACTGCAGCCGGGGCAAAAGCATTAGCTGATGCTGGCGCAGACGCTGTGAAGGTCGGAATCGGTCCCGGATCTATATGCACTACACGAATAGTAGCAGGTGCGGGCGTTCCCCAGATCACGGCAGTGTTAGAAGCCGCCTCCGCGTTGAAACCGCGGGGAATTTCACTCATTGCGGATGGTGGTATCCGTTATACCGGAGATATGGTAAAAGCATTAGCCGCAGGTGCAAGCGCTGTCATGATGGGAAGTGTATTTGCAGGAGTGGAAGAAAGCCCGGGTGAAGCAATTATTTTTGAGGGAAGAAAATTCAAACAATATCGCGGAATGGGATCCATCGGCGCAATGTCGCAAGGCAGCAGCGATCGTTATTTCCAGGATGTCGAAGACGGAATAAAAAAATTGGTTCCGGAAGGAATTGAAGGTCGCGTTGCATTCAAAGGAAATCTTGGTGAAGTCGTCACACAATATGTCGGTGGACTTCGCGCTGGTATGGGCTATTGCGGAGCCAAAGATATTAAGGCGTTACAGCAGGCGCAATTCATTAAGATCACAAATGCAGGAATGCAGGAAAGTCACGCCCATGATATCGAGATCACCAAAGAAGCTCCGAATTATAGCAGGTAACAACAGCAGCTACTTTATTAAAAAAAATTAATCAATGCTTTTTCGCAGGCGGTTTTTGATTTTTTTGATTGCATGTTTCGAAGTTTTTTCTGCTGCTGCACAAACTGACACCTGCCGATTTCAAATCAGCTTACTTACGTGCGGACCCGGGGAGGACCTCTATTCAATGTGGGGTCATACCGCCATTCGCGTCAGAAATCGATACAATCGGACCGACTATGTTTTCAATTACGGAACGTTCGATGACTCGGATCCATATTTCTACGTGAAATTCACGCGCGGAATCATGAGATATTCCCTGTCAGTTGAAACGATGTCAGAGTTCATGCAGGAATATGTTATTGAACAGAGAAGCGTGCAGGAACAGATCCTTCAGCTCAGTTGTTCCGAAAAAGAAAAACTCGTAAAGGCACTGGAGCAAAATGCATTGGAGGCCAACCGCTATTACAATTATCATTTCTACCAGGACAATTGCACGCTTCGTGCAAGAGATATCATCGCTAACAATTGCGGCAACAAAGTTTCTTACAAAAATATTCTCCCCTATCCACACATAACGTTCAGGAACGCAATCAACGGTTACCTGGATCAGGGTGGTCAATTGTGGAGCAAGTTCGGAATAAATGTCCTTCTCGGCAGTCATCTCGATAAAGAAATGGATAACCAAAACGCGATGTTCCTGCCCGACTATTTGTTTAAAGGATTTGATAGCGCCTCAAATGGCAACGCACGGTTGGTTAGTGAAACAAAAAACATTCTTCCACCAAACACAAACCATAGCGGTTCAGCGTGGATAACACCAAGTCTCGTATTCACCGTTTTGCTCATCATCGGGCTCATACTTTCCTTATCCAGGAGTTCACGTTTCAAAACACTGACCAGGATATTTGATATCATTGTATTTTTCTGCATCGGGCTTTTAGGAATATTGATCGCAGCACTTTGGCTCGGAAGAGTAGATGCAGTTTGTCGTAATAACATAAATATTTTATGGGCATGGCCAACTCATGCCATTGTGATTTTTCTCGCCGCCAGAAAAAAAGCGTGGATCAGGAACTATTTCCTGGTCGCTGCATCCCTTGGAATCATACTGCTGCTTGGATGGAAATGGTGGCCACAGGAATTGCCCACGGCCGCGTTACCGATCGTGTTCCTGGTGGTTGTAAGGAGCATATTCATCGCGCAAAAGAAATAATGATGGATAAGATGATCACTTTTCGCAATGCAAATCTTCACTACGAAATTCATGGAAGTGGAAAGCCGGTTATGCTTATTCATGGTTTCGCAGAAGATACAACAGTCTGGGAACAGCAGGTGCCTTCGCTGCAAAACGATTTTCGGTTAATCATTCCCGATATACCGGGCAGCGGCAAGTCGATTATGAACAACTACGGCGCCCTGGTTGAAGATCACGCCGAATGTATTAAAGCTATTTTAGATGCTGAAAATATCAACAGTGCCACTATTATTGGTCATAGCATGGGAGGATATATTGCGTTGGCGTTTGCTGAGAAATACCCGCTGCGCCTGAATGCCCTTGGGTTATTTCATTCCACCGCATATCCCGATAACGAAGAAAAAAAAGATCTCCGAAGAAAAAGCATATCCTTTATCAGGCAAAACGGTTCAGCGCCTTTCATTGAACAATCTGTCCCCAACCTGTTTTCCGAACACACAAAAAAGCAAAAACCCCACCTTATAACGGAGTTGGTTGAGCGCTATTCCCAATTTGATCCAAAAGCTCTCATTTCTTATTATGAAGCAATGATAGAACGGCCCGACAGGGTCCATGTACTCAAAAATCTCCCGGCTCCCGTTATGTTCATTATTGGAGAAGAAGACAAAGCAGTGCCTTTACAACAAAGCCTGCAACAGTGTCATATACCTTCATTGTCATTCATACACATATCCCCGGAAACTGCGCATATGGGAATGCTGGAAGACCCTGTTAGTTGTAATAACTTTCTAATCCAGTTTCTTAACAATATTTATCAGGCCTGATCTCCAATTTGTAAGTTACCAATCGATAATGTCCCGGCAACAGGTTGGTAGCCACTTGCATGAATGCAATTGCGTGCCTGGGTACGTTGGTATTGGATTATTATCAGCGTAATCCAATCAAAAAATCCCTCAACCCCAAGATAGCCATTAGGCAGAAATTAAGGAGAATATCCATAAAATTTTTATTATTTTAGGTGTCCGGAAAAACCTCTTGGATGTGCTTGCGGATATTCTTGTTGCCGCATTTATAAACTCCCTGAAACAATCATTTAGTTCATCATCTTCAATTTGTGCTACCCTATTTGTGGACGCAGTAAAAAAAATATTATTTTTTTTCCTTCTATTGTCATCGTTATCTCTTTCAGTGTGGGCCAAACACATTAAAGGAGGAGAAATTTATTATCAATACGTAGGCCCCGGTAGTACTCCAAATTCAGAAAAATATATATTGACCCTGCGTCTGTTCATCAGCTGTCAATCGGTGCAGGGACAGCTGGAAGAATTCGTCAACGTTGGAATATTTAGAAATTCGGATAATAAAGTGGCTCCGGGATCTCCATTTACGCTGAATCTCGAAGCTGACCAGATTATCAATCTTACTACACCAAGTCCTTGTATCATCAACCCTTCTCCTGTTTGTTATCGCGTGAGATATTTTACCGCCACGATAGAACTGCCGAAAACGCCGACGGGCTACACCGCGGTCTACCAACGTTGCTGTAGAATCGACAACATAAAAAATATCACGCCCAGCGTCAACGTGGGCGCATCCTACGTTTGCAAAATTCATGGTACAAATGACGTTGGATTGAACGGAATTAATTCGAACCCACAGTTCCTCGTAAAGGATACTGTTCTCATCTGCCAGCGCAGGCCATTTACATTAAACTTTGGAGCATTCGATGATGATGGAGATTCTTTATCATATGAGTTCTCCCCGGGCTTTGTAGGCGGAAGTACAAATAATCCGGTCGTTGTGAATCCACCGCCTCCAAACTCAATACCTAATCTCACATATAGATCGGGTTTTTCCGGCTTTAGTCCCTTGGGATCCGGCGTTACCATCGATCCGAAGACTGGTGTGATTTCAGGAATCGCTCCTACCGCGGGCGACTATGTTGTTTGTGTCTTGCTGAACGAATGGCGAAACGGAAAAATCATAAGCAGCCATCCAAAAGATTTCATCATACATATCGACGACCGGTGTGATTTCGCATCCGCGAGTTTAAAACCAAGTTATATTACGTGCGACGGATTCAGTTATGCTTTCAAAAACGAGGCGCCTCCATCACCACTCATTAAAACTTATTTCTGGGATTTTGGAATTCCGGGCTCAACAACAGATACATCATCCGGACCCACACCAACATTCACATTCCCCGACACGGGGACGTATCGGGTGAAATTGTGGGTCAATAAAGGACAGGAATGTTCCGACAGCGCAATTACATTGATGAAAGTCTATCCTGGATTTTTCCCCGGCTTCAAAGAAAGAGGAAGTTGTATCTTAAATCCATTACAATTTACAGACACTACCAAAACAAAATACGGAAGGATCGCAAGTTGGACATGGAATTTTGGCGATAACACAACAACCGCTGATTCATCGACAATACAAAATCCTGCGTGGAAGTATAGTGACACTGGCACAAAAAAAGTCAGCTTGATTGTCGCGAGTGATAAAGGTTGTACCGATACCGTATCGTTGAATGTGCAGGTACTCGATAAACCGCTCATCGATCTCGCATTTCGAGACACACTCATTTGTAACATCGACACATTACAACTGCATGCACGGGGATATGGAACCTATCTCTGGTCACCAGATGCACAAATGCTCAGTTCAACCTCACCTGATCCGTTCGTCTATCCAAAAACCACCACCACCTATCTAGTTCATCTCGACCAGGACGGGTGCGTCAACACAGATTCCGTTCGCGTTCGTGTAGTCGACCACGTTACATTATATCCCGGGAACGATACCACCATTTGTTTAACCGACGCGGCTCAATTAAATCCGTCCGGCGATGGTTTGTATTTCGTTTGGACACCATCATCGTCTCTTGATAATGCCAACATAAATAATCCAACTGCAGTGCCAACGGATCCATCCACAACATATCATGTCGTGGCAAGCATTGGAAAATGCAACACATCAGGAGATGTTACGGTGCGCACAGTTCCTTATCCGCTTTCTCTTGCCGGAAACGACACAACGATTTGTTACATGGATACTGCGCAACTACATGCATCGATAAAAGGAATTCGATTTACATGGACGCCTGTAAATGCGCTAAGCAATACATCCATTCTCGATCCCCTCGCTTCTCCTACCTCGACGATCACATACTCACTCTTTGTGTATGATACACTGGGATGTCCAAAACCTGGCGTATCATCTGTCACGGTAAATGTAAAGGCACCGATACATCCATTTGCAGGTAATGATACATCGATCGTAGTCGGTCAGCCTCTGCAGCTGAACGCTTCGGGCGCACCACTATTTGCGTGGTCACCACCAACATATCTGAATCAAAATGACATCCCGAACCCGGTCACCATATTGAATGACAATTTCAGTTACGTCCTAAAAGCATATGATGAAATTGGCTGTTTTGCACTCGACACAATCAACATCAAAGTATTTAAAACGGCGCCGGATATTTTTGTTCCCAATGCATTCACACCAGATAAAAATATGAATGCAGTATTCAGACCAGTTCCGGTCGGAATTTCTACCCTTACATTTTTTAGAATTTATAACCGCCAGGGACAATTAGTATTTAGCACAAGCAAAATTGGAGAAGGATGGGATGGTAAAGTGAATGGAAGACCGCAGGACAGCGGCGGCTATGTCTGGATGGTGAAGGGCACAGATTATACGGGGAAACCGGTTATTAAAAAAGGAACCATGGTGCTGATAAGATAATTAGCTTCGATATAAACAACATAAAATTCATACTCCAAAAAAAATCATCGTGAATAAAATCGTATTGATTACAGGAGCCACTTCAGGATTCGGTAAAGCATGCGCAGAAAAATTTTCTGCCAACGGATATAATCTCATCATCACCGGGAGACGAGAAGATCGAATCGAAAAAATAAGAAAAGAACTCGAAGAAAAATATTCAGTTAAAGTATTGTCGCTTGTCTTTGATGTCCAAGACAAGAAAGCAGTTTTTGATACACTCCAAAATATTCCTGACAGCTGGAAACAAATTGATGTGCTCATCAACAATGCGGGCCTCGCACTGGGACGCGATTTTTTTGAAGAAGCCGAACTCGGTGACTGGGAAACCATGATCGACACAAACGTCAAGGGTGTTCTTTATGTCACGCGGGCTATTCTGCCCTTCATGATTGCGAGAAAAAAAGGTCACATCATAAACCTTGGATCCGTTGCAGGAAAAGAAGTGTATGAAAAAGGAAATGTCTATTGTGCCTCCAAACACGCGCTGGATGCAATTTCAAAGTCGATGCGCATTGATCTCTTAAGGCACCAGATAAAGGTCACGGCCGTCCATCCTGGTGCAGCAGAAACTGAATTCTCCCTCGTTCGTTTCAAGCAAAATGCCGATCAGGCCAAAAAAATATATGATGGCTATCAACCGTTGGTCGCCGAAGACATCGCCGATATCATATTCTATTGCGCCTCAACACCTGCGCATGTTTGTATTAATGACCTGGTTGTGACTCCCGTAGCGCAGGCCAATTCATTTTACCTGCACAAATCAGCGCCGAACGCCTAAGTATAAATTTTATTGTGGAAGGGCACGATACTTGCGGATTCATTGCAAATATCGATTCCATTGATTATTTTTAGAACCATAGTCCACGAATCCGTAAAAAACCCTAAATCATGAAAACTTATCTCTCAAAAGTTTTCCTTGTCCTATTCATTTTATGCAGCCATCACCTCATGGCGCAGGAAGTAATACAGCAGGAAAATTGCGATGTAACATCCTACCAGCAACAAATCGATAGCTTAAAAAATCTGTTCAATTCAAAAGGATTTATTGTAATGCGCGAAGCATCCATGTCGATGCAGAGCGAATATGAAATGCCAATCATCGTTCCGATGAGCCAGGGCGCATTATATGAATTTGTATTCATCGGCGATCCCAGTTCCAAATTATACGAAGTAAGAATGTACGACTGGAATGAAAGACAAGTCGTTTACCAGAAAAAAATGTGGGGCGATACCGAAGGAAATATCATCAGCTACGCATATAGTCCTCAATTCACGGAATATCACATGATCAAACCCGTGCAGGTAAATAAGACGAAGAAGAAACTTTGCGGTTATGTGCTGCTGCTGAAAAAAACGAAAGAGCAGAATTAAGGTTTTTTTCACGCAAAGGCGCAAAGAAAAACAAGGCGCAAAGACTCGCTAATTTTCGCGACCCTTTGCGCCTTGTTTTTCTTTGCGCCTTTGCGTGAAAAAAACCTCAACCTACTTCGGCGACCTCACCGGGTTCCCCATCTCTGCCAGTGAAATTCTGATCTGTATTCCCGCGCGTGTTGTAGTAATCGGTGGCGAACTTGAAATCTTCGGATTCACACTTCTCCTGTCATAGTAAAATTTAATATTGATCCTGTTGTTGATCACATAATCGATAGACGGCGCAATGTCCATCACTCGTTGTCCGCCCACTGGTAACGCAGCATTTTGATCAAGATAACTATTCGAAGTAGCATCATCACGAATACTAAAATCAAGTCTTACAGTAAGATCATTGTCTAACTTTCCGGATGCGCCACCCTTGCTTTTTACTTTTATTCCGAACGGCAATGGCATGCCTCTTTTGCGCCACCCAATTCCTATAATAAACTCAGTCGACCTGCTTTCACTCATTTGATAATCGATAAGACTCAAACTCAATTGGCGCGATTTACTATAACCCACTCTCGCCTGCAATTGATTCACAAATTGCATGTCGAGATCAATCAATGGTGAAAATTGTTCGCTGATGGAAATATTCGGCACAAGGAAATACGGAACAAAGTTTCCTGTGAGCGTATCAATGAAACCAGGCTGGCGCAATCCTAACGGATCTTGGTAGTTCAACGCCGAATTATAACTGTTCATGCTTAGAGTACTCGTATATGCATTAGTGATACTGAAGTTTGAAAATACTTTATCAAGTCCCGGTATCCTGCTGAGTCCATTATAACTGACGCGCCAATTTGGTTTCGGGATGTATCCTGAAAAAGGATTCGACCTGATACTTGAATTTTGTTGATCAACCAACGCAACAGTATGCGGATCCTTTCCACTGTATGCAGCAATGAATGCAGGTATCAAAACATCCTGTGCATATTTTCCATATCCTTTATAATATCCATCCGGATTTTGAATTCCCGAATAACTATTCTTTTGTCCCAGTCGCTGTGATATAATTACCCTGTTATTCTGGAACGTTTTGAAAGTGCTTGAAATCTCATTCGGCTGGAAATTTTCAAACAACGTTTTTACAGAAATAAAACTGACACTGAAACTTCCCGCGGTGTATGGATTCAGCCTTGCAAAGCTTCCATTGCTTACTGTGTCTTTGTATAATTCAGTATAGTTCTTTCCAAATGTTTTTGTCCAGCTAAGCGTGATATTCAAATCACGCACCGGCTGAATCTGTGCAGCGATATTTAGAAGCTGGTTAAAACTTGCCTGGTTTTGGAAATTGAAAGTTGTATCATGCGTCAATAATCCTTTTTGTCCAAGTTTATTTACAAAGTTCGTGTCTGGTTGCTGACCGAATACATATCCCCAGCCCGGTTGGCCCGATTTTAAGTTCATTCCGAGAAAATGTGTGCTGTCAGTGTAACCGTAAATACTCGACAAGGAATTTTCGGAGTAATTAACCGTCACATCTTTTAATGCCGTGAGTATGCGCGCAAGTGCTTTTGGAACGCCTTTCAGTCCATGTTTCTCAGGCTCTTCATCCGGGATTTTATTCTTAGCCGAATCAACTTTCCGACCTGGCTGAGGCGGCGGTTTCGGGGCAATCGCCGATTCATCGAGGTCACGTAACAATTTCCATTTGCTATACAGTTTGTTGAAATTTAATTCGCCTGTCAAATCTCTTTTCTGTGTGTTTTGAATTGAATTTCCAAGGCTGAGTGCAAGCAACGAAGCGGTCGTCCACTGGTAAGTAGACCCATATCCCACACGAACCGTCGTCCAGTCTACAACCGGAAATTTTGCAGTGGGCAAGGTGTAAGTGACATTGGCGCTTTGATTGTACATGATGTTTCTTCCGCCTTTCCAGAAATTGCTCCACATTTTTTTCCGTTCCTCTTTGTCGAGACGCCCACTGTCTTCATCTACCCATGCCTTATTGAGCGCGGAGAAATCAACATTCAAAGATCTCGTAATGTCCCAACGGATCGTGTACGTTCGATCGAACGTAAAGAATTTATTATAAGTTTCCGGAAGTGCGCCTTTCGGCCCATCCACATTTCGACTTCGATACGCACCAAATTGCCGATTGACATCGGCCCGGAAAGAAAGCACCGCCGGCACGGGGTTCAAATTAAAATCTTTGATCAGCGCGAGCCACGGTGATTTTGATTTGATCGGTTTCCTGAACGGTTCCCAATATTTTGGTGTGCCCGCAAAGTTATAACCAAGTCCACCTTTGTAGTTGATCAGCTCGTCCTCCTCCGCGATCGGACTATGATGCTCAAACTGCGTATAGGAATAGGAGACATCAAAATTTTCAATGCTCCATATTTTTAATTTCTTACCGGAGATATTATTCTTTCGAACATTCGTAAAGTTGAAACTCTTGATCGTTGTCTGGTCCACTGCCTGCTCCTTGATTGAATCTCGTTTATCAGTTGGAGCAGCATTGATCTTATCATTCAATTTTATATCGAGATCGTACGGGTCAAATTCAGGAGTGCTCGTAGTCTGGGATATACTTGCATAAAATGGAATCGATAGTCCTGCTTTTCGCGGCAACAATTTCCCGAGCTCGAGATTTGTGGCAGCGTCAAATTGCGTATTCTTATCCAGCGATCGTTGATTGATGTTCTGGTCGATCGTTCCAAATCCTACGGTCCTGATACTTCCTGAAACGTAGAGGTTTCCAAGATCAGCCAATTTGATATCAACTCTTCCAGTTGCGGCATACCCACCATGATCATTGATATCCATCAGTCGCAACTCATCAAACCATACTTCCGTGCAAACCGTAGGCTGGCGCACATTCTCCACGCCAAGGAAAAATGCCTGTATCTGGCCGAGGTTCGGGTTTCCAAAAAGCGCATAGGTGCGCCCGTTAGGATCGGTTTCACTATAGTAGGTACTCGTTGATCCGCTGTTATTTCGGTGAACCTTCAATTGCACTAACCGGTCCACGTCCAAGTTCAGGTTGTTTGAATCGGGCCAGACCTGCGTATCGAGCGTTGCACCGAAATTGGTTTTCTTAAGCGGGATCTTAATTTCATAGTAGTTGTTGATAAAGTCGCTACCAATTCGAATCACGGCCGACAAATCATAATCATTCAGCAAATCAATTCCGCCATTACCCGCTCCTTCTGCATGGATGAACATATCCAATTTGCCATACCGGCGCAAATCGAGATTTGTATTTTTAAATACACCTCTTGTTTCAAATTGCGGCAGATCACAAATCTGTAAACTCATCGCCTGCTCATTCAGCAAAATGTTGACATTATTTGTACTCAACTGTTGCTGCCTCTGGATACCGGGCGGAATCACATAAGGGACTGGTGTTCTCGTACTGTTTTGCTCGATATTGACAGCTGTAACACTAAATTTAACTGGACCATTTGGATCGATCGGCGTATACGATCCCGTTGTATCCAACTTGTAGGTGAAATTGCGCCATTGATCCCTGATCAAATCAAATTTTGCAAAACGACAAACCACAGAATCAGAAAATCCATTCATGTACATCCTGACGTAACGGATCGATTTGAAATCAGGAATATTTCCGACTTTTTGATTGTAAGCACTGATCGGAATTCTGAATTGATACCATGTTTGTTCGATGGCAGATCCGCTTGGTGTAAAAGTGCGGGAATCCGTGATAAAGTTTCTACCCACTTTCAGGGAATCAGGAGTCAGGCTCACTTTGTATTCAAAATATTCTTCAAGTTCATTGAGCGTATTGTCATGATCAAGATCCTCCTGGTCAGGATACAACGTAAACGCATTTACATACTGGGTTCCTGTTGATGCGACCGGTGAGTTTCCCTGCGGGCTGTTTATGTTTTTATAACGGCCAAGTATACCCGTTTGCGATTGATCATACGATGCATCGCGGTAATTCAAAAAGTCATCACCCGATGGATCAGCCAATGCTCTTTGATAAATAGGAGAACCCGTTCCAAAAGTATTCGCCAACTGGTTCAGGTAATTTTGAAATTTAGTCTGCTCACCCGGATCATCCAAACCATCAAATCCAATATCCTGGTATGGACGATCAGATGCATCGTTACTGAATGCATTCGTTACCTGTATTGGATTGGCAGGTACGCGCCCCCAGACAGATGTCTCATCAATAGCCGCAGGAATATTCGGCGTATTCAGTCCATTCTCAAACAATCGTCTTCCATCTTTCAGTACATCTTCCGAAATACTTCCCAGGTCAAAATATAATTGACCACCACTGCTCCCTGCGTTTGCTCCAAGGAAAGGACTCTGCATCCAAAATTCTATATACTGAACATTCGCTGTTTCAAAATCCGTCTGGTCAATAGAACGCATAATACCTCCCCAACGTTTTTGCGGGTTGAGCAACTTTCCATCGGGACCCAAACTTCCCGGTCTTGCATCAAAATTGTATGGTCCTTTATCTGTTGGATAATACGCAACATCAAATGTGATTAATTGCGACTGACCAAACTCGGGCGTTTGCTGTGGAAATAGTTGTTGAACCGTGAGCGACATGATTCTCGGGTCACCAAAATTTTCATAGTTTCTTACCGGGTTATTTGGATTGCTCTTGTCCTGCAATGTCGGTTCGATATTATACCATGCAAACTTTGCGCGGTTGAATCCATAATCGAGTGAATCATTCAAACTTCCTTCCGGGAACAATCCATTTTTTTGAGGAGTAGATGCAAGAACCCAACTCGTGAGCGGAAAGCGTAAATCAATCGAGCTCGTTGATCCTTCAAAATCGTCAATATAAACCGTTCCGCTATTTCCTTTCCCGATTTGCGGCGGATGGCCCGGTTTCAAAAACGCAGCTTCACCCACTGCACTGATGGTACTCATTTCCTTACTCGAATAAAACGGCAGTTTATTCAGCCACCTCGTAATTTCGGGTACCTGTGACCGGTAGCTCACGTCAACCCCATACATCGTATTGCGAATCGGGTCTTCATTATAATTCGTTTTGGAAAAATAAGGACGCTCATTCAGCCTTTCAATCGTACCGCCTATCGCAAGAGATTTTGTAGCGGTGTTGATCGCGTTGTAATCTAATCGCAATCCCATAAATCCCCGCTGCTGCGTACCAAAGCTGGCGTTATTTTCATAAGCCACGTTGACAGGCACGCCTGAATTCAGAATCGCCTGGTTAATAATTTTTACACTTCCCAAATTGTAGTCGACAACATAGTCAATATTTTCACGAAGCGTTTGTCCACCGGCTGTGACCCTTACCGAACCTGGCGGCACGTTGAATGCTCCCAGCTGAAGATCCGTCGTCGCTTGTGCTTTTGCCACACCACCGATATAATACCGGTCAACATTCGCAAAAGTTTTCGCGACCTCCTTGATCGTATCATACAATTGCGTAAAGACATAACTATTTTTTACACCCGGCGAGGAGTTTCGAAATGCAAGCGAATCAAGATCTCGCCCAAATGGTTCGAGCAATGGGAAAATTATTCGCGCCTGCGATGAAACAATTGTAAATCCTTCCAGGTAGTCGAATACTCCATCCGGCTGCGGATCATTATGCGCATTAAGTCGATCCAAATTCAATATCGTCAACAATGGAACGCCCGGTTTATCTCCCGCGGGTAAATATCTTTTTGTTCCCTTGCTCGGTTCTTCATACAAAATGTTTAACTGGAACCCCGGTTGTTGAATATTCGAAAGATAACTTCCGGTGCCAGTCTTCAACGTGTAAACGTTTTTCATCATCAGGTCCCAGATCGGCAAACTCGTTCTCTGTGATGTAGCCTTCAATAACTTCAGGTATAAAACTTTTTGAGCACCCGGATTATTTCCCAACGTTGTATCTGGTGGCACATCTTGCGAAAATTCACCAACTTGAAAAATACGGCCATTATAGCTATACTGGTAGGCGACCGCTAACACATCATTCGGTTGTAATGTTTGATTCAATGAAATAAAACCGACCTGCGGATTAAACGTGTAATCTGACGGATTCAATTTTCTCGCAAACACCTGCTCATAATCCTGGACCTGCGTGAGCCCTAGTGAATTCAATTTATTGATCACCTGCGATGAACTTCTGCTCGCCGGGTCATTAATGATACTCCGGTATTCGTCATTCGCATCATTGGAAGGATATGGCGCCGTAGTTTGCGGGTGTACATTAGGGTTATATGGCTTCGGTTCACCAAGATCCATCAAACCAACAATTCCCCTTGCCTGCGTGGTCGCACCATTACGATTCGTAACCCACACCTCTATGCGCAATATCTGCACTTGTGAAGTAACAATGGGCAACCTCTGCATCGCCGTATTGTAGTTGTTACGGAAATACTGCGCCAACAAAAAGTGCCTGTTTTCATCATAGTCATCAGCCTTGAATTGATACGTCGTTGTAGCAGAACCGCCTTGTACAGCTAAAGACTGGCTCTGCGAACGTTGATTCGCCAATACGCCCGTAACAAATAATTTTCCAAATTGAAGTTGTGCCTTGATACCAAACAACGATTGCTCACTCGCCATCAAAGTACTCTTTGTTGTAAATGACGTGTTACCCGCTTCGATTTTCTTGATGATGTCATCCTGCCCGCCCGTATATTCGAGCTTAAGTTGATTCATCCAGTCAAAAGTCGATTGCGTATTGTATGTAATGGGGAGACGAAGTTTACTTCCGATATTTCCAACCACGTTCACATTTGCTGCCATATCAAAATCAGGTCCTCCCGTTCTTCTCGCGCTTTCTGGCAACGTCGGGTTCTGAACATTTTGTCCCTGGTAACCTGCTGTGATATCAACATTTCCCTGCGGCCTGATATCGACTTTACCATTTCCAAACAAACGATTGAACAAATTATCGTTCATCGAAAGTTTTGGTTTTTGACGGCGCCTGTTTAATTCACTCAACACATCTGCACGGTGACGGAAATAATCATCTTCCGATTGTTTGGCAGTTAATTTCATCACTTCTTCGAACGTGAGATAGGTCGGATTACGATAATACTTGTTACCGATTTTTTCGACGATATAGTATTGACCGGTTTTTGGATCGAATTCAATCGAATCCTTAATATTCGCGGGATCTTTTAAATTGAATGGATTTCTTTCAGGGTTTGACAATGCATCACCTCTTCGATCTTGAATGGGGAATCTCAACGTGTCGGTCGGCTTGATTGGCTTCGTAGTGTCGCGCTGATATACGCCCGCAAATACAGATGTGCAAGACACAACTGATACGGTCAACAACAACAACACCGTTGTAGTAATTATCTGAAACAAATACCGGGTCAATCTTTCCTCAAGAATTAGTTAGGTAGAGATCCTTGCAATAGGCTTAAAGGATTTTTAAAACTTTCTTAATGATGTCTTCAACTTTGTCTTGATTTGGCTCAAGAGCAAGCACTTTTTTGATTGCCTGCTCGGCGGCAGGACGAGCAATGCCGAGAGCTATTAAGGCATTCAACGCATCCTGTTCCAATGTATTGTTTATCAATGAGGAAATATTTGTTTCGGGTAACTTTTTTCCCAACTTATCGCGGAGTTCGAGAATTATGCGTTCGGCGGACTTTTTACCGATCCCTTTGATGCTTTCCAGCTGCTTCAAATTGCCCTGAACAATGGCCCTTCCGATCTCTTCCGGCCTTAATGAGGACAGCATCATTCTCGACGTTGCTGCCCCGACTCCGGAAACACTAATTAGCTGTGTGAACATCTCCTTTTCCGCTTTATCATGAAAACCCCACAAAGTAAGACTGTCTTCTTTTACCTGGTGATACGTATGCAGAACGCCCTTGTCAAGATGCTGGATCTGTGAATAGGTATGCAGACTCACCTGGAGCTCATACCCCACACCATGCACATCCATATAGACAACCGTTGGTGACTTATAAACGAAATCACCCCTTAGAAAAGCTATCATGGCTGCAAAATAAACTATTTGACAATTAAAAAAACCTTTGGAATTTACGAAATAATCATCATGACCGATTGGCAAGATCTGGTTTCACGTAAAGACACAGACGACCCTTCAAACCTTTGTGTCTTTGTGTGAAACCAAAATTTACTTTATCATACTGTTACCGTCAAGCGAAAATTCTCTTTATCCTTTTTGATGTATTTTTGCTCACTTTTATAGAAATTATAATTGACGAAACATAATGACTAAGAAAATCACGGCCTCAATAACCGCAATAGGAGGATTTGTACCTGAAAACTGCTTGACAAACGCCGATCTGGAAAAAATGGTTGAAACGAATGACGAATGGATTCGCACCAGGACTGGAATTTCAGAAAGAAGAATTTTAAACGAACCCGGCAAAGCAACATCCGATTTATGCGTACCCGCCGTGTTGGAACTTTGTAAAAAAAGAGGAATTCATCCCGAAGAACTTGATTGCATTATTGTCGGTACCGTAACCCCCGACATGTTTTTCCCTTCTACATCAAATATTGTTTGCGATAAAGTTGGAGCAAAGAACGCATGGGGATTTGATCTCGCCGCTGCTTGTTCCGGATTTCTGTACAGTCTCACCACTGGTGCCGCACTTGTTGAAAGCGGCCGATATAAAAAAGTCGTAGTCGTTGGTGCCGATAAAATGAGCGCGATCGTTGACTATGGCGACAGAAGTACTTGTATCATTTTTGGTGATGGCGCCGGCGCCGTATTGCTTGAACCAAGCACAGACGGTTACGGCGTGCTCGATAGCATATTGAGAAGTGACGGAAGCGGAAAAGGTGTGCTGCACATGAAAGCAGGCGGATCACTCAAACCCGCCAGCAATGAAACTGTAGCCAACAAAGAACATTACATCTACCAGGAAGGACAGGCAGTTTTTAAATTCGCCGTGAAAGGCATGGCGGATGTAAGTGCAGAATTATTAGAGCGAAATAATTTAACGGGGGCCGACATCGCATGGCTCGTTCCGCACCAGGCAAATAAAAGAATTATCGACGCTACTGCTAACCGCATGGGACTGTCACAAGATAAGGTGATGGTCAACATCCAGCGTTATGGAAATACGACTGCGGCAACCATTCCACTCTGCCTGTGGGATTGGGAAAAGCAATTAAAAAAAGGCGACAATCTTGTGCTCGCTGCTTTCGGCGGAGGCTTCACATGGGGCGCGACATTAGTGAAATGGGCGTATTGAGATTGCAAGTTTTTTGTTCCACAAGGGCACAAAGAGTCGCGATTCTTTGTGCCTTTGTGTGAAACAAAAACCTACCACCTCATGAGTCTTACAACCTCGTGAATGCTACAAAATCTGTCTCGGGAATTTTTTCAATTTTCAACTGCCGAAGCATCGTCACCAATTGTCCATTGTGGTAAGTTCCATGATTCAAAACATGCATCACCAGGATTTCATACGGTTGATAAAACTTATCCCCGCGAAGATTACTATAATGCAGATTTTCTTTCAAATCAGTTTCTGATTTCCCCAGTATCCAATCCGACAACTGCTCATCAACTTTTTCCAACGCAGCCGACACCGCCGCCATCGATCCATTGAAAATATCATCCGGTCGTTTCCCTGTTTCATTATTGAATCGCTCCATCCAAACGGTTTCCGCGCCAAAAACATGGAACACGGTGTTGTACAAACTGCTGAAACTACTCACAATCTCTTTATGATGTTGCCAGTCATCAAGCGTATTGATCGTTGCCATTAGCCTTTTGTGCGCCCATGCATTATACTTCGCATATTGATCGAGTAAATCTTTCATAAAGAATTATGGTTTATTTTTGATTGACTTCTCAAATTTAATCAGTCAGTGAACAGATGACAGAAAAAAAATTTCCACTAAAAGGTTTTAGTTCGTTAGCAATTCATGGGGGTCACCAGCAGGATCCTAAATATTCGCATCTCACCCCGATATATGCCACCAGTACTTTTGTATATGATGATGCAGAACAGGGCATGCGACGCTTCAGCGGAAAAGAAGAAGGATATATCTACACCCGCTGGGGCAATCCAAGTTTTGCAGAGGCCGAAGAAAAAATTGCAGCCATGGAAAGCTTTGGCGTTTCAGACAAAAATGGGAATCCGCTGCAACTCAAAGCGATCCTTCATGCGTCGGGGATGGCAGCGATTAACACACTCATGTTGCTGAATTTAAAAGCCGGTGATAAAATTCTCACGCATTTCTCTTTGTACGGCGGAACGGAAGAATTGATGCAAAACATTCTTCCCGGTCTCTGCATCGAAGCGATCATCGATGACTTGCGTGATCTCAACAAAGCCGAGTCGATATTAAAATCTGATCCGGCAATCAGCATGCTTTATTTGGAAACGCCGGCCAATCCTACCATTCAATGCGTGGATATCGATGCACTAAGCAAGCTTGCAAAACAGAAGAATATTATTGTTGCCTGCGACAACACGTTCGCAACGCCATATCTCCAGCAACCGTTTCGGTATGACGTAGATTTCGTTGTTCATTCAACTACAAAATTTCTCAACGGACATGGCACATCGATTGGCGGTGTGTTGTTAGGAAAAGATGTCGAAATGATGAAAACAAAAGGAGTCAAGGTTCACAAAACACTCGGGGGAAACAGCAATCCTTTTGACGCCTTCTTACTCAGCAACGGAATGAAAACGCTTGAAGTGAGAATGGAGCGCCATTGTCAAAATGCAATGGAAGTAGCAAAGTTCCTCGAGAACAATTCCTCCGTTGTCAGGGTAAATTACAATGGACTTACTTCACATCCCGACTATGCAATCGCGAAAAAACAAATGCGTCATCCCGGGGCAATGATGAGTTTTGAATTAAAAAACGGTTTGCAGGCCGGGATCAATTTCATGAACAAACTGAAAATGTGTACACGCACGGTTTCACTCGGCACTTGCGACACACTATTAAGTCACCCTGCTTCCATGACACACTATAGCGTACCAAAACATGATCGTGAAAAATATGGTATAACGGACGGGCTCATACGAATGAGTGTCGGAATGGAGAATGTAGAAGATATATTGAACGACCTTGAACAAGCACTGAAGTAGCCCGCGCCGCAGTCAGTCTTGCCCCTTGTAATACTTTGTGCCTTTGTGTGAAACCAAATTTACCGCTTAAGGCACAAAGGAGATTAATAAGCGATTCTTATGAGAAAAATAACTTTGCAAATCATTTGTTGCATCTGGATTGTATCATTTGCATCAGCACAAAAAAACGCCGATACCCGTTTCAACGGACTTGACACCGCATTTGCGCGTGTACTGAAAGAATTTCATACCGCCGGATTTGTCGTCGCCGTCGTCGAAAAAAATAAAATCGTTTACTCAAAAGGATTTGGCTATCGCAACTACGAATCAAAACTTCCCGTCACTACCAACACGCTCTTTGCAATTGGCTCATGTACCAAAGCATTCACCTCATCGCTGCTCGGACTATTGAGGCAGGAAAACAAAATCGACTTCGACAAACCCGTAAGAAACTATCTACCCGAATTAAAATTCTATAACGATGAATTGAACAACAAAGTCACGTTGCGTGACATGATGTGTCATCGAACCGGGTTACCCCGTCACGACTACTCATGGTATTTCTTTACAACTCCCTCGCGCGATAGTTTAATTCAACGAATTCAATATCTCGAGCCAAGCGCCGGGCTGAGAGAAAAATGGCAATACAACAACTTCATGTTTTTAGTGCAGGGAGCTGTCGCGGAAAAAATTACCGGGAAAACCTGGGAAGAAAATATCAAACAAAGAATTTTTCAGCCATTGGGAATGACAACGTCTATGTTTTCCGTCGATGAAATGAAAAAGAATGAAGACGCCGCCATTGGATACGGTCTAGAAAAAGATACTGTCATCAGCAAAACAGATTATTTCCACATCGACGCCATGGGCCCCGCCGGTAGTATCAACAGCAACGCCAATGAAATGTCAAACTGGGTGATGACATGGCTTAATCACGGAAAATTTAATGGAAAACAAATTTTACCGGATTCATATGTTACCGAAGCAATGAGTGCACAAATGGCGATCGGTGGTTCGTCGTCACTTCCAGCCAAAGAGCATCCCGATCTTTTCTTCGCCGACTACGGGTTTGGTTGGATCCTTTCTTCATATAGGGGCCATTTTTCGGTTGGTCATGGTGGAAACATCGATGGCTTCTCTGCAAGCACAAGCTTTTTTCCAACCGATAGCGTAGGAATCGTCGTACTGGTGAACCAAAGTAATTCCGGCGTCACTAGTGTTGTCAGGAATATCATGGCAGACCGGGTGCTCAAACTAAAACAAACTGATTGGACAACGGATCTCAAAAAAGCATTGGAAAAAAACAGATTAAATGCAATCGCAAGTGAGAAAGCAAAAATTTCAGGTCGTAAACCAAATACAAAACCGACGCATGAATTAAAAGATTACTCCGGTCTTTTTAAAAACAGTGGATATGGAGTGATGGATGTATATGTTTCACATGATTCTTTATTTGTTTCTTTCGGTGATCACAATTTGTGGCTCCGGCATTATCACTATGATATGTTCGAACCGATCGCAAGAGAAGCAAATGGCTTTGACACCACCGAAACAAATCTTCCTGCACAATTCCAAATGAATCTTGCCGGCGATATTGAAAGCGTTTCATTTCCATTTGAACCCGCATTGAAAGATCCGATAACATTTTCAAGAATACCGAGACCAAAAACCGTTAACAAAGACAGTCTGCTAAAATTTGCAGGTGAATACGATTTCAATGGAGTGACCGCAATTGTATCACTTAGGAATGATAAAAATTTATTTCTCTCCGTTCCGGGTCAGCCCGAATACGAGTTGGTACAAATCGAAGAAAACAAGTTTAATATTAAATCTTTCAGTGGATACACCATCTTGTTCACTACAAATGCCAGCAATGAAGTCATTGAACTGGTATCTATTCAACCAAACGGAACCTACAAGGCGACAAGAAAAAAATAATTTCACATGGCGATTACTATCAGGAAAGCGATCAAAGAAGATTGTCCGCGACTATTGGAGCTTGTCAAAGAATTGGCACTATATGAAAAGGCACCGGAGGCAGTAACGGTCACACTTGAACATTTTGCAGATAGCGGGTTTGGTAAAAACCCCGTCTGGTGGGCATACGCTGCATGTGATGAGGAGAAATCCGGCAAAGATCAAATCGTCGGTTTTGCATTGTACTATATCAGGTATTCCACCTGGAAGGGACAAAGAATGTATTTGGAAGATATTGTCGTAACTGAATCGGCACGAGGAAAAGGTATCGGGAAATTATTACTCGATCAATTGATCGAAGAGGCAAAAGAAAAAAAATTCTCCGGCATCACCTGGCAGGTACTCGAATGGAACCAACCCGCGATTAAATTTTATAGCAAATACAAGGATGTAAAATTTGATGACGAATGGACGAACTGCGCGATTGATTTTTGACGAAACTCACATCATTTCACAAGTGAAATGTTAATTGGTTGAAATCTTCACTATTAAATTGTAGCGAGTCACCCCGTCGGCGGCCAACGGCCCCGACGGCGGTGGGAAAACAGGCAAAGTTGTTTCGTTGCTAAATTGAAATCCACAAATCCTTCGCCAATCGCAGGTTTTGTTTTCTTGCGCCGATGATCATGCTGTCAACCAATGCAAAATCGAACTTGCCTTCCTGCGGCTCCACAAGTTCCCAATACACATCAGCTATAACGGTGTTAAGGTTTTTCTTTTTCATCTGCTCCCATATCGGCCGCATGTAAGCAGCGCCTGATGTGCTGGAATTATGCAACTCTCCATCCAATATCAAAAAGGGTTTTCCCTGCACAATTAACTGCGTAGTGCTGCCCTTTTTTTCAAGATGAGGGATGGCAGTTTTTTGAGCGAATAGCGATGTCGCAGCTATTGAAAGAATGATGATGAAGCTGCGTTTTTTCATGTTGTTTAATTTATTTTTTTTATGGCTATGTTTCTATAACGATGTGCTGCACCCGGTTGCCACGAGCTTAGCGGCATTCCGTTTCCGGCAGCAGGTGAATAAACGGCGGTCCAATGACATTGAAGCGCTATCATACCTTCGTTAGCTTGTGCAATCATATCATTTTTGGGTTCGGTTACATCCCACATCTGCACATCATTTATCCAAAGTGTAACGTGTGGAGTATCGCCAACCATTCTTATTCTGAAAGCGTTCCAGTCATTGGCTTTCCATACTTTTTGCCTGTCAGTTGCTTTCGCTCCTTTACTAAGCTGTATCCGTTCACCAATAAAATCACCTGTGGCGCCCGGCAGTACCAATTCTACCTGGTAAGCTGCACCCCCTTCATTGGAACGAAGGAATATGCCGCCATTTGCAAAGGAATCTATTTTAACTTCTATGTAGAGTTCAAAATTTTTATACTGTTTATCCGTCATTAAAAGACCACCCTGGCCGTACGGATTTTCGTTTGCCACAACCACGCCGCTTTCCACATAAAAATGGGGCGTTGTTCCCTGGTGTGTACTCCTGCTGATATGCCAGCCTTTCAAATTTTTGCCGTTGAAGATGGAGGTAAAACCTTCCGGAATTTTACCTGTTTGCGCATGTACATTTATCGCAGTGGTTACAATAAAAAGCAAGACAAATGTTTTCATTGATCTTTTTTTAGTATTAATTATTTTATTTCCATCACAACACGAAACCCTACATCATATCTACTGGCAGGACCTGCAGCATGCGTCATGTACGTTGCATTTTTTACATCCCCATAAAATGAAGCTCCTTTTAAAACATGTTCTTTCCCTTTTTTGGGCGGTACTGTATCAGCAAAAATCTTTTCATTGTAATAGTCCTGCACCCATTCCCAAACATTGCCCAGCATATCATATAGTCCCCATGCATTCGGTTGCTTTTTGCCAACTATACTTGTAGTGGAGGTGGCAATCACCGCAGTTTTGCCAATGTCGCCCCATGAGATATCATCTTTTGCCCCGGCCCTTGCTGCATACTCCCATTCAAATTCAGATGGCAGCCGGTAAACAGCTTTTCCTTTTTCTGCTTCGTTCAGTTTTTTAATAAATTGTTGCGCATCATGCCACGATACATTTTCAACCGGGTGCTGGCTGGCATCGTCTTTCACTTTGTCGCCTTTGAAAAAAGAAGGATTTGTTCCCATTACTTTTTCCCATTGTCCTTGTGTTATTTCAAATTGACCGATGTAATAAGGTTGTTTAATATTTATTTCGAAACCGGGCATTGCATCATGCTTTGCCATTTCAAGTGCCACCCTGTAAACTGAATCAGACGACTGTGATGTTTTATACACTGTTGGCTGAAATTTTCCAACAATCATGCTCCCCGGTTGTATGAGAATAAATTTCATACCGATGCTGTTTGTAAATAGGGAGTCTTGAGTGATAGTTTTTTGTTTATCTGTACTCTGTGCATTTGAGAAAAAAACGCAGGATTCAAAAAATAATATCAATGCAACTTTATGAAGTATATTTCTCACCATTTTTAAATTTTATTTCTGCTTTCCAAATCTGGACATGTTTGCAAAATTGCTATTCCCAATTCCTTTCTTGTTAAACAGTTGTCTTTGATATTATTGTCGCTTTCATGTTTGCAATGAGTTTGGTTTCCATTTCGTCATAAACAAATCCCTCACAAACGGTCAAAGTTTTCGTACATTTTGTTACCGGGTGCTTTGCCAGGGTATTAGCGTATCACTTGTTGAGCATTTGTACAGTTCAGTAGTGCGATAGCCATGAAAAATAGCAACGAATATTTTTTCATGTTTATGTTTTTAAAGTTTTTATTGTTGTCATTTTATAAAACTGTATCTCCAAAACTTCCGTTTCCAAGTCCTGCAATTGCAGCATTGCCACCAAGCCTTAATAGTTCCATCACTTCGATGGCAAAAGCAAACCATTCGCTTCTAACCATTCTTCAAACCTGGCAGTCCAGGTGTCAGAAAGCGTACCTTGCTTTTTCATGCCAAAACCATGATCACCATTCTGGTAAATAATAAGTTGGACTGGCTGTCGGGCAGCAAGCCATTTGTTGTAAATGTCGACACTCACTGGTACTAACCTAAATATATCGTCCGATGCAACCGCAATGAAGGCTGGCATTTTTTCTTTTGGCACAGGCCCACCAATAATGTCTTTATCCCATGCATACATAGGTGCAATGAAATTGGGGCGGCTTTCGTCGGTGCTATTATATGCAACAGACATTGCAACTCCACCACCTGCAGAAAACCCCATAAAACCAATGCGGCCCGGATTAATTTTATAAAGAGAAGCGTTCTTGCGAACATAGGCCACGGCTGCTAACCCGTCTTCCATCGCCAATGGAAAGATCGGATGAGTTAGGGAGTCTAATTTCTGCGGCGAGCCAAAAGCTGCCATAAATTCCTTTGCGGGATCCGTGGTATGTACCAGCCGGTACTTAAGCACAAAAACCGTTACGCCTTTTTTGCTGAGCCATTCCGCCACTTCGTTTCCCTCGTAACCCATTGCCAAATAAAAAAGCCCGCCACCCGGTGCAACTATTACTGATGTACCGGTATTTACCGTTCCCAAAGCCGGGTAAACGGTTAACGTAGGTTCCGCTACATTGTAAATAATTTTGGTTCCGTAGACCTCCGTTGCCTGTTCATGCCATGTCCATTTTTCTGAACCGGGTGCTTTGCCTGGATATAAACGTATCACTCGCTGAACCTGGGCATGGCTTACCATTGCGATGGATAACAAGAAGAACAATGAATATTTTTTCATGTATGTGTTTTTGGAATTTATACTAAGATAATTTTAATAATAGTATTTAGTTTTCCAAATTCTACTTTATACTGATTTGCATAATTCCATCTTTTAATCCTATTGCCGTCGCTTTTAAGGTTTGCAATTCCTTTGCTTCCATTTGACCTGACAATCACCAATCCTCTTCCCTGGTAAACTTTCTTATGGTTTTGCTGAAAGCTGGATGCATCATCAAAGCTGCCATTGCCAACACCAGCAATTGTTGCATTCCCTGTAAGCTGGTAAGTAATTTCTATGTCATCGATGTTTGGTACAACGTTTCCTTTTTCGTCAACAATGGATGCATTGCGGCCAACGGCCCCGACGGCGGTGGGAAAACAGGCAAAGTTGTTTCGTTGCTAAATTGAAATCCACAAACCGTTCGCCAATCACACAAAAATTATTGCACGCATCATCTTGCCGTTGCACGTCCTGAGTGAAGTATGACGCGAGTCACCCGTCGTCGGCCAACGGCCCCGACGGCGGTGTGCACAAAAACAGGCAACGTTGTTTCGTTGAGGATTTGAAATCAAAGAAATCAAATCGTTCTTCTATCACACAATTTGACATCCCTTAGTGAAACATAATACCAGTAACCCCGACAGCAGTGGGCAAAAAAAAGGCAAACTTGTTTCGCTGATTAGTTCAAACCGGAGAATATCCGATCGTTCGTTTTGCACGTCCCGTAGGGACGATAATAATGTACCACAAAGGCCAATATTGTGCAATCGTAAATACGATTAAGCAACCCCATCAACCTCAACCGTTTTATTGATTTTTAAAATCAACCCCTGCAATACTTTTCCCGGGCCAACTTCTGTAAAATGAGATGCCCCATCAGCAATCATCGTTTGCACACTTTGTGTCCATCGAACGGCACCGGTCAATTGCTCGATAAGATTTTTTTTGATCTCTTCTTTATCGACGATCGCTTTAGCAGCCACATTTTGATACACGGGACAAGTAGGATTATAAAAAGTAGTCTTTTCAATTGTTGTTTTTAATTCTTCGCGTGCAGGGGCCATTAACGGAGAATGAAATGCGCCACCAACCGGCAACACCATCGCACGTTTTGCACCGGCTGCTTTCATTCTTTCACAGGCAATCTCGACCGCTTTCTTTGAACCACTGATCACGAGTTGACCCGGGCAATTATAATTTGCCGGAACAACGATCTCACCCGTTTCTGTTTGCACTTCGTTACAAATTTTTTCGACGACTTCATCATCAAGCATCAAAACAGCCGCCATCGTGGATGGAACCATTTCGCAGGCTTTCTGCATCGCTTCCGCGCGGATGATGACTAATTGCATCGCATCTTCAAAACTCAGCACGCCGTTGGCAACAAGCGCAGAAAATTCCCCAAGCGAATGTCCTGCAACCATATCCGGCTTAACATTCTCAATACTTTTAAAGGCCATAACAGAGTGAAGAAAAACGGCGGGTTGGGTAACTTTTGTCTCTTTCAAATCCTCTTCGCTTCCGTTGAACATGATATCAGAAATGCGGAAGCCTGCGATTTCATTCGCCTGCTCATATAATTTTTTGGCAAAAACGCTTTTTGTATAATGTTCCTCTCCCATTCCGGCGAACTGAGATCCTTGTCCCGGAAAGACATACGCGTGCTTCATAGTCAGTACTTTTACGAAACAAATATGCCACAAAGAGAGGATTCGACAAAGAAAACTTTAGTTCTTGGATATTTCACACAAAGACCCAAAGAAACAAAGGCATAAATTTTAAAAAAGTGGAGACTATTTGCGCCTTAATTTTCTTTGCGTCTTTGCGTGAAAAAAAATCCTGCACAGAAACGAATTGTCCAAATTCGAAGTTTTGGTTTCACACAAAGACACAAAGAAACAAAGGCATAAAATTCAAAAAAAGTGGAGACTCTTTGCGCCTTAATTTTCTTTGCGCCTTTGCGTGAAAAAAATCCTGCACAGAAACGAATTGTCCAAATTCGAAGTTTTGGTTTCACACAAAGACACAAAGAAACAAAGGCATAAAATTCAAAAAAGTGGAGACTCTTTGCGCCTTTGCGTGAAAAAAATCGTTGGAATATTAATGCAAATTCGCCGTAATCAATTTTACAAACTCACTTCTTGTTTCATTCTTTTCAAACTGTCCAAAAAACGCTGAAGTGGTTGTTACCGAATTTTGTTTCTGTACACCGCGCATCATCATACACAGATGCGAAGCCTCGATAATAACGGCCGCGCCCATAGGATTTAACGTATCACGAATAGCGTGAAGAATTTCGGTTGTCAATCTTTCCTGTACCTGCAAACGCCGTGCATATACATCCACAACCCTTGCAATTTTGCTCAGACCGGTGATCCAACCATTCGGAATATATGCCACATGCGCTTTACCAAAAAAAGGAAGCATGTGGTGTTCGCACAAACTGTATATCTCAATATCCTTTACAATGATCATCTCGCTGATCTCTTCATGAAACTTGGCAGAGTTTAGAATGGCATGTGCATCCTGTTGATATCCCTGTGTCAGGAACTGCATCGCTTTCGCCACCCGCTCCGGAGTCTTTTGCAAACCTTCCCTGTCTGCATTCTCCCCAAGCAGTGATAGACTCTGTTTGTAATTACTTATTAATCCGCTTGTGATCTTTTCATCGTATTCATCTACCTTTTTGTAACCCATGACTTATGATTTAATATGACCGTTGAATTAAAAAGATTTGCAAAACCAAATACACCTCACTTCACCGGGTATTCTATAAAATTCCTCTCCGTTTCATACAAACGAACAAAAAGATCAAACTGCGAATCAATCTTCTCCCTCAATATTTGGAAAATAACAATTGCAATATTCTCTGCTGTCGGATTGAGATCTTTAAAATAAGTTGTATCGAGATTCAGATTCTTATGATCAAACCTGTCTAATACGTTTTCCTGGATAATATCGGACAGCGTTTTCAGGTTCATCACGTAGCCGGTTTTAGGGTCAGGTACTCCGACAATCTTTACCACCAGGTCATAATTATGACCATGATAATTCGGGTTGCTGCATTTGCCAAACACTTCGTAATTCTTTGCATCGTCCCACTCGGGCACAAACAATCGATGAGCAGCGTTAAAATGTTCTTTCCTGAAAATGGCTACTTTCTTATCCATGAGTTGAAATTAAATCATGTGCTTTGTATTCGATAGTCGGATAGATGACGTATCAGTTTGATCCGCAAAATCTATACGAACGATTGCCTGAAAAACGGAGAACAAACTTACACCTCTATTGTTTAAATCAAATCGAAACAATAATCCCTAGCCGAAATATTCTACATAAATCCTTGGCGTTTCGTATAGTTTGATACAATGCAATTGAATTCCTTTTGGCAACGCCGGGGTTAATTGTTGCCAGATTCCAATAGCGAGATTTTCGGTGGAACACATCTTGCCCTGCAAAAAATCTACATCCATATTAAGGTTCTTATGATCCAGTTTATCGACAACAGACGTCTTAATGATCTCACTCAATTTTTTTACATCAAACAAAAAGCCGGTATCCGGGTCGGGTTCACCTTTAATCGTCACATACAATTCATAGTTGTGACCGTGCCAGTTTTCGTTGGCGCATTTACCAAAAACTGCATCATTCTGCTCCTTGCTCCAGGCGGGGTTATACAACTTATGCGCAGCGTTAAAATGTTCCAGGCGTGTCAAATACACCATTGCAGTAAAAAATTTCCGCAAAGTTAATGGATCAGGAGTATTTCACGCAAAGGCCTAAATGAGACACAAAAGCACAAAGGTGAATTCAGTCTTTGCGCCTTTTCCGCCTTTGTGCTTTTGCGTGAAACATACTCTACCGATATTTGCAGCATGCATATTCATGTCGTTGCCGCTACAAAATTTGAAATACAACCCGCAGCAAGTTTTTTCGAGTCAGAAAGTTTTCAAATAAACCATGCAAATATCAGTTTTGGGATCAGTGGCATTGGATTGATGTCCGCAACTTATTTTCTCGCAACGCAAATCCAAAAGCAAAAACCAGACATCGTCATCCAGGCCGGGATTGCCGGATGTTTTGAAAACGACAAAAACAATACCCTGGTCGCCATCAAACAGGATGTTCCAGCTGATGTCGGCGTGTTTGAAAACAATACATTCAAAAATATTTTCGACCTGAAACTCGCGGACCAATATGAATGGCCATTTACAAATGGAGTACTTGTAAATCCCCATGAAAAACTACTTGCACTAACCGGCATGGCCCAGGTCAACGCTATCAGCATCAACGAAATTTCCACCGACAAAACAAAAATCGGATGGTATCAACAAAAATATTCACCGTTTGTTGAAAGCATGGAAGGCGCCGCGCTGCATTTTGTTTGCCTGAATGAAAAAATACCTTTCTTGCAATTGAGATGCGTCTCAAATCAAATCGGCGAAAGGGACAAATCAAAATGGACCATCAAAGAATCAATCAACACACTAAACAATGGACTGATCGAAACGATCAAAAAAATTTCCACGCACGATGAAACTTACTTTAGGATTTAGCCCTTGTCCAAACGACACTTTTATTTTTGATGCGCTCGTGAATAAGAAAATTGAAACGGACGGACTGGAATTTGAATTAATGTTAGAAGATGTGCAAACACTCAATGAATGGGCCTTGCAGGGAAAACTACTGGTCACCAAAATTAGTTACGGCGTCTTGCCACTCATTCTTCATCAATATAACCTGTTGGATTCCGGCGGCGCATTAGGAAAAGGAGTCGGGCCGCTATTGATCGCCAAAAGGAACATCCCGCTAAACGACATTGGTAAGATGACCATCGCAATTCCTGGCCAAAACACAAGCGCGCATATTTTATTTTCACTCGCGTTTCCCAATGCAAAGCGAAAAAAATTCATGATATTCTCCGACATCGAAAATGCGGTAGTAGAAGGCAAAGCAGATGCCGGCGTTATCATTCACGAAAACCGGTTCACGTATATGAATAAAGGTCTCGTCAAATTGATGGACCTTGGCGAATACTGGGAAAACGAAACCGGCTGTCCGATTCCACTCGGGGGCATCGTGATCCGGAATGATATTGATGCAGGAATACAAAAAAAGTTAACGGAAAAAATTCAGCAAAGCGTCGAATATGCTTTTAAAAACTATCCATATTTACCACCATTTGTAAAGGAGCACTCCCAGGAAATGGAAGAGCATGTGATGCGACAACACATCGATTTATATGTCAACAACTACTCTGTATCACTCGGAACTACCGGGCGACAAGCAGTTGATAAATTCATTGACGTATATAATCAAATTAATCCAGGCATGTGAATTTTTTCACGCAAAGACGCGAAGAAAAAAATGAGGCGCAAAGAGTCTCTACGTTTAAAATTGAATTTCATGCCTTTGTTTCTTTGTGCCTTTGTGTGAAACAAAATCCAAAAACTAAAACGAATTGTCCAAATTCGAAATTTGGTTTCACACAACACAAAGAAACAAAGGGCATGAAATTTAATGAAAACGTAGAGACTCTTTGCGCCTTGATTTACTTTGCGCCTTTGCGTGAAAAAAAATCCAAAAACTAAAACGAATTGTCCAAATTCGAAGTTTGGTTTCACACAAAGGCACAAAGTAACAAAGGCATGAAATTTAATGAAAACGTAGAGACTCTTTGCGCCTTGATTTACTTTGCGCCTTTGCGTCAAAAAAAATCCAAAAACTAAAACGAATTGTCCAAATTCGAAGTTTGGTTTCACACAAAGGCACAAAGTAACAAAGGCATGAAATTTAATGAAAACGTAGACACTCTTTGCGCCTTGGTTTACTTTGCGCCTTTGCGTGAAAAAAAACCATGCCCTTAACCACTTTTCAGAGCCTTACTATAGACCTCTAGCGCTCTTTTTCTCGCAAACTCATGTTCCACAATCGGCTTTGGATAACTAAAATCTTCAAATTCGGGTACCCATCTCCGTATGTACCGCAAATCAGGATCAAACTTCTTCGTTTGTAAATAAGGATTAAAGATCCTGAAATATGGCGCCGCATCACATCCACAACCGGCCGACCACTGCCAACCGCCGTTGTTCGCTGCCAAATCGTAATCCAACAACTTCTCCGCGAAATAAGCCTCCCCCCATCGCCAGTCAATTAACAAATGCTTCGCCAGGAAAGACGCCGTAATCATTCGTACGCGATTATGCATAAACCCAATTGCATTCAACTGCCGCATCCCTGCATCAACAATCGGGTAACCGGTCATGCCAGTACACCATCGCTCAAACTCTTCTTCGTTATTGTTCCATTTGATATGTTCATACTCCGCCTTAAAGGCTCTTCCTTTTCCAACATTCGGGAAATGCCACAGGACCATGTGATAAAAATCCCGCCAAATCAACTCATTCAAAAATGTTTCACTTACACCTTTTGCTTTATCAGCAAGCTGGCGAATACTGATCGTACCAAATCGCAAATGCACTCCCAGTCGACTCGTTCCATCTTCCGCCGGAAAATCCCTTTCCTTTTCATAATGCCTGAGAAGATCCTCACTAATTTTCTTCGAAGGAAACTTTCCGTCAACCAGCTTAAATCCCATCGACTGCAGCGTTAGCATTTCACGTGAAGACTGCTTATAGAAATTTCCAAAATACTTTTTTGTCGGGTATGAACTCAAATAAAAATCATTCAGCAGATCTTTCCAGCGTTTACTATACGGTGTGAAAACAGTATACGGGCGATGATCATCTTTCAACACTTCATCTTTTTCAAAAATCACATGGTCCTTGAACGTGTGGAACGATATGCCCGACTCTTTCAGAAAATCTTCTATCCGCCCATCGCGCTCGCGCGCATACGGTTCATAATCGTGATTGGTAAAAACTTTTCCGATTTTGCACTTCTTTGCAAGCGCCTCAAAAACTTTCTCCGGGAAATCATAATACACTTCAATTGATGAATCGAGTGCAGCAAGTTGTTGTTGTAAATCACCCACAGCATCATAAATAAATTGCACCCGGATGTCAGACTTCTCTTCCAGTTGGTCCAAAATATTTCTATCAAAAATGAAAATGGGAAGAACAGGATTCTGTTCCCTTAGCGCGTAATACAGACCCGCATTATCCTGCAGTCGCAAATCTCTTCTAAACCAAAAAATATTTACCGGTCCCTTCATGAATTCCCACAACAAGAATCGCCCACAAAAGTTTGGCTGTTGAATCATTCCGTGAACATCTCCCAAAACCGTTAAACATACAGCGAGCCTTCACCCTTAAAATAACTTTGTGCCTTTGTGTGAAACAAAAACATTTCATACAAAGACACAAATAACAAAGACGTGCCAGTTAATTCCTTTGCGCCTTTGCGCCTTTGCGAGAGAATATTTCTCGCAAAGGCGCAAAGGCGCAAAGGAGAAATAGAGCTTAATCAAGGTTAAGGTAATTGATCGGCGGGTGTGGTTTCACACAAACACAAAGGAAAAGCCTCAAAGGACTTCGTAAATCGTAGAACTAACTTTGTTTTCATACTCCTTCTCTCCCCAATTCCTCACCCACCTAACCCCCGAAATCGCATTCGTCAAAAAAATTTCATCGCAACCAATCAACCAATCAACTTCAATCTCTTTCTCTTCAACGCCCGGAAGTTCCTTCAACAAATGCCGCCGCACAACTCCCGAAACACAACCCTCCGTCAGCGGGGGAGTAAATATCGTTTCACCCCTCACACAAAAAACATTTGAAATCGTGCTGTCACAAACCCGGTCGTACTGGTTTAATATCAAACAATCGTCCAACGAATTTTTCTTTGCATACAATGCACCCAATGCATACAGCAGGTAATTATTTGATTTGACATTACTCAACACATCGGCGGACTTTCTTCCGCCCGGGAAAACATCGATACGCAATCCGTTCTCATCCGGCTTTCTCTTCCGCGGTTCAATCGCCCATGTTTCAATAATATAATTCGGATCATGGTTTTCGGTATCATACAATCCTCCGTTCCCCCGGAAAACAACCAGGCGCGCACGCGCGTGCGACTGCCCGTTCCTCCTGCACAGATCAACAACCTGGAACAACAATTCGTCGCGCGACAAAAATCTCGTCACATCAAAAGCCAACAATTGAATTCCGGAAAAAAGTCTGTCGAGATGGTAGTCGGGAAACCGGACAAGGTCATTCTCCACGCGCATCGTTTCAAAAATCCCGTCGCCATAGCGGAACCCGCGGTTCTCAGGCGAAATAACGGGGATGCCTGACCGAATAATGGTTCCATTAAAATTGATATAATCGCCGGCAGTTTTCAACAAATAAAAATTCCGATCCTGAAAATACTTATCACGGACCGGAATCTTGCAAAAATTATTTTATTACTGCTGCTCTATGATCCCATTCTTAATCGCATACATCACCAACCCCGCCATGGATTTGGCACCGGTCTTTGTCTTCAGCTTATCACGTATGGCCTCAACCGTACGGGGACTGATCTCCACCATATCCGCTATCTCTTTGGTTGTTTTTTCTTCGCACATTAGCTTCAGGATCGTCAGTTCTTTATCGCTCAGGTGAACCTCCGCAGGTGATCCGGGATCCGTGCGCTTGGTACGCAATCCCGTCAGCAAAGCTTTATTCGTCAGCTCATTAAAAAAGAACTCCTGTTCATAACAGGTCTTGATGGCGTTGTAAATATTTTCAGAATCTGAATTTTTTGTCAGGTAAGAGTTTGCCCCGATCTCCATCAGTTTAGAAATCATGGAGTGATCGTTATGCATGGACAGGATAATAACCTTTACATGGGGATACAATTTACGTATCTCGGGCAGGGTTGCGATACCATCCATAACCGGCATTTGGATATCGAGTAAAATCACGTCGGGTTCCAGGTGCTTCAGCATGTTCAGAAGTTGCATGCCGTTGTCTGCTTCGGCAATCAGCTCGACATCTTTCTTGATAGACAGCGCCGTTTTCACGCCCGCCCTAAAGAGCGCATGGTCGTCTGCTATGATCACCTTAATTGCCTTATTTACATCAGGTTTTTTCATACGGTTCAAATTTTAAGCGTTTGCATGGTGCGCAAATTGTCTGGTAAAATGATAAATTTTTGTGAGACTTACTATAGGGATATTACGAAATTATTGATTTTCGGATTATACTAAAAACTATTTTGGACCGCGCACTTTTACGAAGTCACCATAGGGATTCTCCTAATCCCCTCCTGTTATCTTACGATGCCACTCGTAAAAACCGAATAGTTAAAATCGGGCAGTAATGCTATTGTCCACATAGTTATGCACATTTACTTTTGTTTAGAAGTTGATTGACGAGGAACGAGCAACCTCAGACTATCCAATGTCCTAGATTACCGTCCATAAAAAGTTTCCAATATTCCATGAAAACCAGTGCAAAGTCCAATGTCAATCAACTTTCTTTTTCAAATTAGATCTCATTATACCCTGTAACAAAGAATCCGATACCTCTTGAAGCTGGCCAAAACATCATACTGGCCTATGAAAAACCCAACTTAATATCCTTTCCCGATTGAATCCATTTGATCCACATCCTTTGTTAAGCCTTATCCTTCTCTGAGCGAGTTTTACATAATGATATTTGCCTGCTTTTTTGTGTGGTACGGACGGAGCATGAAAACAAAAAAGCAGGCTTTTTTATGCCAGTCCTTTCACGGGTACTTCGGCCGTGTTCCAATCGGATAATATACGTGATTTTTCTTCTCAAAAAAGGGTTTTTTAACGGTAGCGGCCCATATTTATTTCTTTTACTTTCATACTTCGAAAGAATGCGATAGCAGATGGATAGTAATGAGATTTCGAAATTTTTCTACAGTGATTTTTTAATGATAGGCACTACTTGCGTAGCCTTAGTGCTTGGTCTTAAATTTTGGAAGTCAAAGAAACACATGAGGATTATTACCATATATCTAATTGTAGCTCTTGTTGTCGACATTGTAAGCGGTTACATTGAATTACATGTAAAGTCAGAGTTCGCAGTCCTACACATTTTACCCGTTTGCTTATCGGTATATGTTCTTACGGAAATAACAACCTTTGTTATTTTTATAAATCGCAATATTTTGGATTATAGACTTAGACAAACGTCCAAATTCCTCTTTGTCATATTTTTAATCTTATTTTTTTATTTGGTACCGAACAAATATTTGCCCGCAGAGAATCAAACGAATTCTGTAATGGTTTTAGAGTCTCTATTTATAGTAGTTCCTTGTTTGTTTTATTTTTATGAAGTTTTTAAATTGAGCACTCCCAATCTCAGAGGGAATTACTCATTTTGGGTAATAACAGGGATTCTGTTTTATAACGCTTGTAGCATTCCAATATTTCTAATCGCAAAGTATATCGAGAAACACATTTCGGCTCGATCGTACGATGCAGTTGTCTCATTCAACTTCATTCTTTACACATGTATGTTTCTTTTATTTATTAAAGCTTATTTATGCAAGAAAGAAGCAATACAATAATATTGGTATTTTTTGCCGTGGTAATTTTTTTGATATTACTCCTAATTGGATTTATAATTACAATGCTTTTTTTGAGTCAAAAAAAACAATCAAGATTTGCAAAAGAGTTGGAAGAATTAAAAACAAGTTATGAGAAGGAACTCTTCAAGGCGCAATTAGAAATTCAAGAAGAAACATTGCAATATATCTCACGTGAAATCCATGATAATGTTGGCCAATTTCTGTCGCTTGCAAAATTAAATTTGATTACTCTTGATTTTAACGATCGTGAATTGGCGAACGAATTAATCAACCATTCATCGGATTTATTGACTAGAGCGCTGGAAGATTTGCGTGACCTTTCAAAAAGTTTAAGCTCTGACATAATAAAAAACGGCGGCCTCCAAAAGGCAATTGAGTTACAAGTAAGCCAACTGCAAAAATCCGGGAAATTTCGGGTAATACATGATGTAAGAGGAACCTATAACAACATCAACGAGCAAAATGAAATTATTCTTTTTCGTATATTACAGGAAGCTGTCAACAACATAATAAGGCATTCTTGTGCACAAGAAATCATAATTCTCTTAAGCTGTATTGAAAACAACGTTAAGATGCGCATTCAAGATAACGGTAGGGGCTTTGACGTGTCTTCAGTTGGCGATGGAAAAAACCTTTTGACGAGTGGAATAAACAACATGCACAAACGAGCCAAATTGATCAATGCAGATTTAGATATAGAAAGTAATCCAGGTAAAGGAACCAAAATAACAGTCACAACTCCTTTGTGAAATATGGGGGCAATAAGAGATAGACCAGTAAAGATCGCTCTTGTAGATGATCACATTCTTCTACGTGATGCACTTGCATCAGTAGTTGAAACATTTGACGATTGCAAGATCACGATGCTTGCGGGCAATGGTAAAGAGTTCATGGATAAATTGAAACCGGATGATTTACCCGATCTCGTAATCCTTGATTTAAATATGCCTCTTTTGGACGGGTATGAAACTGCAAAGTGGCTGCGCATACAGTTTCCTGAAGTACACGTTCTCGTATTGACGATGTATGATTCGGAAATTGCACTAATTCAACTATTGCAAACAGGAGTTCGTGGATTTTTGAAGAAAGATATCAATCCTGGAGAACTTCGGTATGCCATTCAATCAGTAAGCAACACGGGTTACTATTATTCCCATAATACTGCTGGAAGATTGGTAAATCTTTTTAAAAACGATGGCACACGAAACTCAATGTTGCAGACAATTATTTTGAGCCAAAATGAAATTACCTTTCTAAAATTTGTCAGCACAGATTTGACATACAAAGAGATTGCTCTAAAAATGAAAATGAGTCCAAGAACAATTGACAATTACCGAGACTCACTTTTTTTAAAATTAAATGCTAAGAGCCGGATTGGGTTAGCTATTTATGCTATAAAAAGCGGAATCGTGACGCTGCCATATTAATCTATTAACTTATTTCTCATACCATACATGATCAACCCGGCAATGGTTTTTGCGCCAACTTTAGTTTTCATGTTTTGCCGAATGGTTTCAATTGTGCGCGGACTGAGAAATACTTCCTTCGATATTTCTTCCGTTGTTTTGTCCTGAGCTAGAAGACGTAGAATCCGCACTTCTTTTTCTGAAAACTTAATGGGGTCGGGATAAAACTGTCTGACTTGTCTTTTAGTTTGCAGTTTTGACAGGACAGCTTTGTTTACGAGGTCATTAAAATAAAAATCGTCATTCATGCAGGCAAGGATCGCCTGGTAAATTTCGTCTGGATCTGTGGTTTTGGTCAGGTATGCGTTCGCTCCCATTTCCATCATTTTGGAGATCATTTCCTGGTCATCATACATGGTTAGGACAATGATCTTAACTTCTTCGTACTCTTTCCGCAAAAGGCCAATAGCATTAATGCCGTCCACCTCGGGCATCCTGATATCCATCAGTAAAACATCAGGCCGTTTGAGCTGCATTTTATGAACCAGGTCCTTTCCGTCTTCGGCTTCCCACAGGATTTTTAGGTATTCCCTGTTCTTTAGAGCCATCTTGATTCCATCACGAAAAATCTTATGGTCGTCTGCAATGGATACCTTAATTGTAAGTTCAGCACTCATAAGGGTTATTTGTAGAATTATGGGTTCCTAAAAGATATATTTAAATTTAAAAAATCTATTGAATAATTGCTCCTTACAAATACCGGCTCTGCGCTAATTTCTTACGCCCCAAAATATCTATAAATGTCGAAAATACACAATATCGTTATAGCATTTTTACTAACACTGAAGTAATTTCTGTATAATCAAAAACGGGCACTTCTTCTCTTGCTCAGGCTGCTGCTCTCGATTATTTTTGTTTTGAAGTTGATTGATCTGTTACTCGAACCATCCAATGTCCAATACCGTCCAGCAACTGATTTCCATATCTATGAAAAACAGCAATAAAATCCGGTATCAGTCAACTTCATCTTTTCAATAAAAAATTTTCTTAATACAAATTTTCGGAGATCAATTAAACGTCTAAAAACAGGTTTAATTGCTTAGCACTAGACAAGCCTTACCTCTGTAATTTCCTTGGGCTCCGTTTTTAAAATCCAACTTATTAAGTAATTCCACTTATTCACATTACGACCTATGATGTGAATAAGTGTTTTTTTATTTGCCTATCAACGTCTATTCAATCTCATCGTGTTAGTAAAAATACTAACACGATGTGGGAAACATACTTTATTTTTGTTCGTAAAAAAACGACGTGGCTGCTAGTAAATTAACGACAGACTTGAATTACAGGCAATTTAAGGTTATTTACTGGAATGATCTACCGTTGTTTCATCTTTTTTTTGGGGTTTAATTACACCTACAAAACTAACACACAAACCTCTAAAAAAAACACTATGGACAAGGCTCAACTTACATCCCAAGTGATCAGTTACGCAAACGTTGGCGAAGCCATTGACTATGAATTGGGAGCTAAAATGATAAAAAACTATCAAGATGCAAACCCAAGTGAGATCGCGCTATGCTTTACAATCGGGAAAAATATTATCGAGCAGGTACTTGCTCAGCCTGGTTGTGTAGCTATGAGAATTTACAATGCGATGGATGAGAATGGACAACAGACGTTGGTCTACGCTGGTGTTGATGAAAAAGGGAACACTATCATTGAATATCCCGCGGTTAATGGCACTGGGAAGCTTGGTAACGTTCAAGCTCTTCTTGGAGACAAGACATTGGGCGGATATAATTGGTTTAGTTAATAGATTCGCATATTATTAATATTGCCCTCGTTTTTATATATTTGAACATATTTAAATCGAGTGCTAGTAGTTTTACTTTCTCCTCTATTACCCATAATTACCTTTCTGGCTTTTTGTCTAAGAAAAAGCTCGAAGTCTTTATGGGTAATTTTTATTTATACTCTGCTTGAATTTTTTACGGATATTTTTCAGTCATCGACCAAGTGGGGCAACGACCATAATTTCGAAATATTTGGAATTTTTGAGATTGTCGAATACTCGATGTTTGCTTACTTTTTCTATTTATCAATTGATAATAGAGTTATAAAGAAGATAATTGTGTTTATTTCGATTTTGATTCTCCTTTTATTAACAATTACGTTTATCAAATCAGAAAAGAGAGAATTTGATTCAATCACGGCATCTGTTGAGTCGATTGCAATTATCGGCCTTTCGTTAATTTATTTTTTTGAACAAATTAATAAACCACAAGATAATTTTATCTATTCATCGCCCAACTTTTGGATTGTGATTGCATTTATGATTTATATGTCAGGGACATTGTTCCTTTTCATAATTGCAAATAGTCTGTCTACAAAAGAAATGGAAAAGTATTGGGCAATCAATAATTTATCGAATGTTATTACCAACATCATTTTTTGCATTGCGTTTTTAGTAAATCGATTTGTATCGCGAAGTCCAATTCTCGAAAAACCGTATGAGGATGTCCTGGAAAACCCGTAAGGAAACTTTAACCCAAACCCCTGGATAATCTACATGGTATTATTACAAGTTCTAAACTCTGATAATAATATATCCATGGTGCTTTTCTTTGGCACCATTGGTATGTTGGCTCTGACAATTGGACTGATCGTATTCATCAGTTTCCACCAGCGCCGCGTTATCCGTTACCAGCAACAATTGCAGCGCATGGAGCAGGACCAACAGAAAACACTGTTAAACGCATCCATCCGCTTACAGGAAGAAGAACGGCAACGCATAGCCGCAGACTTGCATGATGACGCGGGTCCGCTCCTTGCCACCGCACGGCTATACTTAAACGAGAATTTTGTCAACCTCGATAAGACAACTCAGTTGCAAAGCATTTATAACGCGAAACAAATTATCGACGACACCATCCAGCTAATCCGCAACATTAGCCACAGCTTGATGCCGCCGACATTAAAGAACTTCGGGTTGGAATCCGCTGTCAACGACCTTTTCCAAAAGATCAGCGGATCAGGCACGATCAATGCAAGCAGCCGCTTTCACGATTACAGCGAAAGACTAAAGCCGGAAAAAGAACTGGTCGTTTTCCGAATTATACAGGAGTTGATCAACAACATTCTAAAACACAGCAATTCCAGCTTTATTCACCTGACGGAAAATGTCCACGGCGATAAATTTTATCTTCGCATCCATCATGACGGGCGAGGAATTGTGCAGTCCGATTTTGAAAAGCTGACTAAGAGTAATATCGGGTTAGGGTTGAAAAATATAAGCAGCCGTATGCGTGTCTTACACGGAAGCATCAATTTTGAAAAGGACATTTCCCAGACTTATTATAAGATCACTCTTGAGCTGCCAAAGGATGATCCCTATGAATCCTGAAAATTTTAATTGCCTAACTTTGACGAATACCTAATATCTATGGGAATCATTAAGGTTGCTATTGCTGATGATCATAAAATTTTTAGAAAAGGCGTAATTCTCTCTCTCCGTCCTTATACCAATATCAAATTTGTGCTGGAAGCCGAAAATGGTGATGAATTACTCGCGGGTATTCCTGAAGCCCAGCCGGATGTTATTTTGATGGACCTTCGAATGCCCGGCAAAGACGGCATCGAAACGACAAAAGCCGTAAGCAAGCAATATCCCCACATATACGTCGTAGTACTAACAATGTATGAAGACGAGCGGTTTGTTTATCACCTGATGGAAAATGGCGCTAATGGCTATTTGCTGAAAAATGCAGAGCCAATGGAGATACGTAGGGCTGTGATGGAAGTATACGAAAAGG